>Ga0126382_10000573_pt1 | contig 14415 bp, 13 predicted proteins | sample PanSoiMetPlot_30_FD_92548 | JGI IMG/M metagenome (GOLD analysis project Ga0126382, IMG submission 92548) | Tropical forest soil microbial communities from Panama - MetaG Plot_30 | ecosystem: Environmental > Terrestrial > Soil > Tropical forest > Bulk soil | place: Panama | collected 2016-02-17 | reverse complement strand
GAATAGTTCCCTCCATCACATACGCGACACCCAGGTCCTGGCCAATTTTGCGCAGATCGCGGCTGACTCCGCTCTTGTATTGCATGACAGAGGTGCGACCGATTACCTTCAAATCGGCGATCCGGGCCAAGTTGGTTAGAATTTCGTCATGAACCCCATCGGCGAAAAAGGCATTCTCTGCTTCCTTGCTTAGGTTGCGGAAGGGAAGCACTGCGATGCTTTTTGATGAAAGACGGCTTGTTAGTTGGCTCTTCCAAATATTCCAGCCCACGACTGCTGCCAAAGCGAGAAGCGAAACAATCAGCGCAGCGATAGCCGGATTTCGTCGTACCCATTTGCGGCCGTGGGTGACAAATCCACTTGGCTTCGCCTGGATTGCCTCGTGCTTCAGCCAGTGTTCCAGGTCTTCCGCAAACGCGAGCGCGGATGAGTAACGGCGCTTTGGATCTTTTTCGAGGCATTTCAGGCAAATCGTGGAAAGATCGCGATCTATCTTTGGATTCAGGAGACGCGGTGGTCGCGGCTCGGTTTCCAGCAACAGCCGGATCGTCTCGAATGTTGTGCCACCAGCAAAAGGCGGCTGACCAGTCAGCAACTGGTAAAGCACCGCCCCAAGTCCATACAGATCTGTGGCGCTTGTAAGCTCGGCATTCTTGCCGCCAGCTTGTTCTGGCGCCATGTAGCTGGGAGTGCCCATCACTTCGCGCGTGCGCGTGACAGTGCTTTCCGTCTCTACTAATCTCGCAAGCCCGAAATCGGTCAGATGCGGTTCGCCTCTTGCATCCAGCAGAATGTTCCCGGCTTTGATGTCACGATGAAGAATTCCGTGGTCGTGCGCGAATTGAACTGTCCGCGCAATTTTGGCGATTAATTCGACGGCGCCTCGAATCGGCATTGGCTCGCGCTTGACCACTTCGTCAAGCTGGCCGCCCTCGATGAACTTCATGCTGAAGTAACACGCGCCGTCTCGCTGACCGACCTCGTAAATAGGAACAATGCCTGGATGTTCGAGGCTGGCGGCGGCTTGGGCTTCACGACGAAAGCGCTTCAGATGCGCTTCGGTCGCCCAAGGACCCAAGCCTATGACTTTTAAGGCGACTTTCCGGTTGAGACTTCTTTGGTGGGCGCGATAAACTACGCCCTGACCTCCACGGCCAATTTCCTCCAGCAACTCGTAGTCGCCGAATTCGCTGAAGATTCCTGTGGATTTCAACGAGCCGATGTCATCATCAGCGGCTATAGAGTCCTCCCGGAGCGGCAGAAGACCAGTCTTAAAAAGACACAGACTGCAAAGTCCTTGTGGCGCATCCGCGAAGAGCGTGCTGCCGCACTTGTCGCAAACGCGACTCCTATTCGTCGTCTCGGCGGAGACTAATTTCACGAATTTACACCAATAGGTTCAACAGTGGACTCAAGCCTCATGAAGTTTGTAAGAATTCGTGTAATTGGTGTCCCTATGTTTGCAATTCAACGATGAAGTGTCGTAACTCGTCTTCAACGTCACCGGGCACGGCCACCGTCTGAGCGATTTCCTCGCGCAATAACGACCGATAGCGCTGACGCAGACGATAAAAGGCCTGCTTCACGGCGTTTTCGTTCATGCTCAATTCTTCTGCGATTTTCGCCTGCGACGGCTTGCCAGGTTCGCCAGTCAGCGCCTGTTTTAACTGCTCGAATAATCCAGCAGCCGCGGGACCCGCAGCGCGATATTCTTCCCCGAGTCGAGTGAGGACCTGCTCCAGTAGAGTTAAAGCCCATCGGCGCTCATAAATTCGGTCAGCGCTTAATGTGTCTGCGGGTTCGAGATCAGCGTGCTCGCGCGCGAGTAATTCATCCAACGGAACCAACGCTCGACCTTCGCCGCGCTTAACCGTCAGTTCGCGGCGTCTGGCCTTGGCAAGAAAATTCTTCAGCGACGTGAGCAGATAGGAACGCAAACGCCCTTTTTCCCGGCGAACGGCGTCCAAGTCTTTTCTTTCCAGCAGTAACGCAAAGAAACCCTGAGTGAGATCCTGCGCTTCTTCCGGACTGTAGCCCTGCCGCCGCACGTACCCATAAAGTGGCCACCAGTATTTCTGGCAAAGTCTCTCCAGTGCTTCTTGTGCCGCCGGCGATTCGCCTTGCGCCGTCAACAGTACGCTCCAATGGGTAGTCGTGAATGCAATCGCTTCGTGTCGCACGCTTGTATCAACCCCAGTCCGTGAGGTAACCTGGTCAGCCATCCGCATGGTGTCCGCATTTTGCCAGTCTCATAGATTGGGCGGCAAGCGTTTTTTGACGTTTGAAAGATTCTCTGATAAACACAGATCCAACCGATATAGAGCTTGCGAAAAAGAGGCGGAGTTTGTACGCATAGAACGCGCACTGTCAAACAGAAACAACCAAAGCGACCGATGAAACGGAAGAAAAAGAGGAGCAATCAAAAGCCGAAGCTAAACATAACTCTACGCGAGGACGCCAAACAAAAGCTCGCAGCGCTCGCGGAACTGGAGAAACGTTCGGTGTCTAACCTCATCGAGGTCATGGCGGATGAGCGGTGGGACGAGCTGGCCGAGCGAGAAGGGGTAGATTACGCCAAGACTCTTGCCCAGATCGCGGGCTTAAAAGGATTAAGGGCCGATAAGGAAGCTGATCGCAAAGTATTCCGACGGGAGATTCTGGAGCGAGTTTTGAAATTCAAGAAAAGATGAAACTTTTCCGTGAACAAACGTTGTAGCGCTGCGGACATCAAGCCCCCCTTTTTGCGAACGATCCGCTCTAGTTAGTTAGATTTCGGCGCTAGAGAAGCAACGATTCTTTCGAAGCGTGGGTCCCCGCGCAACGGGTCCCAGAACGGCAGGAGTTTTAATTGGCCATAGCTGATGGAACTTGGGCGGTCGGCCACAATGGCAAGCTGTTCACCGGCAAGGTTCTTGTCGTCCACCAGTGCAGCAATTGCTGCCAGATATTTCACTATTTCCGCACCACCGACTGCATCTTTTTTAAGAGGAAGAAGCTCAACTGCTCGCCGGCCGTCCCGAAGCGCCTCCTCCTTCTGTCCAAGGCCGGCGTTTATCAAACCAAGCACGCACAGCACAGGACCATAATTCGGTTCCGCCCCGATGATTCTCTCCTGCTCCAATCGTGCCGCAGTAAACGCTGACCGCGCCGTGGCGTCGTCGTTTGTCATGCGAGCGATAAGCCCTTCTACAAATGGACGATTGAAGACGACATTTTCGTTGGCCAACGTGATCGGGTTCTCGCCTGAGGCGATTAAAGCGTCTCGTGCCCCGGCGGCGTCGCGTTCAGCCAACGCGCAAAAGAGCCAGTAGTTAACGATACTTTGCGTAGCCGCCGGATTGGTGGCTCTGACTTCCTCGATCAATTGATGCAAGGGCCGCGTATCGGCTTTCCAATCCAACTCCACGAACGCGCGTGCCGCTTTTATCTCCAGATTGTTCGGTTCAATGATCGATATGCGGCCCAACAAGGACTCGGCTTGGGCGTAGCGCCGGAGAAGCTGGTAACTCAGCGCGAGCTGTTCCAATGTAAAAACATTGCGCGGATCGAGATCAGCCGCTCGTTCGAGGTTTCGTATGGCCTCCTCCCATCGCCCTTGACGCCTCTGAATGTAGCCCTCTAGTTCAAAAATCCGGGGGTCGTTTGGCAGAGACGGAACAGCAGCTTCCAGTTCGGCCAGAGCCCCATCATAATCAAGGTATCCTCGGTAGAGATTTGCCGCGCGTGCGAGATGCGTTTCTCCTGCTTCCGGAAAAAGCCGGGCCGCTGCCTGGACCGCTGCATCAGCCATTGCAAGGCGTGCTGGAGTACGGTCGTTACCGAGGAAATACAAAAGATCATGAGCGTGTGCGAGCTGACAGTAGGCCTCGAAAAACGACGGATCACGTGCGACGGCCTGATTCAGAAGGTTGACTGTTTGCAGCAGGTTCGCGTCTCCGGTGGCGCTGAAGATCGGCGCGGAAAGAAGGGTCCTGGCCTGGGCGTAGAGATCAAACGCAGCGAGATCGTCGGTCGGCTTACGCTCAATTGCTACTTTCTCAGCAGTTGAAACTTTGACGCGCAGTTGTTCGGCGACTTTTTGCGCGATCTGGGTCGGAATCGCGAATGCTTCTTTGAGATCCCGATCATATCCGTCCGCCCAGACTCCCGTGTCGGTACGGGTATCCACCAACTGCGCGTTGACATGCACCTTACCACTATCGCGCCGCGCGGTTCCTTCCAGCACATGTGAAACCCCAAGCGCGCGCCCGATCTGACGCAAGTCCCGTTTGCCACGATATCCCATCACGCTAGTCCGGCTAATCACTTTGAGATCGGCGATCTTCGCCAGCTTGGTTAGAACGTCGTCCTGGACGCCGTCGGCAAAAAAGGCATCCTCTTTATCGTCGCTTAAATTCTCAAAGGGAAGGACGGCGATTCCTGCTGGAATCCTGCGCACTGATTCATGCTGCCATGTCATCACGCCTAAACCTGTCGCAAGAAGGACCGACAACGTGATCAGGGCGGCAATCATTGGATTCCGTTGCACCCATTTTCTAGCATGCGTGAAGAGTCCACTGCGTTTGGCGCGTATTGGTTGGTGCCGTAACCAACGGTCAAGGTCTTCAGCTAGGTCGAGCGCTGATGAATAACGGTACTTCGGATTTTTCTGCAGACACTTCAGGCAAACAGCAGAAAGGTCGCGGTCTACTTTTCGGTTCCACAGACGCGGTTGCCGCGGCTCCGCATCCAGCAACAGGTGAATCGTTTCGTAGGTTGTGCCCCCTTCAAAAGGCGCATGGCCAGTGAGCAGTTCGTAGAGAACCGCGCCAATGCCATAGACATCTGTCGCCCTGCCGACGGCCGCGTTGTTACCTACCGCCTGTTCCGGCGCCATGTAACTGGGCGTTCCCATTACCTCCAGTGAGCCCGTGACTGTGCTTCCCTGTTCGACTAACCGGGCCAACCCAAAATCGGTCAGATGTGGTTCGCCGTCTGCGTCCAACAGAATATTTCCCCGCTTGATGTCTCGGTCCACAATGCCGTGTTCATGTGCGTAGTGCACAGTGCGCGCGACTTTCGCGATGAACTCGGCCGCTTGCCGGATCGATATCGAACCGCGACTGACCACTTCGTCGAGACAATCTCCTTCGACAAACCGCATGCTGAAGTAATATGTGCCGTCGCGCTCGCCGACTTCGTAGATCGGAACGATCCTAGGGTGATTTAGTTTCGCCGCCGCCTCCGCTTCCCGGCGAAGCCGTTTCAAGTGCGTGGTGGTAGTTAACCGACCAATCCCAATGACCTTTACCGCGACTGTGCGGTTAAGGCTCTTTTGCCAGGCGCGAAAGACTACGCCTTGACCTCCGCGACCGACTTCCTCCAGTAATTCGTAATCACCGAACTCTCTGGGTAGCTCCGCTTGGGGCGGTTCTTGTTCACCGCGCAACTCGGAATTCGCTTCCACGCTACAAAAAAAGCGCTCCAATCCTAATCCCGTGTCACCATGGCGTCCAATGCAGGTCATGCCGAACCGCGCCGATGGTAAGGCGCACCTCGATTTCGCAGAATTCCAAATTTTGCCGTTTACGAACTTATGTTCGAGCGTTTCAATTACGCCGTGACCGGAAAGAAGATTTTTGGAACGGACGGCGTGCGCGGTGTTGCGAACGTCGAGCCGGTGACTGCTGAGACCGCGTTGAAATTGGGGCGTGCAGCGGCGTATGTTTTCACGCAGCTAAATCCGCGCAAGACTCCGGCGGGCGCACGGCCCAAGATCGTGCTGGGCAAAGACACGCGTCTTTCCGGTTATATGCTCGAAAACGCGCTGGTGGGCGGGATCACTTCACTCGGAGTCGATGTCCTTGTCATCGGACCCTTGCCTACACCCGGCGTTGCTTACATCACACGATCGCTGCGCGCCGATGCTGGCATCGTCCTTTCCGCTTCGCATAATCCTTTTCAGGACAACGGCATCAAATTTTTCCGGCACGACGGTTACAAGCTCGATGATCAGGTTGAGGAAAAAATCGAGCAGCTCGTTTTTACCGGCGAAATCGATTCGATCCGACCAACCGCCAGCAAAATCGGACGGGCCACGCGCATTGACGACGCGCTTGGTCGCTATGTTGAATTCGCGAAGGCGAGCTTTCCGCGTGGGATGTCACTCGAGGAAATGCGAGTGGCTGTCGACGTCGCAAATGGAGCGGCTTATAAATCGACGCCGTGCATTCTGCGCGAACTCGGCGCGGACGTTGTGGTGGCGCACAACCAGCCAAACGGTATGAATATCAACGACGGCTGCGGCAGTATTCATCCCGAGGAGATCCAGCGAATTGTGAAGATGAGCGGCGCGGACGTTGGTATCACGCATGACGGCGATGCCGACCGCGTCCTGTTGTGCGATGAAAATGGCGATATCGTCGACGGCGACGAGCTTCTCGCCATCGCGGCGCTGGATCTTTTAAGCGGTGGTCGGTTGGAACAAAACACCGTTGTGGCAACTGTGATGAGCAACTTCGGCCTCGACGAAGCGCTTTCAGCCCACGGCGGAAAAGTCATTCGAACAAAAGTCGGCGATCGCTATGTGATTGAAGAGATGACACAGAAAAAACTCAATCTCGGCGGCGAACAAAGCGGTCACGTCATCTTCCGCGATTTCACCACCACGGGCGACGGCATCATCAGCGCGCTGCAGATTCTGTGCATCATGCACAAGAGCGGCCAACAGTTAAGTAAATTGAAGACGTGTTTGGAAAAATATCCGCAAGCCCAGCGGAATTTGATCGTGAAGGAAAAGCGGCCGCTGACTGAATTGAATACGGTGATGAAGCTGGTAAGCGAAGCGGAAAAAGAACTCTCCGGAAAAGGTCGCGTGCTCCTGCGTTATTCCGGTACGGAACCAAAAATTCGTCTGCTCATTGAAGGTCGCGAGCTTGAGAAGATCGACAAGCAAGCGGACCGAATCGCTGATGCGATACAAAGCGCGATCGGAGCATAGGATACGACACATGACTTTGTCTCGAATAATCGAAGCGCTTCTATTTAGCGCGCAGAAACCGCTTTCGATCCGTGAGCTCACGGAGGCTATCAAGGGCGCGGAAGCGGAAGATGAATCCCCCGACGGCGGGACCAACGAATTCGCGCGCGTGCGTGAAGCTGAAGTGGCTGCCGCACTCGAACAATTGAAAACCGAATGTATCGAGCAACACAGGGCATTTCAGGTTAACGAAAAGGCAGGCGGCTGGCAGCTAGTTACCGACCCGAAATACGCCCAGTGGGTGCGCCAGCTTTTTCCCGCGCCAAAACCGGCTCGATTGAGTGCGCCTGCGCTGGAGACGCTCGCGATTATCGCGTATCGCCAGCCTATCATCCGCGCAGATGTCGAAGCGGTTCGAGGGGTCAACATAGATGGCGTGCTTCAAACATTGATGGAGCGCGGCCTCGTTAAAATCGTGGGTCGCGCCGAAATCCCAGGGCGTCCGCTGCTTTACGAAACGACGCAATTTTTCCTCGATCATTTTGGGCTTCGGAATCTGGACGAATTGCCGAATGTCGAAGAGTTGCGCACGCGTCATTTGCCAAAGGCGCCGCGGCAAACGCAGGAATCGTCCGCGTCAACGCCCGCGGGGGGGAAGGATTCCGGGTAGCGCACGCTCTCGCGTGTTGGTTTCGGCGTCGCGCCGAAACAATCTTTAGAAAATTTCGTAATTCACCGTGGATTTCGCGCATTCAGGAAAGTCGGCGATGGCGAGAACGCCATCGCCAACACGCGAGACGCATGCGCTACCCGGTCCACTGCATCGCAAGGGAATTCAAAGCATGCGCTATCTTTTTGCTTGGCTTGTAATTGTAACAGCAACATCCGGACATGCCGATATCCAGGCTGATGATTGCGCGCGCTCTGCGAAATATTCTGAGAGTAAACGCGGTGTTTCCGTGCTGGTGATGCAAAACGGTCGGACGATTTTCGAGCATTATGCCAACGGCGGGTCGGCGCGAGGAAGATGGCCGATCTTTAGCGGCACAAAAAGTTTTTGGGGGATCGCGGCCCTCGCTGCTATGCGCGACGGATTGTTCAAGCTCGAGGATCTTGTTTCGGATACGATCACGGAGTGGAAGAGCGACCCGCGGAAATCACAAATCACCATCCGGCAGTTGCTCAACCAAACCGATGGTATTGAAGGGGCCTCGCGGCTTCAACGCCCTTCAATTCGTGATCGCAATGCCATGGCGATTCGATTATCGGACGTTGCGGAACCCGGATCGGCTTTTATTTATGGCCCGAGCCATCTGCAAATCTTTTCCGAGGTGCTCCGACGAAAACTAAAAGGGCGCAACATAATTGGCTACTTCGAGGCACGTGTGTCGAACCGGCTGGGACTAAGCCGCCTCAACTACAAAAAGGATGCTCGCGGCAATCCGTTGCCGGCAACAGGATTTGAGCTGACTGCCCGGGAATGGGCGCGACTCGGTGAGTTGATTCTCGGGCAAGGCAGTTACCACGGGCGACAAATTCTTCCCCCTGCTCTGATGCGGGAGGCGTTTGCGGGTTCGCCAGCAAACCGCTCGTACGGCCTCACATTCTGGTTAAATCAACAGGCACCGAACGGTCACGATGCAAACATTGAACGATTGCTCGATTTAGCATGGCAAAATGCGGAATGGAATGGCGCTTGCATCTGCACAGACGCGCCGGCAGACATGGTAGTGGCACTGGGCTCCCATTATCAGAGGCTCTTTATCATTCCATCGCTGAGCGCAGTGATTGTCCGGCAGGGAATGGAGGCAAAGTTTTCCGATGCGCGTTACCTGCCGCACTTGCTGCGCCGTAATCAGTAGCAAATATGCAAGATCGTCTTGCTTGCGCGCCGTGGAAACGATCAAACGTTAATGAAACAAAACTCGGAAGACGAGCAGGCCCTCATTAAGATCCAGCATGACTGGGCGGAAGCTCGCATGAAAGGTGATAGCTCGTACACCCGGGACCTCGAGACAGAAAATTGCACCGTTGTCTGGCCCGACGGCAGCATCGTGAACAAACGGGAAGATTTGAAAAGCATGACGGGTGAAATCGTCTTTAACGAATTCAAGATCGATGATCTCCAAGTGCGTTTGTACGGAGATACTGGAATCGTGGTGGGCCAGGGCAGCATCAAAGCGAATGAGGGAAAGCAAAATCTTCTAGACGGAAAATTTGTGTGGACAGACACATTTGTAAAACAGCATGGCGCATGGAAGGTGGTCGCGTCACAAGTAACCCCGGTCTTAAAAAAATAATCGTTAACCTCGTCGATATTACTTATGAGCAAATTCACTATGGGTTGCGGCGTGATACTCGCAATCCTGCTTGTTATTGTCGTTATTGCGGCCCTGGCACTGGGTGGCAGTTACAATCGTCTCGTGCAGCTGCAACAGACCGTCGATCAAAGCTGGGCGCAGGTGCAGAACGTCTATCAGCGGCGCGCTGATTTGATTCCGAATCTCGTGAACACAGTTTCGGGAGCGGCGAATTTCGAGAAATCAACGCTCACGGAAGTAACAAACGCGCGGGCCAGCGTTGGCCGGGTGCAACTTGACCCGAACAAGGCGCCTACCGATGCAGCGCAGTTGGAGCAATTTCAGGCCGCCCAAGGGCAATTGAGCAACGCGCTATCCCGCCTCTTGGTGGTTGTGGAGAGGTATCCGGAGTTAAAAGCTAATCAGAATTTTGTTGGTCTGCAGGCGCAGCTCGAAGGCACGGAGAACCGCATCTCGGTCGAACGCAGCAACTTCAACACTGCGGTGCAAAACTACAACGTGGCCGTACGCAGTTTCCCGACAAATTTGATTGCGGGAATGCTCGGTTTTCCGCCGCGACCATTTTTCACAGCGCAAGCGGGCGCGGAGAAACCGCCGCCCGTGCAATTTAATTTTGGCCCTGCGCCGACGCCAGCTACGAATCTAAATCTCGGCCCCTCGCCTACGCCAGCGACAACCGGCTCTCCGTAAAATATATTGCGCGATGATTCAGCGGAGCACACGCGCCTCGCGTGTCATGTGCGGCGGCCTCGCCGCGGACATGCTTTGGCGTGGTAAATCGGACTGTGCGTTGAGCACGTCCGGGGTCGTTCGTTTCCTTCGGCGAGGTGAACAGCGCACGCGAGCGCGCGTGCGCTCCGCGGCAATAGGGTTCGCCTTTGTGATCCTCTTTGCGGTCGCCGCGCAGGCCGCGGAAGTCATTCCGCCGAAACCGAATCGGTATTTCAATGATTACGCTGGCGTCGTCTCCCAATCTGCGGCGCTGCGCTTCAATGAACAGCTTGCCCAATTTGAGCGCGACACCTCGGACCAGGTCGTGGTCGCGATCTTTCCGAAGATGCAGAGCGACTCCGATATCGCAGATTACACACAGCGTGTGGCCCAGGCATGGGGCGTTGGCCAAAAGGAGCGCCGCAATGGCGTCGTTCTTTTTGTGTTCGTTCAGGATCGCAAAATGTTCATCCGAGTCGGTTACGGTCTGGAGGGCGCGCTACCCGACATAACCGCGTTCGACATCACCGAATACAAGATTAAGCCGCATTTTCGCACTGGGGATTACGAAGGTGGAATCGCGGTCGGAATCGATTCGATCATTAAGGCGATTCGCGGCGAGTACAAGGGATCAGGAAAGACGGTTGCGGAGCAACATCGTGGTGGTGGCACTTCAAGTATCTGGTTCTTCATCATTTTCCTGATCGCGCTAGTCGTGATCTCCAGAATCATGCGGCGCCTGGGCGGGTGGGGCTATTCATCCCGCGGCGGCGGTCCGGTATTTTTCCCGATGGGTGGTGGTGGTGGTTGGTCTTCGGGGGGCGGAGACGGCGGCGGTTTTAGCGGGTTCGGTGGTGGTGGCGGGAGTTTCGGCGGAGGAGGCGCAGGATCGAGCTGGTAACCTGATGCGAACAAAAGAGTTTCTTAGCAAGCTTGAGCATGAACGAATCATGAGCGCGATTCGGGAAGCGGAATCAGAAACCTCCGGTCAGATTCGCGTTTATATTCAGCGCGGCGAATTCGAGACCGATCCGGTGACGATTGCGCAGAAGAAATTTCAGCGTCTGGGAATGTACAAGACCCGCGAGCGCAACGCCGTCCTTATTTTCGTGGCGCCAAGGGCACACAAGTTCGCCGTTGTCGGCGACACGGCGATCCACGAAAAGTGCGGCGAACAGTTCTGGCAGCGCGTTGTCGATGGAATGCGCGTTCATTTTCAGAGTGAAAAATTCAGCCAAGCGCTCACAGAAGCGGTGAGCCAGGTCGGCAAGGTGTTGACCGAGCATTTTCCGAAAACGTCAGCAAACGCAGATGAATTGCCGGACGAAATTGTTGAAGGCGGCGAGTGACTGACTTCAGGGTGGACTGACACTCGGCTGAGGAGGAACAATGTTGGCATGCCGCGCGATTTGTTGCCACCGTCCGCCTTGTTTCATCCAGACAGCTGTGAACCGGAGATTTTCGCTTTTGCCGGCGTTTGGCATCCTCCCGCCCCAGACCACAGTTTCTCGGCCGGCGACAATAACTATGTCACCGTAGACTCGCAAATAATCGATTTGCCGCTCGAAGGTAGGTATGACGAGAAAGCCGGAATCGACCATTCCCAAAACCTGCCGCTTCGTCACAAACTTGTTCAGTGGATTCGTCACAACGAAATCGTCCGACCACAGACGCGCCATTGCAGCGCGATCGTTTTTTAAAAACGCGTTGACCTCCTCCAGGCTGAGCCGTCGAATCTCATCTCCCGTGGGATCTGCGCCTGTATTCGCAGCTGTTGCCACACGAGCAGCTAGTGTGAGAAGTAATAACGCGGTCAAAGGCGCACGGATTTTCATGCGCGAATTGTTTCGACGATGCTGGCCAAAGTCCAGCCTCCAATCCCATATGCCACTTGCAAAACCGCGAATTTGGCTTTTATTGGAACCTCCGCAGCGAGTCTTGTAATTACGCCGTTGGTCCCTGGGTTTCGGTCGCTGGACGCGAAACCGCACTCGCCAGGGGGAACCCGGCGATCTGAAAGGAAGAAGCAGGAAGGCAGAAGGATGAAGTGTCGCAAGGCCTTGGTCTTTTCTTAATTCACAATTCTCCATTCATCGTTAGAACATATGCCAATCCGTTACGGTCGTTTCGAAATGCCGAAAACTCTCGTTAAAGACGAGAACACTGCCACAGATACATACGCCAAATTCATCGCCGAACCTTTTGAGGCCGGTTATGGCCACACCGTAGGGAATTCGCTCCGGCGGGTTCTGCTTTCCTCTCTGGAAGGCGCTGCCATCACTGCGGCAAAAATCACAGGAGCGCAGCACGAGTTCGCCACGCTTCCGGGCGTGGTTGAGGACGTGACCGATATCGTTCTCAATCTCAAAAAAGTGAAATTCAAAGCCGACGATCACGAGCCCAAAAAACTTTCGCTCAGCGTAAATAAGGAAGGCGAAGTGACAGCCGGCGACATTCAGGTGGTGCAGGGGTACGATGTGCTCAACCCCAAGCAGATCATCTGCACTCTGGACAAGAAGCACAAATTCGACGCCGAATTCGATGTGCGTGTCGGCCGCGGTTTTGCCACGGCCGAAGAAAATAAGCGACCTGACCAGCCAATTGGCCTGATCCCGATCGATTCCATTTTTTCGCCGGTCACTCGCGTCAAGTACGCAGTCGAAAACACTCGTGTCGGTCAGCGCACTGATTACGACAAGCTCATTCTTGAAGTCTGGACCGACGGCCGGTTGACGCCAGACGACGCGTTGCTCCAAGCCTCGGCCATTTTGCGGCATCACCTCGACGTGTTTGTGAACTTCAACGAAGAGGTCATCGAGTTTGACCAGACACCTGCCGGCGTGAGCGAAGAAAACCTGAAACTCAAGAAACTGCTCAACATGAGCGTGAACGAAATCGAGCTCAGCGTGCGCGCGGCAAATTGTTTGAATAACGCAAACATCACTACCGTGGGTCAGCTCGCCCAGAAGACGGAAGCCGAAATGCTGAAGTACCGAAATTTTGGCAAGAAGTCGTTGAATGAGATTAAGGATAAATTGCAACAACTGGGTCTGAGCCTCGGTATGAAATTCGAGCCCGGCCTTCTGGAGATCCCGGTGAGCGGCGATGCCGCTGGCCCGAGCGGGGCGCCTGGCGAAGAGTAAGCGTCGCCGCTGGAATCACATTCACTGCGTCATGAGACACCAAAAAAAGACCATCAAACTGGGTCGCACGGCTGAGCACCGTAAAGCGCTACTGGCTAATCAGGTGTGCTCCTTGATTGAGCATCAACGCATCAAGACCACGCTGGCCAAGGCGAAAGCAGTTCGACCACTTGCTGAACACATGGTCACGCTAGGAAAAAACGGCTCGATTCACGCTCGTCGTACCGCTCTTGCAACGCTGCGCCAAAAGAGCGCAGTGAAGAAATTGTTCGATGACATCGCGCCAAGATCGGCGGAGCGCAACGGCGGTTACACACGTATCGTGAAACTTGGCCAGCGTAAGAGCGATTCAGCTTCCATGGCGTTCATTGAGTGGGTCGATATCGCAGAGATAGTCGAGGAAAAGCCGGCGGAAGAGAAAAAAGCGAAGCGTAAAGAAGCTGAGCCCAAGCCCAAGAAGACGGAACCAGAGGCTGCTGCGCCTAAAGAAGAGGAGCCGGTGGTTGCTGAAGAAGCGAAACCCGCCGAAGCGCCAGCGCCAGAGGAAGAACCGAAAACAAAGAAGCGACGCTGGTTCGGGAGAAAATCCGACACCGAGAAATAATATCCGGGGCGAAAGTGCCTCGGCTAGTTCCCAACGATCGATGTCGACCAGATCCTTGGGCGCGACCAGCTGCGCGCTTTTTTCGAATCAGAGCGTCTTTCCGCAAAACAGAAACCGGGATACCATCGAGCTCTGCCGAAACCTCCCCGGCAAATGCTTCGTCGCTGCTGACGCCGGTGATGGTGGTGAGGAGACCGATTCGAGTCGGAGCACGTCCGAGCTGAATTTAGTTGTTCGGGTTTCAAAAAATCTGCTCTTTTGAACCCGGATTGTGCAAATCCGAAATCATTTAAATGGCAACCAGCAACCGTGCGTTTTCAGGCGTGGGTCGCACCAAAATATCAAGGTCTCCTGTGTACCGTGGCCTCCCATGGAGAGCCAGGCTGTGTGCACCGACGATGACGTAATCAACGCCGCGGGAGTTTAGTAATTCGAGAAATTCTTTCCAGTCTTTGCTGAGGCCCATGGTTAAGGAGCTCAACCAGAATCCGCAGACGTTCGTTTCCAGTGAGTTTTTTGTAAAAATTGCGATCCGCTCTTTCTGCTTCGGCGAAACTACGGAATTTCTTTGCCGGTCTTTCCACAACCAGAATATAGACTTGGCAGCTGTGCTTTCCGAGCGAATTTGATCGAACCGATGAGGCCGAATCCTTACCTGTTCATTGTCATTTTCATTGG
>Ga0126382_10000572_pt1 | contig 14424 bp, 15 predicted proteins | sample PanSoiMetPlot_30_FD_92548 | JGI IMG/M metagenome (GOLD analysis project Ga0126382, IMG submission 92548) | Tropical forest soil microbial communities from Panama - MetaG Plot_30 | ecosystem: Environmental > Terrestrial > Soil > Tropical forest > Bulk soil | place: Panama | collected 2016-02-17 | reverse complement strand
TGGAAGGGTTGATCAAACAGAATCCGGATGATCTCGAAGCGATCATGGCGCTTGGCAATGTGTTGCGCGGGCACAAGAAGTTTTCCGAATGCACCAACGTTTATTCGAAGGGTGTATCCACGATACAAAAGCCTGAGAAGGCGAACTGGGTCGTCTATTATTTCCGCGGCATTTGCCACGAGCGCTCGAAGCAGTGGGCGAAGGCCGAAGCGGATCTTATGAAGGCGCTCGAGTTATTTCCTGATCAGCCACACGTCCTCAACTATCTTGGTTATTCATGGATCGACCAGGGCATCAAACTGGACGAAGGCATGGAGATGATCAAGAAAGCGGTCCAGCAGCGTCCTGACGATGGCTACATCGTCGACTCACTGGGCTGGGCCTACTACCGACTTGGTAATTACGAGGAAGCGGCGAAACAGCTAGAGCGCGCGATCGAGCTCAAGCCTGAAGACCCAACGATCAACGACCATCTCGGCGATGCGTATTGGCGCATAGGCCGCGTGCTGGAGGCTAGATTCCAATGGGCCCATGCGCGCGATCTCAAACCGGATGCGGAAGAGCTTCCGAAAATTGAGGAGAAGCTCAAGGAAGGTCTTCCCGACGAAACTTCGTCACAGGCCAAGGCAGGCAAGAAGAGCGGTGACGGCGGTTGAACGCCATTGCTTAAGCGATAGGTTTTTCGTGTGAGCGCGACGCTGCTCGAAAAGGCTCCTGCAAAAATTAATCTGACGTTGCGGGTTCTCGGCCGCCGCGCCGACGGCTATCACGAGATCGAGAGCCTGGTTGCGTTCGCCGATTTTGGCGACGTGCTGACGTTGCGCACTGCCGCTGCAGAGGGACTCGAAATAACGGGCCCGTTTGGGGAGAAGAGCGGGCCAATAGACAAAAATCTGGTTCTCAAGGCGGTCGCCGCTGGACGCGAGCGTGTTGCTGGCCTGCAGGCCGGCAATTTTCTGCTTGAGAAGAACATTCCAGTCGCGGCAGGTCTCGGCGGCGGTTCCGCGGACGCGGCGGCGGCCCTGCGGCTAGTTGCTCGCGTCAACGCTCTTGCTTTGGATGATCCCAGACTCGCATCGGCCGCGCACGCAACAGGTGCTGATGTGCCTGTCTGTCTCAACCCGCATGCGCGGATCATGCGCGGTGTCGGCGAGCGACTCTCTGAGCCGATCAAACTGCCGGCGTTGCCAGCATTGTTGGTCAATCCACTGGTGCCATTGGCTACACAGGATGTCTTCAGCAAGTTCGCCGGCGCGCGAGGCGCCGATCACGCCGACGCTATACCCACCGAGTTCGATCGCCTGATCGACTTCCTCGAACGGCACGTCAATGATCTCACGCCTGCGGCTTGCGCCTGTGCCCCGATCGTCGACGAAATTCTGGGGACCTTGCGTCGCTTGCCGGGCGTCAGGCTTGCCCGCATGTCAGGGTCGGGGCCGACCTGTTTTGCGCTGTTCTCTACACGAGACGAAGCCGCAAGCGCCGGGAAAAAGCTCAAGGATGTGCGGCCGGATTGGTGGTTGCAGCCCGCTACGGTCGGCTAGCGTCTCTGTGGTAAGCGGTGCCCCCTCAGTGCGCACGCCCAATGCAAAATGCGACGGCTTCTTCCAAAGCCGACTTTATCTCAGACGGCGGCACCAACGCCAATGCATCAGTGGCAATTGCGCCATAGTGGCGGGCGCGGCCAACGGTGTCCTCGATCGAATGGTGTTTGGCCATCAACGTGATCGCCCGATCTAGGTCGCCGTCGCGAAGATCGCCTTCGCCCAACGTCCGGTTCCAGAATGCGCGCTCACTTTCGGTGCCGCGTCGGAAGGAGAGGACTACCGGCAGAGTGATTTTACCTTCCCGGAAATCATCACCGACGTTCTTACCGAGTTTCGCGGATTTGCCGCCATAGTCGAGAGCGTCGTCGATCAACTGAAAGGCAATGCCGAGATTCATTCCGAACGATCGGCAGGCCGCCAGTTCTGCCTTCTCTTTTGCGGCAAGCGCGGGACCTACTTCACACGCAGCGGCAAACAACTCTGCGGTCTTGGCGCGGATGACTGAGAGGTACTCGTCTTCGTTGGTGGCCGTATTTTTGGCGGTGCCAAGTTGCATGACTTCACCTTCCGCGATCACCGCGGCCGCGGACGACAAGATATCGAGTGCGTGCAGATTTCCGACCTCGACCATCATCTTGAACGCTTGACCGAGAAGAAAATCACCGACAAGCACGCTCGCCTCGTTGCCCCAGAGCATCCGCGCCGCCACTTTGCCGCGGCGCAGATCGCTTTCGTCGACCACGTCATCGTGCAGAAGAGTGGCGGTGTGCATGAATTCGACCGCGGCGGCGAGTTTGATATGACCGTCGCCCGAATAGCCGCTGAGTATTGCCATCGCCAGAGTGAGCATCGGCCGAAGCCGCTTGCCGCCGGATGAAATCAGATGGTTGGCGATCTCGGGGATCATCGCGACGTCAGATCCGGTACGAGCTAAAATCGTCGAATTGACGCGTTCCATATCTGGAGCCACCAATTCGGCCAACCGATTGAGCGAGGCCGGGTTTGGACTTGCAAACGGAAGAACGACGGCCATTTCATCTCCAGCACTTAAGAAAGGGCGAGCATAGGAATGCTATGGTACAGCGGCAAGTCCAATAGATTGCCGCATCAAGTCAATTTGACGCGGACGTTGTTGGCAGGCTGAATGGCCGGGCTGACAACTGGCCCAATGTAGACTCAATTCCATGCGCGAACTCATCCGTACCAATGACGCCGTCCTGGTTTCGGCAGTCGTGGCTTTGCTTGAGAGCGCTGGGTTTCGGCCGATGGTATTCGATCAGAACATGAGCGTTTTGGAGGGGTCACTGGGTGTCCTGCCGCGTCGCGTTTTGGTGGCAGAAGAATACGAGTTGCGGGCGCGCCGGCTGCTGGAAGAGGCCGGCCTGGGCCACGAGCTTCGCCCTGATGGAAGCTGAGATCGAAACCACTGAAGATGCTGTCCTCGGGGGCAGGCTGCATTTGCGGCAGCCCGTGCGCGGCCATCGCGTCGGTCACGATGCCATTCTGCTGGCGGCGGCAACGGGAGCGCGCGGCGGTGAACATGCAGTCGACCTGGGGGCCGGTGTTGGCGGGGCGGGTCTCGCGCTTGCGGCGCGCGTGCCCGACTTGAAACTCACGCTTGTCGAGATCGACCCGGTCCTTTGCTCGCTCGCAACCTACAATGCGCGACTAAATCACCTCGACGATCGAGTCAAAGCGCTCGTGCTCGATTTGGAAAACGCCAATGCGTTCGAACGTGGCGGGCTGTCTTCGGACTGCGCCGATCGTGTCTTGATGAATCCGCCCTTTCACGACGCGCGCCGGCAAAATGTGTCGCCCGATCCACGCCGTCGTCTCGCGCATGTCGGCGCGCCCGGGCTCCTTGGCCGCTGGGTCGACACCGCCGCGCGGCTTTTGAAATCGCGTGGTGTCCTGACGCTCATCTGGCGCGCCGATGGATTGGACGAAGTTCTCGGCGCGCTCGCAACTTCATTCGGAGATACAGCCGTCCTGCCGGTGCTGCCGCGCGCCCAGGCGCCCGCTATCCGCGTGCTGGTGCGAGCGGTGAAGGGCGCCGGCGGTCCGCGCAAGGACTGTCCGGCCCTCGCGCTCAATGACGAGAACGCTCAGCCGACACCGGCTGCCGAAGCCGTGCTGCGAAACGGAAAGACTCTTACGATTGCCGATGCCTGAGCGGGGGTTGCCTAAACCTTGCGCCGTTTGGGTATAAATTCACGCCACTGCCGACCCGCGAACTGACGTCGCACTCGGTTCAGGCTCGTGCCGTTCAGGCGCGAAAGGCCAATAACGCTGCCGATCAACATGAACAGGAGTGTGATCTTGGGATCCATCGATCCGCCTCTTTCAAAGTGCCGGCGCCTGATAACTGCAAAAAGCATTCCAAAGTTAAAAAACAGGCAACGCCGGACCATTTCAGATCAAATCGCCCAAATTTTAGGGACGCGACGCGGGTTTGGTTCCAAAATGCCGCATGATAGTGCGGTCCGCCTTTGACTCATGGGCCGGTGCCTGCCTATCTGAGTGCAATGGCCAGCGAAAACGCCTCCCAGTCTTTCGGCAAGCGCCTGATCGATTTTTCCGCCCGGCTTGTCCCGCGGCGCTTCCGCAGCGACATACCCGTCGTGCCGGTGGTACGTCTTACGGGCGTTATTGGCGTCGTGACGCCTCTACGTCCGGGGTTGTTGCTGTCCACGATTGCGAAGTCGCTGGAACGCGCCTTTTCCACTCGTCGCGCGCAAGCGGTGGCCTTGGTCATCAACTCACCGGGTGGCTCTCCCTCTCAATCACACTTGATCTTTCGACGTATCCGGCAGCTCGCCAACGAGAAAAAACTACCTGTGTTGGCATTCGTCGAGGATGTCGGCGCGTCGGGAGGCTACATGTTGGCCTGCGCCGCGGATGAAATCGTGTGTAATGAGTTCTCGATTGTCGGGTCGATCGGTGTCGTTGGCGCGTCCTTCGGATTCACCGAACTTATGAACAAGGTCGGAATCGAACGGCGGCTCTACACCTCAGGCGATCGCAAGGCGATGCTCGATCCGTTCCTGCCGGAGAAGCCTGACGACGTGAAGCGCATCAAAGCTATTCAAAACGAGATTCACACGAACTTTATTGCGCTTGTAAAGGAGCGGCGTGGGTCCAAGTTGAAGGGCTCCGACAAGAATCTGTTCTCAGGCGAGTTCTGGATCGCGCAGAAGGCGATCGAGCTCGGGTTGGCCGACAGTGTCGGGGATTTGCGTTCGACCCTGCGTGAACGCTTTGGTGAGAAAGTCCACACGCCGCTCATCTCCGCCGAGCGATCCCTGCTCGGGCGGAGATTACCGGGCGTTAATTTGGTGGATGCGTTTGTTCAGAAACCCGGTCTTGCTGATGATCTTATTTCGGCGCTCGAGATTCGCGCTTTTTGGTCGCGGTACGGCCTTTAGTTCGGCCTAATGCGCCTTTTTGGCATGGGTTCCGGCCGAAAAATGTGGGCGACTCTGTGCCGCTGGCTCGCCACTTGCGCCAATCCATATTCGCCCCGAAAATGCCGCCTTCGCAACTGACCCTTTGTCGGTTGATATTCGATCGGAGCTGCTCATGCCGACGTTCTTGCTCTCGCCGCTGGTGAAATGGTCGCTCGTGGCTTTGGGCGGTGCCATGGTCGTGCACTGGGCGGTCAAGGAAGCGCGCCGCATCAATGAAGAGCTCGAGCAGGCGAGGCGCGTGAAAGCCAAAATAACCGACGCCGAAAACCGGCCGACGCTTCGCCGCGATCCGACAACCGGCGAATACCGGCTCTGATATTTCTTAATTCCTGGGTTGATCAGGCCGCGTCAGCGGTCCGCAACGCCTTTGTGGCCGCCGATCATGGCGCCGAAGAACAGCACGATCAGCACCCACCCGATCAGCTGAAACGACAGCATCGTATATCCCCAACCGCGATCATGCTTTTCTTGTTGATCGGTTGCGTGGGATATCAGCGGAGGTTCAACAGCGCGTAAATGGACTGCGACTTGACCCACTATGGGGCCACCTCTAGGGTCGAATCTATTCCTGTGCTTAAGAATCAGTATCCATCCGATGGCTGAAGCCAGACTTCTCGCCAGCGAGGGCGCACATAAAGGCACCCTGGACCCGACGCGGTCATTCCAGGGGCTGATCCTTGCCCTGCAGCAGTATTGGGCGAATCGGGGCTGTCTAATCCTGCAACCCTACGACATGGAGGTGGGAGCCGGGACGTTTCACCCTGCGACCACCTTGCGGGCACTTGGCCCGAAACCCTGGAACGCTGCCTACGTGCAGCCCTCGCGGCGTCCGAAGGATGGCCGTTACGGCGAGAACCCGAACCGGTTGCAGCACTACTACCAGTTTCAGGTGATCCTGAAGCCGTCGCCTCCCGACATTCAGGATTTGTATCTCAATTCACTGAAGACGATCGGCATTGATCCGAAGATTCACGACATTCGTTTTGTGGAAGACGACTGGGAGAGTCCCACATTGGGTGCGTGGGGCCTCGGGTGGGAATGCTGGTGCGATGGCATGGAAGTTTCGCAATTCACTTACTTCCAACAGGTCGCGGGATTTGAATGCTCACCGGTTGCTGGCGAACTCACTTACGGACTTGAGCGGCTCGCAATGTATGTTCAGGGCGTCGACAACGTGTTTGCACTCAATTTCAACGGGCGTGCCGACGACAAGAAGGTGACGTACGGCGACGTGTTTCTGCAGGCCGAACAGGAATATTCACGGCATAATTTTGAGATAGCCGACACCGCGATGCTGTTCGAGCAGTTCACGATGGCAGAGGCTGCCTGTAAAAAATATCTCGCGGCGGGCTGGGCCGACGGCAAGAAGCAGCGTCATCTTCTGGCGCTTCCAGCCTACGACCAGTGCATCAAGGCAAGCCACGTATTCAATCTCCTCGACGCGCGTGGCGTGATTTCAGTTACCGAACGGCAGAGCTACATCCTACGCGTGCGCGAATTGGCGAAAGCATGCGGTGAGGCCTGGCTCGCCACCGAAGGTGGTGGGGCCGCCTAGGACGGCGGACCGTTTGTGTTCTGCGCGGCAGCCGACAGAGTCGGCATTCTGCTGACGTGACCGAATTACTTGGCGCGGGGGTCCGAGGATCACGTTGCTCTGGGTCATTTTACTCGTCGCCGCGGCGGTCGGGCTTTACGCGATAATAATCTTTCAACAGCCTGGTGCGAACGAGCCAGATGGCCAACGAGGCGTGGAGCGGGATCGACGTCCAGCTCAAGCGACGCTCCGAGCTCGTCCGTCCGGGAGCATTTTCAGCAATGCCGTGTCGCCATCGGTTGCGAGCATGAGCGAGGCCTTTGCAAGCGCCGAGCCGGCTTCGTCGGGTTCCTCGGGGTTTCCGGCGGTGGTGGCGGCTCCGGCGGCGGAGCTGGCGGCGGCGGTTGTTAAAGCCCGAGCGTATGGTGACAGCCGCGTGCTCCCTTGCTAGGCAGGCGCGCGACGCAACATTTCACGTTTCCGCCAATGCCCGATCTTCTGCTCGAATTGCTGTCCGAGGAAATACCTGCGCGTATGCAGGCACGAGCGGCCGAGGACCTGCAAAAGATGGTGACCGGCCGGTTGGTGGCGGCCGGTCTCGTCTACGAGGGTGCCAAGGCCTTTGTCACGCCGCGCCGGCTCGCGTTGTCGGTGCACGGCGTGCCTGCGCGCCAGCCCGACATCAAGGACGAAAAAAAAGGGCCGCGGGTCGGTGCGCCCGGGAACGCCATTGCCGGATTTCTCAAGGCTGCGGGCCTTCAATCGATCAAGCAGGCGGAGGTTCAGCCGGACAAGAAGGGCGATTTCTACGTTGCAGTGATCCACAAACCGGGAAAGCCGACGCTCGATGTGATCGCCGAGATGATTCCCGAGGTAGTGCGCAGCTTTCCGTGGCCAAAGTCCATGCGGTGGGGCTCGGGCCGGCTCAGCTGGGTGCGCCCGCTTCATTCGATCGTGGCAACTTTTGGCCCGGAAACCGAGGAGCCCGCTGTCGTTCCCTTCGATATCGACGGCATAAAAGGTGGTGACGAAACGCGCGGGCATCGCTTCATGGCGCCGGGTCCGATCAAGGTGCGTCACTTCGAGGACTACGTTGCAAAGCTCGAAAAGGCCAAAGTGGTTCTCGACCCGGCGCGGCGCGCCGATATGATTCTCGCTGACGCCAAGAATCTCGCTTTCGCGCAGGGCTATGAGCTGGTGGAAGACGAGGGGTTGCTGGCCGAAGTCGGGGGCCTCGTCGAATGGCCGGTAACGCTTATGGGGACGTTCGACAAAAGTTTCCTGTCTATCCCGGACGAAGTCATCCGCGCCACCATCCGCAATAACCAGAAATGCTTCGTGTTGCGTGATCCGCAGACGGCCAAGCTCGCGAACAAATTCATTCTGGTTGCCAATGAAGAAGCAGGCGATGGCGGCCAGGCGATCGTCGCCGGTAACGAGCGCGTGATCCGCGCGCGGCTTTCCGATGCAAAGTTCTTCTACGAGACTGATCTCAAGTCGCGCCTCGAAGACCGGCTGCCAAAGTTTGAGCACATCGTGTTCCACGAGAAGCTCGGTACGCAGGCTGCGCGCATTGCTCGTATAAGGGCACTCGCCGGCCAGCTTGCGACGATTGTGGACGCCGACGCCGCGAAGGCCGAGCGTGCCGCTGACCTGTGCAAGGCTGATCTTTTGACGGACGTCGTCGGCGAGTTCCCCGAGCTGCAGGGACTGATGGGCCGCTACTACGCCGAGGCGCAGAACGAAGATGAAGCTGTCGCGCATGCTTGCGAGGATCACTACAAGCCGAAAGGTCCTGACGATCTCGTGCCCGCCGAGCCAGTTTCGGTGGCCGTGGCGCTCGCAGACAAGATCGATATGCTGACTGGATTCTGGGCGATCGACGAGAAGCCGACAGGATCGAAAGACCCTTACGCGTTGCGACGCGCGGCTTTGGGCGCGATCAGACTGGTGATCGACAACAAGCTGCGCCTGCCCCTCAAGGGCGTCTTTCAAAAGGCAGTCAAAAATTTCTCGGCAGGCGATGACTTGCTTTCATTTTTTGCCGATCGCCTGAAGGTCCAGCTGCGCGAGCAGGGCGCGCGGCACGATCTGGTCGACGCCGTGTTTTCACTCCCGGGCCAGGACGATCTTCTGATGATCGTCCATCGCGTCGAGGCGCTGGGGAAATTCCTCGACAGCGATGACGGGAAGAATCTGCTCGCCGGCTACAAGCGCGCGACCAACATCATTCGGATCGAGGAGAAAAAAGACAAGCGCGAGTACATAGGCGCGCCCGATTCAAAGAAGTACCAGCTCCCGGAAGAGAAGTCGTTGGCCAAAGCCATCGACGTCGCAAAGAAAGAAGCCGCGGCGTCTGTCGCCAGGGAAGATTTCGCAGCAGCGATGCGTGCAATGGCCAAGCTGCGCCCGCGCGTGGACGAGTTTTTCGACAAAGTTACCGTCAACGTCGACGATAAAGCCTTGCGCGAAAATCGCCTGAAGCTGCTCAATGAGATTCGTGAAGCGACCCGATCGGTAGCGGATTTCTCAAAGATCGAGGGATAACTGCGCTCTGCGCGCGTATAGAACTTCGCAGCGCTTTTGCGATGTCATAAAGTGGAACAGTCCGGCTTTCCCGCCGTTTTCAATCGCATTGCCAGCCAAAAAGGGGAGTAATCATGACCGTCAGCATTGCGCATTTGCAGCCGATCGTCGCGCTCATCGCCGGTATTCTGATTCTCATCATTCCGCGTCTTCTCAACATCATCGTCGCGGTCTATCTCATATTGATCGGCCTGCTCGGTCTCGGGCTTTTCCGCTGATCGGAATCCGGACTTGCGCAGGCCCATGCGGCAGTGCTTTTTAGATGCCGTCGCCCCACCAATGTTGCTTGACCTATGGCTAAAAGAAATCGTGCGCGTACCAGCGTAAAGCGTAAAAAACGAGCGGTGCGGAAGTCCCCTCGGCCCACGGGCCGGCCTAAGGCGAAGGCGGCTGCATCGCAATCCAGAGGCAAATGGGTCTACGGCTTCGGCGATGGCCGCGCCGAAGGTACAGCCTCCATGCGCAATTTGCTTGGCGGCAAGGGTGCGGGACTGGCCGAGATGGCCAATCTGAAGCTGCCCGTCCCGCCTGGTTTCACCATTACGACCGACGTCTGCACGTATTATTACCGCCACAACAAGCAGTACCCGAAGGATTTGCGCGATCAGGTCGAGAAAGCCCTGGCACAAGTTGGTCGTATCACCGGAAGGAAGTTCGGCGACGAGACAAATCCTCTTTTGGTCTCGGTGCGCTCCGGCGCCCGCGCCTCAATGCCGGGCATGATGGACACCGTGCTCAATCTCGGTCTCAACGACGAAACCGTTGAGACGCTCGCAAAGAAATCAGGCGATCGGCGCTTCGCCTACGACAGCTATCGCCGTTTCATCACTATGTATTCCGATGTGGTGCTCGGCGTTGGCCACGAACATTTCGAAGAGTTGCTCGACCGGCACAAGGAACAGCAGGGCTATACCCTCGATACGGACTTGTCTGCTGACGATTGGGCCGATCTCGTCGTTCGGTACAAGAAGCGCGTGAAGGATGAACTCGGCCAGGACTTTCCTCAGGACCCCTACGAGCAACTCTGGGGCGCAATCGGAGCAGTGTTTGGCTCGTGGATGAACCAGCGCGCCATTACGTATCGCAAGCTGCACAGTATTCCGGAAAGTTGGGGCACTGCGGTCAACGTGCAGGCCATGGTGTTTGGCAACATGGGCGACACCTCGGCGACCGGCGTTGCGTTTACCCGCAACCCCTCGACTGGTGAGAAAAAACTCTACGGCGAATTCCTGATCAATGCGCAAGGCGAAGACGTCGTCGCCGGCATACGTACGCCGCAAGAGATCAGTGAGGCCGCCCGGAAGGAAGCCGGTTCTGACAAGTCTTCGATGGAATATGCGTTGCCGAAGGCCTATGCCGAGCTCAAGCGTATCTACAACGTGCTCGAGCGGCACTATCGCGACATGCAGGACCTGGAATTCACGGTCGAGCAGGGCAAGCTCTGGATGCTGCAGACGCGATCGGGCAAGCGCACGGCCAAGGCCGCGCTTCGCATCGCGGTCGAGTTGGCCAACGAGGGGTTGATATCGAAAAGCGATGCGGTCCTGCGCGTCGACCCGCTCAGCCTCGACCAATTGTTGCATCCGACCATCGATCCGCGCGCACATCGGCGCATCATCGCTACCGGCCTGCCGGCCTCGCCGGGTGCGGCCAGCGGTGAGATTGTTTTCTCGCCCGATGAAGCAGCGCAGCTGAAATCCGATGGCAAGAAAGTCGTCCTCGTTCGCGTGGAAACATCGCCGGAGGACATTCATGGGATGCATGCGGCCGAAGGAATTCTGACGACACGCGGCGGCATGACATCACATGCGGCAGTCGTGGCGCGCGGAATGGGGAAGCCATGCGTTTCCGGCGCCGGTTCGCTGCGCGTCGACTATGCAGCGGGAACCATGGTTGCCGGCGGTCAAAGCTTCAAAAAGGGTGATTACATCACTGTCGATGGCTCAACCGGACAGGTGCTGGCCGGCAAGGTCGAAATGGTCGAACCGCAATTGTCCGGCGAGTTTGCAACCTTGATCGGCTGGGCCGACAAAGTCCGCCGTCTGGGCGTGCGGGCGAACGCTGATACGCCGACGGACGCCAAGGCTGCGGTTCGCTTCGGCGCCGAGGGCATCGGGCTCTGTCGGACCGAGCACATGTTTTTTGAATCTGACCGTATCCGGGCAGTCCGCGAGATGATTCTTGCCGACGACGAGAAGGCGCGGCGTGCAGCAATCGCCAAGCTGCTTCCAATGCAGCGCGCCGATTTTGTCGAATTGTTTGAGATCATGGCGGGTCGACCGGTGACCATTCGGCTCCTGGATCCTCCACTGCACGAATTTCTGCCCCATGGTGAGGAGGAGATCGCCGAAGTTGCCGCCGCCATGGGCGAAGACCCGAAGAAGCTCGCTGCCCGAGCCAGCGAACTTTCCGAGTTCAACCCGATGCTTGGATTCCGCGGTTGCCGCATCGCGATCGTCTATCCGGAAATCGCCGAAATGCAGGCACGCGCTATTTTTGAAGCGGCGATCGAAGCCGCCAAGCGCACCGGCAAACCCGTGGTGCCGGAAGTCATGGTGCCGTTGATCGCAACAAAGACCGAGCTTGATCTTGTAAAGGCTCGCATCGATGCCATGGCGCAGGCTGTCGCAAAGGAAAAAAATACGAAGGTCGACTATCAGGTCGGTACGATGATTGAACTGCCCCGAGCCTCCCTGATGGCCGATGAAATCGCACAAAGCGCCGAATTCTTCTCATTCGGCACGAACGATCTAACGCAAACGACATTCGGGATTTCGCGCGATGACGCGGCGAGTTTTCTGGGCATCTATACGGCGCGCGGCATACTTCCCGTTGATCCATTCGTTTCCATCGATCAGCGCGGCGTTGGCGAACTTGTCAGAATCGGGGTCGAGCGCGGCCGCAAAGTCAGATCGAAGCTGAAAGTCGGTATTTGCGGTGAACATGGGGGCGATCCGGCATCGGTTGCCTTCTGTCACGAAGCGAAACTCGACTACGTGTCCTGTTCGCCGTTCCGCGTGCCAATAGCGCGCCTGGCGGCCGCTCAGGCTGCGCTGGGCAAGTCGGCAGCGAGCCAAGCGTAGGCGTTCTTCCAGGAAACGAAGACTAGACCGCTACCCTGCCGCTCGAGCCGCAGGTTAGCGACGGCGTGATCGACGGCCTCAGAGGCGTCGCGAACGGCTGCTGCCGAGGCGCGCGTTTGCGTTGCCGCGCCGGCGACGTCCCCTTGTGACTTGTTGTTGAGCGCGGTGGAGAAGCGACGATTTTGCTCCTGCAGACGACGGTAGAGGATTCCGACGACGAACAGCAATACAAGGCACGCACCCGTAATGAGCGCGATCCGACGCGCAGCAGTCGATGACATGCCGGCCCGCAAAAAATACCGTCGGCAATATTGTGCTGGAGCAATTGCGATATAGTTAATTTTTGTTTCCCGTTCGCTATGACGAAAACTGCGAACCTTGCCGACTCACGACGTCGAAGGGTAGCGCCTCGCGGGACAGAGCGGTCGTGCTGCCCGCGAAGTTAACGCCTTCGCAAGGTTAATCGGACCATAAAAATCTGTCGTATCGCCATCAGTCGATGGCGAGGCGGTGGCGGGACGTTGTGGCGTGGCGTTGAGTGGACAGCGCGTGGTGTCACCTGGGCGTCGGCGGCTGAAGGGAGCCGCGTCGATAGCCATTGGAGCGGCCGCACTGACGCTCCTTCCCAGCCGGATTGCGTTTCAGGATCTCGGCGCGCTGATTGCCAGACAACCGGCCGTCACCAAACGTTGGCAACAGCATCTTATTGCGTCTCCTTTCGGCACGATTCATGCCGCGATGTTCAGTCTGCCGAGGCCGGTGGGGACCGCGATTCCGCATCCGCCCATCTATGCGCTTGCGAACTTCGATCCGCTGGACATCACCGGATCGATCGGAAGGCAGCCGCTTGGCGATGGGACGGCGCCTTTGCAGTTTCCCAAGGCCAACCGCAAATCCAAGAGCGACTCGCTCATCGTGCGCGATCGCGAACCGGTCCCGCCGCTTCCGTCCACCTCCGCGATTGAACAGGCGCCGCAAGCCGAGCCCGAGACAACGCAAAAGGACGAAGCCGATGGCCGCTTCGAGCCCTATGCGAAATATGAATTTTTGACACCGGGCGACCGCAGTTCAACGCCCGATGTCGAATTGCCGTATGTGGATATGCCGCCCGCCAACCTGACGCCTGTTGCGCCGCGTGGAGTGAAAAAGAATTCAACGCAGCTTTATTTCGGAATCGAGACGATGACAGGCAGTGGCGAAGGGATTGCTCCTTGGGCACCTGGCGAAGCGCCTGTCGTGCTCGCCTCGCGCGGCGATCCGGATATCAAACAATCGGCGCTGACGCCTGTGTCGCCCGAGAACGAAAGCAAGGCCGGGGAGAGCGTTGCAAGCAAAGGTGAGGTGACCGGTATCGATCAGCGGCCGCATACGCCGGCCGAGCGGCTGGCGCTGACCGGCGTCGCGCGTGCAAAGGCTGAAAAGTGTCTCGCGAACGCCGTGTATTTTGAATCGCGCGGCGAGTCAGTGCGCGGGCAGATTGCGGTGGCGCAAGTCGTGATGAACCGAGTCTTCTCGCCGTTCTATCCGAACGATGTCTGCGGGGTCGTCTACCAAAACGCTCACCGGCACAACGCCTGTCAGTTCACTTTCGCCTGTGACGGCATTCCCGACGTCGTTACCGAACCCGATGCCTGGGAGCGCGCCAAGCGCATCTCCCGCGACATGCTCGACGGCAAGCTGTGGATGCCGGAAGTATCGAAGTCTACGCACTACCATGCTTATTGGGTGCGGCCCGACTGGGTCAACGAGATGAAGAAGATCTACAAGCTCGGTGTGCATACCTTCTATCGTCCCCGCGCATGGGGTGAGGGCGACGATGAGCCCACTTGGGGCGACGCGGCGACGACCGAAAAGGAGACCGCGGCGGAGGAGGCAAAAGGCCCAGTAAGCCATAGTGCTGAATGGCTTAAGTCCGAAGAGGGCCAGGCCTCGACCCGGCAGAAAAACGCACGCAAATAGTTCCTGACGTACAAGTATGCGTGGCGCAAATGCGCCGGATCACAAATATTCGTTTGGGAGCACAATACGTTGCCCCTATATGCTCGCGTGCCAGCTTGCGGCCGGAGCTCTTTTAATGGCGATCCATGTGACAGCCGAAAAGTCAAAATCCGTCGATTGGCGGACGCCTGCTGTCGTGGTCGCTTGCGGCTGCCTGATTGCGATGATCAGTTTCGGCCCGCGCTCATCGCTCGGCTTTTTTCTGACGC
>Ga0126382_10000571_pt1 | contig 14430 bp, 12 predicted proteins | sample PanSoiMetPlot_30_FD_92548 | JGI IMG/M metagenome (GOLD analysis project Ga0126382, IMG submission 92548) | Tropical forest soil microbial communities from Panama - MetaG Plot_30 | ecosystem: Environmental > Terrestrial > Soil > Tropical forest > Bulk soil | place: Panama | collected 2016-02-17 | reverse complement strand
GGCAGTAGGCAGAAGGCAGTAGGCAGAAAGCAGAAGGCAGCAGGCAGAACGCAGAAAGGCGGTTTTGGCGTAGCTTGCGGACTGCCTTCTGCTTTCTGCCTACTGCTTTCTGCCTACTGCTTTCTGCCTACTGCCTTTCTGCCTTCTGCCCGCTGCCTTCCAAAGTTTCGATCGGACGGAACAATGATGCGTTAAAGAATCTTAAGTAAACACAGCTTGATCTATTATGAAAGATCTTGTTCTGCATTTTTGGCGAAGCCATGGTGCTTTGTATCGTATCGTGCGCATAATTCTATCGGTCGTCGTATTCGGTCTCGTACTCCTGATGACGTTCGAAGATAAACTCATATACTTTCCAACTCGTTATCCGGACGGTTACTGGACTGTTCGAGAAAATTGCGAGCACGACGGCGAAATCCTGCCGGCCGTTGAAGATTCTCGCTTTTCTACCAGCGACGGCGTCGCGCTGCATGGCTGGTACTGCTCTCCGCTTCGATGTCAGGATGGCAAAGGTCTAGCGATAGACACAAAAATTGTTGTGTTGTGGTTTCACGGAAATGCCGGAAACATAAGCTACCGATACGATATGATTCGAGCTATGATGGACATACCTGTCCAGGTATTCATCATCGATTATCGAGGGTACGGCAAGAGTGAAGGCACGCCAAGCGAGAAGGGGTTGTATCTGGATGCACAAGCCGCGTGGGACTACCTGATATCTGTACGAAAGATAGAGCCGCAACGTATCGTCATCTTAGGGAAATCCCTGGGCGGCGTTCCGGCGATTGATCTGGCCACCAGAGTCAAACCGGCTGGTCTAATCGTTCAATCGAGTTTTACCTCAGCGAGCGACATGGCTAAGAGAATAATGCCCTTCCTTCCTCGCTTCCTGCTACACACCAGGATGGATTCGATTAACAAAATCGTAAGCGTGCAATGCCCGAAGCTCTTCATCCACAGTAGAGCAGACGAGATTGTTCCCTACGAGCTTGGTCAGAAGCTATTCGAAGCCGCGTGTGAGCCAAAGGAGTTCTATGAAGTGAAAGGGTCCCCGCACAACTCTACATACTTGATCGGCGGTAAGCCCTATTTAGCGGCGTTGCGCCGGTTCATTGAATCAGTCAAACAGTAAATCGAGTTGAAGTAAACGTTGTCGGAGCAAAGCAACGCACTCTGCCGGGGCCTTGCGTTGACACTCGCCGAAGCACGTTCTTATAATCGAATTTATTTCAGGCGAGAGGCAACACGCCTATGGTTCTGGAGACCTGATGGAGGACGAACAGCAGCCCAAAATCGATGAGGGCGATCAGATTGAGGAACGCCGGCGCGCGCTTAGACAAATTATTGACCTGGGATTCGACCCGTACCCGCACAAGTTCACCCGCACACATTCCATAAGCCAAATCGTTCAACAGTTCGGTGGAAAAACTTCTGAAGAGCTCGAGAAGGAAGAGACTCGAGTTCGTGTCGCGGGTCGTGTTCACGCCATAAATAAGATGGGCAAAGCCGCGTTTGTCAGATTCTCGGATGGCGCGGAACTGCTACAAATTTATGTGAAGTCGAATGAAGTAGATGAAAAGACCTGGGGGCTCGTCAAGTTGCTGGATCTGGGCGATCACGTCGGCAGTGAAGGTAAATTGTTCCGCACTCGAACCGGGGAGTTATCGATCCACGGCGAGTCGCTTACATTTTTAGCTAAAGCACTCGTTCCTCCTCCTGACAAGTATTACGGACTCCACGAGATCGAATTACGCTACCGGCAACGTTATGCCGATTTGATCGCCAATCGCGATGTACGCCGCGTGTTTGAGATCAGATCTCAGATCATCCGCTTTATACGAAGATTCTTTGATGATCGCGGCTATGTCGAAGTCGAAACGCCGATGCTTACTGCGCTGCCAACAGGGGCTGCAGCACGACCCTTCGCAACTCATCACAACGCGCTCGACATCGACTTGTACGCACGCATAGCGCCAGAACTTTACTTGAAACGATTGATCGTAGGCGGATTCGAGAAGGTGTACGAGATCAATCGAAACTTCAGAAACGAGGGAATAGACCGCTCGCACAATCCCGAGTTCACGATGCTCGAGTGGTACGAAGCATACTCAGAATACGAGGACCTGCTAAAGCTTACCGAGGAATTGATTTCTTCCCTCGTAGAGCAGACGTGCGGGTCAACCGTGATCGAATACGGCGAAAACAAGATAAACTTTTCGCGACCATGGAAGCGCCTCACAATGCGGGAGGCGGTGATTGAGTATTGGCCGAACCCCGCCACAAAACCGTCGCTGGAGGATGTGTCATCAATTGGCGCAATCCTCCGTCTGGCCGAAAGTGAAAAGGACTTCAACTCTCAGATTGCGCATTTCAGTTCGTTGGACTACGGACATCTTCTGGGTGAGATATTCGAGCAGGTGGCCGAACCACGTCTAATTGGTCCAATTTTCATTACCGAGTTTCCCACAGAGCTTTCACCACTATCCAAACAGGGTCAACTCGATCCCCGATTTGTTGATCGCTTCGAGTTGTTCATCTCTTGCATGGAAATCGCCAACGCTTTCTGTGAAATCAACGACCCGATGGATCAGCGACAACGATTCGAAGCCCAGATGACACTTCGTGAGCGCGGGGATGACGAAGCAATGGTAATCGATGAAGACTACATTCGAGCGCTATCCTACGGAATGCCGCCTACAGCCGGTGAAGGAGTTGGCATAGATCGCCTGGTAATGCTTTTAACAAACTCTAGATCAATCCGCGACGTGATTCTGTTTCCACATATGCGCCCGGAGAAAGGCGAGGGAGCAAAGAGTTAACGAACGCGCGTTGCTATAAGAATCAAAGGGCAAAGATGAATGTGCTTCTTCAAACTGGTGCATCGTAAACTACTTACTAGTACACAACTCATGTTTACTTTAGACGTTACATTTCCTGATCGCTCAGCTCGTTCCCGTGCATCCTTTGACAACGCGCTCAGCTCCTTGCAGTAACGTATGCCGTACGAACTCTTCATAGCCCTTCGTTATCTTCGCGCAAAGCGTAAACAGGTGATGATCTCGGTCATCACTTTTATTGCCGTCGCCGCTGTGTCGTTGGGAGTCGCATCGCTCATTGTTGTTCTAGCAATGATGACGGGGTTTCGACAGGAATTTCAGGCTAAGATCCTTTCCGGTACAGCCCACCTGAATCTTACCCTCAAAGAGCGTCAACCAATCGAAAACTATCGCGCGCTGGTGCAGCGTCTCAACGCGCTTCCCCACATTCGAGGAGCGTCGGCAACACTCTATCAACGCGTGTTGATCCAGGGACAGAAAGATACAGAGGGTGCGATTTTAAAAGGTGTCGATGTCAACGCGCCGCGAGATGCGAATGAGGTTTTCCAATTTACAGTCGACGGAGATCCGAAGGCGCTGTCAACCGCGGAAATTGACCCCGAGACCGGCGCGAAGATTGATCGGATTATCGTGGGTAGAGGACTTGCCAAGACGGTTGGGCTCAAGATTGGCGACGTTGCAACGATTATTTCCCCTCAGGGACATTTGACGCCAGTGGGACTCGCGCCGCGTTATCGCGACTTTAAGGTCGCGGGACTCTTCCAATCAGGCCTAAGTGATTACGATGAAACCTGGGCGTACCTCTCTCTGGAGGCCGCGCAGCGATTGTCCGGCGCCGATGACGTTGCCGAGATCATTCAGATGAAGGTTGATGATGTCGACGCGGTAAAACAAATTGGTGCGGAGGTGATCTCAGCAGTAGGTAACGATTACGAAGTTCAGGATTGGCAACAGCTTAACGCTCCGATATATAGCGCACTCAGTTATGAGAAGTATTTGACGGGCGTCGCCCTTTTGATTGTTATCGGGATCGCTGCGCTGAACATTATTACGGTCCTGATAATGATCGTGATGGAAAAACACAAGGATATCGCCGTTCTAAAAGCCATGGGTGCTACCAATCACGGTGTTATGTATCTGTTTATGGCTCAAGGAGTTGTAATCGGTGTTGTCGGGATCATAATTGGCGTAGTGATCGGCTGGGGATTCTGCTATCTCGCGAATGGCCATCAATGGATCCGACTTCCTGCCGGCGCGTATGCACTCGACTATCTCCCCTTCCATGCGACAATAACAGATGTAGTGATCGTCGTTGTAGTGACAATTGCGATAAGTTTCTTGTCCACTATTTTCCCTTCCCTAAGCGCCGCGAGGCTCAATCCAGTGGAGGCGCTCAGATACGAATGACTCAGGCAAAGGAAAAAACAGCGGGGGCGGATTTGAGGGAAGTTGCCGGGTCTGGTGTTGGGCGTGCCGTGCATGTTCGATCGTCTCTGGTTGATGCACGCTCCACACTGATACGCGCATTCGGATTGTCCAAGATCTATCAATCGGGGCGTAGTCGAGTAGTAGTATTTGAAAACCTGGCCCTCGAGATCCTGGAGGGCGAGATGGTCGCCGTTGTCGGGCCCTCCGGCGCTGGAAAATCCACACTATTACACTTATTAGGAGGATTAGACCGTCCCAGCGCAGGAACGGTAAAAGTTGGCGAATTTGACATCTTTAAACTCGGTGATGTAGACTTGGCGCGGTTTCGGAACGGGGAAATTGGTTTCATTTTCCAGTTTCATCACCTGCTGCCCGAGTTCACCGCCGTTGAGAATACGATGATGCCGCTGCTCATAGGGCGAAGCTCCCACAGGGCGGCTATAAAGCGAGCCACTTCGATGCTCAAGAGCGTAGGTCTCGCGGATCGCATCACGCACCGGCCCGGAGAGTTGTCCGGTGGTGAACAAGCCAGGGTAGCGCTTGCGAGGGCGCTTGTAACGAGGCCTCGTCTGCTACTCGCAGACGAGCCCACGGGTGACCTCGATGGCAAAACAAGCGAAAGCATTCATAGCCTGCTCAAGGAGGTTCATAGATCGCATCGGCTGACCTCGGTAATTGTCACCCACAACGAGCGTCTTGCCTCCATCTGCGACCGCGTTCTTCACCTTGAGGACGGCCAGCTTCGAAATGGTTGAGTTATAATTAGTAATTGTGGATCTGGACGTTGCATTCATGGAAGCTCGCAACTGTCGAATCGAACCTGGATGCACCTCCAATCTGAAACGCGGGTTATAATAGTTCAGAATTCAAAGCGGAACCGGGTATGTTCGAACGTTACACCGAGAAGGCTCGCCGCGTAATCTTCTTCGCAAGGTATGAAGCAAGTCAGTTTGGCGCTCAGGCAATTGAGGCAGAACACATCCTGCTCGGATTGCTTCGCGAGGACAAACAGCTAACGCAGAAGTTCTTTCGCAGCCCACACTCAACTGTCGAATCAATCCGCCGGGAAATCGAGTCCCGTACACCCCTTCGCGACAAAGTCTCGGCATCAGTGGATCTACCGCTCTCACCAAACGCCAAAAGAGTGCTCAGTTACGCCGCGGATGAAAGCGAGCGGCTTGGACACAGACACATCGGGACCGAACACTTGTTGTTGGGAATCCTCCGGGAAGACAAATCGTCAGCCGCCGAAATTCTGTATGAGCGCGGACTGCGACTCAATCAGATTCGCGACGACCTCAACCGCGCTCAACACAATGAACGAGCATTAGCGCAAAAGAAAGACGCACCTCACCTGACTGAGTTCAGTCGAGACCTCACCGAGGCGGCCACGAATGATCAATTAGATCCGCTGATCGGTCGCGAAGCGGAAACCGAACGGGTAATTCAGATCCTATGCCGGCGGACTAAGAACAACCCGGTACTGATAGGCGAACCTGGCGTAGGAAAGACGGCAATTGTCGAAGGTCTCGCGCAACGCATCGTCACCGGCGACGTTCCTCCGTTCCTTCGCGACAAACGAATCCTGGCGCTCGACCTATCCTTGATCGTCGCCGGCACTAAGTATCGTGGTCAATTTGAAGAACGTCTCAAGACGATCATGCGAGAGCTGATCGAGAACCCACATTACATTATTTTTATCGACGAGCTTCATACACTGGTTGGCGCCGGATCGGCGGAAGGATCACTGGACGCGGCCAATATTCTAAAGCCCGCGCTATCCCGAGGCGAAATTCAATGCGTGGGTGCGACGACGCCGACGGAATTTCGAAAGACGATCGAAAAGGATCGATCTCTGGAACGCCGTTTCCAATCAGTAAAGGTACCCCCTCCGAGCGAAGGTGAAGCCGTTAAGATACTCGAGGGAGTAAAGGAACGGTACGAGACATTCCACCAGGTGAGATATACTCAGGAAGCCTTGGAGACTTCGGTCTACGGTTCTCAGCGATATATTCCCGACAGGTTCCTTCCGGACAAAGCAATCGACATCATCGATGAAGCCGGAGCGCGTGTAAAATTGCGCGAAGCTAACCTCCCTGCTGAAATTCTTGATTGCCAGAGAAAGCTTCGCCGGCATACCGCTGCGTTTGAGCGTGCAACCGCGGAGCGAGACTTCGAACGAGCGAAGATATTCAAGCAAAAAGAGCAGGACGAACTCGATCGTCTTGCGACGCTTCGTGAATCCCATAATCTCGTTGCGGAGCACTTTCCGATCGTCAGCAAAGACGATATCGAAGAAGTCATTTCGCGATGGACGGGCATTCCTATTACTTCGCTCAAAGAGGACGAATCTGCGAAGCTTCTTCGAATCGAGAACGAACTGCATAAGCGAATCATAAGCCAAAGCCGCGCCATTTCCGCGCTGTCTCGCGCAATCAGACGGAGCCGCGCTGGTCTCAAGAATCCTAATCGCCCGGTTGGTTCATTTTTGTTCCTGGGCCCGACCGGCGTCGGCAAGACCGAGGTTGCCAGATCACTCGCTGAATTCTTGTTTGGTTCCGAGCGGGCGCTGCTTCGATTCGATATGTCTGAGTACATGGAAAAACATGCCGTCTCGAAGCTAATTGGCAGTCCGCCTGGCTACGTCGGGCACGAAGAAGGTGGTCAGTTGACCGAAAGGATCAAACGCAATCCCTATTCGGTTCTGTTGCTGGACGAGATTGAAAAAGCACATCCGGATTTATTTAACATCCTGCTCCAGGTCCTGGAAGATGGCACTCTTACAGATTCGCTTGGTAACACGATCGATTTTAAGAACACCATTCTCATTATGACCTCAAATATTGGGGCACGTTTTATACAGAAGCGCGGCCATATGGGATTTCAGGCTTCAGCACGCTCACAACAAGCCGCGGTTGAAGAAGGCGTGATGCAAGCGGTAAAACAGACGTTCAATCCGGAATTCGTAAATCGATTGGACGAGATAATCGTATTCGAACCTCTGACCGACGTCGATCTGTTCGAGATCGTAGGACTGCTGGTAGCACAATTAAACCGCACGTTAATTCGACGGAAGCTGCAGGTGCAGATGACCGAAGAAGCGCGACGCTGGATAGTTGAGAAGACGTGCGCCGACCGGACTTATGGCGCGCGACCGTTGCGAAGAGCATTGCAGAAGCACGTTGAGGATCCTCTATCAGAAGCGCTGATTGGCGGTAACTTTAGCGAAGCATCGGTAGTCGAAGTCTACCTTGATGGCGATTCTCTCTCGTATCGGCCGCTCGAACTGGAAGAACTTGGCGCGGAACTTTTGGTGCAGTAATCGGAACACTGTTTCGAATAGTATTTCGGCCTCGAATTCGCTCCTCTCCCAAATATACGACTGACGATGACGAAAATCGTTTTGGTGCTGCTCGGCGGTGCCTTCGGAACTGGTCTTCGATACTTCCTTTCGATTTTCATCTATTCAAGAGTTAAGGAACCAACCTTCCCTTACGCGAATCTTGTAATCAATGTCTCGGGCAGTTTTTTGATAGGACTTCTTGCGCAACTCTTTGAATCTCGTGTGCTCGCGTCTCCGGTCACGCGTGTCGCCTTACTGACCGGAGTCCTTGGGGGTTACACGACCTTCTCGAGCTTCGCTTATGAAACCTTTTCGCTGATAAGAGACGGAGAATTCGGGCTTGCAACCTTGAATGTGTGTTTGAGCGTTTTTCTTGGCCTGGGTGGCGTTTGGGTAGGCATACGCCTCGCCCAACTTATCTGGCATTCGTGAGGACCTGTGAACATCTCAGATGAAGGGCAATTGTTGCGAGTATACGTCGGCGAGTCTGACCGATGGCAAGGGAAGCCCCTTTATGAGGCGATTGTTCTGAAGGCGCGGGAAATGGGAGTTGCCGGGGCAACCGCATTGCGCGGAATAATGGGGTTCGGCGCCGCTTCGAGGATCCACACGTCAAAGATCCTGCGACTCTCGGAGGATCTACCGGTTGTTGTGGAAATAGTTGATAACGCTGAGAAGATCGCCCAGCTGCTTCCCGAGATCGAATCAATGGTGCAAGAGGGCCTCGTGACTCTTGAAACTGTCAGGATGCATCAGTACCGCAGCGGAAAATAGCGACGCTTAAGTGTTGTCGACGCGTTAACATTCGCCCAGGCAAGTCCAACTCTCTCCAGTTGGCCTTGCCAGCTGCATTTTTGTTACAATATGCGCTCATCGAACCGTTCTATAATCGGTGACGCGGGAAACTACCTTACTATGGAGTTTGTTTTTAAGCGGGATATTAGTGTGCTGATTAGACAGGTCTCGCTATGAGGGTTCCACAGGACAAAGGCAGCTTTCTTGTTACTCGCGCGGGCGACAATACGAAGCTAAAGCAAAACATAAACCGAAACGGACGAAGCATTCTAGGGAGCGTGCATTCTATCTATGAGTAAGCGGTTTTTTTGTGTCGTCGCAGCACTTGTATCGGCAATCGTAGGTTTTTCACTCAGCGGGCGAATTCCTCATCTCCAATCGATTGTACATGCGGCTCGGACCCAGAACGTAACAGTTGAGCAGGTCCTGATACGCGGCAATCGACGCATTCCCGAGTCTACAGTCAAAATCTGGATTGGAACGCGTGAGGGTGATCCATACAACCCGGGTCAGCTCGATCGCGACGTCCGCGCTCTATACGCTCAGGGTCATTTCGAAGACGTCAAGGTTTACTCCGAAGAGGGTACTCGCGGAGGAAAGATTATAACGTTCGAGGTCTCTGAGCGGCCGTTGTTACTCGACATCAAATACGAGGGTCTTAAATCAGTTCAGCAGTCTACGGTTTTGGAGGAGTTCCGCAAACGTTCGGTCGGTCTTTCGAAGGAATCGCAGTACGACGCCGTTAAAGCCAAGCGAGCGGCCGCTGTTATCAAGGAGCTCCTTGCGAACGAAGGACGGCCCGAAGCCAAAGTCGAACCAGTCGTTGAGCGTATCTCCGCAACCGCCGTCGCACTAACCTTCAATATCGACGAAGGACCACGCTTTCGTGTTGCCGGAATCGAATTTGAGGGTAACAAGGTCTTTTCCAGCTCTCACCTCAGAAAGCAGATGAAGCTCGTTAAAGAGCTCGGCTTGTTCACCACCTTCAGCTCGAAGGATATCTATCACAAGGACAAACTGGAGACCGACCTCGATCGTCTTCGAGTCCTGGTGTATGCCGATCACGGTTATCTTAAGGCGCGTTTTGGCGAGCCTCGTGTTGAACAAGTCGGAAGAGTGGGCACCTGGGTACCGCTCTTCGGACACAAAGGTGAAGGACTTAAGATCGTTATACCCGTTGACGAAGGACGTCAATACACTGCCGGAGAGATCAAAGTCGAAGACAATACCGAGTTTACCGCGGACGAGATTAAAGCTGTTATCGGGTTGAAGCCAGGTGACGTTGTCAAAGGGTATACAGTCGTCCAAAAAGGCCTCGACAACCTCAAAAAGCTCTATGGCACACGCGGCTATATCCAGTTTAACGCGGGGTTCGTGCCTGATTTCAAAGACAACCCTGCGGATAATGGGAAAGGGACTGTTGACATAACCTTCGGCATTGAGGAGGGAAAGCAATACACTTTGCACCGGCTCGAGTTTATCGGTAACACGTTCACTCGTGACAACGTAATGCGGCGCGAAGTCCTGTTGAATGAAGGCGAGCGCTATAACGAACAGCTCTGGGATTTGAGTATATTGCGCCTGAACCAGCTTGGTTATTTCGATCAGGTTAAGAAAGAGGACGCAACAATCAACACCAACGAGAAGGAAGGTCAGGTCGACCTGATTCTAAAAGTCCAGGAAAAAGGCAGGCAGCAGATAAGTTTCACTGGCGGTGTGTCGGGTGTTGGTGGTTCGTACATTGGAATCAATTACTCGACTAATAACCTACTGGGCTACGGCGAGGCATTGTCTTTCAATATCGCGACCGGAAACCTGCAAAAGATTCTTTCAGTCGGGTTTACTGAACCCTATGTCAAGGGAAAACCGATAAGCGTAGGTGTTAATCTTTTTTATCAGAACTACCAGTTTGTTGGGCAGGGGTTTGGAGCCCCGACTACCACGGATGTTTTTGGTACGTTCAGCGGCAGTTCCCTATTCACTCAGAAGACCGCCGGCGCTTCTGTCTCCGCGAGCGCACCACTGAGCTATTTCGCGAAACGCTTCAGGATGGGCAGGTTTATACGCCTGGGCCTCGCATATTCATTCCAAACGACTGACATTGTCGATCCGGCGGTTAACAGGGACAGCGATCCGAATAACGACATTCTGGTGACATTTCGTCAAAGCGGCGTTACACAGTCTACGGTCAGCCCCTCGATCTCCTATAACACACTGAATTCTTCTTTGGATCCGACTAAGGGTACATCAGTGACCGCAGTTACGTCTTTTACAGGAGGATTCCTCGGTGGAAAAGTGAACACGATTGCTCCCACTTTTGAGTTTAAGCACTTCCGTCCGTTGTTTGCGGGTAAAGAGGCTCGAGCGCGGATCGATGCCGGCAGGCCAACGAGGACGCTCGGGATGCGAGTTTTGTTCGGTCACATTACGTCTTTTGGTGAGCCATTCGAATCGAATTCTTTATCTTTTGTGGGAGGCACGCCGTTGTTTTCCCGATTCTTCCTGGGCGGCGAACAGGACATCCGAGGTTACAACATTCGGAGCATTTCACCCACCGCCCCGGTGGTGACGAGCAACACAACGCAAAACGTGCGCGCGACTGATATCTTAACTGGCGAAACCCTGAAGGTAAGAAGACCCGCAAATTCTAACGGGGCCAGTGTCGCACCCAGCGTTCTTGAGCAGTTTGTAGTAACTAATAAGATAGACCCAACCGTGCCAATTTTCCCAGCCTTTATCGGCGGTGATTCTCAGCTTGTTTTCAACCTGGAGTATCGTATCCCGATCATTGGTCCTATCCAGTTCGCGCCGTTTTTTGACATAGGATCTGCGTTCATTCTTCAAGGATTGTCGGATCAATCCGAGCGTTCTGAATTTATTCCGAACCAAATCCTTGGTTCTGTGATATTGAATCCACAGGGCGAGATCGCAAAACCGAAGGAGATCAGAAAAGCAACACCACCCGAGAGCCAGGGAGGACTCCCACCAGGATTCAGACAGGTCTTCATTCTTGGCGATAAGCAAATTTCGAGGGACGTGCTACTGTCTAAATCATCAACGTCAATACTCGACAACTATCGTTACAGCCTCGGCGGAGAGATTCGAGTGCAGGTACCGGTAATCAACGTGCCGTTCCGATTGATATTCGCTCTAAACCCCAACGCCCGAACGGAAGCTGATGTTAATCCATTCTTCTTTGAAAAGAAGAAGGCAATAAGATTCTCTGTTGGTCGAACGTTCTAATTTTTTGCTGCGGGATTGCGGCTTCTAAATTTGTGAGCGTTACTGCTATAATCACCTTTTCGCAAACTGCCGTTTACGCTCACCGTGGGGGCGGCACAATCAGAAAAAAACAGGAGCAATTATGTTCAAACTCAGGTTGGCTGCTTTTGCAGCAATATTGATCGCGGTAACCGTAAGCGCATATGGCCAGCAAGCTATGCAGGCTGGAGTTGGCGCTGCGTTGCCGGAGGGTAAAGTCGCAGTTGTAAACACTCAGGCGTTCCCGGCAGGGATTGGCGAACTGAAGCAGAAATACGATCAGGTTGATAAACAATACCAACCACGTTATCAGCAGCTTCAAACCGTTGAGTCTCAACTGAAACAGATGGACAATGACATTCAGGTGAAATGTCCACAATTGACACCTGACAAATGTCAGGAGCTTCAGAACAATTATCAGGATCTGAAAAAGCGCGGCACTCGCGATTACGAAGATCTAAAAGGTGAATATGACCGCACTATTGATACAGCAACCAAGCCCATACGCGATAAGCTTTATCAATTTCTGAACAACTACGCGACTCAACGCAATATCGTGTTGGTGATTAATCTGGCCGGAGCCGCCCAAACAGGAACACTGGCATACTGGAATCCTGGCGCTGATATCACCGATGATTTCATAAAAGAATACAACAAGGCGAATCCGGTGGCGGGCGGCGCGCCAGCTCCCCAGCCTGCGGCGCCTACTAAGAAGCCTTAATCGCGAGGAAAGGAGATATCTATGAAACTCAAAATTATCCTCCCAGCCCTCGCGTTGACATTTATTGGCGGATCGGTTTTCGCTCAGAACCCGCCGCCACCCAAGCCTGCAGGGGCGCCGTTGCTCCCAAAGGGTAAAGTGGCGGTCATCAATACCACGTTGTTTCAGACCGAGGTGGAAGAGTTTAAGGCAAAGGTCGATAGCCTGAACCGGCAATTCGAACCGCGGGTCAAAGAAGTTCAAAGTCTAAGCGATAAGATAACCGCGCTTGAGAATACTCTGAAGTCACAGAGCGGCGTACTCGCACCGGCGAAAGTAGCCGAGATGACAGAGAATCTGGAAAGCATGAAGCGGGAGTACAAGCGCAAAGGCGAAGATCTTGAGGCTGACGCCGGTCGAGCTCGCGACAAGGCATTCGAACCGATAACCGGCAAGCTGGGCAAGTTTGCCGAAGACTACACAGGAAAACGCGGCATTGTGATGCTGGTAGACGTTGCTAATGCGATTCAGTCCGGTGTAGTGGTATGGTTCGATCCTCGTTCCGACATAACTAAAGATTTTATTGCCGAGTACAACAAAGCGAACCCGGTCGCGACCCCGGCGGTAAAACCAGCTCCTCCCAAACAATAAAAGGACCTATTTAAGAAGAGTATTCAGCCCGTTGGCCACGAAAGGTTACGGGCTGAGTGCTTCCCGTTTGTCCCCTATTGAAGAGTGTCCAGCGAACCCAGGCCGTGGTCCTCCTCGTCCTTTATCCGAAGCATATCCAGGATCAATGCGGTGTTGCTTGTGGTCTGAATAGTGCGGTCGTAGGCTTCACTTGTCTTTTCGAACTCAAATGTACCATCTCCGGCGCCGGCAAATAAGCTAAGAGCCTTCCTCCCGAAATCCATTCCCGATTTAGCTCCCACTACCAGGCCTTCGTCGAAGTGTATTTCGCCACAAACCGCGGAGGATGTAACCTGGAGCATGCCGGTCAATCGGCTGTTCTCAATGATCTGAATGATGTCGAAGAGATTCACATCGGCGAGATTCCCGGAAAGGATCTTCTGCGGCCGCTGAGGAGGGGCCTCAGCCTGTCGCACATCGCGAAGTTGACCGGTAACAGACACCCTGGGATCAAGTCGTTTCGCCTCCAACAGACGCTCGTTGGCGATTTCCTCATCACCAGCCGAAATGTGAAGGCTTGCCAATGCCAGGCAATGCTGCGCCGCCTGATCTCGCCGACCGGCGTCAATCAGGATTTCCCGAAGCTTTTCACGCAAACCAATGTGTCGAGGTGCGCTGTCGATCGCGCGTTCGAGAGTCTCGATTGCGCGATTGACCATGCGGTATTTTACGAGCAGGTCAGCATCGATAATTGCACTCTCTGGATCTGCGTCGTTTGGGTTGTTTCTCGACATGGTTCCTTAGCTCGATCTTTCCGGGGGGTGTGGCCAGTGTAACATACCGGGCCAAACCTCAACATAGTCTTCTGTTTTGTCAACCTTGTTAACGCTGTGTTTTATGGATTTATAGTTACGAGACAGCAGGGTCAAGCGCCCGACAGCTTGAAAACCGCTTGCAGAAATCCTCCTAAAATAGAGCTGCTTTGCTGTGGGTTGCTATTTTTTTGGAGGGACTATCCCGCGACTATCGCAATCGAATGTTTGTCCGCCAAACGAATGAGTTCATCACGATCAAACAGCAACGTCTTACCGGCTGTCAGATGAATAGCGCTCGTGCCCGCACCGATCATAGTCTCAATCGTTGGCAGTCCGATCACCGGTACATCGAAGCGCATGTCCTGATTGGGTTTGGCGCGTTTGATTACTACAAATGATCTTCCGTGGGTAACCTCCCCAGCACGTTTGATGACCGCATCCGTTCCTTCCATTGCTTCAATCGCAACTACCGCTCGATCCTTGACCGCTATCGTCTGCCCAAGATCCATTCGCCCGATCTCTTGAGCAATGCCGAGGCCGTACGCAAAGTCGGCGAGTTCTTGTTTGGTCGGGGGCCGGCTCGTAAGTACACCAACTTGCGCAAGTAGAGACTCAAGAAAT
>Ga0126382_10000570_pt1 | contig 14435 bp, 13 predicted proteins | sample PanSoiMetPlot_30_FD_92548 | JGI IMG/M metagenome (GOLD analysis project Ga0126382, IMG submission 92548) | Tropical forest soil microbial communities from Panama - MetaG Plot_30 | ecosystem: Environmental > Terrestrial > Soil > Tropical forest > Bulk soil | place: Panama | collected 2016-02-17 | reverse complement strand
TCGCCTTACGCCGGCACCACGCGCGACGTGATCGAGGTACATCTAGACCTAGGTGGTCTGCCGGTGACGCTGCTTGATACGGCGGGCATTCACGAAACCGACGATCCGGTTGAGCTAGAAGGTGTGCGTCGGGCGCGCGAACGGGCGAGCGCTGCTGACCTTGTACTTTGGGTTGTGGATGCGCGCGACAATCCGAACGGGCTGTCCACTGCACCATCATGTCTGGCTGGAAAGGCAAGTGCCGGCTCGCTAGTTTGGGTCCTGCGTAATAAAATCGATTTGGTCCAAGCGGATAGATTAAGAAGTGAAAATAAATGCCAAAGTAATGGAAGTAATGAATCTAATTCCCAATTTACCGAACCTTTAATTAACAAGGTTAACCGTCAGTTAAGCTATACGAATGAATTTAAATTCTATGCAAATGAACTGAAATTCAATGTTTCGGCGGCTTCAGGCGAAGGCGTCGATGAAGTTTTGGCGCAACTGATGAAGCGTGCCCAAAATTTTTTAGCTGGCGCCGAGTCAGCCCTGGTGACCCGCGAACGTCACCGGCGCGCTCTGAAGGATGTGCTTGCCGCCTTACGGCGAGCGCTAGCGCTCGAGACTGCAAGGGACGAGGATTTGCTGGCCGAGGAGTTGCGAGTCGCTGCTCGTGCCCTTGGTCGTCTGACCGGCCGCGTCGACGTGGAAGATATCCTGGACGTGATTTTCCGCGATTTCTGCATCGGCAAATAGCTGGCAGTGGCAGTGCCAGGAAATAGTAAAGCAAACTTCCCTCCATAGGCCGCTAAAGCGTTGTTTCCGATGTTTCACGTGAAACAATTCGACAACCTCAATATTTTTGACCCCTGCCCGCGCCTCCGCTACAACCGCGCCTTCCGAGGTATCAATGGCTAGCCGATTCGATGTCGTGGTGATTGGCGGTGGCCACGCCGGTTGCGAAGCTGCGGCTGCTGCCGCGCGGATGGGCGCCCACACGGCCTTGATTACTCACCAGTTCGTTACCGTTGGCGCTATGTCCTGTAATCCGGCCATTGGCGGACTTGGAAAAGGCCATCTCGTACGAGAAATCGATGCCCTCGACGGCCTGATGGGCCGAGTAGCGGATCTGGGCGGGATCCAATTTCGCCTCCTCAACCGACGTAAGGGCCCTGCCGTGCGCGGTCCGCGAGCCCAGGCCGATCGCAAACTCTATTCGGCGGCGATGCAGGCTGAGATCCGCGCTATTGCAAACCTAGAGGTTATCGAAGCCGAGGCCGACGACCTCGTGCTCCGGAACCACCAGGTTACCGGTGTCAAAGTGTCTGACGGCCGGACGATTTCCGCTGGCGCCGTAGTAATTACGACCGGCACGTTTCTGAGAGGCTTGATCCATATCGGCGAAAAGCAGATACCCGCTGGCCGGGTCGGCGAAGAGCCGGCGCTTGGTCTTTCGCGAACGCTGCAAAATTTGGGCCTTAGACTTGGCCGTTTGAAAACAGGAACACCGCCACGCCTCGATGGTCGTACGATCGACTGGTCCGCGCTTGAGATGCAGCCTGGCGACGATCCGCCTGAGCCATTTTCAACTTTGACAACCCGCATTGAAAATTCGCAGATCGAATGCGGCATCACGCGCACCGTGGAAGCCACGCACAAAATCATACGCGACAATGTCCATCGTTCGCCGATGTACTCGGGACAGATCACAAGCCGTGGTCCGCGTTATTGTCCATCGATCGAAGACAAGATCGTTAAGTTCGGCGAGCGCGACGGTCACCAAATTTTTCTGGAGCCGGAAGGTCTGGACGATCACACCGTCTATCCGAATGGAATTTCGACATCGCTTCCGGGAGACGTGCAGCATGCATTGGTCGCAACGATTCCCGGTTTGCAGAATGCGCAATTTATTCGTCCCGGCTACGCCATCGAATACGATTACGTCGATCCGCGCGAGCTTACTCCAACACTGCAGACAAAATGTTTGCACGGATTGTTTTTGGCTGGACAGATCAACGGCACCACCGGTTATGAAGAGGCCGCAGCGCAAGGACTTCTTGCAGGTCTCAATGCAGCGGCCTTGGCGGGCGAGAGGGACGAAATCATCGTCGATCGTGCGCAAGCTTATCTCGGTGTTATGATTGACGATCTTGTAACGCGCGGCGTTAGCGAGCCTTACCGAATGTTTACGTCGCGCGCCGAATATCGTCTGCAGCTCCGGGCTGACAATGCCGATCAACGTCTGACCGATATCGGAATTGCAATTGGATGCGTCGGGGCTCATCGCGCGCACGCGCATCGAGCAAAAACTTTGGCGCTAAAAGAAGCGCGTGAGCTTGCGAAATCAGTTTCGCTGACACCGAAAGAAGCTGAGCGTCATAGACTATCGCTCAACAGAGACGGACAGCGTCGTACCGCGTTCGAGCTGTTGTCGTATCCTAACGTGACGTTTTGCGATCTAGCGAGGATCTGGCCACGCTTTGGCGAGCTGGCGCCGAAGATCGCCGAGCAACTCGTGATCGATGCGAAGTATGATGTTTATCTTTCACGTCAGGCCGCCGACATCGCGGCGTATCGGCGCGATGAAAGTTTGCAGTTGCCCGACGACTTCGACTACGCGGCACTGCCCGGTCTGTCGAACGAGATGAAACAGAAATTGCATGCGAACCGTCCGCGTACGATCGGACATGCGAGCCGTTTAGACGGCGTCACGCCAGCGGCGCTGACGTTGCTTGTCGCGCACGTTCGGCGCAGCAAAAAAATCTCCGTGAAATCGGCGTGAGCAAAAGCGGGCAGGGGAATCTCGATCTTGATGTCGATAAAGCGCGGGCCCTCGCGCTCATTCCTGTTTCACGTGAAACAGAATCCCGACTCGACCAATACGTAGAGGTGCTGCTTCGCTGGCAGAACACGCTCAACCTCGTGGCCCCCTCGACGCTTCATGAGTTATGGACACGCCATATCGCTGATTCGCTCCAGCTCCTCGCTCTAGCGCCGCAGGCCCGGGTGTGGGTCGATTTCGGATCGGGCGGTGGATTTCCAGGACTTCCAATTGCCCTTGCGGGTCGGCCAGGAACTAGAGTTCATCTCATTGAAAGTAATGGGAAAAAAGCAGCCTTCTTGCGTGATGCGGCGCGAAAGACTGGGGCAGGGGTGGTTGTGCATCAGGAGCGAATCGAGAAATTTGGGGAAAGCTGTACGGAATCCGTGCATGCCGTTACCGCGCGCGCTCTGGCCCCATTGAAAATCCTCTGCGATCAGGCGTTTCCTTTAATTCACCGCGGCGCCGTCGGTCTGTTCCCCAAGGGTCAACATGTAGATGCTGAATTGACCGCTGCCGCTAAATACTGGAGACTCAAAGCCGGCAGGGTGCCTAGCAAGACCAGTCCGAAGAGTTCAATCATTATCATCTACAGCCTAGAGCCCGTTCAGAAAAAGTGAAACGTCTGGTTTACTCGTTATTTCAATGAGTTAGGTGGGCCAGCCAACTTATGAATATGGAGGATGACTGACTTTCAAATGTCCAACCCGCCCATTGATTCACCAGTTGTTCCGTTCGCTAAACCGGCCGTGAAACCCGATGCCGCCCGGCCGCGGGTGCTCGCGATTGCCAATCAGAAAGGCGGGGTCGGCAAGACAACAACCGCAATCAATCTTGGTACTGCGCTCGCCGCGATCGGTGAGCATGTTCTGATCATCGATCTCGATCCGCAGGGCAACGCGTCGACTGGACTGGGTATCGAACGCAAATCGCGCCGCACATCGACCTACGATGTCCTTACCGGCGCAGCGCCGGTGACCGACGCCGTTTTGCAGACTGGTGTGCCCCAGCTCTATATCGCGCCATCGACACTAGATCTGTCGGGCTTGGAGCTTGAAATCGGTCAACAACGCGACCGCGCCTTCCGCTTGCGCAATGCACTACGACAACTCAATAGCGGCACGCGCAACTACGATTTCAATTATGTGCTGGTCGACTGTCCGCCATCGCTCAATCTGCTGACGGTCAACGCAATGGCCGCAGCAGATTCAATTCTAGTTCCACTGCAATGCGAGTTCTTCGCACTCGAAGGGCTTTCGCAGCTTCTGAAAACGATCGAGCAAGTCAAGACGACGCTCAATCCGACGTTGTCGATTCACGGCATCGTGCTGACCATGTATGACTCGCGCAATAACCTCTCCGGCCAGGTTGTCGCGGACGTACGCCAGTTCATGGGCAACAAAGTGTACGAGACGATAATTCCGCGCAACGTACGGATTTCGGAAGCGCCGTCCTATGGCAAGCCAGTGCTGGTTTATGATCTCAAATGCGTCGGCAGCGAAGCCTATTTGCGGCTCGCTACTGAGATCATCCAGCGCGAGAAAGCCTTGAAAGCCGGATAGTAATCCACAAAGTCTCAATATTGACGGCAGCAACACGGAAAGGAATAGCGTGGCACGGAGTTCAAGAGCGGGGGCAATGGCGGATCACTCGAGATTGGGACGCGGTCTGGCAGCGCTGATCGGGGACGTTAGCGAGGAAACCTCCGTAACCGACAGTGGCCGCAAGCCCCGCCGTGCCCCAATTGAAAATTTACGTCCCAATCCGCGCAATCCGCGCCGGATGTTCACTGATGCCGAACTCGATGAACTATCCGATTCAATTCGCGAGCGTGGCATCATTCAACCGATCGTCGTGCGCCCGCTGCAAGCCGATAACTTTGAAATCATCGCCGGAGAGCGGCGGTGGCGTGCCGCACAGCGTGCTGGCTTGCATGACGTGCCGATCGCCGTGGTGGAAGCAAATGACGCGCAGTCGCTGGAATTTGCCATCATCGAAAATGTGCAGCGTACCGATCTCAATCCGATTGAGGAGGCAAGCGGCTATCTGGCGCTAATGGACGATTTCAATCGCACGCAGGAAGAAGTCGCTCGGATCGTCGGCAAAAGCCGGCCACACGTTGCGAACACAATTAGGCTACTCAAGTTGCCGGAACCAGTAAAGCAATTGGTGCGCACGAACAAAATCTCTGCCGGCCACGCCCGGCTGCTGCTCGGTCAGCCGAACGCCGAGCAGATAGCCCACGAAATCATCGACAAAGATCTGAGCGTGCGGCAAGTCGAGGCTCGAATGCACAAGGATGCGACCGGGCCGGCCCGCCAGGTGGAACGCGAGACAAAAGGCTTCATCAGCGGTGCCAAGGACGCCGACACGCGCGCGCTGGAAAAAAGACTTTCGGATGCACTGGGACTTGCAGTTACCATCGATCACCGCGGCGAGGGTGGCACGTTGCGGATCAAGTACCGGGATCTCGAACAGCTCGACGCGGTCTTGAAGAGGCTGGGCGGCTAGCTTCACCGGCTGGTTTCACGACCGCCCCACCCAACGCCGACAGCACATACTAACGCGAAGAGTGTGCCGGCTGGGGTGGCGTTTTCGCTTACGGACCAATCCATGGCCTCGTTGCCAATAATATTTATAATTCCGATTCAAAATGGAATCTCGCGAATTCGAGGAGGCTACCCCCAATGGCCGACGACACGCCAAAAGCGAGGCGAATTTTACACGTGAAAGTAAAAACGCCGTCCGCCGATGCAACAGCGCTCCTCATGACGATGATGAAGAACGCCTTGCCGCTGTACAAGGCATTCGGTGAGGCCCAGGTTCGCTTGCTCCGCAATGCCGATGATCAAACTCAATTCCTCCAAGTGATCGAGTACGAAACTGATGAGGCGGTCGAATTTAATCGTCAAAAACTTGCCAGCGAACCAATAATGCAAAACTACTTGCAGGCTTGGCGCACGCTCTTCCCCGGAGCGATGGAGATCGACGTGTACGAGGACATTACTGAGAAGGGGTAGCGTTTTTTGTCTTGCCGAATGAGAATCGAAAACTCGCTGTTATCGTACGATCGGCTTTGCGTAGGCTTTTCGAGCTGCCAAAGGAACAAAATGATTTCTATGCGTGTTATTCTTCCTGATAAAAAGCTTGTGCACCACTCTCGACGTAACGCGGAAAGTCATGACCACGATCCAGAACAGTTCACATCCCGCCTTGTCAGGCGCCGATAGCCTAGCCGCAAGCACATCCGATATCCTCCTGCTGATCGGACGTACTCTTCCTCGGCTGGATTTTAGGCGCAGTGGCTACGGAAAAATTTTTGACATCCCTGCCTGGAGCGACTTTCCCAGCACGCGGGTTAGCACCCTTTTTAGCCTACATCGCTGTCCCAGCGGAATTTTTCGGGGGGATTGCCCTGATTCTTGGGCTCGCGACACGCTACGTTGTGCTGGTGATGATTGTGTTCATGCTGGTTGCGACTTTCAGCTCGCATCGATACTGGGAATTCACCGACCTAGCCGTCCGCCGGGCACAGGATTCGAGTTTCTATAAGAACCTGGCGATACTGGGCGGTTTCCTGTTCTTGTTTGTCGGCGGTGCAGGGCGCCTCAGCCTTGACGCTTGGCTGCGCAGGCGGCGATAGCGGCAAAAAATAAATGACGCCAGAGTGCTCTCGACTAGGTTTCAGGAGCATCGGATTGCGGGCATGGGTCCGTAAAATTGCCATTTGTCACGACCGTGATTTGACGAGTTACCTGCAACCAAGACGCGATATCAGGCCTTTTTTCTTGCGGATTGGAATATCCCGAATACATTCGGGCTTCCGCTTAATGAGTTTTGTCGAATGAATATCCTTTCCCAACACGCATCGTCGGTGGTCTTCCCAATTCCAAGCGGCTCGGGAGTTGCTGACCGCGGCTATTTCCTGGCGCAGGTGGAGCGGGATGCCAACACTTACATAGGTGCAGCTTCGCAATCGCGCGAGGGAAACGAGCCGTTCTTTGGCGTTAGTCGACGCCGCCCGCTGCGCGATGGCCAATTCAGCGGGATCATCATGATTTCCATCGCGCCGAAAACCTTTTCGGATTTCTATCGTGAGCTTGCAGGTGACACGACTGCCAGGCCCTGATGGGACATCTGACGCCGACGGAACGCCTGCTGAATTCGCCCGGTGCGAATCTATTCAGTCTCTGAAGTGCCCGGCGGCTCCATTTTATTTCGCAGTCGGTCGGTGTCTTTGATGGTATCTACAACCGTACGATAGGCGCCTGTCACCTTGTCACGGAAACGCCCCGGCCGCCGCCGACGGAGCCTTCGCATCTTGGCCTCATGCCGAATTTTCTTTCCGATTGCGGCCTTGGATTTCTTCCTCCGCTTGCCAACAGGTAACCTGCGCCTTTTTCGAGCCATCGCCGAATATCTCCCCACGACTCCGAAACCGTGAGCATAAAGCCAATATACGGCGGCCGGAACCCAGGGTTCACCTCTGGCACATGCTCATTCCCTTCTTTTCCGCGCTGGATCGCAGCCGGTCCCAACTGCTAAGCATCCGGCCGGTGTGACAGCAATCAGGAGAGCCGAAGTGCCCGCTTCACTGAAAGGCGAATTGCAGCCCACAATTTACCGTTTCAAGCTCGGCGGGTTCGAGGTCGCTACCGTTCTGGATGCCAAAGCAATCCGCGAAGGACTGCACCCGCATTACGGTGCTAATGCCTCCGCTGACGAAGTACAGGCGCTTGCGAGAGCCAACAATATCGACACCCGACGGTTCGAGCATCCCAATATTCCAACGCTTGTGAACACCGGCAAGCAGCTGGTGCTGTTCGACACCGGCAACGGCGCGCTTCCGCGCGAATATGAGCAACTCAGCAAGCGACTTCCGCCCGGACAAATGGTCTCGCGACTCGCGGCTGCGGGATACATGCCAGAGGACATCGACGTTATTGTCATCACACATGGACACCCCGACCACATTGGGGGCTTGGTTGAAAGCGATAAGCCAGTTTTTCCGAATGCGAGTTATGTATTTGGGGCCGCCGAGTTCGATTTCTGGAAGCGCGGCGAGCACGTGCGAGAGGCGCGCAAGTTTAATCGTGAACTTTTTGTGAAAATCTGCGTGCCATTGGCTGACCGTTCAACCTTCATCAAACCGGGCGACGAGGTCGTGTCCGGTATTACCGCCGTAGATGCCGCAGGCCATTCGCCTGGTCTGCTGGCGTTCCATATAGAGAGCGGGAGAAAGCGTTTCATGATTACCGCCGACACCTGCACGCAATATGTGATGGCCGTGCAGCGACCGGAATGGCATTTCGAAATGGACGATGACTAAGAAAAAAAGCGGTGGCAACGCGCAAGCGTATCCTCGATATGCTTGCGAGCGATAAGCTTTTCGCCGCGAGTTTTCACATGCCGTTTCCCGCCATCGGCTATATAGACAAAGGGCCGAGCGGGTACCGCTGGGTACCGCATAGCTATCAATTGAAATCTGTAGTGCGTGGAACGACGCTATCTGCCCGGCTGAAGGTTGCCGGAGTTTCTTTTTTCGGCTTTGGTTGCCTTCGTCGCAACGGCCGATTCGGTCTTCGGCGCCTGCGCTGTTTTGTTATCGAATACGATGTAACGGCAAAGCTTGTCATCGTTCAACAAGCGGGCCATGCGCCCAGTCCCGGCCATCGGCCCTAAGCTCGCTTGAGGCGCCATTGCTGCGAAGTGTCCCGATCACCATGACTGCGCCAAGCAACAGAGTCGCGCCGACCCAACTGAGAAAACGACGATACGATTGCGATATGCCCAAATCTGGCGGTGTCTCTTGCGATCAGCGCAAGTCACATCCAGGTTCGACAGCTCGCATTTCCTTGATGCCGTCACGGGAAGCGGCGTCCATCACAAACAATTAACGAAAAGAAATGACCAGTTCTAAATGGCGTGGGTCGGACGATGTATGCAGGCGAGCGAACCCTAGGCTGCTTTGCGCGCAGTTGCCGTGAGCGACAGCAACATGCGCTGCGCTATAGATTCCGCTAGCGGTGCATTCCGCCGCATTTCAAGCGAAGCTTCTGCCAATTGCTCCATCGCATGCACCATGCGCGTCGGCGTCCAGGCGCGCAGCGCGTCGCTAACGTGACGCTCACGGGTGAAATGCACGGGCGGCGCGGCGCGCTTCATGGCGGACTGAATTGAATCTCCGCTTTCAATCGCCAGCTTCATCTTGTGCAAATTAGCCAGCTGTCTGATTGCCGCCGACACGATTGCTGCCGGAGACAAGCCGCTCGCACGCGCCTTGCTGAATTCAGTGTCGGCCTCGGCCATTCTTCCGGTAAAAACGGCATCGACCAATCCATCAAGTACTATCTGCGAGGCATCCGCTACGACCGCCATTACATCAGCAAGTCCGACGCTTTTTTGACCTAGCGCATAAAGTGCGAGTTTGCGGACCTCGTTGCGGGATGCCAGTCGGTCTGCTCCCAGCAAGGAGATTAGCGCGTCTCGCGCGTCGGGGGAGATCGTAAGGTTGCTTGCGCGCATTTCCTCGTCGATCAGCAAACCGAGCGCGCGTTCATTATCGAGATAGCAGGGCAGCGCGGCAGCGACTTTCGCCTTCTCGCAAACCGCGCGCAGCGGTGAGCTCTTGCTGAGATTGCCAGCTTCGATGATCACGCGGCATTCGCTGGAAGGCGCGGTGATAACGGTTTCGACCGCGGACGCGATGTTACGCGACCCCGCCTTGACCAGGACGGCGCGTCGGCCGCCAAATAGCGGCACTGTGTTCACCTCTTCTGCGAGACGCGTCGGATTGCCCGACAGTTCATCGCCTTCGATGCGCGCCAATGCGAACGGATCACTCGGGTCATCAACAGACGCGTGCACCAGCGCGTCCACGCGCTCGCGCACGAGGCCAGTATCGGGTCCGAACACCAGGACGATGGGCTGAGCAGGGTCCGGCTTTGCAATAAATCGATCGACGTCTGAGGATTTAATGGCCGTCATGACCCCGCAGCGAACTCACGTACCTGCCACGAAATATGAGGCGAGCCGAGAGCGAATATTTTCAGCAATTTCTTTGGCTGCGCGGTTTTCGGCATCGCGCAAACCGCGCTCGCCCGCGAATCGCTGCTGTTGACCCGGGATATTGTACGAGACGCGTGCGAACGTTTGGCCTTTAACAACAACCCTTCCCGTTGCCAACTCTGTCAGCGTGTAGGTGCCGTCGATTCCATAGTTATTGATATCCGGGCGTGCAGTATTGATGTCGACAATCACCTGAGTCTGGGTTGCAGTAAGTTTCACATCGAGTCGATGTGTTGGCGAGAACCCACCGTTACCACCGGTGAGATCGTAGATTAGTTCGTTGCGTACGCCCACGCTGACGCGAGCGAGACGGCTACCGCCCGGAGCATCGATTGGCGCCACGTCGACCGCGCTCAGTTGACTGGCGACACCAACGCCACCCGTAGGCGTTGTTCGCTCGGCATAGAGTGGTTGAAAGCAGCCGGCGGTGAGACCGGCGAGCGCCAACGCACCGAGGAATCTAGCTCCGCGCATAGGGTCAGATGACGACATTGACGATCCTTTGCGGGACGACAATGACCTTTTTCGGGCTTCTCCCGTCCAACACCTTTTTTACCGCATCAAGGGCAAGAACGGCAGCCTCTATATCGGATTTTCCTGCATCGCGGGCCACGGTCACGTCGGCGCGTTTCTTGCCGTTAATCTGGACGGGCAGGGTAATCTTGCTTTCCACCAGCAGTTCGGCTTCGACCTGCGGCCAGCTCTCGGTGGCGACCAGGCTCTTATGCCCCAGCGTCGCCCAGCATTCCTCGGCAAGGTGGGGCATCATTGGATGGAAGAGCCGCACAAGGATGCCGCAGGCTTCACGCAGCGCCCAGCACAGGTCGCCTGCAGGGGCCCTTTCGATTTTGCCGATGGCGTCGCTGAGTGCGTTGGCAAATTCGTAGATGTGGGCAACGCAGCGGTTGAACCGCAGCTTGTCGATATCCTCGGATACGTGCGCCAGCGCGCGGTGAGCGGCCTTGCGCACCGTCACGGCTTGCTCGCTAAATGCGACAGGCCGTCTTGCCGGCGCGGCGGTTTCCGCGATTTCGCCGACGAGTCGCCACAGCCGCTGCACAAAACGCCACGCGCCCTGCACGCCTTCTTCGGTCCAGATCACGTCGCGGTCGGGGGGCGAATCGGAAAGCATAAACCAGCGCGCGGTATCGGCGCCATAAGCGGCGATGATGTCGTCGGGATCGACTGTGTTTTTCTTCGATTTGGACATTTTCTCGATCGAGCCGATCTCGAGCGGTTCGCCTGTCGACGCGAGCATTGCCCTGCGGTCGTCGCCTGTGCCTTCAATTCTAACGTTGGCCGGCTCGACCCAGTCACCGTTTTTGGCCTGATAGGTCTCGTGCACCACCATGCCTTGCGTAAAAAGCCCGGCGAACGGCTCGTCCATATCAATGTGTCTGGTCTTCCGCATGGCACGAGTGAAGAAGCGTGAATAAAGCAGATGCAAGATCGCATGTTCGATGCCGCCGATGTATTGATCGACTGGCAGCCATTCGTCCACGATCTTGCGGTCCGTCGGTGCTGTTTTGATCCACGGATCGGTAAACCGTGCGAAGTACCAGGATGAATCAACGAACGTATCCATCGTATCTGTTTCGCGCCGGGCCGGACCAGAGCATTTCGGACATTTGACCTTTTTCCACGTCGGGTGGCGATCAAGCGGATTTCCTGGTTTGTCGAAGCTCACATCTTCTGGCAATGTCACCGGCAGATCCTCTTCCGGAACCGGCAACGCGCCGCACGTCTCGCAATGAATGATTGGAATTGGGCAGCCCCAATAACGCTGACGCGAAATTCCCCAGTCGCGCAGGCGGTAGTTGACGTGCCGTTGCGCTACGGGGCTATTGCCTCGAATATCCTTTTCAAGTCGCCTGGCGACTTCTTCCTGGGCCTCCTCGATGGTCATTCCATCGAGGAACCGCGAATTGATCATGCGGCCATCGCCGTCATAAGCGACGTCGGTGATGACGAAGGTCTTGGGATCTTGACCGGGCGGGCAGACCACCGGCGTATTGCCGAGACCATATTTGTTGACGAAGTCAAGGTCCCGTTGGTCGTGGGCAGGGCAACCGAAGATTGCGCCGGTGCCATAGTCCATCACAATGAAGTTTGCGACATAGACCGGAAGTTTCCAAGTTGCGTCGAATGGGTGTACCGCCCTAACGCCGGTATCGAAGCCGAGCTTTTCGGCGGTGTCTATATCCGCCTGAGCAGTGCCCATGTGGTGGCATTGCTCGATAAAGGCTGCGAGCCTTGAATTTTTCGCTGCGGCCGCTTGTGCCAAGGGATGGTCGGGTGACAGAGCCATGAACTTGGCTCCGAACAAAGTGTCGGAACGCGTGGTGAAGATCTCCAGCTCATTTTCTTTGTTCGGAGTTGTTGCCGGATCGAGAGCAAAACGCAGCAGTAGCCCTTCCGAACGCCCGATCCAGTTCTTCTGCATCAGTCGAACTTTGTCTGGCCAGCGCTCGAGCCTGTCGAGCGCCTCCAGCAGGTCTTCCGAATAGTCGCTGATCTTGAAGAACCACTGCGTCAATTCGCGTTGCTCGACGACCGCGCCGGAGCGCCAGCCTCGACCATCGATGACCTGTTCATTGGCAAGCACGGTTTGATCGACCGGATCCCAATTCACTTTCGACTGCTTGCGTTCGACCAATCCCGCTTTGAGAAAGTCGAGAAACATCTTCTGTTGATGCTTGTAATATGCCGGGTCGCAGGTCGCGATCTCGCGTGCCCAATCGAGGGAAAGCCCCATCGACTGAAGCTGTCTCTTCATGGCGGCGATGTTGTCGTAGGTCCAGGTCTGCGGATGGACTTTTCGGTCAATGGCGGCGTTCTCGGCTGGCATGCCAAAGGCGTCCCAACCCATCGGATGAAGTACGGCGTTGCCCGTAGCGCGTTTGAACCGCGCCACAACGTCGCCCATGGTGTAATTGCGCACGTGGCCCATATGGACGCGCCCGGAGGGGTAGGGGAACATCTCGAGCACGTAATATTTCGGCCGGGTGTCGTCGTTTCTGGTCTCGAAGATTTTGCGATCAGCCCAAACTTTCTGCCAGCGGGCCTCGGCCTCGCGGGCGTTGTAGCGTTCGTTTTTGCTCGAACCGGCGGTCATTTGTGCGTCGTGCTACGGCGCGCGGAACTGACACGAAACAGGTCGAAGGGTCAACCGGAGAAGGGCAATTCGCTTGGATAACCAAAAGGAACCGGCCCGCGGCTCGCCGGATTAGTCTCTCGAAAAGGGATGTACGGTAGATCAAAGTCACAAGGACATTTGCGGCTCGGATGGAGGGCATGTCGGCACAGTCGACTGCACGAAAGACGCAGACAAGATCGTCCTTACCAAAAGCAACCCTAAATCCGGCCATCACATCCTTCCGCTCAATTGGGTCGAAAAGGTTGACGAAAAAGTCCGCCCCAAAAAGTCTGCCAAGGACGCCATAGCGCAATGGCAGACGGCGGCCCAGCGACGATTGCAAGACGCTCAACGGTTGTTCATCAGCAAGGCGGTTCGTTAGAAGGACCGCGTATTTGAAATGATGGACCGTGCGACGTCGGCCACCATCGCTGGCAGGACATTGTACAGCAGCGCCCAGCCTTTCATTTGAAGTCGGTGGAATCGTGCGATATAGGCGGCGCATGGCCGCTGCCCCTTCCACGAGTCTCGAGCACGTTCGAGCCGAGATCGCCCGAGCCTGCCGCGATGCCCAGCGTAATCCAGCGGACGTGACGCTGATTGCGGTGTCGAAAACCTTTGGCGCAGATGCGATCGAGCCTGTGATCGATATGGGTCAGCATGTGTTCGGTGAAAATCGAGTGCAGGAGGCAAAAGCAAAGTGGCCTTCATTGCTTTTGAAACACGGAAGTATGGAGTTGCATCTGATCGGCCCCCTGCAATCGAACAAAGCGAAGGAGGCGGTCGCGCTGTTCGATGCTATCCATTCCGTCGATCGAGCCAGCTTGTGCGAGGCGCTAGGGAAGGAAATCAGTAAACAGCGACGTCAACCCGTGTTGTTCGTCGAAATCAATACTGGCGCAGAGTCGCAAAAAGCCGGCGTGATCCCGCAAGACGCTGACGCTTTCCTCGAGACCTGTCGCGATAAATTCGGGTTGAAAATTTCCGGACTCATGTGCATTCCCCCGGTTGACGAAGCACCAGGCCCTCACTTCGCGCTGACCGCCAAGATCGCGAAACGCAATGGCTTGAAGCTTTTGTCGATGGGTATGAGTGCCGATTTTGCCACGGCAATTGCTCTTGGCGCGACCCATGTTCGTGTCGGGAGTGCGATATTCGGTGGGCGGGCGAAGTAGCGGCCGCTGGCGAACCCGTTACTCAACTGCGATCCTGGTGCGCGGGCCCAGACGAGAAAGAATTCTGCGAAGCGCATTAATTTCCATTGCGACGCAACCGGCGGTCGGCGCAAATCCTCGCCTTGCGGCATGAATAAACACTGCGCTGCCGCGTCCTGCAATGCGGGGACGCGTATTGTGATCAATCTCGATAATGAAATCGTAAAGGTCGTCCTTGCGCGCCAGCCGGTCTACGTTCGCGCCGGCGGGCACCTTG
>Ga0126382_10000568_pt1 | contig 14440 bp, 11 predicted proteins | sample PanSoiMetPlot_30_FD_92548 | JGI IMG/M metagenome (GOLD analysis project Ga0126382, IMG submission 92548) | Tropical forest soil microbial communities from Panama - MetaG Plot_30 | ecosystem: Environmental > Terrestrial > Soil > Tropical forest > Bulk soil | place: Panama | collected 2016-02-17 | reverse complement strand
GTATCCGCCGGACGGCAAGTATAATCTCTGCCGCGGTAACAATCCGGCCGAGCGCGACAAGGCACTCACGATGATCCCTAAAGTGCCGTTACCCGAGAGCGATCCGGTGCTGGGCAAACGCGGACCACTGCCGCGACTTTGGCGGCGCTAGCGCATCCTCCCAAAACGCGCGATACAAAAGCGTCATGAGCGACTGGATTGATTTTTACGATTTCAGACACTCGGTAATTTATGTGAACGCGCGTCACCGCGACGTGCACTATCGCACGATCGCGGAAGATATCCGCGCCTATGTGCCCTCGCCTACCGCGCACGTGCTCGACTATGGTTGCGGCGAGGCGACGTTTGCCGATCTCGTGGCCGCGGCCTGCGGTCAATTGGTTTTGGCGGAAGCCGCGCCCAATGTGCGTGCCTCGCTCACCATGCGCTACGCAGACCGCCCGAAGATCGCGGTCATCACCCCGGAACAGGCGGCGGCGCTGCCCAAGGGATCATTTGATCTCATCGTCATGCATTCGGTCGCACAGTATCTGAGCGCATCCGAACTTGAACGCCTGCTCATCATGTTCCGCGCGCTTCTTAAACCGGGTGGGCTGTTCGTGCTCGGCGACATCGTTCCGCCGCGTCTCGCCGCGCCTTCGGCGGCCCTGGCGCTGCTTCGCTTTGGTGCGGGCAACGGTTTCTTCTGGGCGGCGTCATTCGGATTGATACGGATTTTCGTGTCAGATTATCCGCGGTTGAAGAAGACTGTTGGCCTATCCCATTACACCGAAGCCGCAATGCTGGGGAAGCTCAAAGGAGCTGGCTTCGCGGCCGAGCGCGCCGCGCACAATATCGGCCACAACCAGCGCCGCATGGCGTTCCTGGCGCGGGCTCCCGGTCCTTGACCGGAGACAATCAATGGTCGATTTCAGCGTCAATTTGAGCGTCTGAGCTGTCCTTCGATCTTGCTCAGATTGAAGGAACCAGCATCTGGCTTGGCGGGTAGGAATCGCGCAGCGAGCAACTGAGGTCCAATATGTCCTTTAGATTCCATTTCGCTATGAGGTAGCCGAAGCCCTTCCCTGCCCATCGAATCTGGTCTAAAGGACCCGCGCGCGCGAGGCCTGACCTCGGCGCAGTCCGAGGGATGCGCATAGCGCGCCCTTTTTTGTGCCTGGAAATCTTGTCATTCCAGGACGGCCGTGCCGGGATTCGGAATTCAGACACAAACATACTGCCTGTTTCTGGATTCCGAGTTCGCCCGGCGCCCGGAATGATGAACGAGAAATCGCGTTACCTCGATGCCAAAACGCACCGATATCAAATCGATCCTGATCATCGGCGCGGGACCGATCGTGATCGGCCAGGCCTGCGAATTCGACTATTCCGGCACACAGGCGTGCAAGGCATTGAAGGCCGAGGGCTATCGGATCGTGCTGGTGAATTCCAACCCGGCAACGATCATGACCGACCCCGATCTCGCCGACGCTACTTACGTCGAGCCGATTACGCCGGAAATCGTCGCCAAGATCATCGAGCGCGAAAGGCCGGATGCGCTACTGCCGACTATGGGCGGGCAAACCGCGCTCAATTGCGCGCTGTCACTGCGCAAGATGGGCGCGCTAGAAAAATTCAACGTCAAGATGATCGGTGCCACAGCAGATGCAATCGACAAGGCCGAAGACCGCGAGCTTTTCCGCGAAGCCATGAATAGGATCGGCCTGCCGACGCCACGCTCACACCAAGTCAAGACGCTGCCGCAGGCGCTCAAGGCGCTGGACGATATCGGCCTGCCGACGATCATCCGGCCGTCCTTCACGCTCGGTGGCACCGGCGGCGGCATTGCTTACAACAAGGCCGAATTTATCGAGATCGTTGAGCGGGGCATCGATGCTTCTCCAACCAACGAGGTGCTGATTGAGGAGTCGGTGCTGGGCTGGAAAGAGTTTGAGATGGAGGTGGTGCGTGACAAGAAAGACAATTGCATCATCATCTGCTCAATCGAGAATTTCGATCCGATGGGCGTGCACACGGGCGACTCGATCACCATCGCGCCGGCGCTGACGCTCACCGACAAAGAGTACCAAATCCTGCGCGACGCCTCGATCGCCGTGCTGCGCGAGATCGGGGTGGAGACCGGCGGATCGAATGTGCAGTTCGCTATCAATCCGGCAGACGGCCGGCTGGTCGTGATCGAGATGAACCCGCGCGTATCACGCTCATCCGCGCTTGCTTCCAAAGCGACCGGATTTCCGATCGCCAAGGTCGCCGCAAAGCTCGCCATCGGCTACACGCTCGATGAAATCGCCAATGACATCACGGGCGGCGCGACCCCAGCATCGTTCGAACCAACCATCGATTACGTCGTCACCAAGATCCCGCGCTTCGCCTTCGAAAAATTTCCCGGAGCCTCACCAGTCCTCACCACCTCGATGAAGTCGGTGGGCGAAGCGATGGCAATCGGCCGCACGTTCCAGGAGAGCCTGCAGAAAGCGCTGCGTTCGCTGGAAACAGGTCTCACCGGCCTCGACGAAGTGACGATCGAGGGCTTCGACGCGGCGAAGGGCATTGAGGACACCGACAACAAGGCCGCGATCCGCGCGGCACTTGGGACGCCGACCCCGGACCGGCCGCTCAAGGTTGCGCAGGCCATGCGCCTGGGCGCGACCGACGAACTCATACACGATGCCTGCCGCATCGACCCCTGGTTCCTCGCCGAAATCCGCGGGCTGGTTGAGGCTGAATCCGAAATCACGGCGAAGGGCCTTCCTACAACAGCGGGCACGTTCCGCCGGCTTAAGGCCATGGGCTTTTCGGACAGACGGCTCGGCAAGCTCACCGGGACCGATGCGGACGCCGTGATGACTAGACGCCAAAAGCTGAACGTGCGGCCGGTATTCAAGCGCATTGACACCTGTGCCGCCGAATTCGCTTCGCCCACGGCCTACATGTATTCGACCTACGAGGCGCCCTTCGCCGGAACGGTTGCTGATGAGGCAGTGCCTTCGGACAAGAAAAAGGTCGTCATTCTGGGCGGCGGTCCGAACCGCATCGGCCAAGGTATTGAATTCGACTATTGCTGCTGCCATGCCAGTTTTGCGCTGAAAGAAGCTGGCTACGAGACCATCATGATCAACTGCAATCCGGAAACCGTGTCGACCGATTACGACACGTCCGACCGGCTGTATTTCGAGCCGCTCACACCGGAAGACGTGCTGGAAATTATCGACACAGAGCGCTCGAACGGCACGTTGCACGGCGTGATCGTGCAATTCGGCGGCCAGACACCGCTCAAGCTCGCAGAACCTCTGGAAAAAGCGAAAGTGCCCATCCTCGGCACCTCACCTGATGCAATCGATCTCGCCGAGGACCGCGATCGCTTCAAGAAGTTGCTCGAGAAGCTCCAGCTGCGTCAGCCACAAAATGGCATTGCCACTTCGCCGAACGCCGCACGCGCTATCGCCGATGAGATTGGATATCCTGTCGTGATTCGCCCGTCATATGTGCTGGGCGGTCGTGCTATGGAAATTGTGCGCGATGGCGTGCAGCTCGATCGCTACGTGGCCCGACTTGCGGGCGATCTCGACAGGCCAAGCGAGCTGGTCGTTTCCAAAAAGAGTCCACTGCTGATCGACCGCTATCTGTCCGATGCCACCGAAGTTGATGTCGACTGCCTTTGCGACGGTAAGGATACGTTCATCGCCGGCATCATGGAGCACATTGAGGAAGCCGGCATTCACTCCGGCGATTCCGCCTGCGCGCTCCCACCCCACTCGTTAGGGGAAAAGACGATCGCCGAACTCGAACGCCAGACCCGCGCGCTAGCGCTCGCGTTAAACGTGGGCGGGCTGATGAACGTGCAGTACGCAATAAAGGATGGCGAGATCTACGTGCTGGAGGTTAATCCGCGCGCCTCGCGCACGGTACCGTTCGTCGCCAAGGTCATCGGCATTCCCGTCGCCAAGATCGCCGCGAGGGTCATGGCTGGCGAAAAGCTAAAGGACTTCAATCTGAAATCTATCCGTCCCAGGCACCGAGCGGTGAAAGAGGCGGTGTTTCCGTTCGCGCGCTTCCCCGGCGTTGATACCGTGCTCGGTCCTGAGATGAAATCGACCGGCGAGGTCATGGGGATCGACGGCTCGTTCGAAATCGCCTTCGCAAAGAGTCAGATTGGCGGCGGAACAAGCCTGCCGCGGAACGGAACTGTCTTTGTCTCGGTGAAGGATGCCGATAAAGCGCGCATTCTGCCCGCGGTGCAGCTACTGGCCTCTCTCGGTTTCAAGACCATCGCGACGTCGGGAACTCAACGTTACCTGGCGGAACAGGGTGTGGGGGCGGCCAAGATCAACAAGGTGCTGGAAGGCCGGCCCCATATCGTCGATGCCATAAAAAACGGCAGTGTTCAGCTGGTTTTTAATACCACCGAGGGTGCCGCGGCGCTGGCAGACAGCCGTTCGCTGCGCCACGCCGCCCTCTTGCATAAAGTGCCGTACTACACCACTCTTTCAGGGGCCGTCGCCGCGGCGCAGGGCATTAAGGCCTATCTTGAGGGTGACTTCGAGGTACGCGCGCTGCAAAGCTACTTTGGCGGCCAGGGGTGACGGCACGAGTGGCGCCGGAAAGCTTATAGTCGCGGCATCAGTTGAGGCTGGCCGCGACAGGATTTTTTTGACGGCCCTCGTTTACATGACTCCGGTTTCGCGGGTGACCGTGGCCGGAGTCGTATTACGAGTCCATTTGACGGATTCGCGGTGAAAGGGGCTTGGCGGCGCTCGTTCAGGTTGTTTTCGGGCGCCCGCCAGAGGAGATGAGAAGATGGAAAAAATTCCAATGACCGCCGCCGGCTATGCCACGCTCGAGTCCGAGCTCAAGCATTGCCAGCGGGTCGAGAGGCCCCGCATCATTCAGCAAATCACCGACGCGCGCACGCATGGCGATCTGTCTGAGAACGCCGAGTATCACGCTGCCAAGGAGGCACAATCGATCAATGAGGGCCGCATCGCGGAGCTTGAGGACAAGCTCGCGCGCGCCGACATCATCGATGTTTCAAAATTGTCCGGCGATACCATCACCTTCGGCGCGACCGTAACGCTGGTTGATGAGGACACCGACGAAAAAAAGGTGTGGCAAATCGTCGGCGAACCTGAGGCCGATGCCAAGAAAGGCAAGATTTCTATTACGTCGCCACTTGCCAAGGCACTGATCGGCAAGACCAAGGGCACCTCGGTAGAGGTCAACACGCCAGGCGGGGCCAGAGCTTATGCAGTGAAGAAGATCGAGTGGCGATAGCGCCGGTCCTCATTCCGGCTCGATCTTTGCGTCGGCGGCAATCTGCTTCCATTTCTGCGTTTCGACGCCTTGAAATTTTCTGAGTTCGTCTGGTGTGCTCGCTTCGGGCTCGATGCCGGCGGCTAGGAGCTTGGTGGATACTTCCTTGTCGGCGAGCGCTTCGCGGAATGCCGCATTGAGCTTGTCGACGACAGCCTTGGGTGTTTTTGCCGGTGCGTAGGCCGCGAACCAGGCGGTCAGCTCGTAACCTTTCAGTCCTGATTCATCGATAGTCGGCAAATCGGGAGCCAGCGGCGACCGCTTAAGGCCCGATACAGCAAAGCCCTTGAGCTTACCGGCGCGCACCGGTGGTAAAGCGGTCATGACATCGCCGAAAAAGATCGAAATCTGCCCGCCAAGCAAATCTGTGACGGCCTGTGGGTTGCTTTTGTAGGGAACGTACAACATGTCGATACCGGCCAACGTTTTGAGGAGTTCGGCGGACATGCGCGAGGATGTCGAACCGGCGCCGAAAGTAAGTTTCCCCGGATTGGCCTTGGCGTAGGCGATCAGTTCTTTGACATCGTTTGCCGGCACCGAAGGGTTCGCGACCAAAGCAAGCGTGATCGTGCCGAGCTTGGTGATCGGCTCGAAGTCGGTCACCGCGTCATAAGGCACTTTCTTGAGAAGGCTCTGATTGGAGGCATGTGTCGTGTTTGATGTAACGAACACTGTGTATCCGTCGGGCGCCGAGCGCACCACGTTTTGAGATGCGGGAATGCCGTTACCGCCCGCAATGTTTTCGACAAAAACGCTGCGGCCCAAAGTCGTCGACATGCGGTTGGCGAGGAGCCGCGCCAGCGTGTCGGTCGCGCTGCCTGCAGCGAAGGGCACCACAAAGCGAATGTTCTGGGATGGATAAACTTCTTGCGCCTGCGCACTGATCGCAGTGATAAAGACTACGGAAGCAAAAAAATTAGAGGCCAGTTTCTTCATGGGTTCCTCTCTAGACGGATTGGTTTTGCGTGCCGCGGGTGAAGCGTGGCGCGTCAGCCGCGATCTCGATCGGAATATCAAGCACTAGGAACGATAGTGACTTGCCATGGCCATCCAGGCCGATGCTGGCGTTGACACCCCCTTCGAGCACGTCGTCGAGGACAAAATTAAATGCGGCGAGCTTGGGCAAATCGTAGCGCACGACGCGGGCAGGCTTGCGCGCGGCGAAAACCTGAGCTACGCGCTCGGCCGTCACTTGCGCAGCCACCGTTGGGAAATCGGCCGGATTTCGACAGACAAGAACCAGATTGAGCCGGTTGCCTTTATCTCCGGTGCGCGCATTGGCGATTTCCTGCAAGCGGACAGTGCGCATTATGCTGACGCTCCCAGCATTGTGACACGCGGCTCCGCATAGTGGCGCTCGATGAGGCAGGAAGCGCTGGCGAGACGCGGTGTGATACGCCTGCGGAAGCCTGCGCCGCCGGCTGGCCCGGCACAATAAAGGGCTTCGACCTCATCGAGCAGCATTTCAATTTGCGCGGCATCGGCTGATTGCGCCGCAAAGCGTAGACGGACGTCGTTTGCTTGTGCGACGCCAAAATCTGATCGGTTGTGCCCAGCGCCCAATACGCTCAGCACACCGATTGCGTCGATACGGACGTTGAGGTGCGGGACGCGTTTGCGCAAGCGCGCGCGAACGACCTCAGCAGCCAGCTGTGCGCGAGCGGACGCATTGGGACCGGCATAGGAAATCTCTGCTTCACCGAGCAGTCCGCTATCGAAGCAGACCGTTGCCTTCAACGTCTCAGGCGCCGGCCTGCCGCGCGCGCCAGAAACGCGCACACGATCCTTGCCAATTTCGGTGACTTCAACGTCGGTCAGGTCAAGAACGACGTCGGGCGCAAGGTAGGCAGAAGGATCATGGATCTCGTACAGTAATTGCTCGACGACGGTCAGGCGATCGACCACGCCGCCGGTGCCCTGCGGTTTGGTGATAACGATCTCTCCAGTCTCGTCGACTTCAGCGATCGGATAGCCGACTTCGGCGAGATCGGGCACATCCTTGTAGCCAGGATCCGCAAAATAGCCGCCGGTGACTTGCGCCCCGCATTCGAGCAAATGGCCTGCCAGCGTTCCGGCGGCGAGCCGGTTCCAGTCGTCAGCGTGCCATCGATAGGCATGCAGCAAGGGCCCAAGCGCAAGCGCGGAATCAGCGACGCGGCCAGTCACGACAATGTCGGCGCCCTGGTCCAGCGCCTGGGCGATTGGTTGCGCGCCGAGATAAAGATTCGCCGAGATGATGTCGCGCGATCGCGCGAGACTGGTGCCGCCGATCTCGCGGGCTGCGAAATCGGCGGCCGAAAGCTTGGCCGCGATGTCGTCTCCTTCGATTGTGGCAAGGCGCGGCGCACGCAAGCCAAGCGAGTGCGCAATCTGGACAATACGATGCGCTGCAGCCGCCGGATTGGCCGCACCGAAATTGCCGACGATCCGGATGCCCGATGTAAGACAATGCCCCAAAACCGGTGGCAGCATTCGCTCGAGCGCGGGACTGAAGCCGTGCTGGGGATTCTGCCGGCGCTCAAGCTGGCACAGAGCCAGCGTGCGCTCTGCCAGCGTCTCGAACATCAAAAAGCGCTGGCCGGGTTGCGTGGCGAGAGCATTCACCACCGGGCCACCCGCATCGCTCCGGTCGCCAGCAAAGCCAGCTGCTGCGCCGATGAACACCTTTGTCATTGGCGCGATGCTAACGGGACCCAATTATCGTGTAAAACAAGGAGACGGTGTCGGAGCCCAGAACGTTATTCCTGCATCGGCACCATCGCTGCATCCTTCGAATTGCGCAGCGTGAGCGAAGTTTTCACGTTGCGCACATTTCGTACGGCGGTGAGTTTCTCAACGAAGGCCTGAAAAGTCTTCAGGTCAGGCGCCACACATTTGAGCACGAAATCAATTTCGCCAGACAGCATCCAGCACTCGCGCACAAGAGGCTGTGCGCGTACGAACTCCTCGAATGCGACGAGATCGGGCTCCGCCTGGCTCGCAAGATGCACCATGGCGAAGACCGTGACCTCATAGCCGAGCTTTTTCTCATCAAGCAACGCACGGTATCCCTTGATATACCCGGCCTCCTCCAGCGCGCGCACGCGGCGCAAGCACGGCGGCGCCGAAATGCCCACGCGGCTTGCCAGCTCGACATTGGTGATGCGGCCGTCCTCCTGAAGCTCTTTGAGAATTTTTCGGTCGATCGCGTCAAGACGAGCGGGCACGGGGGGTTACCTTTGGCCGAATGGAAGCTGAACAACATCCATACCGCGAAACATTATTTCGCGAAACAATATTGCGCGGTCTAGCCAATCGCGACTTGCGGAAATGAGCGGAGACTGTGGGTCCGGGGGTTGCATATCTTGCATAGCTCGGGCGGAGGCCATACATGGTGCAAAGCAAAAGAACCGGCCCGATCGGCCGCCCCGGGGACAAAGCCCTGATGCGCCCGTCCAGGGGGCTTCCAACATGGCAAAGACCACCCACGCCAAAGTCGTGATCGTCGGCTCGGGACCGGCCGGGTACACCGCTGCGATCTATGCCGCGCGCGCCATGCTTGAACCGATCCTGATTCAAGGCGTCCAGCCGGGCGGTCAGCTAATGATCACCACAGATGTAGAGAACTACCCTGGCTTCGCGGACGTCATCCAAGGCCCGTGGCTGATGGAGCAGATGCAGGCGCAGTCCGAGCACGTCGGTACTCGTATCGTCACCGATCACGTGGTCAAAGTTGAGCTGGCGCAGCGGCCTTTCAAACTTATCTGCGATTCCGGCGACGTTTATCTTGCCGACGCCTTGATTATCGCCAGCGGCGCGCAGGCGCGCTGGCTTAATCTGCCTTCCGAGCAGAAGTTCAAGGGTTATGGCGTGTCAGCATGCGCAACTTGCGATGGGTTCTTCTACCGCAACAAGAAAGTAGTCGTGGTCGGCGGCGGCAATACTGCCGTGGAAGAGGCGCTGTTCCTAACCAATTTTGCTTCTGATGTCACGGTCGTGCACCGGCGCGACACGTTCCGGGCTGAGAAAATTTTGCAGGACCGGCTGTTCAAACATCCTAAGATCGAAGTGGTCTGGGACACCGTGCTCGAAGGCATCATTGGCGGTGATAACCCGCTGAGAGTCAGCGGCGTGCGACTCAAAAACGTTAAAACGGGCGCGGTCACGGAACGTCTTGTGGATGGCGTCTTTATCGCGATTGGCCACCAGCCAGCATCGGAGCTCTTTACCGGCCAAATCCAAATGAAACCATCCGGTTATATCGTGACCACTGGCAATTCCACTGCAACCTCGGTGCCCGGCGTGTTCGCCGCGGGCGACGTTACCGACGATATCTATCGGCAGGCCGTAACTGCCGCAGGACAAGGCTGCATGGCCGCCATGGAAGCGGAGAAATTCCTCGCCGCGCACGAACATCAGCGTGCGGCGGCGGAATAGATCATGGCGGCACCCAATACCACGATGGACTGGGATAAGCTGAAAGTGTTTCACGCCGCAGCCGAAGCCGGCTCATTCACGCATGCCGGTGAACGGCTCGGACTGTCACAATCGGCGGTATCGCGCCAGGTTTCAGCTTTGGAAACCGAACTCTCGGTTTCGCTGTTTCATCGCCACGCACGTGGACTGATCCTCACCGAGCAGGGCGAATTGCTGTACCGGACCGCGCATGAAGTCTTTATGAAGCTCGAGGCCGCCCGCACCAAGCTCACCGACAGCCGGGAGCGGCCAAATGGCGAACTTAAAGTACAGACTACGCCCGGCATCGGTGTACATTGGCTCACGCCGCGGCTCGGTGAATTTCTGGATCTTTATCCAGACATCCACATCACGCTGATCACCACTGACGAAGAGCTGGATCTGGCGATGCGCGAGGCTGATGTCGCCATCCGCCTGCGACAGCCGACCCAACCTGACCTGATCCAACGCAAGCTGTTTTCCGTGCATTTCCATGCCTACGCCTCGCCTGATTATCTCAAGCGATTCGGCACGCCGCGGGCACATGAAGAACTCGACAAGCATCGCATTATTATTCTTGGTGGTGGCGTCGTGCCGGCGCATCTACAGAATCGGCGCTGGCTGCTGGAAATCAGCCGTGAGGGCAAAGATCCGCGCACACCGCATCTCACCGTGAACAACGTGCTTGGCGTCTTACGAGCGTGCCAACGCGGGCTTGGCATCGCTGTGCTGCCTGACTATCTGGTCGAAGAAAACGGCGGCCTGGTGCAGTTGTTCGGCGAAGCAGACACGCTCGCTCTGGATGCCTATTTTGTTTATCCAGAAGAGCTCAAGTCAGTCGCTCGCATCCAGGTATTCCGAGACTTCCTGGTTGCAAACGCGCAGCGTTGGCACTTCTGATTCGCCCGCCACGATTCCCAATTATCGACCCGCAATTACGCGAGAATTGTCGCATTCCCAACGAGTTGCGATTGCGCATGGCTGACATGCGGGGACCGGCGTTGTCGCAATGGCGCACGCTTCGCATACTTCATGTCCGCTGTCGCGCCGGATGTATCCTCCCAGAATCGCCGGTGGACAGCGTTGTTCCCCTCTGGAAGATATTGCCGGCCCCACGTCGGCAATCACTGAAACCGGGCCCCCGAAGGGGCCCGGTTTTTTTAGTAGGCCGTTTGTTTCTTTGAGTTTTGATCAGTAAAAGCGCGCGATGTAGTAAGCGATGTCGCTAACAGGCGCGGTAGCGTCGAAGCCATGACGCCCTCATAGCCGTGCCGGATTTTTTCTCGATACTTACGCATCGCAGACCCGTCTGTGTGCGCGGTTTGACGCGCGAATCACCAGCCCATGCAAGTGCGCAGACTGGAGACCGGCAGTTCCATTGCGGAAAAGCGCCCCAGCCGCCAACCAAGTACTTGGCGGTGCCCCAGCGGGGCCGCCGATGATCTCGAGTTCGATGTAGAGAAGTGGATGTAACTACTGAAAAGTGCCTACGAACCGTCCACCTAGGCGTCTGTTCCCTTAGCCTCTCCTGTTTGCTAAAAGCCGCGGGGAATCGCGCGAATCGTCTAATCTTGCAAAATAGCCACAGTTAACGACTGTTCTAACGAGGTTATTCGGAAAAACGTAACCGGGCCTGCGCTATCAGTTAGAGTGAATCGGACATAGGGGGCCCTCCCCTACAATTAGGAGAAAATGTGGTGAAAAGTGCTCGATTTGACCGCCTCCTGGCTTCGACGGCGCTTGTGCTGGTGCTGGCCTGGTCTAGCCAAGCGGGTGCGCAGCAAGCCGAAAGCCCGTTGCAAACAGCAGTGCCCGTGCCGGATACGTCACTGCCGCCGCCACTAACGGCCAAGGACATAGAAGCGCGCGACACGCCTTCCGCGCCGGCCGTCATCAAGCAAGAACCCAAGCCGGATGCTACAGCTCCCTCAACCGAGCCCGCCAAGGCCGCAGCCGCCCCGACGGCAGCGCCAGTTTCTGCGGCGGACAGTGGCGTGGCCGACAAGCTGCGCGAACTCATCACAGGCAAGCAGTTCGAACGTCTGGTCAGCCGCAAAGCCGACCGCACCGGTATCGAAACCTACTACAGCGCCCGTAATTATGCGCCGTTGTGGGTGAGCAACAATGCCGGCAATGAGCGCGCCAAGGCTGCAATTGCCTATTTGTTGCAGGCTGATGCGGTCGGCCTCGATGCGAGCGATTATGCGACACCCGATTTCAAGGCGGGGAGCAGCCCGGACGCCCTCGCCGAAGCCGAGCTCAAGCTGACTGTCGCCGCCCTCACCTTTGCGCGTCATGCGCAGATCGGGCGAATCCATTTCACGCGCGTTGCTGCAGATATCCAATATGAACTGGCCGCACCCGAACCAGCGGATGTATTGGCCAAGCTAACCGAGGGCAACGACGCGGCCAAGGTACTTGACGGCTTCAATCCGCCGCAGGCTGCATTCAAGGCGCTCAGGGCCAAGCTCGCCGAACTGCGCAAGGGACCGGTCGTCTCCGAGACCAAGGTCACGCAGAAACCCGAGCAGCCGAGAGTCAATATCCCGGATGGCAAGATTCTCGGCCCCGGCATGAAGGATGCGCGCGTGGTGGCGCTACGCAAGCGTCTCGACATCGCGGGCGACAAAGACAATCCGCTCTACGATGACGCGGTGCGCGATGCGGTAAAAACTTTCCAGACCGAAAGCGACCTTAACGTCGACGGCGATCTCGGACCAAACACGGTGCGTGCGCTCAACAGCGAGCGCAAGGAAGTGCAGCACGTGTCTGGCAGCGCGATCGAAACGATTGTCGTCAACATGGAGCGTTGGCGATGGCTGCCGCGCGACCTCGGCAATCCGCACGTTATCGTCAACGTGCCCGACTACACGCTGACGCTTTACAACAATGACAAAGTCTATTGGCACACGCGGATCGTCGTCGGCAAGCCGAGCCTGCCAACTCCGATGGTCAGTGCGGACATGAAATTCATCACCATTAATCCGACGTGGAACGTGCCGCCGTCCATTATCGAGAAAGAATACCTGCCGGCTCTGGAGCAAGATCCGCAGGCCCTCGATCGCATCGGCCTCAGAGTGACGCAGGATGCCGACGGCACAATCCACATTTCCCAGCCGCCCGGCGCTGGGAATGCGCTCGGTCGCATCCGCTTCAACTTCCCCAACAAGTTCTTAGTTTATCAGCACGACACGCCGGACAAATTTTTGTTTGCGCGTGAAAAGCGGGCCTATAGCCACGGCTGCATGCGCGTGCAGAATCCCCTGACCTACGGCGAGAAATTGCTGTCGCTCGTGCTACCGAAAGAACGCTACAGCGAGGCGCGCCTTGAATCGATGTTCGGAGGCAGCGAGATCAATATCAACTTCCCGAAATTCATCCCGGTGCATCTGACCTATCAGACCGCTTTCGTGGATGACGCTGGCAAGCTGCAGCTGCGCGAGGATGTCTACAGCCGCGACGCTAAGATGTTCGCGATTCTCAAGAGCAATGAGCGCAAGATCGCTGATGTCGCAATCGAGCGAGCGTCAAATACTTCGTCCAAGCCGGTACGCCTGCCAGTCGGCATGTATGGCGGAGGTGGTTACAGCTATGGCGGCGGCTTTTTCGATTGGATGTTTGGCGGACCACAGGGCGGGCCTCGCCCCTATCCGCCGCGTAACATTCCGCCGCCGCGTTATAACGGCCGCTTCACTTGGCGCTAGGCGAGTAAGCCATCGGCATTAAGCGCCGGCGACAGATGCGCTGGCGTTTTTGTTCTCGTCGACGCGCGGTGGAACTTGGTACAGGCGGGTGGACTTGAACCACCGACCTCTGGTTCCACAGACCAGCGCTCTAACCAACTGAGCTACGCCTGCACGCGCCATCGGCTTCGTTCGAAGCTCGATCCAAGCGGGCGGAACCTAGGAGCCGTTCGCCCCTTTGGCAAGCGGCCGCGGCGAGTGCTGCCCAAACGAAACCCAGGCATTTCTGCCTGGGCGTCGCGTCCACGATATCGAAGCTCTAACGTCAGGCCGCCTTGTTGAACGCGGCGCTGAGGCTTTCCTTGATTGGTTCGGCAGTTTCCGTCGCCACTTTCTGGGCGTGCTCGGAAAGTTCCTTGGCCTGTGTGACCAGGGCATCAAACTGCTTGCGTAAATAGGCGCTGTAAAGCTCGACCATTTCCGAATAAGACTTGGCGGTCATCAGCTCACTCAGCAGATCAAAAGTGGCGTCACTGTTCGCACGAGTGGTCTCAATCACCTTGAGGCCGTAACTCGCACAGCCCTTCGATGCCGTCGAATAGGTGTCTTCAAGGACATCGGTGGCCTTTTCGGCAACACTCTTGGCCTTCTCGTAGTTCTCTTTGGCCTGCGCAACGCCCTTTTCGGCTAACTCACGGAATACTGTGGGGATCTCGATTTTCGGCATTTCGAACTTGAGCATCTCGAATTTCGGCATATCGAAAGCCGGTGTGCTGACGGAGGCTATCGCCTTTGACTTGGACTTTGGCGTTTGAGTAGCGGAAGCAGTAGTTTCTGCCATAATGATTATCCTTCGCTTGTGAGGGCATTCAGGTCGGGCCGTCCGCCCTCGGAAAATCGGCCCTATATTTCGGGAACCGCAGCGCACTTAAATCCATCTTGCGCTGGCGATAAGTTACCTATATCCCAATTTTTGATGCATTGCAACAAAATTATTGCATTGCACAAAAATG
>Ga0126382_10000567_pt1 | contig 14446 bp, 17 predicted proteins | sample PanSoiMetPlot_30_FD_92548 | JGI IMG/M metagenome (GOLD analysis project Ga0126382, IMG submission 92548) | Tropical forest soil microbial communities from Panama - MetaG Plot_30 | ecosystem: Environmental > Terrestrial > Soil > Tropical forest > Bulk soil | place: Panama | collected 2016-02-17 | reverse complement strand
TGGCCCGGCTGATCGGCGCACCGCCGGGCTACGTCGGTTTCCACGAGGGCGGCCAGCTCACCGAGGCTGTCCACCGGCGGCCCTATGCGGTGGTCCTCCTGGATGAGATCGAAAAGGCCCACTCCGATGTGTTCAATACCCTGCTGCAGCTGCTCGATGACGGGCGGCTCACCGATGGACACGGCCGGACCGTCGATTTCACCAACACGGTGCTGATCATGACCTCCAACCTGCGGCAGGACCCCAAGGACTTCTTCAAGCCCGAGTTCATCAACCGGATCGACGAGATCGTCAGGTTCCGGCCGCTCACCCCGGCCGACCTGTCACAGATCGTCCGCATCCAGCTCCGCCAGCTCGCCGTGCGGGCGGACAACGTCGGCATTACACTCCGCGTCGGCCAAGCCGCCGAGGAGTGGCTGGCCGTCCGCGGCTACGACCCCGACTTCGGCGCCCGGCCACTACGACGGGTTATCCAGCGCGAGCTGGCCGACCGGCTGGCGGTCTTGCTGCTCAACGGCACCTTCCACGCCGGGGACACCGTACACATCGGCTTGGCAGACGACCAGCTCAGCTTTCACTGATGCGCGGCCACCTCCCCGATGCAGGGCGACGGGTCTGGAACATCGGCACAGCAGACGGCCACCCCGAATGGTCCTGAACGGATTTGCCCACGGCCACGAATCAGAAGGCTAGGGGCTGGAGTCCCCTGGGCCGAGAGACGTCCGAACGCGCCGACAGGACTAGAGACCTCGCTGACATGGGACCGTCCTGCGGCACTTACGACCCTGGCCCGTCCCGGTACGGGGCCAGGAACGCGGTCAGCGCGGTGAGCGTTTCTTCGGGGGTTTCCTCGGCGACCCAGTGGGCGCAGCCGGGGATGACCAGGGTCTGCACATCGTCGGCGGCGAGCTTCATCGTGTTCGCGACCTGATCGCCCAGGCTGTACTGGCCGCCGATGGCCAGGACGGGCAGGGTCAGCCGCCGCTGCATGCGCTGCTGGTTTTGCGCGATGGTGGCATCCAGCGCGCGGTAGGCCGCGAAGCTGGCGTGCAAGGCTTCGGGGCTGGAGGCGAGGGTGGCGACGTAGTGGCGGACGGCGTAGTCGGGCAGTTTCATGGCGGCCTTGGAGGCGAACTGCCAGCCGAAGTAGATGTCTTCCCGCCCCGTGACGAGCTGGTCGTTCACGTCGGCCAGCCGGTTGAAGGCGAAGTGCCACAGCGCGTTGTTCAAGTGCGCGTTGGTGAACAGCGGCGGTGAGGGGGTCACGCCTGGGAGGGGGGTCTCGGCGACGGCCAGGCAGGCGAGCCGGTCGGGGTGGTCGGCGGCCAGGGCGTAGCTGAGCCACATGCCGGTGTCGTGGCCGGCCACCGCGAATCGCCGGTGCCCGAGCGCGTCCATCAGCGCCACCAGATCCGCCGCCAGCGTGGCGGTGTCGTACCCGTCCGGCGGCTTGCCGGATAGCCCCATGCCGCGCTGGTCGGGCACGACGACCGAAAAGTCGCGGGCCAGCGCGGGCATCACCAGCCGCCAGGCGTACCAGGTCTGCGGCCAGCCGTGCACCAGCAGCAGCGGCGGGCCCTGCCCGCCGGTGACCACGTGCAGGCGCAGGTCCCCGGTGTCGACGTAGCGGCTGGTGAACGTGCCGGTGAACCCTTCCGGCAGGTTCGGCGCCCCCGACACCGAGCCGGGGCCTTCGGGGGTGGGCAGGCCGGTGGGCGATGAGGTCATGACGATCCTCCTCTCAGAGCCGGCGGACCTTCGTGGGGAGCCGGAGGTAGCTGCCGCCAGGCAGCCGAACCATGCCACACGGCCAATAGCCGCACACCCCTCCCGAAGGGTGGTTTCCAGGCGGGCGCAGCGACACTCGACCGCCGCCGGCGCCGATCGTACGGCCGGGACCTTTGTGCAGACCAGAACCTCCGAGGATGGCGGGCGGACCGTCGGGTTACGCTTTTGGTGCATCGTGGTCATGGGAGAGGCACCGGAGATGGCACGGCCGGGTGACAAGATCGCGGCAGGCGCGCGAGGCTACAGCTACCTGCGCGCATCGGACGCCGACCGCGAGCAGGTGATCGCCATGCTCAAGGCCGCGTACGTGCAGGGGCGGCTGGCCAAAGACGAGCTGGATGCGCGAGTGAGCGAGACGTTCGCCGCGCGGACCTACGGGGAGCTGGCCGCGGTCACCGCCGACCTTCCCTCCGCGCCGATCACGACCCCGCCGCGCAAGCCCGCCCGGGCGGGAGCCCGCCCGCCGGTGGGTAAGGCAGTGCTGGTGGGAACGGGTGTGATGATTCCGCCGGTCATACTGGTAGCGGCTCTGCTCACCGGCGATGACACGTTGGGCGAGATGTTCCTGCTGATCGCCCCCTGGTATCTCATCGCCTGGATCGCTGCCGTGATGCAGCTGGTTGCCAACTGGCATGACAACCGCGCCCGCGGGCAGCCCCCGCCGCGGCCAGCGCTGGCGCGGAGATCAAACATGCGCACGCTTTGACGGCGGTGGTCCCCGGCCGCGCCGTAGTCTCGATTCCTCCGGCGACGGCGGCAACCGGCGGCGACGACGTGCCCTCTATCGTCCGAAGGAGCCCATCTGGCGCACGGAGGACTATGCCCGATGGTTGACTACATGCGGGGTTGGGATCAAGGACCGATAAGGCATAGCAACGCAACACGGTCACGTACCCGGAGTTGAGCACATGCCCAACGCTGTCAGCTTCTCCCGGGACATCCGCCCGCTGTTCACCGACATGGATATCGAGCACATGAGGCCGACGGGCGTGGCGCTGGACGACATTGCCTATATGTCCGTCCCCGGTCACGCCGAACGCGTGTACCAGAAGCTCGCCAGCAAACAGATGCCCCCTCGCTACAGCGGCGAGAGCCCATGGTCGGATGCGAATATCCAGCTCTTTCGCGACTGGATAGACGGCGGCTTCCAACCATAAGTGGGCCAGGCCACTACCGAGGCCCTTGAAGGCCCGGCCGGGTCTGGCGGACAAGATGTCGCTCTATCGGAGTCGAGCCCCATCGCCGGCTCGGTGGCGCCCCCCAATGAGGCTGGCGCTCACTTTGATCGTCTTCACCGCACTGGTCGCGCCCGCCTGCAGCGTTAGGCCGATGACGAAGACGATGATGCCCGGTATGAACAGCGCGTTCGACCCGAGCATGAGCAGGCCGACGCGGCCCAGCACATACGGAGGAGTGCAGACCACCGCGCCGATGGCGCCGCCGACGGCGGTGGCAGCCAGCTTGTCACGCCTGGAGTAGGTGGGCTTCACGCCGATGAGACGGCCCGGGACGGCGACGTAGCAGATCATCATGACGGCGATGACGATGCTCAGCGAGATCGCGAACCACAACAGCCCCCAGCGGGTGGCGACGACCGTCGCCCAGCCGAGAAACAGCCCGACGATCCCGCCCGACCCCAAGACGATGGGCAGATGCGCCCTGGCCTTCGCGAACGCGGGCCGGATCTGCGGCGGGCCGGGGCCGGTGACCGCGAACGCGAACACGGCGTTGAGGAAGAAGCACGCCGCGGTGATCGCTGCGACGGCGAGCACGATCGGGACAACGACCGGGCCGGTCAGGATGTGGAACGTTCGCCCGTGCAGCAGATGAACCTTCAGGTCGAGCATGGCGGCCCAGATCCACATCGCGGGAAGCACCTGAATCAGGACTAGCCGCCAGTTGTAGAACAGCAGCTTCAGCCCCTCGAACAGCATGCCGAGGGCGCCAACCGCGAACGCGAGGGGAGCGAGCCAGCGCCGGGAGCGGCTCAGGCGCAGCACCACCTCATCCACCGCCGCGAGGTCACTATCCCTGAGGGCCCGGACGAGCTGCTCCATCCGCGCTGGAATCCCCGGTCTCGGCCCGGGAACCTCGCTGCCTGCGCCCGCGACCGCCGGATCCGCGGAAGCGTCTGCGGCAGGCAATGCCGACGGCAGCTCGGGCGCGTTCCCCTCAATCGCCATCGCCGGATGACCCTTCGCGGTCAGTCTGTGGGCCGAACGGATCCGCATCCCGGCGGTGGAGCCGCCAGGTGGTCTTCGGCGTCCACCTCTATTGAATTGTCCGCTCCCCCGAGCGTTGCGGACAAGCAGCCCAGCGGCCTCGTGTGGTGGCTGTCAATGCTGCGTCGCCGGGGCCTCAGGACGTGGCGTCGAAGTCGACATCCTTCGTCTCGGCAGTCCCGGCCGTCCGCCCCGGCGCCGTCTGGTAGGTCCAGTACAGGTTCGTGTGCGCGATGACCTGGTCGGGCGGCGGCGCCCCCCATGCCGTCTGGTCCTCGGTCGTATGGGCGTCGCTGACAAGGGTCGCGTCGTACCCTCTGGCGAGCGCGCCGTGGAGCGTGGAGCGGATGCACGCATCGGTCTGCGCGCCGACGACGATCAGCCGCCCGACTCCAAGGCCCGACAGCACGGTCTCGAGCGTGGTGTCCTCGAAGGAGTCGCCGTAGTTCTTCTCGACCAGCGGCTCGGCGTCGCCGGGAGCCAGCTGGGGGACGATCCGCCACTCGTCGCTTCCCCTGGTGAGCTGCTCGTCGGAGTGCTGGACCCAGACGACGGGGACTCGTTCCCGCCGCGCCTTCTCGACCAGGCTGCCGACGTTCGCGACGACCGCGTCGCGCTCGTGAGCCCCCTCGACGACGCCGTTCTGCACGTCGATGACGAGGAGTGCGGTGTTGGGCCGGTTCTCCAGTGTGGTCAAGGTCTCCCCTTACTAGCTCCGGGCTCCTGCGTCCACCCACGATAGACCCAGCCACCGACAGCGGGCGGGCTGAGCACGTAGAGGTTGGCCGCGTAGCACAGCAGCCCGACGCCGGCGAGGACCGCCATCCCCATGGAGTCAGCGGGGTCGCCGCTGCTCGCGAAGCTGGCTCCGGTCGCGGAGGCAAAGGCGAGGGCGAACAGGCCGAGCGCCGACAAGGCGATGGCGACCGGGTGCCGGGCCATGACGGCTTCCACGAATACGCCAAGTGCCCCCAGCCCAAGCAGCAGCCCGATCGCCGCGTGAACGCTGAGCATCGCCGGCCCGCCCGCAAGCGCGCTTCCGGCGCTGCGGCCATGGCCGGTCCGGGGGATCGTGACGTACAAGTTGACGTACATTCCGATGCCGTACTCCACCACGAGGAGCACAAGCACCGCCAGGCTGCCCCGCCGCACCCTGGCCAGGCTGGCGGTTGCCGTGGTGCGCCCGGGCCGGGTGTGGGACTTTGCATCCAGGCTCATCTGCCTACCTCACTGTTGGTGGCGCCAGGCCTGCTGGCTGGGGGCATTCCGCCATCACGCGCGGCGAGGCCGGTGAGGGATCCAGCGCGGCACCGTGCGCCGGTACTCCTGGTAGGCGGGGCCGAAGCGGCGGGCCAGCGTGCGTTCTTCGTAGCCGGTCACGAACAGGTGGAAGCACGCCGCCATGAGGCCGGCGTACGCCAGCAGTGGGAGCGACATGAACAGCCACGCCTCCCCCAGGACAACCAGTAGCGCAGCGATGTAGATCGGGTTGCGCACCCAGCGGTAGGGCCCGGCTGCGACAACGCGCGACGGTGCATCCCACGGGCCGGGAGTGCCGCCTCCCAGCGCCGCAAAGTTCCAGACGCACCACACGTACAGGGCCACCCCGGCCACGATGACCGGGACCGCCTCCCAGGCGACGGGGGTGGGTGCGCGCCCGTGGCGCGTCAGGATCTGCCACGGAACCCAGGCTCCCCCCAGTCCCGGCACCACGATCGTGAACACGAGATTGCGGACTGTAAGGCTCAGCGCGCGGGCCATCATCGGTCATCGCTCCTTCCGTGCCATATCGGCCGGGCTTCGCAGCCACCCCTCGACGGTCAACCGTCGAGGGCAGCCAGATCGACGTGCCGAAGGCGTTCGGGGTCGGAGATCATCTCTATCTCGGAGATCTTGTCGTTCTTGAAAGTGAAGCCGAGCGCCCCCCAGACTCGCCGCCGCAGGACGATCGCGAGTCCAACGGCGTCGTTCACGAGCGCCGGCTGTACGAACCGGGCACCCCGCGAGTACCTGAGCGCGTATGCGCCCACGGGCCCTGCGCCTCGCATGAGCGCTGCCGCGCCGGGGGGCAGCGCGGTGCTGTCGTCCCGGAGCAGGACATCGGGGTCGAGCACGGCGACGAGCCCGTCGAAGTCACCCTCTCGCAGCGCGGCGAGGAAGGCGTCGGCGACCTGTCGCTGGCGGGCGAGATCGACCTGCCGGGGTGGGGTCGCGCCTTGCACCCGTCTGCGGGCGCGACTGGCCAGCTGGCGGGTCGCGGCCGGGGTGCGTTCCAGGATCGGGGCGATCTCGTCGAAGGGCACGGCGAAGATGTCGTGTAGCACGAAGGCGAGGCGCTCGGCGGGGGCGAGGCTGTCGAGCACGACCATCAGCGCTGGACCGACCGAGTCGGCCAGCAGGGCCTGGGCCTCGGGGTCGCTGACGTCGTGGTCGCCCGCCGACCGTTCAACCGCGGCGTCGGTCAAGGGCTCCTCGCGGCGGCTGCGGCGGTCGCGCAGCATCTTGAGGCACTCCCGGGCGACGACGGCCGTCAGCCAGCCGGCGAGGTTCTCGACGCCGGCGGTGTCAGCGCGGCTGAGGCGCAGCCACGAGTTCTGCACGGCGTCGTCTGCCTCTGCCAGCGAGCCGAGCATCCGGTAGGCGACCGCCCGCAGATGGGCCCGCTGCTCCTCGAAGCGCACCGCCAGCCAGTCAGCCTCGTCCATCGGACACATTCTCCCGTCCTGGGTTCCTAGCCATGAACCACTAGCCGGCCCGGATGTGACAAGGAGCAGCACACGGCCCGAAGCAGGGGTCAGTTCGGAAGCCAAGCCGGGGGAGGGGAAGCGGCGCCGGCCTGCCGCGCGGTGGCCGAGAGGGGGTGGCGTAGACTGCGCAGGCGCTGGACGGTCACATCTGCGTGTGGCGCATCCATCCGGCCGCACTGCAGTCGGGTGACAGCATCCGCGGGTCCACATCGACGCAAGGGGGAGGACCCATGCCCGGTGAGATTGTGCATTTCGAGATCCCGGCCGACGACACCGGCAAGAGCCGCGAGTTCTGGGGCGGGCTGTTCGGCTGGCAGTTCGAGTCGTATCCCGGTCCCTTCGAGTACCACATGACACGCATCAGCGACCAGGGGGGCCTGGCGATCACCAACATGGAGCCCGGCAAGCGGGGCACGCGCGCCTACTTCGCCGTGGACGACATCAACGCGGGCGCCGCGCGCGTCAGGGACCTTGGGGGCGAGGCGGACGACCCGGCCCCGGTGCCTGGCATGGGCTGGTTCGTGACGGCCAAGGACCCGCAGGGAAACGAGTTCGGCCTCTGGCAGAACGACCCGTCCGCCCCGGCACCAGCGGGGTAGACGTCGCCTCGGCCATCCGCCAAGCGCCGCCGCCTTCCCCGGCGACGCTCGCGGGTGCCGCAAAGCGGTGGTGATCGTTACCGCCGTAACTGCCGCCTGCTCGCCCAGCGCGCGGTACGGCCGGTCCTGCCCGCCAGCGGCGGGGTACTTGACGGTCGCGCGCGCCTGTGACGGCTCAGTGACCAGGGCGGCGTTCCGGTAGCGGCCGCGGGCCGGAGGGTGGGGAAGCATGCGTATCGCTGTGTATGGGACGGGCGGCGTCGGCGGGTACTTCGGCGGCCGGCTCGCCCAGGCCGGTGCGGACGTGCATTTCATCGCGCGGGGCGCCCATCTGCGGGCCCTTCGCGAGCGGGGACTGAGGGTGCGCAGCGTCAAGGGTGACTTCGAGGTGCAGGCTCCCGCCACCGACGACCCGGCTGACATCGGCGCGTGCGATTTCGTGCTGTTCTGCGTCAAGGCGTTCGACACCGATGCCGCCGCAGCCCGGCTGGGGCCGCTGGTGGGCGACGGCACGGCGGTGCTGTCGCTCCAGAACGGGGTCGAAAACGAGGAGAAGCTCGCCCGGGCGGTCGGGGAGGGCCATGTGATGGGCGGGGCCGCGTTCATCTTTGCCGAGATCGCCGAGCCGGGTGTGATCACGCACACCGGCGGGCCGGCCAGCATCACGTTCGGGGAACTCGACGGGCGCGCGAGCCAGCGTGCGCAACGCCTGCTGGCCTGCTGCGAGCGGGCCGGTTTCGAGGCGGAGCTGTCGGCGGACATCAAGACGGTGCTGTGGGCCAAGCTCGCCTTTATCTGCGCACAGGCCGGCATGACCGCGGCGGTGCGGCTGCCGATCGGGGATATCCGCACGGCGGACGCCGCCTGGGCGGCGTTTCGCCGCCTGGTTGCCGAGGTATGCGCGGTGGCCGAGGCCGACGGCAGCCCCGTGCCGCGGTCCGCCCAGGAGCGCGCCGTGGCTCTGGCGGAGGGCCTCGAGCCGGGCGGTTTCTCTTCGCTGCATGATGATCTGGTGGCCGGGCGTCGCATGGAACTCGAGGCCCTGCATGGGTTCGTCGTGCGCCGGGCAGCCCAGCATGGCCTGGCAGTGCCGACGTCGGCGACGGTGTACGCCATTCTCCAGCCGTGGGCCACCCGCAACCAGCGAGCCGGAACCTGAGCCAGCCGTCGGTCAGGTCAAGGACTCGCCCACCGGGCTCGCAGGCGCCTCGCCCCCCGAACCGGCAGGGGCCTCGCTCTGCGAACCGGCCGAGGGGTCGTTCCCCGAACCGGCGGAGGCCTCGCTGCCCGAACTAGCGGAGGGCTGCCGGGCGGGGATCCGGCGAGTGGCGAACCGCGCGATCAAAGCGATGGTGGCGAGCAGCGACAATGACGAGCGCAACCCGGCGATGCGGGCGTTCGCGTTCTCGTCCACGATCGCGTCGGCGGTCTTGGGGGCCACGCCGGCCTTGTCGAGCTGGATCTTGAGGTCCTTGTCGGACAGGAACGGGATGCCCCCGGCCAGCTCCACCTGCGCCTTGGCGGCGAGGTCTTTGGGGACGGCGGGGTTGTGCTGGACGCCGGTGAGGAAGGACGTGGTCAGCGCGGAGATGAGGACCGCGCCGGCCAGCGCGGTCCCGATCGAGGCGCCGAGGTTGGTCACGGTGTTCTGCACGCCTCCGACCTCACCGCTTAGCTCATCGGGTACCGCCGAGACGGTCACGCTGCCAAGCTGAGAGGCGAGCGCGCCGACCCCGAGGCCGGCGAGCAGCAGCGGCCAGGTCACGATCTCGGGCCCAGCGCCGGCGTCGAGCAGCGCCAGCAGGATCACGATGCCGGCGAACAGCGCGAAGAACCCGATCTGGACGACCCGCCGGGGGGAGGCGTTCGGGAAGGCCTTGGGCACACCGGCGGCGGCCAGCAGCAGCGTGACCGACAGCGGCAGCAGCCGCACTCCGGTCGCGACCGCCGACAGCCCGAGCGCCACCGACAAGAACAGCGGCACTGTGAAGAACAGGCCGGCTTGCAGCAGGTACTGGAACAAGAACGAGAGCAGCCCGCCCCGCAGGGTTCGGTTGCGGAGCATCGCCGGGTCAACCAGCACGGCTTCTCCGCGCCGCAGGCGGTGAATCTCCCACCACATGAAGACGCGCAGCACCACCCCGCCGAGCAGCACCAGCCAGATCACCGGCGACAGCCCCAGCCACTGCGGCGCGCCCTCCTTGGGCTGGACGAAACCCCACGTGCCGGCGCGCAAGATGCCATACACAATGAGCCCCAGGCCCAGCGCCGACAACGCCGTGCCCACCAGGTCCATCCGCGCGCCCTGCTCGGGAGGAGTGTCCGCGATGCGGCGGGTGAACGCCAGGATGATCAGCACGACGAGGACCTCCCCGGCGAAGACCCACCGCCATGACAGATACGTCGTGAAAAGGCCGCCGATCAGGGGTCCCGCCGCCACCGCGATCGCCCCGGCCGACGCCACCAGCCCGTAGGCACGCGGGCGCTGAGGGCGGGCGAAGTTGGACGCCACGAGCGCCACGATCGCCGGCATGATCAGCGCCGCCCCCACGCCCTCCAGGACGGACCAGCCCACCAGCAGCACGGCCAGATTCGGCGAGAGCGCGGTGGTCAGCGACCCGCAGCCGTAGATGACACACCCGATGGCGAAGGCGCGCTTGCGGCCGAGGATCTGGCCGACCTTGCCTCCGGTGATCATGAGCGACGCCATGACCAGCGTGTAAAACGTAATCGCGGCCTGGATCCCGGTCACCGTCGTGCCCACATCCTTGGCGACGGTCGCGATCGACACGTTCATGACCGAGCTGTCCAGCGTCATCAGGAACTGCGCCGACGCTAGAGTCAGCAGCACGACCCCGGCCGCCGCGGCCGCCCGTTCAGCGGTGCGGCCCACGTCGGCTTCTCGGCTTGTATCCATGCGCCCCCGCTCACTTCGGTGATGGCCGGTCGGGCGCACATCATCGCACGTGACGGGCGCGCCGCGCGCGGCGGTCTGCCCACGCTCGCCGGCCGACCCGGTTGACAGCCATCGGCCCCGGCAACATTCTTGCCTCTGGCGCGAGGACAGCCCGCAGTGACAACCGCCGTTGAGGGAGCGATCATGACGATCGAAATCGCGGTCCCCGATGATTGGACACCTGGCCAGATACTGGCCATGCGGCAGCTGCTGCAGCACGCGGTGGGCACGGCGCAACCTGTCGTGAGCTTTGTCCGGAAGGACACCACCGCAGACCAGCTCAAGGAGATCTACGACCGCATCAACGCGCTGATCCAGGAGGCTGGACTCCAGCCCGTATGAGCATTCCGGTCCGCCGCGGCGCGGGCACGATCATCAAGCCTTTACGGCAGAACGATACGCGGCCGCGTCCGCCGTCGACGGGCCACTGGGCCGTCGATTCATGTCACCTTCGGCCGCAGGTCTGGTGACGTTCGTCCCTGCCGGCGCTCGGGCCTGGCGCCACACGATGGAGGTGACTGCAAGCGAAAGATCGGGGGTGACAACCATGCGGGCTGTGATCGTCTACGAGTCGATGTACGGCAACACGCACCTGGTTGCCGACGCCATCGGGGCCGGGCTCAGGACCGCCCTCGACGTCAGTGTTGTTCCGGTGGCGCAGGCGAGCCCGGAGGTCCTCGCCGATGCCGACCTGGTGGTCGTCGGCGGGCCCACACACGTTCATGGAATGAGCCGGGCGGCCACCCGCAAGGCGGCCGTCGAGGCCGCGGACAAGCCGGCCAGCCCTCTGCAGGTCGAGCCGGACGCGCTCAGCCCGGGGCTGCGTGACTGGTTCGGCTCGCTCGGCCATTACCAGGTCAAGGCGGCCGGTTTCGATACCAGGATTCACGGGCCCGCCGCGCTGACCGGCCGGGCATCCAAGGGGGTGACCAGGTTGCTCCGAGCGCATGGGTTCGACGTGGTCGCACGGCCGGAGAGCTTCCTGGTGACCAAGCAGGACCGGCTCGAGCCGCAGGAGACCGAGCGGGCGTGCACGTGGGGAGCCCAGCTGGCTGAAAGCATCGTGCCGAGCCGGGCGTAAGGAGCCCGGCACTGAGCACGAGCGCCCAGAGCCCTGCGCGCGGTGCGCGGCTAGTTAACGAGCGGCCGTGGTCACGTCCGGGCAGCTCTCGTGCACCCAGGTCCCGCTGGCGCGCCTGCGTACCTCCTGCCTGGGCGCGATCGGTTGCCCGCAGCGCCCGCAGTCCTGGCCGGCGGCGCGCGCCGCGTTCTCGCTCGGCCCCGCCGGTGCGGCGCCCGGCGCGCCGAGCCCGATCGGGCGGGAACTCGTGACGGGAAGGCCGACGCCCCCCGGGCAGAAATGCTGCAGATGCGCCTCACGCACCCGCTCGTCGATCTGCATTCGCCTCGTTCCCGCCCTGGTCGGCGTCCAACTCAGGGTAGCGCCGCCGCCCGGTGGGCGGGTACTTCGGGTACTTCAGTGACCCGGACGGCCACCTCTGGAAGGTCGCTTCCTCTTCCTGAAACCCGGGGATCGCCGCGGGGCCAGTGCGGCGCTCGATGGGCGCGCCCTCATCAACCAGCCCCGCGTCGCGGCGGCGATTGACACCCTGGCCTTGTCACCTAGGGTTGCGGACATGCCGCTGCTGACCCCGATGAGCCGGTCGCGGACGTGGATCAGTCCTGGGTAACGGCCGGCCGGGTGGGCCCGCCGGAGAGCGCCGCCGCGTGATCTGCGTGCTGGGCGACGCTCATCTCGACGTCGTGGTGTGCCCCCAGGGGCCGATCGCGGAGGAGACCGACACGCCGTCGAGCACCTGGGTCGGGGTCGGCGGGCAGGCGGCCAACGTGGCCGCCTGGGTCTGCGCGCTGGGCGGGCAGGCGCGGCTGATCGCCGCCCGGGGCAGCGACCTCGCCGCCAGCCTGGTGTCCGCCGACCTGGCCCGGCGCGGGGTGCGCATCACCGGGCCGGTGATCAAGGGCGCGACCGGCGTCGTCGTCTCGCTGTCCGACGGCGGCACGTCCCGGTCCATGCTGACCGACCGGGGGGTGGGGCCGCTGCTGAGCGCGGATGCCCTGGCCGACGGCTGGTTCACCGGCTGCGACCTGCTGCACCTGCCCGCCTACAGCCTGGCGAGGGAGCCCATCCGGGGCGCCGCGCTGGCGGCGGCCGCGCGGGTGGCGCGGCTGAGCGTGGACCTGTCGTCCACGGCCGTGCTGCGCGACCACGGCGTCGGCCGGTTCCGGGACCTGCTCGCCGAGCTGCGGCCGGAGACCGTGTTCGGCACCGAGGCGGAGGCGGAGCTCATCGGGGATCTGCCCGGATCCGACCTGGTGGTGAAGCTCGGCCCGCGCGGCGTGCGCGCCGCGGGCGTGGTCCATCCGGCGCGGCCCGCCCGCGCCGTCGACTCGACGGGCGCCGGCGACGCGTTCGCGGCGGGTTATCTGCTCGGAGGGGTCGGCCTGGGCCTGGCCGCGGCGGCCCGGGCGGTGGCGACGATGGGAGCGATGCCATGACGATCACCCCACGGCTGAGCGAAGAGGTCGAGGCGGCGCTGCGCGCGGGCGGGCCCGTGGTGGCGCTGGAGACGACGCTGGTGTCGCACGGCTTTCCCGGCGAGCAGGGAGTGCAGGTGGCCATGGCCGCCGAGGCACGGGTCCGGCAGGCGGGCGCCGTCCCAGCCACGATCGGGGTCGTGGACGGCGCGGTCCGGGCCGGGCTCACCGCTGCTGAGCTGGAACGTTTCGCCAGCGCGGGCCCGTCGGCGCGCAAGGCCGGGCCGCGTGACCTGGCCGCCTGCGTGGTCCAGGGCGGCCTGGGCGCCACCACCGTCGGCGGCACGCTGGCCGTCTGCCGGCTGGCCCGGATCGCCTTCATGGCCACCGGCGGGACCGGCGGGGTGCACCGCGGTTTCGCGGCCAGCCTGGACATCTCCGCCGACCTGCCGCAGATCGCCCGGACCCGGGCGCTGGTCGTGTCCTCGGGGGTGAAGTCCATCCTCGATGTGCCGGCCACCGCCGAGCTGCTGGAGACCCTCGGCGTGCCGGTGCTCGGCTGGCGCACCAGCACGCTGCCGCTGTTCTACAGCGCCGCAGGCGGGCCGCCGGTGTCCGCGGTGGTGACCTCGGCGAAGGAAGCGGCCCTCATCACCGCGGCCCACTGGCAGCTCAACGACTCCGCCGGGCTGCTGCTCACCCGGCCGCCCGAGCCGTCGCTGGAGATCGAGCCGGTCATCGCCGAGGCGGTCGCCCGGGTGGAGAGCCAGGGTGTGCGCGGGCAGTCGGTGACCCCTGCCGTGCTGGCCCTTGTTCACGAGCTGACCGAAGGCCGCAGCGCGGAGGTGAACCGGCAGCTGATCGCCGACAACGCGGCGCTTGCCGCCGAGGTCGCCGTCGCCTACTCGGCGGCGGACGGCACCGGCCGCTGAGGGCGGCCGCCTGGGTGCGCCGCGGCCGCCGCAGGTTAGTCTGCCAATGCACACCGGGCCGGACGGGCTGAGTAGCGAGGCGGCGGATGGGATCGGCTGACGGTGAGGAGCCCGGGCAGCTGCTCCGGGCCGGTGGAACGCAGGCGCAGCAGGTCATGACCGCCGGGCGGCGGCGCGCCGCGGGCATCTACGGCGCGATCGTCACGGCGGCGATCATCGCGGCCGTCGGCGGCCAGCTGCGCACCCGGGCGCTGGCGGTCTCGGTCCTGGTCACGCTGGTGGTCTACTGGGTCGCCGAGGAGTACGCCGAGCTCCTGGGCGAGCAGGTGACGGGAGGCCACCTGCCCACGTGGGCGTACATCCGGGCGGCGCTGGCCCACACCTGGCCGATGGTCAGCGCCTCCTACCTGCCGCTGCTGGCGCTGGTGCTGGCGCGGCTGGCCGGGGCGTCGGCGTCCACCGCCGCCAACTACGGCCTCGCGGCCGCGATCCTCCTGCTGACGTTCCACGGCTGGTCCGCCGGCCGCGCGTCCCACCTCCGCGGCTGGCCGCTGGCCGGCGTCACCGCGATCGCCGCCGCGCTCGGGCTGGTGATGGTCGTGCTCAAAGACCTGGTGCTCATTCACCTGCACTGAGCCGGCGCGGGCGGCACCGCGCGGCGAGCCAGCGCGGGCCGGACCGGTGCGGCTGCCGCGGGCCAGCCGTG
>Ga0126382_10000565_pt1 | contig 14451 bp, 15 predicted proteins | sample PanSoiMetPlot_30_FD_92548 | JGI IMG/M metagenome (GOLD analysis project Ga0126382, IMG submission 92548) | Tropical forest soil microbial communities from Panama - MetaG Plot_30 | ecosystem: Environmental > Terrestrial > Soil > Tropical forest > Bulk soil | place: Panama | collected 2016-02-17 | reverse complement strand
CTCTCGGGGTAAGAACGCCGGAAGCGATCCATGGGATGCCTGGACGCTCGAGTGGTCCACGCCTTCGCCGCCGCCGGAATACAACTTCGCGTCCATTCCGCAGGTAAAGAGCCGGCGTCCGCTTTGGGACCTGAAACATCCAGAAGACCCCGACTGGAAATATGAGTGAAGGACTCGTACCGATGAGCGAAATCGCCCCCAGCATTCCTGCCCCGGAGATCACCTGCAAACTTCCATCTCGTGGTCGAGTGGGGATGTTTTCACTGATCGCCGCCGAATCCGCGGTTTTCGTCATCTTCATCATTGCCTATTTGTTTTACAGCGGCAAGAGCTTGAGCGGTCCAACGGCTGCCATTCTTCACGTCCCCGTCTTTTTCACCATCTGCTTACTGTCGAGCAGCTTGACCATTCATGCAGCCGGCAAGGCATTGACTCGCGGAGATACTCGAGCTTTCGGGTTCTGGTGGCTGGTGACCATCGCACTGGGGGCGAGCTTCCTCGCCGGTACCGCTTTTGAATGGCGACATCTAATGCGGGATGAGGGGCTGACGATCAGCACCAACTTGTTTGGCACGACTTACTACTCACTCGTCGGCCTGCATGCATTCCACGTTACCGTCGGCCTGCTTGCCCTTGCCCTTGTGTCGATCTTGACACTGCTAGGCAAAGTCGCGAGGACAAATGCGCGGCACGTCGACGTGCTGTCCCTCTATTGGCACTTTGTGGATGTGGTGTGGGTGGTCGTCTTGACTGTCGTTTATGGCATCGGACGCTGAGAGGACGAGAATGCAAACCGGATCAATTCCGATGACAAATCAAAGATCACAAGGAACGATTGAGGTTCCTGCGCCTACCGCGTGGCCAATTGTATTGGCATTTGGTGTCTGCCTTTTGTTCGGCGGCCTTGCCACCAACGCATACGTGAGCATCCTGGGGGCTGCGGCCATGCTGGCAGGCCTCGTAGGCTGGTTTCGCGATGTCTTTCCGCGCGAGGCTCACGAGTCGGTACCAGTCGTGGGAGAGATTCCAACTGTGGTGACGCTGCGGCCCGAAGTCGCGCAGTACCACGTCGCACTGCCTGAGCGGCGCGCGTGGCTGCCTTTGGAGATCTATCCAGTGTCGGCCGGAGTGAAGGGAGGCCTTGCTGGTGGCGCTGTGATGGCTGTTCTGGCGATGATCTACGGCCTATTGAGCCGCCACGGCATCTGGTACCCGATCAATCTGTTGTCCGCTGGTTTTTTCCCGCAAACCGCTACGGAAACCGTTTCGGAACTCAGCGCATTTAGTCTCCGCTCTTTCATTATTGCAACTGTCATTCACCTGCTCGCCTCGCTCGTGGTTGGTGTCCTTTACGGCGCCCTGTTGCCCCTGATTCCGCGGCGGCCCATCCTGCTGGGAGGTCTGATGGCGCCACTGGTCTGGACCGGATTGCTTCACAGCACTTTGGCGATCATCAACCCAGTACTCAATCAGCGCGTCGACTGGTTTTGGTTCGTCCTTTCCCAGGCGGGATTCGGAATTGTCGCAGGCGTCGTCGTCTCTCGCCAGGAACGCGTCGGTACATTGCAAGGAGTTCCTCTCGCCATCCGCGTTGGCATCGAGTCACCCGGAATCAAAAAAGCAACTGAAGAGGAGCAGCATCGATGAAATTTACAACAGCTGTCATCGCGGCATTGGCGATGGCGGCAGCCTCGTGCGCAATTAGCGGCAATCCGCCGGGACGACCCGCGCCCGGATCCGAAGTGACCCGACCAGACAAGGTGATGGACTTCGAATCGCTCTACGGCTCCAATTGTGCGGGATGCCACGGCTCGGAGGGAAGGGGCGGAGCGGCGGTCAGCCTAGCGGATCCGGTCTACTTGGCGATAGCGGATGACGTCGTCATCCGCAAGGCGGTCTCCAACGGCGTTCGAGAAACGGCGATGCCGGCGTTCGCGCGCCAATCCGGTGGCATGCTGACGAACGAGCAGATTGAGGGGCTCGTCGCGGGAGTTCGGAGTCGTTGGGCCAAACCAGACATTCTCCGCGGTGCACGGCCTCCTCCGTATTCGGACCCCAAGCCGGGCGATCCCCAGCGCGGCGCGGAAGTCTTCGGTGTCTACTGCAGCTCGTGTCACGGTGCGGAGGGCAGTGGCGGAGATCAGGCGAGCTCGATCGTGGATGATTCATACCTGGCTCTGGTGAGCGACCAGGGCCTTCGCACGACCGTAATCGTCGGCCGGCGCGAACTGGGTGCGCCCGACTGGCGCCACAATGCGCCGGGAAAGGTGATGACCGACGAGGACATCACTGACGTCGTTTCCTGGCTCATCTCCCAACGAAAGCAAGTACCAGGACGTCCTTATCCATCTCCACCAATCACTATGGGGGCAGCTCCATGACAACGTCGGACAAGCAGCTTTCGCGCCGAGGGATACTGATAGGCATCGGGCTTTCATTCAACGCAGCCATAGCGGCGCTGCTGGCAGTGCCTGTTTTTCGGTACCTATTTTCTCCGGTCACCCGGCAGCGCAAGCGAGGGTACGACGCTTGGATTTCTCTTGGACCGCTCGAGCAATTTCCACCCGGTGAAACGCGCATGGCGACTTTCCAACAGCCAGGCGCCAATGCTTCCGACGGCGAGACCGGCAACATCCCTTGCTGGGTACGGCGCCTGGACGGCGAGGTGTTTCAAGTCTTCGCGATCAATTGCGCGCATCTGGGTTGTCCGGTGCGTTGGTTTCCGCAGTCGAATTTATTCATGTGTCCATGCCACGGCGGTGCCTACTACCAGGATGGATCGCGCGCCTCCGGGCCACCCGAGCGCGGGCTGTTCGAGTACCGCTACAAGGTGGAGAAGGGGGCCCTGTTGATCAGGCCTGGTCAAATACCTACGCCCGGAGCCCAGGCGAGTCTCACCAGAAGGAGCGGTTCGTGCGTGTCATAGAGAAAGTAGGCAGCTGGTTCGGCCAACGCCTACAGCTCGGAAAGACAGTCAAGGAAACGCTGGCGCATCCTGTTCCACGGCAGACCGCAAGTTGGTTTTACGTCTTCGGCAGCGCCGCTCTGACGGTGTTCATCTTGCAGCTCGTCACCGGCATTCTGCTCGGGATCGTCTACGTCCCCTCCGCTGGGGAGGCTTGGAGTAGCTTGCAAACCCTGAACTATCAGATCTCCGCCGGCTGGTTCATTCGAGCGCTCCACGGCTGGGGCTCCAATTTCATGCTGGCGATTGTGTTGATTCACATGGTGCAGGTGTTTCTCTTCGGCGCCCACAAGTACCCCCGAGAGTTGACCTGGATCGTCGGAGTTTTCCTTCTCTTGATGACACTCGGGATGGCATTCACCGGTCAGGTGCTGCGATTTGATCAAGACGCCTACTGGGGGCTCGGAATTGGAACCTCCATCGCCAGTCGAATTCCTGTTATCGGGCCCGCGCTGGTGAGCCTCTTGCTGGGAGGTCCAATCATTGCTGCATCGACACTGTCGCGGTTTTTCGCCATCCATGTGTTTGTTGTCCCTGGATTGCTGATTGGGTTCATTGCGCTCCACGTGCTTCTCGTACTCAAGCTTGGAATCAATGAGTGGCCTATGCCAGGGCGCATCGTTCGCCGCGCCACGTATTTGCAGGAATATCACGAGCTGACCCAACGAGATGGCGTGCCGTTTGTACCCGGCGCGATCGCGAAAGACATTTTCTTTTCGGCAGCCATTCTTTTGTCGATTTCCCTCTGCGCTCTCCTCCTCGGACCGTTTGGTCCCGGCGGCCAGCCCGACCCAACCATCATCCAAACGTCTCCCCGTCCTGACTTCTTCTTTCTTTGGCTTTATGCGTTGCTCTCATTCCTCCCGCCCTCGATGGAGACCCCAATCCTTTTGATTGGACCGGCAGTTGGTCTCATTGTTCTGATTGGACTTCCATTCTTCGCGGGAGAAGGTGAAAAGAGCTGGAAGCGTCGCCCGATTGCCGTCCTTGTGGTTCTACTTGCTGCCGTGTCGTTGGGTGCGCTGACCCACCTGGGACAGCACACGCCCTGGAGCCCAGTGATGGATGCCTGGAGCGGCGAGCCCATTCCGGCTCAGTACCTGACCGGCCGAAGCGCTTTGGAGCGGCAGGGAGCGCTGGTTTTTCAATCCAAGCAGTGCCGCAACTGCCACTCGCTCGGAAACACCGGAGGGGAGCGCGGTCCGGCCCTGGATCAAGTGGCGGTAAGGCTGACCCAGGATCAGCTGATTCGACAGGTCATTCAAGGCGGCGGCAACATGCCGGCGTACGGCAAGAACCTCAGCCCCTCTCAGACGACCGCCCTGGTGGCATTTCTGGAGTCGCTACATCCCAAGGGCCAGGCGCCGGCGCGCGACGCCTCGCAGACCGAGTTGCAAAAGCTCGGACTGTAATACCGAGATGCCCTGTGCGGCTATGAGTGGCCCCGAGTCCATTTCGATTCCGCTGACGCTCGCCCTGGTTGCAATTGCGCTCGTTTACGTTCGCGGTTGGTCTCGCCGTCGAGGAACATCCACCCATGCTCGTTACAAGCGGGGATTGGGCGTATTCCTCAGTGGCATGCTGGTGCTTTGGATCGCTCTCGCATCGCCCCTCGCGACTGCGGACCACGCGAGGCTCACATTTCACATGCTGCAGCATCTCTTGCTGATGACCATTGCCGCTCCGCTCATTCTCTTGGCGCAGCCGGTTGCGGTTTTACGACAGGGGCTGCCGGATCGGTTCGTTGACCACCTCTTGACCCCGGTTCTGCGCCGGCTACGGAGAATTGGAGAGGTTCTGACCCATCCCGTCAGCTGCTGGATCGCTGGCACTGCGGTAGTGATTGCCTGGCACATTCCGCCGGTCTTCGAGCTTGGCCTGCACTCGCATTTCTGGCATTCGCTGCAGCACGGCAGCTTCCTAGCGGGTGGGCTTCTCTTCTGGTGGCCTGTCATTCAACCATGGCCCGCAATCCCGAAGTGGCCTCGCTGGTCCATGCCTTTGTATTTGTTTTTCGCGACGCTGCCATGCGACGCGCTCTCCGCCTTTTTGGCGTTCTGCGGTCGCGTCATCTATTCGTCCCACGGTGCCGCAGCTCATGCTTCTTATGCCGCGCGCCTTACGGACCAGGAGCTTGCAGGCGCCTTGATGTGGGCCTGGGTAACGTTTGCCTATGTAATTCCAGCGGTCGTTATCACCATCCAGCTCCTTTACCGTGAAGTCCCGTCGGGCGCTCGAGCAGAGCCTGTCGAGCTCGCGCGATGTTGAAAACTCGCGCCCGCGACGGGATGTCAGGATTCGGACCGATGGAGCAGGTCGATCTGGAGTACGCGAGAAGACCCGACGGCACGCTGCGCGTGGCGCTGGGCGGCGACTGGAAGCTGGCGCACGGAATCCCGGCACCCAAGGGCGTCATCGAAGAGATTGAAAAATCTCCTCCTCCGCGAAGGGTGATTTTCGAAACGGGTGTCCTCGCCGGCTGGGACAGCGGACTGCTCACGTTTCTACTGTCGGTGCTGTCGCGATGCAAACAGCTCGGCGTCGAGGTCGATCGACTCGGGCTGCCCGAGGGCGTGCGGAGCCTGATCGCGCTCGCCACCGCGGTGCCGGCGGGACCCGCCCGCCGCAGCTCGGAGCCGGCGCCCGTCCTCGCGCGCGTCGGCGATGCCGCGATCGCCTGGTGGATCGGGTTTTGCGACACGCTCGCCTTCATCGGTGAAGCGTTCCTTTCGCTGCCACGCCTCTTTACGGGAAAAGCCCGGTTCCGACGGTCGGACTTCACGCTCGCCGTTCAGGACTGCGGCGCGCGGTCGCTTCCCATCGTCGCGCTCATCAACCTGCTCGTCGGACTCATCCTCGCGTTCGTCGGCGCGATCGAGCTGCGGAGGTTCGGGGCGCAGATCTACGTCGCGGACTTGGTGGGCATCGGCATGCTCCGGGACATCGCCCCCATTATGACCGGCATCATCGTCACCGGCCGCACCGGTGCATCCTTCGCAGCGGAGCTCGGCACGATGGAGGCAAACCAGGAGATCGACGCCTTAAGGACGCTCGGCATTCCGCCGATGGATTTTCTCGTCCTTCCCCGATTGCTCGCGCTGTGCCTGATGATGCCCTTGCTCTGCCTCTACGCCGATCTCCTGGGAATCGCCGGTGGGCTCGTCGTCGCCGGCTCGATGCTCGACATCAGCCCGATGCAGTACTTGCTCGAGACGAAGCGTGCAGTGCACCTCAACGACCTGTTTCTCGGCCTGTTCATGAGTGCCGTTTTCGGGGTGCTGGTAGCGATCACTGGATGCATGCGCGGCATCCGCAGCGGGCGCAGCGCCTCGGCGGTCGGTGAGGCCACCACCTCGGCCGTGGTCACCGGCATCGTCAGCATCGTGGTCGCCACCGCAATCATCACCGCCATCTCCTATGTCCTCGGTATTTGAAAAGCGCAGCAACGGGATCGTGGGAGCGGGTCCCAAAATCAAGGTGAACGATCTCACCATGGCCTACGGCGACTCCGTGGTCATGCAGAACCTCAACTTCACCGTGAACGAGCGCGATATCTTCATCATCATGGGAGGGAGCGGCAGCGGAAAGAGCACGCTGCTCCGGCACCTGGTCGGACTGCAGGAGCCTGCCCAAGGGACGATCTCTTATCAAGGTACCACCGCTGGTTTCTGGGAGATGCCGCCGCCCGAACGCGAGCGCCTCCTGCGACGCTTCGGGGTCCTCTACCAGGGCGGCGCGCTCTTTAGCTCGATGACCCTGGCGGAAAACGTGGCCCTGCCACTGCAGGAGTACGCCGCCGTTGGCGCAGAAGAGATCTCCGAGCTGGCCTCGCTCAAGCTCGCGCTCGTCGGTCTTGCGGGCTTCGAGGAGTACTACCCCTCGGAGATCAGCGGCGGCATGACGAAGCGCGCCGGCTTGGCGCGCGCGATGGCGCTCGACCCGGACATCCTCTTTTTCGACGAGCCGTCGGCGGGGCTCGACCCAATCAGCTCGCGGCGGCTCGACGACCTCATCCTCGATCTGCGCGACAGCCTCCGCACCACCATCGTGGTGGTGACGCACGAGCTCGCGAGCATCTTCGCCATCGGGAACAACTCGGTGTTTCTCGACGCCCAAAGCAAGAGGATAATCGCCTCGGGCAACCCGAAGCAGCTTTTGGCCGAATCAAAGGACCCCCGCGTGCTCACCTTCCTCACCCGCGGCGAAGAGGCGAGCCGTGGCTAGGCAACCGAGGAAGACGCTCATTGGAGCTTTCGTCGTCGGCGCCGTGGCGCTGGCCGCGGTCGGCATTACTGTGTTCGGATCCGGCAAGTTCTTCCAGAAGCAACTCACGTTCGTGATGTTCTTCGAAGGCTCGATCACGGGGCTATCGGTCGGGTCGCCCGTCGAGGTTAGGGGCGTCAGGGTTGGACAGGTCACGAAGATCGCCGCAGTGTTCGATCCGAAGGACCTAAGCATTGCCATCCCCGTCTACATCGAGGTCGACCCGAAGAGCTTGATCGTCTCGGGCAGCGAGGATGCACGGAGCGTGTTCTCGGGGCAAAGGCTCCACGAACCGATGCTGGCGAAGGGGCTCAAAGCGCAGCTCGACATCCAGAGCTTCGTCACGGGGCAGCTTTACATCAAGCTGGATTTCTACCCCGACCGTCCCACGCGGCTCCTCGGGCTCGACGCTCGGTATCCGGAGATTCCCACCATCCCCTCCCTGCAGGATCAGATCCTGCAAACGCTGCAGAAGCTCCCCGAGAAGATCGTCACTATTGCGGACGGGATCGCACGGCTTGTCAATTCTCCCGCGGCGCAGGATAGCCTGTCCCACCTCGACGGTCTGATTCAGTCGATCGCGACGGAGATCAAGCCTCTGATGACCAGCTTCAGGGCGACGTCGGACACAGCCCGGAACACCTTCGTGCAAGCTGAGAAAACGCTGGCCATGAGGGAAGGACGGTCGGCGGAGATGGCGGCGAGCTTCACCGACGCGATGAAAAAGGCTGGCGCGTCCCTCGACCAGATGCGTTCAACGCTCGAGTCCTACCAGAAGTTGGCCGTGGACAACGCCAACCTCGGGTACGACCTGACGAGAACGCTCGGGGATCTCGACGCCGCCACGCGCTCCGTGCGCTCGCTGGCGGAATATCTCGAGCTCCACCCAGAGGCCGTGCTGCAGGGAAAGAGGTAACCGGGATGAGCCATGTCCGTCTGCCGCTGCTTTTCGCCTGCGCGATGTCCCTTGCGCTGGCGGGCTGCCTGGGGAGCTCGCGCCCGTCCCGGTTCTATACGCTGGCGCCGCTCCACGTCCGGGACGGCGCCGGGTCCACTGCAACCGATGCGACGCTGGCGATCGGGCCCGTCGAGATCCCCGACTACATCTACCGGCAGCAGATCGTCACCCGCACCGGCGCGAACGAGCTTGTCGTCGGGGAGTTCGACCGCTGGGGTTCTTCGCTCGACAGTGAAATCAGCGGCTCTCTCGTCGCGACGCTGCGCGATCGCCTCGCGTCCCAGCAGATTACGGTCGCGTCGTGGAGATCGGCCATCCTCTCCGGGGTCGGCGCTACCTACCGTGCTGCGGTCAGCGTCTCGCGTTTCGACGGCATCCCCGGACAATCGGTGGTCTTGCAGGGTCGATGGGAGCTGGTCGCGCTGAGCGGCGGGAAGGAAGAGTCACTCGGCGTGCGGGAAACAACGGTAACAGAGAAGATCGACGACGCCAGTTACGACGCGCTGGTAGCGGCGATGCAAAGAGCGCTTGTTCGATTTGGCCAGCAGATGGCCGACAACGTCGCCGCCGCGACGCGGATGGCGAAGGCGCCCTGACTCACCGCTCCACGGGATGCGATGGCCAACCAGCGCTGCTTGAGACTCGTCAAACAAGCCTGAGCGACCGTCGGGCGAAGGTCGAGTACATCAGCCGGCTAAAACCACTGACAATCAGGTTTAGGCCTGCAATCATCCCAACCTGCCAGGTTGAAGCGACAGGCCAGCTTCGCCAAATCACGGAGCCCAGAATGAATGCCGTGATGGAGTTGAACAGCATCCAAGCTGACCGCGGCCGCGAGCGAAGTTCCAAGAACAAGACGAAATCGAGAATGCCTTCTGCCAGAAAAGTGGACGAAAGCACCAGGGTGAGCGGCGCCAACTCTAGGGTGGGGTTAACTGCCAAATACACACCTGCGACAACGTAGACCCCCCCAATCACCGCGCCAGAAAGAAAAATGGCCGCGCTCTCGGCGGCAAGCGCGTAAGTCACGTGCGTTATGCCAAACGCCACCGAAAGCGAGCCGAATAGGATCGCAAGCCGAAAACCAACTACATCGGTGACTACGCCGGCGAAGATACCCAAACCCATCATTAGAGCCGCCAGTCCGATCGGTACTCCTGCGGCCGGCTTAAGATTAGCGACAGCGTAGTGAGGCTTTTCTTGTACGTATGCAGGCACGTCACTCTCCTTGATCGCGCTTACGAGGATTTACTGACGTTGATGACAAGCCGCGCGGATGCAAGCCGCGCGCCAGGTAGAATCGGTCATCGTCCGGCTCGCCCGCGAGTGTGGCAAGCGAGATGCGGTCGGTCGTTACAGGCGTGAAGAGCTGAGCCATGAATCGCTACGCAGCTTGGTGTGTAGAAGGCGTCGAACAGGCGGTCTTCAGCCTGAGGACAAGTTTGTCCATTTGACGAGTCTCAAGTGAATGCGTCGGTTGGCTGCTGCATTCCGCAGCATGGCGACCGGCGGCGCTGATGGGCAGGCGATCCAGTAGGCCCCGACCAGGCTTGCCAACAGTGCAGCACCAAGCGAGGAATGCAGTGTCATCGTGAAAAGCTCACGCGATGTCAAAATGATAGCGATCCCTAGGGCGACTTGAGCGAGCACCGCCAGCGCGGAAAGCATCACCACGATCCGAAGCGCGGGTTTATCCGTCCCTCGGTGCAGGATTGCCCCAGCGAGCGCAATCACCACGGCTGCCGTCAAGCATCCTCCTGCGCGGTGAACCATGTGCATTTGCACGCCAAGATGCGCATCCACCGGCCAGACTTTTCCCAAGCACAGCGGGAAATCGAATCCGCAAGCAAGTCCCGCTCTGGTGTGCCGCATCACCGCGCCGACACACACTTGAAGGTAGGTGATGGCAATCGCCGGCAAGATCCAGCGACGCAGGCGGGCTCGACTTTCGGCGTCCACCGGCTCCGCAGAGGCTCCAGGCATCCGCTGTCGAGTAAGGAATGCCAGCGTCACCGTCGTGCAGAAAAACGCCATTGCGGTGGCCAGGTGCAGCGACGAGACCCAGGCCGGAAGCGCCAGCTTCACGGTCAAAGCCCCCAGGAGCGCCTGCACCACAACCAGGACGGCAGCTGCGGCTCCAAGCCTGGTGAGAACCCGGTCTGCTCGCCGCCGCCTAAAAATCATCGCGCACAATACGAAGGTCAGCGTGGCTACTGCCGAAGCGACCAGCCGATGCGTGTGCTCAAACTGCTTTCCGTTCACCATCTTCGGGAACACCTTGCCCTCGCAAAGAGGCCAGTCCGGACAAGCGAGACCCGACTCCGTGGTGCTGACGAGACCACCCGCAATAAGCAGGCAGAACGTAGCGAACGCAGTGACGACAGCCAATCGATATACGCCCATTGCTAATGCTCCTCACGAAACGAAGTGTCCGTCGCTTGGTGCAAAGCAAAACGCAGGCCGCAGCGCATCGAAGTGCAACCCCGTCGGCACGGCATCTGCTTTGCAATAGCCGTGGATCGACCGTGATACGAGGAACAATTACAAACAAACATTTGCTGCTGAACGCGCCGACGATCGTCCGGGGCTTCGGCTTGGGTACGTATCTGCGGTGCTTGATCACAGTCCTGAGCGGTCGTCAGACAACTTTTCTCGATCTCGTGTTGCGCCGCAGCTGACAATTCCATCTCGCGATCGCGAAGGCCGGACCGTCTTTTGTTCATTGTGAGAGGCGAACTGATCAATGGTCGACGACCAGGCCCGCTAGCAGGACGGTGATGTAAGCGAGGGAAGCGAGAAACACATTGCGCGCCCACCGAGGACCGGATTCGGGATACAGCCCGCGCAGCCCAATCCAAAAGAACAGTGCCCCTGAAATAAGAGCCGCTGCTAAATATCCAACTCCTGCGACACCCAGAGGAACGAACAGCAGTGATATTGCGACGAGTATTGACGTATACCAAACGATGCTGCGCCGCGCCTTGCGCTCGCCATCAGGCTGATTGGCTTGGACCTGCAGCCCGGCTCGAGCAAACTCCTTAGAGCGAACTACGGTGATGGCGAGAAAGTGAGGTACCTGCCATAGGTAGAGGACTGCGAAAAGCAGAACGCCAGGCAAGTCGATGCTACCGGTCGCAGCCGTCCAACCGATCAACGGCGGAATCGCACCAGCGACAGAGCCGACGAGTAGCGCCGCCGGCGTATAGCGCTTCATTGGCGTGTAAATCAGGACATAACTGACGAGTGCAATCGCAGCGAGAAGGCCCGGAAGCCAGCCGACTGCAAAGGCGAGGAGTGGCACCGAAGTCGCAGTGAGTAGCAGGCCAAACCCCAAAGCAAGCTTCGGACGGATCCGACCCGAGGGAAGCGGCCGATACATCGTTCGGGGCATCAACGCATCCGTGTCCCGCTCGAGGTACATATTCAGAACGTTCGCCGCCGCCACCACCAGCGCCGTGCCAACCAGCGTGAAAAAAATCGTATATGCCTGCGGCCGAACGGGTGCGAGCCAAAGTCCGGTTGCGGTGGTGAAAATAACGAGCGTCGTGATCCGCGGCTTGGTGAGCTCCGCGAAATTCGCGAACACCGACGCGAAATTCGTGAATACCGACGCATGACTCGAAGAGGCTCGAGGAGGCTTGCCAAGCAAGCGTACGACGCCCAAACGCTTACCCTGCGGCTTAGGCATCAACTCGACTGTTTCGCTTCGCTCTACCAGTTGCACCCGTGTCTCCTGTTACGCGACGGCCGCTAAAGATCGGGGGTGAGCCGCTGCCTCGGTCAGGTGAATATTCAACGCCTCCCTGAGCCTAGAACGCGCGCGGTGGAGTCGAACCCTTTGAGCGCCCTTGCTGATTCCCAAAAGGTTGCAGACCTCACCGGAATCGAGGCCTTCAATATCTCGCAAGGTCACCACCACACGTAAATGGATTGGCAGTCGCTCCAGGGCCAATTTTAGACAGCGCATCGTTTCTCGCTCAATCACTTGTTTCTCAGGATTCCTCTCGAAGCAAGGCGGCGAAATCTCTTCGCAGACGGGATCGCCCACTGATTCTGTTTCCAGCCGCGAGCGCCTTAATGCTGAAAGTGGTATCGAGCGAGTCTCGCGAATCAGGCGCGTCTGCGCTCGTCGGATTAGAATTCGGAAGATCCAGCTTTTGAGGCTGGAGCGACCCTCAAAGGCTGCGATTCCTGTGAGGATTGCCATCCAAGTTTCTTGAACCACCTCCTCAGCCCAGGCTCGATCGCGAAGGAAGAGCAACGCAAGGCGCAAAAGGGAATGCTGATGGCGCTCCACCAAGTCGGCAAGAGCGAGCTCGTCGCCGGCGCGAACGCGCTCGAGTAAGAGCAGGTCAGAAGCTGTTCCCAGAGACGATGGTCGGAATCGATCGCGAGCTATCGCGGCACTCGTACTCATTGTGACGACGTCCTTTCTCGTTCGGCTAGACGTTGAGAATGCAGGGTTCGCGCCAACCACGAACAAGCATGGAATGCGCGAGTTCGTCGCCTCAAACTCAACTTCCACCGCTCGAGCTGGCCAAAAGTTCGGCACTCACTGCTGATTATTCGGCATGGTTCGACATTTCTCGTCGTGCCATGGCTCGACGGATTCGGTCGAGTCGATCGTCCTGGCACCAGGCTCGCAATCCTGCCCGACACCAGAAACCTCTTGCGCGCGATTTTTACGAAGCGCGCATAACACCGTGAGGCGGCACGTAGCTTGCTCCGTCGAGAGCCATGAAGAGAGTTACTCTATTCCCGGCCGGCGCTGCTGGCCGGCACATTTCCCGCCCTAGCCCATGCGGGAGGAGATGAGCCCATGCCCGAATCGATTCCGACTGTGAAGAGGACAATCGCTCCTGCGAACCCGAACGGATCGACCGCACCCGCCAAGCCCTCGGCCGCCCCAGCGATCCCGGGCCGGAGCAAGCTCCGCCAGCGCCTGATTCCGATCGCGATTCTGGCGTTGGCTGGCGCGATGGTGGTCGCGATCGACGGCCGTTGGAACGCGTGGGTCGGTGCAGGCTCCAGGCAGACGACAGACGACGCATACCTGCGATCCGACGTCACTCCCCTCAGCACAAAGAGCGCGGGAATCGTCGCGTACATCACCACCTCCGATTTCCAATCAGTGAAGGCGGGCGACGTGCTGGTGCAGCTGAGGGACGACGACTTCCGCGCGCAGGTAGAGCTGGCCAAGGCGAGCGTGAGCGCCGCCCAAGCGGCGTTGGAGAACCTGCGCAGACAGAAAGATCTGCAACAGAGCAAGATCGCGCTGGCCCGAGCCAACCTCACCGCGACAGCGGCCGACCTGGAAAGGGCGAGGCTCGACCGCATCCGCGAAGCGCGGTTGGTCAAGGACGAGGCGGACACGGTCCAGAGTCTGGATCACGCCGTCGCCGATCACGAGCGACTCCAGGCAACGTTGATCGGCCGGCGGGCCGAGATCGACAGTCAGGTGAAGCAGGTCGCGGTGCTGGACGCCCAGGAAGCACAGCTCAAGGCGGATCTGCGATCGAAGGAAGCTGCTCTTGCAGTGGCGCTGGTCAACCTCGATTACACCAGAATAGTGGCACCCACCGATGGCGTGCTGGGGGAGCGAAAAGTTCGTCCCGGTCAGCTGGTGAGCGCGGGAACGCAGGTCGCGACGCTCGTGGGCAACACGGTCTGGGTGATCGCCAATTACAAGGAAACGCAGCTGGCAAACGTTCGCGTTGGCGACCGGGCGGAGGTGCGGGTGGACGGGGTTCCGGACACTGTGTTTGCCGGTCGAGTCGACACCATCTCCCCCGGCACCGGATCGCAGTTCAGCCTTCTCCCACCTGACAACGCCAGCGGCAATTTCACCAAGATTGCACAGCGGATTCCGGTGAAAATCGTCCTCGATCCCGAGCAGCGCCTGGCTGACCGCCTCCGGTCGGGCATGTCGGCCATCCCAACCATCAAGACGCAACGATGAGCGACGAAAAGGGCGCCGCGCCGTCGTGGCGGGTGTACCTCGGCACGTGCGGCGTGTTTCTCGGCGCCGGTATCGTATCGCTGGGTCAGCGCCTATTGAGCGCAGGACTTCCCGACCTTCGCGGGGTGCTGGGCCTGGGGTTCGACGAAGCGGCGTGGATTCCGACCGCCTCCGGTATGGCGTTGATGTTCATGGGACCGTTCTCGGTGTACCTCGGCGGCCTGTTGGGAGTGCGGCGCGTCCTGCTTTGGTCCGGAGCGATCTTCACATTCTGCTCGATCGCGCTGCCATTCGCGCCCGGTCTGG
>Ga0126382_10000564_pt1 | contig 14475 bp, 13 predicted proteins | sample PanSoiMetPlot_30_FD_92548 | JGI IMG/M metagenome (GOLD analysis project Ga0126382, IMG submission 92548) | Tropical forest soil microbial communities from Panama - MetaG Plot_30 | ecosystem: Environmental > Terrestrial > Soil > Tropical forest > Bulk soil | place: Panama | collected 2016-02-17 | reverse complement strand
TGCTATAGTTAATTCTGTTTTGCCTTTGCTGCCCGGACGGTCGATTCAGAGATTATTGTTGGTTGTTGGGATAGATTTCTATGTGAACCTTCTTGCGATGTCGGCGCTGGCATTTGTGCTGATTTCGAGTCAACGCCTGATTCGGAGCCAATCCGGCGAACCGCAAATGCGAGTCCAGTCAGCAGCCAAAATGCCATGACGACCTCGCCGTCTCCGAAATTGAAATGAACAAACGAACTCAGGTTGAATGCTACCAGAGCTCCTAACCCTCCTAGTGCAATTCCTTGCTCCTGCCAGCGTTTGGTTGAAGATCCGTTTCTAATGGAGCGCCAGGCCTCAATGAGAAACACTGTCATAAATGAAAAATAAAAGATCAACGCCGTCAGCCCCCACCAAACTGCGATCTGAACTGGCGTTGAGTGAAAATGGCCTGGTGGAAGCCGACCATCGTCATATAATCCCAACCGCTCTTTAAGCTTTCCTTCGCTTCCCTTACCGATTCCGACAACAGGATTGTCCTTGATGATGCGCAGCGCCTCGCGCCACACCTCCAGACGATAAGCGGTGCTTCCTTCCTCGGGATCAAACAGCGAAATACCTCGCGAACGCTCGGCCGCAAACATTCCCAGCGGAAACAGGATTATCACCGCGACCGTTACCGCAATCAGAATCCGACGCCTGCTGTTGGCAATCGCCATTGCCGCAACGCCAAGCGCGAGCCCAGCTAACGCTGCGCGAGTGGATGTGAGAATGAGAGCAACCACGATAAGGGGAATCGCCACGGTCAAGAACAAACCGATTCCCGATCTCTTATTTGGAATCGCAATCAATAACCCCACTGCCAGAGCGGCAATGAGCTGGAGTACCTCAGCATAGGTTTCATAGTGGCTATAGAAACCCATTATCCTAAAGTTCCTGCCGGGAGTTGTCGTGATACCTAAACGATCGAAGCCAACCCCCTCGGAGTCTTTGATGGCCTGCCTGGGGATTGAGGTTTCTGCGACGGCCTCTTTGCGCTGTAATTTGATTCTTAACCGACCGCGTTGAGAGTCGATGATGCGCAGGAGATCCTCTCGTGAGTTCACCGGCTGATCGTCGGCTTCGATTATTGTGTCTCCTATTGCGATTGTTTCGTTCGCAAATGCGCTGTCGGAATTGATGCTTTGGATTTTAAGCCCACGCCCTACTCCCAACGTTACTGCACTGTAAGCGACGTTAACCATACAGGAGAGTATGATCGTCAGCGCCAAAAATGAAGCGAAGCGAATGGATCGGACTCTATTGTTGACAAAATAGAAGGCGAAAAAGAATGCCGGACTCTTCAGCCCCTTAATGCTAACGAGTGGATCATATGACAAAAACGATGAGAATACGCAGCAGGCAAAAAATCCGAATAATGCGATATCCATTCGGCTAGGCTTTTGATTCAAGCGCCGCGTCGCCGCAAGCTGGACGGCCCACGCTCCCATACCGATGAGATAAGCTCCTTGAGTGAGAGCGATTGAGTGAGGAGCAAAAATGGCATAGCTCAAGAGTAGAAAAGAGATTATGTGTTGTGTAATGACAAATACACGTTTACCGCGCGGAGGCGGCTCCAGATCGATATTGGAGGACAGGGCACCTACTAGGCTTTGGATGACTCTTTTTGCAGGCCCGGGTGCTGGTTGGTTATTTTGTAAAGACGCGCCGTAAGCGGTGTCAACTAACAAGATCCTTCAACCTCGGCATTTCGTTTAGCCACCCAGGTTCATCGTCGGGAGAAGGTTCATTCTATGATGCCCTGGAACTGCAAAGCAAATTTATTCAGCGTTCAACCTTCGGTTGAACGTTCAGCGTTAAGGGATTAGGGTTAAACGTTTAACGTAAAACGTTGATCGTCAAACGCTGAACGTTCAGCCGAAGGCTGAACCCTTCCTTGACCCATTTATGGCTTTGCGGTAGCCTCAAATTGCCTGCTTATTGCGTGTTTTGGACGCACGCTGGCAGCGATTGGAGGTAAGCCGTATGAGTAGGAGTCGAAAAGAGGGATCGGCAAGTGAATCGCGGAGCACGGCAGATGAGGTAAGAAAATCGTTCGCAGAGTTGCCTTTCGAACAGAGGATTTCAACGCTGATTAAGGTCGAACTGGATATGGTTGGAGATGCGGTTGAGAATGTCGTTAATGCGGTATCAAGCGCGATAGACGACCTGGCAAAAGCCTGTGATTTTAAGGATGAACAAGGCCCCGCAACATCGGCCAGTGGCCAAGCATCAGCAGTCTGACACTTCGGCGTTTCCGCTGATTAAGGAGTAGTATGAGCGAAGCACTACAATTGCGCGATCCTCTTTTTAAGCTGGTCATCCGTTTCACCAATGGAGAGACGTTGCTGCACGTGATGAGTGATCCGTTGGATTCTCGAATGATCACGCCCGATACGAAGTATGCCGTAGTCAGTTCATTTTCTTGCCAGAATCCCAGCCAGTGTACCGAAACAACAATCGTCAATTTGAGAGACGTCACGTTTATAAAAACTGAACGCGTTACGGTCGAGCAACTCGCCGCTGAACATAGAATTGGTATCCGCTCTGCGGGGGTGGGAACGGATGACCGGTTGCCGAAGAATTTGGCCCAACTCAAATTTATCTAAGATCTGATCGACCAAACTGGAGCCCACCTGATGCTTAGGAGTTATCGACTGAACTCGAACTTCGTAATCGCAGTCTCGTTGGTCTTCCTCATTACAGTTCCTCTAGGTTGTCACGCTCAATCAAGTAACCCTGCGGACGTTTCGTCTGTCACTCAGAAGGCAGCCGAATTCGATGCTGCGCGAGCATACGCCTACGTGAAGAAATTGGTGGAATTTGGTCCTCATCCGTCCGGCTCGGAAGCGATAAAGAAGGCGCAAGACTACCTCGAAAATGAGTTGAAGGGCTTTGGATTGCAGGTTTCAACGGACGCTTTTAACGGTGAGACTCCTCGAGGGCCGATCGCTATGAAAAATATCATCGGCGAGTTACGCGGAGAAAAAAAAGACATTGTCATGATCACCGGCCATTATGACACCAAGCTACAGCCGGGATTTGTTGGAGCAAATGATGGCGGCTCAAGCGCTGCCGCAGTACTGGAAACCGCCCGCGTCTTATCGAAGACGAAGCCTGAATACACGCTCTGGTTTGTATTGTTCGACGGCGAGGAGGCGGTTGTCGATTGGAATGCGATGGGTGGGCGAGACAACACTTATGGTAGCCGGCATCTTGCGTCAAAGTTGAGAGAGGACGGAACTCTTGCCCGGGTACGAGCGCTGGTGTTGTTCGATATGATCGGCGACAAGGAGCTTGATATTAAGCGTGAAGGCGAGTCTACGCCGTGGATGGTCGATGCAATCTGGAAAACGGCGCACTCGGTTGGATATCAAAAATACTTCTTGAATAGTGAGCAATACATCTCTGATGATCACTTGCCATTCCGAGACGCAGGCGTCCCAGTTGTAGACTTAATCGATTTCAATTATGGTCCCAGCCACAGCTACTGGCATACCAATCTCGATACCCTTGATAAAATAAGTGGTGAAAGCATCAGGGTAGTCGGAGATACAGTGATTCGGGCTTTGCCGGAGATCTTCAAACGCCTCAATAATCCCGCCGGAAACGCTGCGAGACCGACATCTCAATAGGTCAGGGCTTGGTCTGGAGTCGTCCGTGTCCGTTGGTCTTAGCCATCCTTTGGATCCGCAGGCGATCGCTGTACTCGGTAAGCGCGGCAGTGACATACGGCCGCAATCGCGTCAACCGCAACCTGGTCGAGGTCATTTCAAGCAACGTTTGTTTTACATCATTTTCGATCGGTAAAGCAGACGCCACCAGCAACGAAAAAGCTTCGGGTTCCTCGGGCAAGTCCTGATTCACGGGAGCGTTTGGTTCATCGAGAGCCTGTGCTGCTTCGATGAATTTCCTGCATACTTCTACGGTCTCGTCGAATATTCGATTCAGGTCCTCTCCGGGTTCCAGATCGTCTGTCAACGTCTCGATTTTTGCTACGACGAATGGAGTAGACTGCCGCAACCCTATTACTCGATAGCGGATCAGACCAGTGGAAACTATGTTCATCCTGCCATCACCGACCGGCACCACGGCGTTAATTTTGGCTATACAACCAACGCTGCCGGTTTCCGGTGGGGTTTCGCGGCCGATTGCCGCGTCGCTGCGATATGAAAGGCCAAATACACCTCCGTTATCGACTGCGAACTGAATCATGTGTTTGTAGCGGTCTTCGAATATGTGCAAAGGCAGGAGCGCGCCGGGAAACAAAACTGTCGCCAGCGGAAAGAGAGCGATCTCCTCTAGGTCTGGGAATTTTTCTGTCACTATGCAATCGATTGTAGCACGTCGTCTGATTACTTGCCTTGAGTCACTCTCCTGGGTTGCCGGCGTGACCAGGCTCACTCACAGTTGGCCCGCAGACGATGCTTTCGCGCTTCACTGACTCTTTGCAAGTCGTGTGACTCCCGTGGTTTAAAGTCCCCGTTCAACGACGGCCCGGCCTTCGTCATCTGGTATCACTACGACGTCGTTACAATCCTGTGCGAGGGTCAGAATTATTGACTGAAAAAAACCGCTATGTTAGTTTCCACACAGATGATTACGGGCTTTAACACTGATGTTCGTCACGAGGGGCACGTTTATCATGTGCAGACCGAGGATCGAGGAAAAGATAACCCGATTCTGGAGTCTCTCGTCTATGTCGGTGGCACAATCGTAGCCAAAAAACTGACGCCCTATCCGGCTCCGTTAAGCAAGGACGCTGGCCCAGACGCGGTCGCGTCAATGCTAAAACGACAACATCAGGTAATCATCGCCGCGATCAAGGCCGGTAGAATTGATGATCTCATTCGTCACTCCGGTCGCCAACAAACAGAGGAAGAGTCCCTCTCAAGCACGAATGTGGAACCGCTTGCAAAGCCAGAGCACTTACCAATTGTCGGCAATCTAGATCTCTCCGGACTTGAGGAGGCGCTCGACAGCTCACCGGTCGACTCTTTGGCCGGGGAAGTCGAAGCGCGCGACGAACCAGCTCCGACACCGACTCCTCCACTCAGCGTCCCTACAAAATCCAGCAAGACCTCCGGGAAGAGCTCGGACGCGGTAAAGAGTCTTCCACGCACAAGCTCTGCTCGCGGAGACACGACTGGTCTTAATCTTGACGAGGTGCTGGAAGACTATGCAAAACGCGGTTCCGGGCAGGCGAAACTGGATGTCAAAGTGTTAACGCCTGATGTGTTTGTTGCGGGTCGCGGAATAGCGCTGCGAATTCAGGTTGCAAACGGAGTAAAACCTGACCTCGATGCAACCGTGACGGTTAAGATCATTGGAACGGCCTTTAAGCCGCAGGTATTCATAGGCCGAGTCGGTCGGGATGGAGTGGCAAACTTTAGCATCACGTTACCATCCTTCAGCACGGGTACCGCGGCTATCGTTATTGAAGCACAATCGAGCAAGGGAAGAGGGGAACTCAAGAACCTAATCCGCCGAACCTGACCGACTCCCAAAGGACTCAGTTGACAATCGTCGTTAACGGGAACCAGACTGACATTCGCGAAGGCTCCACTATCAGCGATCTCATAACCGAACTCGGGCTGAAATCCGAACGAGTCGCCGTTGAGCTGAACAAGAAAATCGTTCGACGGGTTGAGTGGGACTCCACCACCATCTCTGAAGGCGACCGATTCGAAGTTGTGCACTTTGTCGGCGGGGGGAGTAAGATGTGGTGAGTCAGGGCGACGCAGCAGGAGACCAGGAAAGAACTCAAACGAATTGGTTAATAAGATGACAGATTCATTAGTAATAGCAGGAAGAGAATTTCGCTCCAGGTTAATCCTGGGTACAGGAAAGTACGCGACTTTCGAGCTAATGGTAAAAGCTCTCGAGGTGTCGGGCACCGAAATGGTGACCGTTGCTGTTAGACGCGTTAACCTCAACGATCGCTCAAAAGAATCATTCCTTGATCACATCGATCCAAAGCGGTATCACATTCTCCCGAACACCGCCGGTTGTTACACGGCAGATGATGCCATCCGCACTGCGATGCTTGCGCGCGAGGTTCTGGACAACAATTGGATAAAGCTGGAGGTGATCGGAGACGAACGAACATTGTTCCCCGATAACCAGGGATTGTTGGAAGCAACGCAAGCTCTCGCAAAAGAAGGTTTCGTTGTGATGCCGTACTTCAACGATGACTTGATCGTTGCGCGGAGACTGATTGATGCAGGAGCCAGTGCAGTAATGCCGCTCGCTGCGCCGATAGGGTCCGGGCTCGGGATTCAGAATCTTACCAATCTGAGGATCTTACGAGAGCAAATTCGGGAAGTGCCGCTGATCGTTGACGCAGGGGTTGGAACGGCATCGGATGCTGTGCTTGCGATGGAGTTGGGCGTGGACGGCATTCTGATGAACACCGGGGTTGCGGGAGCGGGCGATCCGGTTGCAATGGCTGAAGCGATGAACCTTGGAGTGCGCGCGGGCCGGCTTGCGTATATGGCGGGACGAATTCCAAGAAAACTGTATGCGTCGGCTTCGAGCCCACTCACCGGCGCGATCGAGTGAAGGTTTGGGTCGGATTCGGGATGATAGTCATCTCGGTGTAGACTGGCAATCAAGCACGGCAGATTCAGATTGCAGATTCGGACTTCAGGTTCGAATTACAGATTCAGATTGCAGATTCAGATTGCAGACTCGGATTGCAAGATCGGACTTCAATTTTAGATGTCGGACTGTTATTTCAAATCTCAGATTTCAAATTTCATATTTGAATCTGCAATCTGAAGGAACAATCTGAATCTGCACAATCTGAATCTGCAATCTGAATCTGCAATTCGAATTTGAAATCTGAAATTTTATCTGAAATTTGAAATCTGAAATAAACATTTGAAATCTGAAATTTGAAATCTGTAATCAAACTCAGAATTACCCAAAACCTCTCCCAAAGCGTGAGCCCTCATGTCGTGTGACACAAGCTTCGAAGATCTGTGTCTGGCTGACGGGGCGCAGTTTGTCGCCGGTGCAGACGAAGTGGGCCGTGGGGCCCTCGCCGGCCCGGTAGTCGCCGCCGCATGCATACTCAATCTTCGCGACCTCCCCGACGGAATCAACGATTCCAAGCAGCTCACACGGCTCCAACGTGAGCGACTGGCCGGGGAAATTGAACGCCGCGCCATCGCCTTTTCGGTCGCCCGAATCGAGCATCACGAGATCGATCAAATCAACATTCTAAAGGCATCTTTGCGCGCCATGGAGCTGGCAATAAAAGCATTGAGACCCATTCCTGACTATGTTCTAATAGACGGGCGTGAAAGGGTCCCCAACCTTGACTGCCCCCAGTCGGCAATAATTAAAGGTGATTGTCGCTCGGTTTCCGTTGCGGCCGCGTCGATCCTGGCTAAAGTTAAGCGCGACGAATGGATGAGAGAGTACGAGGAGAAGTATCCTGGTTACGGCTTCGGATCACATGCCGGTTACAACACTCGCATTCATCAAGAGGCAATCGCGCGACTGGGCCCGTCGGAGATTCACCGGTTGTCCTTTAAGGGGGTCCTATTCTCACAAGGCTCGTTGAATTTTGACAGTCCTGACGAAGAGTCGCCCCAGTAGTCGCTTCCACCTGAACTAAAGCACCCCGCCCCTAATCGAACAGAAAATGCACGCGGAGGCATCTTGCCTCGGGAGGGGTTTATGTCGCTCAACAAGTCCAAGGTTCTGCGCACCGCCGAGAAGTACGTCTTGCAGGGCAAGATTCCGGCGGCTATCGATGAGTATCGAAAAGTAGTGAGCGCAGATCCCGGAGACCTGACCACGATCAACACACTAGGCGACCTTTATGTTCGCGCCGGCAGGATCCAGGACGCCATTGCCAACTTCTCCCGAATCGCTGATAGCTATCGCGAGGGCGGCTTCACGTTGAAGGCCATCGCGATGCTCAAGAAGATCTCAAAGCTCGATCCAACAAACATCGAGACCGCCATGAAACTGGCAAATCTGTACTCGCAACAGGGACTGCTTGTTGAGGCGCGGCAGCAATACCTCCAGGTCGCCGATGCCTACGCACGGGCTGGACAGACACGGAAGGCTCTCGAGGCTTACCAGAAGATCGCCGATCTCGATCCATCAAACACCTCGGTGCGCATGAAGCTCGGTGAGATATATTCGCGCGAAGCAATGACCGAGCAAGCTCACGACGCATTCATCATGGCTGGCGGGGAATTCCTTCGAAAGGGTGATATCGAGCAGGCACTCAATGCCAATCTGAAGGCAATAGTCATCAACCCGGATAGCCGCCAGGCACTAACCGCAATTGCTACGATCTATTCTCAGCAAGGTCAGACCGACCGCGCGATCAATGTTCTCTGCGAGGCTTTCGAAAGAAATCCGGGCGACGTGGAACTCCTTACAATCCTGGGCCGGACCTACTTGTCGGCAGGAATGATGGACGATGCCGAACGTACGTTCCTAAGCCTCGTGGAACTGGATCGAAACCGGTATCACTACCTGCTGGAGGTTGGACGGCGTTTCCTACAGATTGGAGACCTGGACCGTGCTTCCGAGCAGGTGGACGGTTGCATCGAAGTCCTGATCGCAAAGCGGGAAGAAGACAAAGCGATCGAGTTCCTTCGACGTGTGCTTGATAAGGAGATTTATCACGTGGGTGCTCTCAAGCGACTGGCCCAGATTTTCCTGCGGATTCGCGAAGATCATAACCTGATCGCCACGTTGAATTCGCTGGTTGAGGCCGCGATGCGAAAAGGAGATAACGCTGAAGCTATCGCAGCATTGAAAGAGCTCGCGCGCCTCGAACCGGATGAACCACTTCACCTTCAACGCCTTTACAACCTCGGAGTGCAGGACATTTCAGAAGGGGAATCATCCGACGTTGTACGCGCAACCGGACCGTTGGATTTTCAGTCCGCTGCCTTTGACGATACCTTTGTAATAAGACAGATCTCCGAAGCAGAGATCCTGGCGGGTCATGGTCAGGTCTCTCACGCAGTCGAAATCTTAACTGCCATTCTTGTTCACGCGCCTGAAAACGTTCAGGTTCATCTGAAGCTCAAAGACATATACCTGCGGGCTGGGATCATGGACAAAGCCTCGGAACAATGCATACAGCTCGCGCGCATTCATGAAAGCCGGGGTGAGACGGCTCGCGCCAGCGACTTCCTGGCCGAAGCACATCAACTCAATCCCTTGATCGATCCGGCCGACTCTGCGGAATCCGGCCCGGAGGAATTCGTTGCGACGCCCACCTCTTCTTTTCGTGAAACGGTATCATCAGGCACAGACCGACAACCGGTTCAAACCGACGATGCGGGATTCGAGATTCGAGATTCATCGGGCGTGGACTGGAGCAAGTACAATACTGGGGGGCTTTCAGACGGATTTGTGACGATTCCGGACGATGGTGCGGGAAACGGGACGTCCGGCGAGAACGTTTCGGGCTTTTTGCTTTCAACTCCTGAGTCGCGATACGGCGGCACTTTGGTGACGGATGGCGAAAATCAGAGGGGAGAGACAGGCGCCGAAATGTTCACGTCTGCGAGCCTGCTGCCGTCCGATACGATGCCGCGAGTGCTCAGAGACGAGCTGGAAGGAATCGATTTCTACATTGCCCAGGGTTACGTGGAAATCGCTAAAGATACCCTGGACAGATTGCGAGATGAGAACGGTGATCACCCGGAAGTACTTGCTCGCTACAAGCGTTTGGGAGAGAGTTTCGAGCCAAGTAAGCCGATCATCGGCGAAACAGCTGATTATGAGTCATTTGTCGAATTAAGCCTGGGCGATGAGCAAACCGGTTCAACGGATCACACTGATTACCAGTATCCGCAGCTGGACGTTACGGTAAGTCAGGACGACTCGAAGACTCCTGATTACGAGCAAATTGAACCCGATTATACTGCGAAGGACGACACCGAGGACAAAGACAAGCCCGTGATCGTTCAAAGCGAATCGGGTCCACTCTATCCTGATCTGCTGGTCCAATTCAATACCAGCGAACTGCACATTCCGTTTGATCAGTCGTATTCCGGTCAGCAGCAATTTCAGGCTGCTCCACCGCTGTCCTTAGACGCAGAATCTGAGAACGAAAAAGAAGCAGTCGAAGCACAGCAACCAACCATTGATGAGGAAGCAGTCGTTACTCATGCGCCAGCAGAGGAACGAATTGGTACGGGTGATCTTTTAGCGTCGCTCGTCTCCGGCATCGATGCCTCGTTCGACGAGTATCAGGATCACGTGCAGGAATCCATCATTGATCACGATGATGCTCTAATCGGTTCAGATGTAAAGGACGAGTCAAGCCAGACGGAAATTGCTGAAGGCGAAGCTGCACACGCAGTTGATGATGTTGTTACGGGCACAGGTTCCGATGAGTTCGGATCCGCGCGCGACGAGTTGCAGGAGATTTTCGATGAACTGAAGGGTCAGACAGGTGATTTGAAGCCGCTCATTGATTTCGAGACACACTACAGCCTGGGTCTCGCATACAAGGATATGGAGTTGCTGGACGAGGCGATATCCGAGTTCCAGATGGCATTCAGAACCGCCGGCGTCGAGGACCTGGAGGGCGACTGCATAAACTGCTGTAACATGCTTGGAGTCTGCTTCAAACAAAAACAGATTCCCAAGGTCGCTATTATGTGGTTTGAGCGCGGACTCAAGATCCCCAACCGGGCAGAGGACGAATATCAGGCACTGAGATATGAGATTGGTATCTGCTATGAAGAGATGGGTGAGATTGACAAAGCTATTGAAGCTTTCACCCAGGTTTACGGTATCGATGTAAATTATCGGCGTGTGGGCGACAAAATAAAGGAGTTGCAGGCCGTTACGACGTAGCATAGACTTCAATTTGTGCCGATGGAACGAGTTCCGCGCACGAATCGAAGTTTAGTAGCGGCCTATGTCTGTAAAACTTACTATCGTTTTTTTCATTCTGATCTGCTTTGAGATCGGAATTCTGCTTATCATCCTTCCGTGGGTTCCAAGTCCTTCCTGGAACGAGAATTACCTGCTTGTGCTTGCAGCCGATAAAATGCATTGGCCATGGCTGGCCCTGGCGATGAAGAGCGGATATGCACGTGGGGCAGTGACGGGCCTCGGAATTTTGAATATCTTGTTGGGCGTGTGGGAGATCATAAACTTCAAAAAGACCGCTACTGCGTTCCAGACGGAATGGCAAGGTGAGGAAACCAATCCGAGAGCGTTCGTCCCCAATAATCTACCTGATAACCGATCGACGGTTGTTGATGCAGGCGGGGAACGACAAGGATCTGAACCATCTAATTAAGTTCGTTGAGCGTGCCATCGACTGTGGAGTTGACATGGTACAGATTCGCGAACGTGACCTTTCTGCTCGCGACATTTTCTTCGTCACGAAAACCCTTACAAAACATGCTGATAGCGGAGCAAGAATCCTGGTCAATGACCGTGTTGATATTGCGGCGTCTAGCGGAGCAGGCGTTCATCTTACAACCAGATCATTGCCAGTTGACGTAGTACGAAGGGACATCGATCGAAATATGCTGGTAGGCGTTTCAACACACAACCTCGATGAAGTCAGGGCGGCGGAAACGGGCGGTGCTGACTTCGTAGTATTCGGGCCGGTATTCGAGACATCCAGTAAAGCTGAATACGGACCTCCAGTCGGTATCGATAAGCTATACAAAGTGACTTCCAATATAACAATACCTGTTCTGGCGCTTGGAGGTATCAACCCGAAGAACTTTTCGGATGTTCTGGATGCTGGCGCCGCAGGAATAGCTGGCATTTCGATGTTTACAGAAACGGAAGACCTGGCCGGTCTGATCGCTCTGATTAAGCGAAGCCGCGCAAGAACTAACTGACCCACGTACAATTGATGACTAATGAGCAAAAACCAGTAGTGGTTTTGACCGTTGCCGGGTTTGACCCCTCGGGCGGAGCGGGTGTCCTGGCCGACATAAAGACTATTGCCGCTTTTGGATGCTATGGGGTTGCCGCGGTTTCTGGAATAACGTTTCAAAACACCCTCGGAGTCAGTGGGGTACTGAGCGAAAGCGCTAAAACAATTCGGCAGCAAATTGCCCCTCTCTTCGATGACTTTGAAATAGCAGCGGTTAAGACTGGAATGCTGCCAACTGCCGAAGTCGTCCAGGAGGTTGCGAGTTTGATTCGCCAGCGAGCTATTCCGGTGGTGGTTGTTGATCCGGTTATCCGAAGTACAAGCGGATTCGAGCTCGTTGAGCGCGCTGCGATCGATTCCTTAGTGACTCATCTTTTCCCGCTGGCATCGTTAATTACACCCAATCGTCTGGAAGCAGAGTTAATCAGCCGTGTTCCGATTCAGAACCGGCTTCAAGCGGAACGAGCTGGTGAGACTATTCTACGGAAGGGAGCACGAGCAGTGCTTATCACGGGAGGAGATACGGAATCATCCCTTGATCTGCTTGTGGATAAAGATGGCAGCATTGCCTTTAATGCAGAACACGTCCAATCACAGAACACGCATGGGACGGGGTGTTCTTTTGCTTCCGCCTTGGCCTGTCTGATGGCGCAGGGCAGGGCTCCGAAGGAAGCGATTCCGATAGCAAAAGACTATGTCCAGCGAGCAATATTGAGCGCCCCAGGCCTGGGCCACGGTCAGGGCCCATTGAACCATTTCCCGCCGGGATTCAAGCCTGACCCGAAATAAGTGACTTTAGCCCCCTATTTGGGGGCAATTGTTGAATTTTAGCTATGTTCCGGTAAAGCTTCATTTGGTATACTCTCAGCCGCGCCCGGCAGGGTGGCGACCTCAGTAACAGAACCAACCGCAAAATCATTACGTTATGGGATACCAAACGTCGGAGGCGTGAAAACCAGCCGAGCTATTGCTGTTGGGGGTACTGAACGGGATGGGGGAAGCGCTCTCGGTGGCTGTTGAGCTTACGGTTCACGAGTTATTGACACAATGCATGCGGCGACCTCCCGATGAGGGTGCCTGGCGGGAGTTCGTCCATCGGTATCACGGAGCGATCCGAGCCAGCGTCGCAAAGACGTTTCATCTCAGGGCTAGCCAGGAGTCTGACCGGCGCGCTCAATTTCCTGACGACCTTATCGAAGATCTCGTGCAAGTGGTGTATGTGCGCCTGGTGGAGGAAGGGAATCGAGCGCTCGACCGTTTTCAAGGTGAGCACGAGAATTCAATCTTCCAGTACCTTGGTATTATCGCCGTAAACGTGGTTCGCGATCATTTTCGGGAAGCACGCGCTCAAAAAAGGCCAAAACTGAGCTTCTCGTTGGACGAGTTGCTCGACAACACGGGTGAGGGCGGCATGCTAAGAAATGCGGTTACTCACTTGGATGGTGCTTCGGGTCCCGGGACAGTCACGCTCGAGGATGTTGAAGGTGCGCTGAAACGCTCGGTCAGCCGCCGCCATCGCGATCGTGATGCGCTGATCTTCAAGCTAAGATATTACGAAGGCATGACCCTCGAAGAGATCAAAAAAGCGCTTGGACTGGATATCTCACCGATTGGAATAGGCTCTATCTTGAATCGAATCAACGGAAAATTAAGGCTGCGACTTGCACATTCCCAAAGCAAAAACTGAAGCCTGTTCTGCCTGATCCGTTATCTGTCGCTAACCCGCACCGAGCTGAGCTTCCTCTTCCGCGATTGTGCTAACTGTTTTTCCAATGTCCGTATGCACGGTCTCAGCGGCAAAGAAAACTGATATCGTGGTCAACGCGGCTAACAGAATAATGTACACCGCGATCGGCCAGGAAGCGCCATAGCGCTTTAGCAAACCTGTTGCGATCAGTGGTGAAAGACCTCCCGCTATGACCGACGCAAGCTGGTAGCCGAGAGATGCACCGCTGTATCTGACCTTAGTGCCGAACAGCTCTGAAAAAAAACTCGCCTGAGGGCCATACATCGCCGCGTGCCCGACCACAAGCGCCAGCGCAATGCCAAGCACCAGAAACGTCGTGTTTGATGTTTCAATCAACCAGAAAAAAGGAAAGGCGAACAGACCGGTGAAGATTGCTCCAAAAAGGTAAACTGGCCTGCGGCCGAATGTGTCTGACAGCGCTCCAAAGGTAGGGATCGCAAATACGTGGATGATCGCCGAAATGGAAATAGCCTTCAACACAGACGGACTGCTAAACCCGATCGATGGCTGCGTCGCGTAGGTGAGCACGAATACTGTGTACAGGTAGAAGGCGCCGTTTTCTGCAAGTCTTGCACCCATCGCCAATAGCACGCTCTTTGGATGATGGCGAAGAGCATCCAGAATGGGAAGCCTTGCGCTTTTTCCTGATTCTTTTATCTTGGAAAATACGGGCGGCTCAACGACAGCCAGTCTTATGAACAGTCCCACCGCGACCAGCACGATGCTAATCAAAAAAGCGATTCGCCAGCCCCACGACAATAAGATTGGTTCTGGCATCCGCGAGATTTGCCCAAAGGTTACCGTGGACAACAACAGTCCG
>Ga0126382_10000561_pt1 | contig 14548 bp, 19 predicted proteins | sample PanSoiMetPlot_30_FD_92548 | JGI IMG/M metagenome (GOLD analysis project Ga0126382, IMG submission 92548) | Tropical forest soil microbial communities from Panama - MetaG Plot_30 | ecosystem: Environmental > Terrestrial > Soil > Tropical forest > Bulk soil | place: Panama | collected 2016-02-17 | reverse complement strand
CGATATGTCGGATCAAACCCGTGCAGCGACAGACCACCGGCAAGCGCAACGCCAAGTCTGTTGGCGTGAATCTTGGTGGAGTTGTTGGTCCAGCCTGTATCGGAACCCAAGAAATGGCCCGTATCGCTACCGAAGTTTGCGATATACGCAGCCTTGTAGCGTTCCGATTGCTGTAATGCGTCGAATAGTTGTTTCGGAGTCATGTTCGTTTCCTTATGTGTGAAGAAAAAAGCGGGCGAGCACAGTGAGGAGATGGCACCGGCTCAAGCCCGCAGTTGGGCGTCGTCGATTGATTGGCAACCAGACGCCTGTGCAGCAAGCAGGCACTTGCCGCTACTCATGTTATTCATCAGCGTGCACGCCTGTGTCGGGAGTCATCAGAGAACGCTCCCTTCATTCTCGGCCCACTTGTCGGCTCGCTCCCGACTCTTGCGAGTGCCGCAAAACACGCCAGAGCTGTTGTAAAGGTCGTAGACATCGCAGTTGATGGTCGGGTCAAAAGACTTCCGCCAAGAAAATCCGTTAGCAAAAGTTTTTGAGTTGGCGTGGATGTTAGATTTGGGTGCAGTGCGTTCAGCGTCCCAGCGCTTGATTTGTTCGTGATCGGTGACGCTAATAATTTCGGAAGGGGTGTCAGAATTTTCAGGGAAGTTAGAAATATTAGGAGTGTCGGAAGATTCTAAGTTGGAAGCTCCGTGCGCGGTAAGTGCCGTTTCATGCGCGCGAGACGGCTGGCTTATCGCCCCCTCCCCCATAGTCGTTTCGGCGGCGTCTCGCGGAAATACGGTCCCTTATGTTTCTTGCATCCCGACATAGTCGAGCAATGCCTTGCGCGCCACCTCTTCGGCTCTCTCAGCGCGTTCTTCGAAGGCCCATTTATCTTGCAAAAACTCAATGGCGTTTATGGGATCGGCTGGCTTTCGCTCAAGGCCAAGCGTTTCGTGTATGCGACGCAAATGGCTTGCGGTGCGGGCAAACACGTCCAAGTCTATCTTGCCGTAGTGCTTGCGGACGAAGCCGGCTGCCATCGTCGCTCTTGGTGCGGGTTCACCATGGGGTATGGGTTCTCGCGCAGTCCGGCCAGCGTTAGCACTTCGCAAACATTTTTGATTTCATGCAGGATTTCCGCCTTCATGACAGCCCCTGCAATCTCCGGGTCTATCGGTTGCGCAGAAAGCCTATTTGCGGGAACGGCATTATGCGCTCAACCGCCCTAATGTGCTGCAAGCTGCGCATTATTACAGCCTGCAAAACGGTGTGGCTCAAAGTCTATGACGGCGGTTTCGGTTTAAGCCGTCGCGCCTGCGTCAATCTGCGATTTAAGACCCAGCAAGTGCGACGGCGCACTCGCCTGTTTATGCAGGCGCAAAAACTTCGTGCCAAATTATCGGCGGGTGACAGCGAGCCGGGCGAGGCTCGGCCAAGCAAGCCATACCTGATGTCGCGCAAGGTCTATCAGCGGCACATCAGACAATTGTTAAAACTCGAGGGCGCGATTTTTTCTTCGCAGCGGATCGCGTCGCCGCGTTATCGTCGCTTCCGCTATCGCAGCGGCGATGGCAGTTTTGTTACGAGTACGATTACCGCTGCTCCTATCCGCGCAGCGGGATTGGATCAAAGGCCAACTAGCGCTTAGAACGTGGGCGGGGTTTATCCTATGACGATGAAGCGCAAACCCTCGATGATCATGTTGATTTGTCTGTCGGCGGCGTTGGCTACACCTTCGCTTGCGCAAACCGGCAACCTCTTGAGCAATGACTATCAGATCATGGTCCCGGAAAGGGGGGCTAAACGGCAAGCCAGATCGGAACAGCCACAACCATGGCTTGCGCCAAAATACAAATCCGTAACGATAGAGGACGTGCGCATACCCAAACCGAAAACTGTGCGCCCCCGGAAAAGCGCTGATCCAGGGTATGTCTACGTCCCACAGACAGGGCGGACGTTTCAGAATTTGCCGACACTGCCGGGCTCAGGCCCGGGCGGCGCTGAGACTTGGCAGGACCGCGTCATCCGTTGCACTCACCAAGCTGGCGTCTATGGACAGTTTGGCAGCGGCAGCTACATGGGCTCTTGCCTCTAGCGCTGCCCTTGCATCACCGCGCTATCGATAAGCCTGCTAAGTTCTCAATCTAGTGCCAGCGCTTTACGGGCTTGCTTTGGCGCTCTACCGACTTGCCGAGCGTGTCTTGCTGGGGCTGATTTAGGCTCGTTTTAAAATCGTCCATTTCTTCCGCCAGCAGTTTAAATATCGCGCGTCGTTCCGTTTCGCCTGTCGAGGAATTGCGCAATCGGCGATAGAGGACGACGTTTCGGTCCAGTAAGAACCTGTCCAAATCCATCTTCGCCTCCCTGATTTTCTTTTCTCCTTTTGAAAAAACTAGACTAAAGTCTGATCCATCTGCAATGCTTCTTTCCTCACAATTCATAACCAAAAACCACGGCGACGTGAGCGAATAAGCCTGTTTTATGAGAAATTTGCTTGTAAAGTTCCACCGCGAGATCGGTAATACGAGGGCGATGGACCGTCTCCTGACGGTCTTTCCTCCACCTTACCTTGGAATAAACTCCTTGAACCGCGCCCTAACCCGGCGCGGTTTTTTTGAGGAATGAGAGGATTTAGGGCTGATGTGTCGAAAGCGGAAGTTCGCGCTTGGTTTAGATCCAAGGTGGCGACCAGATCGACTCATCCTTGGCCTTCTAATTCCAATTGAGTCTGCGCCCTATCCTACAAAGCCCCGATAGATCAGCGGTAGTTTGCATTCTCTCTGCCCCTGCCGTGCCCAACGCCGCCACTGTGCAATCCAGCATGAATGATATCAGTGATTTAGGTGCAGATACCCTCAGTCCCTGAGACTGCGGACGACGACGACAACGACAACGACGAAGATCGCCATGGGGCCGATCATCGAAGCTTGACGCGCTGGCCCGCCAGACCGGGACACCCTCGGAGGGGGGTGGGAGGGGGGCTGGGCATAGCTGGGGGTCAGAGGCAGGTCCCTTTGGGTCCCATTTTCAGCCAAAAATCCCTACCACCCAATTTGTCTCAAGGCTGTGAGTATGTTGCGGAAATACAACCACTGGGGGATTTGCTGGCAGTACAAAACATTTGGGAACACACGGGGAGCGCCATGAAAAAATTCCTAATTGCAATTTGTTCGATTGTTCTTGCCATTGGGGTCAGCGGATGCGTTGGAAAAGCCCCAGTCGGAAAAGGTAAAGCTCCGCCTCCGGTCGTTAAAACGCGAGGCTGATCGAGTCTGACCGTTCGTCTTAGACTCCCCAGTCTCGCGCGAACGGTGGCGAGAGGCGGCAGGCTGTTGCGGCTTGCCGCCTTTCTTTTGCGAACTGATCGTTTCCCCTACCACCCGAATTGTCTCCATCCCCTACTCGCTCTAACAATAGTGCGGTGGGGACTGACCGATGATGTCACCGTCTACTTGGGCCAACTCGCCAATTGGCGGCCCTTCTTCTTTTACTTACACACGCATCATATAACGGGCGAATCGCGATAAATTTGGAAGCGAAACTCTGGAAACGTTAGCCGTGGCGGGCGTTGGCCTCAAAAGTGAACGCTTAGCGGAAAGCAGCTATGAACCCGAAATCTTTCGTCTTTGCCTTGGCGATATTCTCTGGCGGCTATGTCTCCAATACGCTGCTCGATGAAGCCAAAGACCGAGCTGAGAAATACTTCCAAATCGAGAGCTCGACCTACAAAACGGATTCAAACGGCTATATTGTTTGCAGCACAGAGAAGCCAAAAACAAATAATGGCCAACCTACAAATTGATGCTCGCAACGACATTACGGAGCGACGCCCCATCGCCATCGCCGCCTAAGCAAGGGGGTCGCCGCGATGGTGAAAACGGCGACCCCCCGCTACGGCAGACAACACTGGGGAGCGTTGAAGGCCGTTAGCTAAAAGTCAGAACAAAAATCACTGCGGCAATAATCTCTTTTCGACTGCATCTATACTGAGATGGGTTGGACAGGCCTTTAAGTTGGACCTTGGGCCAATGGCCCGCAGTTACTTGCGCTATTGACGGGACGTGCACTCTCATAAGGGCTAAACTGGCCGCACTTATGTGGAGTGTTGCGTCATGAGTACCCCGCCACTGGCTCCTAAACTGACCGATGATGTCACCGTCTACTTGGTGCTTAACGACTTTGGCCCACTTGGTCGCGCCTACAGCGAAACCGATGAAGCCAACGCCACCGAAGGGGATATCGTTAGCAAGATCAGCCTTGGCGATTACTCCAACCCAATACGGGTGGTTGCTTTCAACACCGCTGAGGGATGGTCCCGCGATGTCACAGAGGACATTGCACAAGCATTGCTAGAGCGAGACGCGAGCGAAGGTGACCTCAGCGAATCTGCCAAGATATTTGTCGGGCGGGTGTTGGATACTGCGACATGAATGGCTCGCTTCAACTGTTCGAGTACCCCGGCGAGATTGTTCGGCTCTCCTGTGAGAAATGCAGGCGCTCGGCCAATACCGAAAGCGGAAATTAATTGAGCGCTACGGTGCCGATATGCGGCTACCGGATTTGCGAGAGGAAATAGCAAAATGCAGGCGTCATGGACAAACGCATGACTCCTGCACGGTTCGTTGCGTTGATTTGGTACCAGACTAGCGGAGTGGCGGCTTGGCTTTATCTGCTGAAGTTAAATCGCAATCGTCGCAAGGCCAAAAGCACGACAGACGCGCCGATACGAATTAAGAGCAAGCTCACTACGAAACGCACAGAGAAGTTGTCGGACGGACTAGCGTTTAATTTCGAGACTTCGTTCATATCATTGGCTCTAGCGGGGCACTCACTACCAAGCATGTTTTCAACTTGTGCCGTGGCGCCTGAGTTCCATTTTTAGGTGACACAGCTTCGTGAAAGAGACGCTGCACGGTGCGTTTGAAAATATTTATTCAATAATCACAATTGGAACGGAGTAACTGCGCTTACTCCCAAATTTTTTATATCGGTATTTTTGCGATGTTTGATTACATTTCCAGGACACGTGCTTCGCTCTGCTCTTGCTGCCAAATGAAAATAAATCTCTGCAATTCTTTTAAGGCCGGCCTTGTCGGGCGCCTCTCGCGTGACCTTTGCTTTAGCCAGGAACTCGGTAGCCTTCGCTAGATAAGCTTCGTGTAGGATCATGTCCCCATCCCCCAAATGCAAACTTATCGGAAATCTATTAGAATGTCTTTGGGCTGGTGTGAAGGCCGTCCCAAGTTCTCTTCCAGTGGCCTTCACCCGCCCCGGTCAATTAATTTCGCCGGGGCGGACTTTGTTTCCTCCCAATACTTCGGCCCTCGGCTTTGTCATGAAGCTGAGGGCCCCTCTTTTCCTAGAATGTCCCGTCCTTGGCTTGGCGATTTCGGATTTTTGACCTTGATCTAGCTCTTTATAAACCGATGTGAGGCGGCGCTTGGACACGATGGCTCTGAAGCCCCGAGCTTAGCGATGAGATCTATAGCAGTCGCAGGTCTGACCGGTAGTGTTCATAATCTGAATTGTGGCCTTGCAAAATTCCGGCGGCGCGGCGTTGCACTTATCAACTAGGCTCTGCCTTTCAGCAGCCCCAGCATTAATGAGTGAGGCGCAGACGCTTGCAAGCTCATCATTCGCATTATGGCGCCGCTGCGCCTCTCTCTTCGGATGTGGGAGCGCACGTTAAGCCGTTTGTCGGGAGCGCCTTCTTCTCTAAATAGAACCAGGGATTTCGACAAGTTTCGCGCTCTAGCCTGTTGCAGCCCTTGATCCACTCCGGCCATTGCGCATTCGTAACGTCGGCCATCTTCGTTGCCTCCATCACAACCGCTGCCAAAGCTCGCGCGATGATTTCCGAGATAGGCTTAACCGTTCCCATGATGTATTTGTTATGAGTCGCCACCGCTAGCTGGCACTCGTCCGCTTCGGTGCCAAACACCAGAATGTAAAATAACGGAAGCGCGCTAACCAAGATCCGGAAATTTTTGAAGGCCATCAGCACCCGTGACAAGACGGCATAAAAAACATTCGCCCAGCCAGGACGGGATGGAAGTTCCTTGGCGATAGTCTGGCACGGATGGATGAATGCGGCAGGCGCGTTTAATGGCCTGCCCTTACGCCACAACATGCCGCTTATTTAATTTTGACATACAGCGGGCGATCTGGACGCTTCTTTTTCACGGTCACCATTGGGACCAAAGCGACTTCATTGGCGTTAAAAGACCAGACAATATTTCAGTCATCAGGAGAGTTCCAATGTTGAATAGCGTGTCGATATGCGCCGCGCTAATCCTAGCGGCTGCCGTTTTTGCTGATTCAGCCGAAGCGAAGCAGGGCTTCGGCGGTGGTGGCCGCAGCATGGGCGGGTTTAGTGGTGCCCGCATGGGCGGATTTAGCGGCGCCCGCATGGGCGGGTGGAGTGGTGCTCGCCTTGGCGGGTGGCGCGGTGCTCGCGCTATGGCGGTTGCTGGTCCCAACAGGTTCGCTGGCCCAGGCCGGGTTGCTTGGTCAGGTCGAGGTAATTGGTCTGGCGGTAGATGGCCTGGCAATTGGTCCGGCAGTAGGTGGGCCGGCAATTGGCGCGGAGGGCATTTCCGCCGTGGAGGCTTCTGGCCTTGGTGGGGCGTAGGCGCTGGCGTTGCGTTGGCCGCCGCCACATGGCCGTACCCCGGCTACGGTGATTCTTGTGTTCAGTGGGTGCCAGATTATGGCTGGGTAAACGTCTGCGGCTATCCGTATGGCGGTTACGGTTATGGCGGTTACGGCTACTGGTGAGCGCAGATAATCCAGAGGGCGGAGCAGCTCGACGGGACGATTACTCGGGCGCATAGGTGCGCGCACCGGAATCCACTTGTGCAGGAGCCGGAGCGAGTTGCTGTCCAGCATGTTGCTGTGGCTTCGCTGCCGGCCGACGTTGCGCGCGCAGTCTGTGCCGGTGGCGAACACCCGCCGGCTTTGTGACTCCCGGGGCAGGCTCCGCAATAGGAGGCTCGCTCTCAATGCTGCTCGCTTCTGGCTCTTTCGCGTTGGTCGATCCGGTCGCCAGTTGATCGTCGGCAGTCGTCGGTGTGTGTTTCTCCAGCGCCGCCTGTCGCTGCAGCAGCGCGTCCAGCTGCTGTTGGATCTGCTTCTGGTCGAGCAGCTGCTGGTTCGTCGCGCGGTCGAACTCTGTACGGAGGTCAGCGATACGTTTCTCATAGCCAGCTTGCATTTCAGCCATCGGCTGAGTGTCGTCTTTGCGCAACGCAAAATAAGCGGCCGCGGCAATCGACCACACGGTCGTGACGATGAGCACACACCAGATAACGGGCATGCGCCAGCCGGACCCTTGCGATGGGCGCAGCGTGCGGCTTGGTTGACGACGACGTGTTACCGAAGATGACATCGACACTCCCTGCCGGTTCGGCCATCTCAAGCGGCCGGCAAGCCCGACGTTCAATTCCGATTATCCGATTCGGCATCGCCCGACTCAGGTGATGTGGATAACACGACAGATTTTTGGAATTCGCTTTTGCCTTAACGGACATCGCTGTTGCGGTGCAAATGACAGCGCTTGGGCGTGCAGCACTCCGCCGTCATCGCCGATTTAGGAGCGCAGTGCTTCTCAGCCGTCATGGCCGGCTTGACGGAGGATTATCCATCCCCTCATTCCGGTAGCGCGGTCTTTGTTTATGCCCAAGGGGGCATCGTCGCGAGGCTGGCCGTCAAATCAGAGAGCTTGATCCGTCCGTCGGGATTGCCGTCCTCGTCTACGTCCACGTTCGACCATTCACCGGATTGCGCAAGGACTCTGACGTTTGCGTTTTTCGGCACGCGACTGTCGGATTTGCAGCCGCCTCCACTGCTTTCCTGAACGACTGGCGTTGCCCGGATCGCGAAGCGGCGTTGGTCGAAAATTCTCTGGTTTCGGTCCTTATCGACTTCTCCCGCTCCCCAGGCGCCGATGCTCGACATTCGGGGGTTCTGCAGGTTCGTATCGACGTCGAGCCCCTCCGCGCATCGGCCCTGCGGCCCAAACCAGCGACGATCAACCTGGTTCTGAAACAGATGCCATTGCCCGCCGTTGTAGAAATTAACTGTTTGTTCGTGCGACCGCGACGCGGAAATCCAATTGTACGAGACGAGTTTTTCCTCGCGCAGGAGACGGTTGACCAGCCCGTTCCCGTACACGCCGATCGCATAGCGCGTACCGACCGTCTGATTCATGAAGCGGAAGTATTCGAAAACGGCGTCCACCATGCTGTTGTTGGGCACCGTGTCACCGTTGCGGTTCCGAACGACCTGTCCCGCGCCATCGCATTTGCATTTGGTCACGTTGAAGTCGACGCCGAAATAGATCGCGGACCCTTCGGGCTGCCCGACCAGCTTCGCCTGTTCCAATGCGGCCTTTGCATCGGCGGCGATTTCCGCCTTTGCCGAACCGGTATCTTCCAGTCCCCTCATGAATTTCTCGGGGAGGTTATTGCGATACTGGTAGAGCGACAGGATCGAAAGACCGTTTCGTATCAGAATGGTCGGCTCGCGTACGCCGTCGATCATGTTTCCGTCGGACGCCATGACCTTCTCGCGCAAACCCGGCTGGGGCTTTCGCGCGTAGAACCGCACGACAACTTTCACATTCTGGGTTGCGAGCCTCGACGCATACTTGGCGGCATTGTGCGGCGTGTCGATAACCGCAACACATCCCGCATCGTTCGGTTGTCCGAACGCCAGGTTGCCCGGCACCAAGGTGCTGGCCAGCAGCCCATTGGTGAACGTCCTTCGCGATACGAGTGACATTGCCCCCCTGATCAGTCGTTGCCCCGACGCTCAGCCTTGCTGAGTCTTGATTTCGTTAAATTTGGCCAATGCGCGATCGAATATATCATTGAACAGCCACATCGAATCGAGAATTTCGCGCATCGTGGCCGACGTCTTTGCCCGGTCAGTTTTACCGAAGGCGAACATGCTGTTATTGCGCAAGTATCCCATGATTCGCGGTTCGGAAATTCGGTAATTAACCAAGTTGCCGGAATTGAGCGCGGTCTTGGCCGGACTTGGAATGATCTGGATCAGCTCGAAGAATCTCATTTGATCGATCGGGTTCGGCAGAGCCTTCATGATCGCCGGTATGCGCGGGAACAGATCCGCGTGCGCATTCATCAGGCCGTTCCGCACGGCGGTCCAGTGATTGTAGCGTGGATCTGAATTGCCAACCCGCGCCTGTTCCTTGTCATCGCGAGCGTTCAACTTCGGATCAAGGGCGGCGATGGATTTCTTGATCGCTTCCCATTTCTTCTGGCCGATCTTGTCCTCGGATACGCCCGTCTGAAAACTTCCCTTGTAAGAGTTTGAGCGTGCGTTGCCGATGTTCTGATTGCCATCCGTCTCCGCATAGAAGACGGCGAGACTGATCCGGCCCGCGACCTCGGCATTCGACTGATCGAGGCCCTTGATCCGTCCAATCGCGGTTCCGAGGTCGACGACGTCTTTGAATGGCGTATCGGATTTCTGCGCATTGGCAGGTGGCGCCTGCATGATGCCCTGAAGACTCTTGTACTCGTCGATCAGCGGCTCGTTGGCGGCATCGAAATATGCCGGCGGAATTTTGTATTTGTTCTGCCTTCCGATCTTGGACGGCATCACGTCGGTCAAATCTTTGTACGCACCCATCATGCTGACGCGCGCAAGGTAGAGCGCCTGCCCCGGTACGTCGGGCAGTTTTTGCTTCGCATTGATCTGCGCGCGCCGCTCAGCGAGGATCGCTTTGAAGTCCTGCACTGTCTTGTTGTAGGCATCGAGCGCTTCCGACTGTGCCTTCGTGAGCGCTGCGGACTGAGCTGACGCCATGGAGATGAAGCTCAGGTCGCCAATATTGAGCGGAAGCGCGGCCAAACACCCGAACCCGCAAAGTCCGATTGCCGCCAGAAAACGGAAACGATTCGCAATCCGCACTAGCCCTCCTGCCGGTGCAAGAGAATCGAAACACGAATCTTAATGGGCCGCATGCCTAGATCAAGCGACAGCGACAGGTAAGCGGATTTATCAGCGCACATACGAAGCTTCCATTCGGGCTGCGGCGAAACATTCGCCGCATTTCGGCTCCGGATACTTCTCAGGTCTTTGGCATTTCTGTGACCTGCCTCACACGGTGAAAAAATGACGCGGGTGTCATTGCACTCTTCTTGAACGTGGCGGAAGAGAGAGGGAGTCGAACCCACCAAGGACCGACTCGCGGCCCCTCCCGGATTTGAAGTCCGGGCGCCCCACCGGGAGCGATTCTCTTCCTGAAACGGAATTTTCGGCATTCGCCGCATCTCCCGCGCGCCTGAACAGGTCGAGGCGATGCTTGTTGATGCGTCGTACGTCACCGCGACGCAAGCTGACGCCATGCCGGTCGAAAAATTCCAGGATCTGGATCGCGACCTTGCGACCATTGTCGAGGTGATCGCGGAATTGCGCCGCACTGAACTGACCATCGGCGGCCTTTGAACTGATGTCTATCATGATCTCGACCATTTCCGCGACAGTGCTGCGCAGGAAAAAGTGGTCATGCGCGATCTCGTCGACCTTCCCCAACCGGCCCAGCAGCTTGAACAGTCGTCGCACATCGCCTTCGCGGGCGCCGAGCACGCCAGCGATATCGCGCACCCGCGGCGGTCGAAATCGCTCTTGCCCGCCGAGCAGCGGTGCCACTTTTGCCCAGAGCCTTCCGTCCGCATCAGTCAACCGGACCGAATGCTTCGACACTCGCACCCAGGCGCCGTCGAGGGCTATCTCCCCCGATTTTGCAATATTTTGCAGTAATGACAGGAAGCCGGGCGTTGGCAGGCGTCGCTGCAGCTGCATGCGGAGTGGCTCAAGACCAATGCCCGGAAGATCCGGATGTTCGCTGTGAAACTTCTCCAAAGTCCGCAGCAAGGCACGCTTTAGCGCGAGCCACTGCGTTCCCGACATTGCCAGGATCTCGTTGGCTGTATGCAGCTTGAGCGCATCGCAACGCTCCAGCAAACCCTCAGCATCGGCGGCCGAGAGCGCGCGATCACGTGCAAATGCTGAGAGATCGACAAAGAACGGCGGTTGCTCGAGAAGTGCCGAGAATGCCGCCTGTGGTTCAGCGAGCGCATGTGCCGCCAGCTGGGCAAGCCGCTCCGGCGTGCGGCGTTTGCGAGCCGGAGCGCGCAGGTCGAGGAACCTGCCCCCACCTATCGTGCGCTGGGCTGTCGTATCGCGCAGGATAAACCGGTCTCCGGCAGCGGCGGCCGTCGGCTCATCAAGCACCAACTGAATCAAGCCTTCCCCACCTGGCGGGATGGGTCCGTCGCCGAGCAGCACGATGCGCGCGCCGGTCTCCGCGGCGGCATGATGCAGCCGCACCGGCAACCATTGGCTAACGGGCTTTATCTCGGTCGCAAGGAGCCTGAGCGTCGCGTCGATCCTGTCGGAGGGAGCGTGCAAAACGGGATCGGAGATCATGTCGCCGCGCGCAACAGCATCCTTGGCAATCCCATCCCCGGCAAGATTGAGCGCACAACGGTCGCCCGCTTGTCCCAATCCGGCCGGACGGTTCTGCGCATGGATCGAACGAACGCGTGCCTTCAGACCGGAAGGCGAAACGATAACCTGATCATCGACGGTAACCGAGCCGGAGAGCACCGTCCCTGTCACCACCGTGCCGGTGCCCGCAAGCGTGAAAGACCGATCAACCGCAAGGCGAAACCGGCCGCGTCCATTCCGCGTCTGTACTGATTGCGTCGCGTCGTCAATTTTCTGTCGAAGAACGTCGATGCCTTCGCCGGTTACGGTCGAAACCGACACGATATCGGCGTCCGCAAGGCTGGTTGCGTCCAACGCCTGCATGATTTCATTGGCCACCTCGGCCCGCCGGGACGAAGACACCAGATCGATCTTGGTGAGCGCGACGAGACCACGCTCGATGCCGAGCAAATTGACAATCGCAAGGTGCTCACGCGTCTGCGGCATCACGCCATCGTCGGCAGCGATCACCAGAAGGACGAAGTCAATTCCTGTCGCGCCGGCCAACATATTGCGCACGAACTTCTCGTGCCCCGGCACATCAACAAACCCGAGCACCGAACCGTCGGACGTCGGCAGATAGGCAAATCCAAGATCAATCGAGATGCCGCGCGCTTTCTCCTCCTTGAGACGATCGGTATCGACGCCGGTCAGCGCGCGCACAAGAGACGTTTTGCCGTGATCGATGTGCCCGGCCGTCCCAATAATCATGGCGCGGCCTTTCTTGACAGAAGGTCAGGCCGGCCCATCGGATGACTCCGGAGGCGCAAGCGTTGCGAGATTGGCGATGAAGGCGTCGACGTCGACGAGACAACGCAAGTCGAGCACGAGCGAACCATTTTCGATGCGGCCGATCACCGGCACCCGCAAGTCGCGCAGTACAGCGGATGCTGCGTTCAGCAGGCTCCCGCTCGCGCGCGCCCGTGCCGGCACGATCGAAATGCCGAGGCTTGCCAGCGTTTCGGCCGGCAAGGCGCCGGAACCGACCTGACTGGTGCAGGGAATGGTTTTCAGTTCCCAGCTGTCGCCCAGCTTTGCCTGTAGTGCAGGCAGAACGCGGCGCGAAACTTCCTGCATCTCTTTCAATGGGCGCGCCAGCAGTCGGTACGTTGGCAAATTCTGCGCGAGCCGATCGGGATCGCGGTAGAGCCGCAAGGTCGCTTCGATCGCCGCCAGGCGGATCTTGTCAAGCCGCAACGCTCGCTTCATCGGATTCTTGTTCAGTTTTTCGACCAATGCCTTGCGGCCGACGATGAAACCGGCCTGTGGCCCGCCGAGCAGCTTGTCACCGGAGAAAGTGACAAGGTCAACTCCTTCGGCGACGGCTTCGGCAACAGTCGGCTCGTGCGCAACACCGAAGCGCCACAGATCGACGAGGGTGCCAGAACCAAGATCGTTGACAAGCGGCACCTTGCGTGCGTGGGCCAGTACCGCGAGGTCGCGCGCACTCACCTCTTTGGTGAAGCCTTCGATGCGATAGTTCGAGGTATGCACCTTGAGGATCAGGCCCGTTTTTGGCCCGAGCGCACCGACATAGTCCTTCTTGTGCGTACGATTGGTGGTGCCGACCTCGGCGAGTTTCGCCCCGGCCCGGCTCATGATTTCCGGCATGCGAAACGCGCCGCCGATCTCGATCAGTTCGCCACGCGAGACGATGGCTTCGCGCCCCCGCGAAAGTGTATTGAGCACCAGCAGCACCGCGGCGGCATTGTTATTGACGACGGTCGCATCTTCAGCGCCAGTCAGCTCGCAGAGATGATCGCGCACGAGCTCATCGCGCTCACCGCGGCGGCCTCCTCCTAGATCGAACTCAAGTGCAACCGCATTGCGCATCGCGACCATCGCCGCTTCGACCGCGGCCTCGGCCACAATCGCCCTCCCCAGGTTCGTATGCAGCACGGTCCCCGTAAGGTTGAAGACGGGCCGGAGATTCGGTCGTGCCCCTTCCTCAAGACGCGCGGCCACGCGGCTTGCGAAGTCCTCATTGTCGGCAAAATCGCCGCTCTTGCGCGCTTCGGCGAGCACCTTGCGCACGGTCGCAACGACGGCGGCGTGTCCGAAACGCTCCTTTGCCTGAACCAATGTGGTGTGCCGAACCACCTCGTCGACCGAGGGAATCTTGCGCAATGCGGAGGCCCCAATCGGGACCGGATCATGCCGAGGTGCTCCAACGCTACTCATAATTCACGAACCCTCCGGGTCACGTGGTCACTGGGACGGCATCCGTTCAACGGGACGCCGTCCTCTTCGACACTACCGTTTGCCGACCGGCTCCCGCAACCGCTTGCGGTGATGCCGTCGGCCTTCCAAACTGCGGCTGCAGCAAGCCTGGCAGGTGCCTGACCTTCGTTGCAGCAGTCGCCGCCTGTTCGCGTGTTGAGGGGAGCCCGTCGATGAACATCATGCAGCAAATTCGCCTGAGTCACCTCTCCCATGGCGGCGGCTGCGGGTGCAAGCTCGCGCCATCAGTGCTGCGGCAACTGCTGTCGAGCCATCCGACGGTGACGCCCTACAAGCAGCTGCTGGTCGGGCTCGAAACGGGAGACGATGACGCGGTCTGGCAGCTCGAAAACGGCACCTGCATCATCGCGACCACCGATTTTTTCATGCCGATGGTCGACGACCCCAATGATTTCGGACGCATCGCCGCAACCAATGCGATCTCGGACGTCTACGCGATGGGCGGCACGCCGATCATGGCCCTGGCGATCCTCGGCATGCCGGTCGACAAAATCCCGCCTGAAATGGTCCGCCGCGTTCTCGAGGGCGGCGCTGATGTGTGCGGCACGGCGGGCATTCCCGTCGCCGGCGGGCACTCGATTGACTCCCCCGAACCGATCTATGGCCTTGCCGCGATCGGTACGGCGCCGAAAGCCAATATTCGCCGCAACAGCGATGCGCAGGCGGGTGACAGGCTGATCCTCACCAAGGCGCTCGGCGTCGGCATTTATTCTGCCGCGTTCAAGAAAAGTGCGCTGTCGCGCGAGGCCTAGGATGAATTCATGGCGAGCACGACGCTGCTCAACCGTATAGGCGCGCGGCT
>Ga0126382_10000559_pt1 | contig 14557 bp, 14 predicted proteins | sample PanSoiMetPlot_30_FD_92548 | JGI IMG/M metagenome (GOLD analysis project Ga0126382, IMG submission 92548) | Tropical forest soil microbial communities from Panama - MetaG Plot_30 | ecosystem: Environmental > Terrestrial > Soil > Tropical forest > Bulk soil | place: Panama | collected 2016-02-17 | reverse complement strand
CCAACGACGGACCCCTTTTTCATTGATGCTCCCTCCGAGCAACAAAGGCGTGAATTACGAGCGGAGAGAAACCGTTCTCCGTTGATGCACTCTACGCGTTAGTTGACACCCCCACGGTTTCGGCGCGTATTCAATACCGAAGGGCGCTACTTCGTCCAGCGGAGAATGCGTGGCCGCTTGGAACGATGAGCCGATTGCAACGTCAACACGGGTTGGATGAAATCAAGCTCGCGCCAAGTGAAGACAGCGCGCCCAACCAGAGAAAAAGGGATTTCTAGACGCTAAAGCTTTCGCCGCAACCGCAGCTCGCCTTTACGTTCGGGTTTTTGAGCTTGAATCCGGTGCTCATTAGCCCCTGCTCGAACGAGAGCTCGGAGCCAGCAAGGTAGAGCAGACTCTTCGAGTCGATAAATACCCGCGCGCCATCCCTTTCGAACACTCGGTCTTTCTCGGTCCCGCGCTGCGCCCACTCCATCGCGTAGGAGAGACCCGAACATCCGCCGCCCTTGACCAGGATGCGCAATCCGCCTTCCGGTGTTTTCTGGTGTTCCATCAACTGCCGCAATCGATCCACCGCGCTGTCGGCGAGAACAAAAGCCTTCGATTTGGCTGCGGTAGAACCGTCTGGGGTGGCAACTTGCGAGGTTTGGTCCACGACGTTCTCCAAGCTATTCAACAACTTAACACGTTTCTCCAACGGCTGCAGCCTGAGGGGCGAGATCCTGTTTGGCTTTGCGCAGTTCGCGGACCTTGTCAACCACCAGGTGGCCGACGTAGTTGACCTCATCCTCGGTGTTGAATCGCCCCAGGCCAAAACGGATCGAGCTTTCCGCCAGCGCTTGGGGAACTCCGCACGCTCGAAGGACGTACGAGGGCTCGACCGAGGCCGAAGTGCACGCTGAGCCGGACGACACCGCGACATCCCGGAGGGCGCGCATTAGGCTGCCTGCCTCCAAATGGGCGAAGGAAATGTTGAGGTTACCGGGAAGCCTGTGCTCCAGCGAGCCGTTGAGCGAGATCTCGTCCAGCTCCTTGAACAAGTGGCTTCGCAACCTCTCCCGGAGCTCGAAGATCCGCCGCGATTCGGTCGGCATTTCCGCACGGGCCAACTCGGCGGCTTTGCCGAACCCTACGATCCCAGGCACGTTGAGAGTACCGGATCGGAGACCGCGCTCGTGGCCGCCTCCATCGATGAGCGGCGCCAGGTACACGCGCGGATTGCGGCGCACGTAAAGGGCTCCCACGCCCTTGGGTCCGTAGATCTTGTGTGCGCTGACGGATACTAAGTCCGCCTGCACGTCATCGACCTGGAAGGGGACTTTTCCGATCCCTTGAACCGCGTCGCAGTGGAACAGGACGCCTCGCTCGCGGCAGATCCTGCCGATTGCGGCGACCGGGTGAATGGTTCCAATCTCGTTGTTCGCGAGCATCACGCTCACCAAAAACGTGCGTTCGGTGATCGCGGCTTTGAGCTGATCCAGGTCCAGACAACCGGCGCGGTCCACCGGCAGGTACTCGACGCGCGCGCCGGTGGGAAGGGCCAAAGACCAGCGCCGAAAAGTATCGTCTGCCTCGAGATCGTACTTCTCGAAGAGCTCGCGGGCGTTTTGTGGCGTCACCGCGATGCCCGCAAGCTCGGCAAGGCGAAGCAGCTGCAGCGACTCGAGCTGGCGCGATCGGTCGTGCTCCAATCGACGGCACACATCGAGGACCGCGCGGTGCTCCGTCTGCACGGTAACGATGTGGTCGCCCCGGCCGCGGTAGTACTCGCAGGCCCCCTTGATCGCGATGTTGTTGGATTCCGTCGCTCCGCTGGTGAACACGATCTCCGTGGCGGAGCAACCCAGCAATGCGGCGATCTGCTTACGGGCAAGCTCGACAGCGGCCTCTGCTCGCCAACCGAAGACGTGGCTGCGAGAAGCTGCGTTGCCGAAGTCATCCTCGAGGTACGGCAACATTGCCGCTTTCACGCGAGGGTCGACCGGTGTGGTCGCATGGTTGTCCATGTAGATCGGCAGTTTCATCAGCCTTAGCTACTTTAACCCTCCTGGCTCACCCGAACAGAGGATTGCAAGCCCCGGAAGTCCCACTGAATTTCCCGACTTCTCGACCCAATGAACTCCGGGATGCGTTTTCCCTCACACGGGGAATGAAGGTTGAGGGCCTGGGGTCATTGGGTTAACTGTGGGAGCGGATGGCGACCGTAAAAGCAAGCAAGCTGGTGATCTGGGCGATTCTGGGCGGACTCGCGGTGGCCGTCGTTCCGCAGTTTCTTCCCACGGGCCCCTCGTCGTACCTGAACCCCTCTGAATTGCTAGCCTCCGGCCGCTGGGTCGCGGGCGCGTCCATCGTCTTCCTAGGCGGCTTGCTCACTGCCCTCACCCCATGCGTCTATCCGCTGATACCCATCACGGTCGGCCTTTTCGGCGCGCGCAAGAGCGAAACCCGCGGCAAGGCGGTGCTTCTCACCAGCGCCTACGTGGTGGGAATGGGGCTTGTCTTCAGCATCTTGGGAGTCATCGCCGCGAGAACGGGGCAGGCGTTTGGGTCCCTGCTCGGCGATCCGCGAGTGGCAGTCGGGCTTGCAATCCTCTTGGTGCTGCTCGCTTCGTCCATGTTTGGCGCCTTCGAGCTTTCGCTTCCGCCCAGTCTGATGCAGAGGCTGAATTCGGTGGGCGGCACGGGACTGGCCGGGGCCTTCTTGATGGGAAGCGTCTCGGGTTTCCTCGCCGCTCCCTGCACGGGTCCGGTGCTGGCCGCACTCTTGGCGTTCGTCGCCAAAACTCAAAGTACCGCTCTGGGCGGCTCGCTGCTGTTTCTGTATGCGCTTGGAATCGGCGTTCCCTTCTTCCTGATCGGCGTGTTTGCGATGCGGCTGCCCAAGGGCGGCGTGTGGATGGAGTGGGTCAAGAGCCTCCTAGGCATTGCTCTGTTGGCCCTCGCGGCGAACTACCTCAAGGACGCGTTTGCGCCGCTGCGCCAGGGCCTGGCGGGCTTGGCTGGCGAAATGGGCCGCCATCCGGCCGCTTGGGCCGCTGGGTTCGCGGCTGCGCTGGGAATCCTGATCGGCGCCGTCCATCGCTCCTTCGAGCGGCGCGCGCCGGAGCTCATCCTCAAGAGCCTTGGAGTCCTGCTGGTGACCGGGGCGATCGTCCTGCGGATCGGCGCGCTCGATGCTCCTGCCTCGGGCCAGATGTGGAGCACGCTTTGCCTCAACCGCCAGCAGGGAGAGCGCGTGCTCAGTACCTTGAGCGACACTTTCTGGGTCAAGGTATGCCTGGCCAACACGCAGCCAACGCTTCGGTGGGACGCCAACTTCCCAGACGGCAACCGCAGATCGGTCTCGATCTTCGACGCGGCCTTGGACCAGGCTCGGCGGGAACAGCGGCCAGTGATGGTCGACTTCTCCGCGGAGTGGTGCGCGGCGTGCAAGGAGCTGGAGCGCCACACGTACGTCGACCCCACGGTGCTGCGGGAGATGAAGGACGCACGGTTTCTGACCGTGAAAGTGGACGGCACCAATGAGCTGGACGAGATCGATCAGCTTTACGAGCGCTATGGCGTCACCGGTTTACCCACGGTGCTGTTCATAGACTCGCAGGGCAAAGTTTTGGATCAACCTCGCATCACCGGATTCCTCGGCCCCGACAAATTTCTGGTCCAACTCAAGAAAATCCGGTAATTCCTTGTAGGTGATGACCCGCCCTTGCTCGAGCGGCGAGGCAGAGAGGGGAACCACCGTGAACCGATATGCAGTGGTCGTGCTGGTCGTGTGCTCAGGGATCGCATGTGGAATTTCCAAGGAACAGTACCAGGCGAAGGAGCTCGAGGCGCAGCAGCTCAGCCAGAAATATAAGGACGAATCCGACAAAACTGCCGCCTTGGAAGCCAAGGTGAAGCAGCTGGAGCAGCGCAATACCGAGCTGTCTCACTCCCAGGTCAAGCTGCAGGAGGAAAAGGGCGAGCTGGAGAAGAAGTCGTCTGAGTACCAGCAGCTGGCGGACAGCCTCAAAGGTCAAATCGACGCCGGCCAGATAGAGCTCTCCGAGCTCAAAGGGAAGATGACGGTCAAGATGAAGGACAAAATCCTCTTCTCGTCCGGATCGGCGAAGATCAACAAAGAGGGGCAGACGGCCTTGGGGAAGGTTGCAGACGCGCTGCAGAACGTCAAAGGGAAGATCATCCGCGTTGAAGGCCACACCGACGACGTCCCCACCGGCAAAGGACCCTACAAGACGAATTGGGAGCTGTCCGTTGCCCGCGCGCTGGCGGTGGTTGAGTTCCTCCAGGACAACAAGGTGGACCCCGGCCTGCTGTCCGCCGCCGGCTATGGTGAGTACCACCCGATTGCGCCGAACGACACGTCACAGAACCGAAGTTTGAATCGCCGCATCGAGATTGTACTGGCGTCCGCCGAGTGATTCCTCGCCGGCGCCACAGATGACCCCAGCAGGGGGTCGCGTTGGAGGGGCCATGGTGCGACCGCCCGTCCTGGTGGTCGAGCCAAACGGGAGAACGCGGTCGATCATCCAGACGATGCTCGGACGCAAGGGGTTTCGAGTCGTCGCCGCCGGCAGCGCGGACGAGGGACTCTATCGAATCGCAAGCGAGCCGGTGCTCCCGGAGCTGGTGGTCGCCGAGGCCAAGCTCGAGGGGTCCGATGGATTTGCCCTCTGTCATCGGCTCCGGAGGGACAGCCGAACCGCGCAAGTTCCCGTTATCCTGATGTCCCGCTCCGCGGGGTTGCAGCAGGAAGAATTGGCAACCCAGGCGGGGGCCGACGACTTCGTCGCCAAGCCGACCTTCGCCAGCGATTTGGTTTCGCTGGTGCAGCTGCGGGCCGGATCGGCCTTTGGTGCAACCGAGTTTCGGGAGAACACCGCGGAGCTTCCGCTGCCGGTTTTGCTTCGAGCGCTCCTGGCCGGAGTTCGTTCCGGCCGCGTCGAGTTGACCGAGCCCGAGGGACGATTGTGCTTCCGACACGGCGGGGTCGTGGAAGCCTGGTTCGGCCGCACCCGAGGGGCCGATGCCCTCGTGCCACTGCTGTTGCTTGCCGAAGGCGAGTACCGCGTCAGCTTCAGTCGCACTCTGGTCCAAGGAGCCTTCTACCTCAGCCTCAAGGAGCTGTGCTCGACCGTTCTGCCCGCCCTGCGCCGTTGGCAGCAGTTCATCGAAGGGGAACCCGCGGTCGCCGCGCGCTTGGTGATCGATTTCCTCGCCCTTCGCAATGCGCTGCCGGAGATCCCGGAAGGCGCCTACCCGGTGTTGCGGCTGTTCGACGGGCGCAGAACGGTCCGGCAGGCGGTGCTCGACTCCACTCTTCCGGAGGATACGAGCCTGGCGATCATCTGGCGCCTGTTCAAAAGCGGCGTGCTGGTGAAACCGACAACCCAGGCCAGGATCATTCGTCCCAGCACCGCGGGCAGCAAATTGTTCCAGGGGTTTGGCGCCAAGTCCGCGGCAAGAGCCGAAGAGCTCGACTACGAGCCATTGCAGAACCTCTTGCTGGCCGAAGAGTCTCGCCCTGCGCGTCCCGCGTCCCCATTGCGCTCGGCGGTCCAAGCTGCTTTGGGGATCATCGCGGTGGTAGGCATCGCCGCGGGAGCAGGCTGGGTGGTCTCCCGCGGGGATAGCTCCAGGTTCTTTGCGCGGCGCAGCCTCGCCAGGCAACGAACCCCGCCCGCGGAAGCTACCGGCCCGCCAGTGGTCGAAGAGGCGCTGGAACTGCTCGGCAGCGGCAAGCCGGATCGGGCGGTCGAGCTTCTGGCCCCGCTCGCCGACTCGCAACCGAGGAGCTCGAGCTGGTTTCTCCTCGGACTCGCCAAGTTCGAGGCCGGCGACAGCGAAGGAGCTCGCCAGGCTCTCTTGGAGGCGGTGCGCCTCAACCCGCGAAACGGGGGTGCGAGAATGTTGCTGGCCTCGGTTTACCTCGACGAAAACGAGGCGGCGCTCGCCAGCGCCGAGCTGGAGCGCTATTTGGAGCTGGAACCGAATGGGCCTTACGCCGCACAGGCCCGCCAGTTACTTTCTGCGCATTAAGAAGCTCCGAAGAAGGTCTTTCCATGTCGGGCCACAATCGATGGACGAAGATCAAGCACCAAAAAGAGGCGATGGGCGCCAGCAAAGGGCGCTTGTTCACCAAGCTGATCAAGGAAATTACCGTGGCCGCTCGGCTGGGCGGCGGGGATCCGAACGCCAATGCTCGGCTGCGAGCGGCGATCGCCGCCGCGCGGGAGGCGAACATGCCGTCCGACAACATCGCTCGAGCAGTGAAGAAGGGGACGGGCGAGCTGGAAGGCGTCAATTACGAGGAGATCGTTTACGAGGGCTACGGGCCGGGCGGCACCGCGCTGCTGGTGGAGTGCCTGACCGACAACCGCAACCGAACCGCGGGTGACATCCGAGCCATACTTTCCAAGGGCGGCGGCAACCTCGCCACTGAGGGCGCCGTCAGTTGGGGGTTCAGCCGCAGGGGGGTGATCACCGTGAAACCCGGCCTCAACGAGGATCAGCTCCTGGAAAAAGCCCTGGATGCCGGGGCGGACGATTTGATCAATCTCGGTGGCGACGGGTTCGAGATCCGAACCGAGCCAAGCCAGTTGCACCCGGTGGCGTTGGCGCTCGAGAAGAGCGGGGTGCCGCTGGCCGAGCAACGCTGGAGCTACTTGCCGCGCAGCACGGTAAAGCTCGAGGGCGAAACCGCGAAAAAGATGCTCAAGCTGATGAGTGCCCTCGAAGAGAACGACGACGTCCAGAACGTGTATGCAAATTTCGAAGTCGACGATTCGCTGATCCAGGAAATGTCCTAGCGCTTCGGCAAAAGTCGACAGCCGTCGTGCTCCCGGATACAAGGCCGGTGATTTTGGGAGGCCACCGTTGCGCGTCCTAGGGATTGACCCGGGCAGTCGCGTCATGGGGTATGGGGTGGTTGAGGAGCGATCCGGGCAGTTGGTCCACGTGGCCCATGGAATCATTCGAGCCGACCTGGCGTCGCCCCTCGAGCAGCGCCTGCACCAGATCTTCCTTCAGCTCTCGTCCATGGTTTCCGCTCACCAGCCCGATTGCGTGGCTGTAGAGGGTGTTTTCCAGTGCCGCAATGCCCGCGCCGCCCTGATTCTTGGACACGCCAGGGGAGTGGCGCTGCTGGTCGCCGCACGGACCGGGCTTCCCGTGCACGAGTATTCGCCGGCCAACGTCAAGCGCTCGGTCGGCGCCGGCGGCGCGGGCGGCAAGGACGCGGTGGCACGGATGGTCCAGCGCTTTCTGCGGATCTCGAGGCCTCAGCGCCTCGATGCCAGCGACGCGCTCGCGGTCGCCATCTGCCACCTCAACCGCTCGCACCTGGCGCGCAGCGCGCGCCCTACCTCGGCGGTCAACGGCGTGGAATCCTTCGCCCAGCTGCTTGCACCGGCGTATCAACGCTTCGGGGCGCGGTGAATGATCGCTGCGCTGCGCGGAGTCGTCCTGAGCAAAAACCTCAACGACGCGGTGCTGGACGTCAACGGCGTCGGCTACCGGGTTTTCTTCTCCTTGCTCAGCCTCTCGCGGCTTCCCGATGAAGGAAAGCCGGTGAGCCTGCGAGTGCGAACCGTGGTCCGAGACGACGCCATCGAGCTGTACGGATTCCTCAGCGAAACGGAAGAGCAGATTTTTCTCCTGCTGACCTCGGTCTCGCACGTGGGCCCGAAGCTGGCCCTGACCGTGATGTCCGGCCTCGAGGCCGAGGAGCTGGTGAAGGCGATTGGCTCGGGCGAAGTGAGCCGGCTCACGCAGATCCACGGGGTCGGAAAGAAGACCGCGGAGCGGCTGGTGCTGGAGCTGCGGGACAAGGCGAAGGCCCTGTCGCTGGAGTCCAAGCCCGAAGAGGCGGTCCGGCCCGCGGCGGGTGCCAAATCGGATCTGGTCTCCGCGTTGGTAAATCTGGGCTACAAGCCAGCTCAGGCGCAGAGCGCCGCCGAGCTCGCCAGCTCGGGGCTCAACGCCGACGCGCCGTTCGAGTTGCTCTTTCGAGAGGCCTTGAAGCGGCTGCGCACCGCGGCGCCGTAGCGTTCGACTTCGTCGGAGCAGAACGGTAGCTTCGCGCGCGAAATGGCTCGGATCAGCGACGCGATGACGCCCGAGGCAAGCGCCGAAGAAATCCGCGCCGAGGCCTCTCTGCGTCCCCGGAGTTTCCGGGACTACGTGGGGCAGACCGCGGTAGTGGAGAAGATCAAAATCTACGTGCGGGCGGCGAAGGAGCGGAAAGAGGCCTTGGACCACTGTCTGTTTTCCGGCCCGCCGGGACTGGGAAAAACTTCCCTCGCCTACATTATTGCCGCCGAGCTGGGCGTCGGCCTTCACGTCACCTCCGGGCCCGCCCTGGAACGAAAGGGGGATTTGGCCGGGTTGCTCACCAACCTCCAGCCCCGGGACGTTCTCTTCGTCGACGAGATTCACCGACTTAACGCCGCGATCGAGGAGTACCTCTACCCGGCGATGGAGGACTACCGGCTGGACGTGACCATCGATTCGGGCCCCGCGGCTCGCGCGATGAAGATCGAGCTGCCGCCGTTCACCCTCATCGGAGCCACCACCCGCACCGGGTTGCTGACTTCCCCGCTGCGCGAGCGCTTTCAGATCCAGGAGCGGCTCGACTATTACGAGCCGAAATTCCTGGAGCAGATTCTCAATCGCTCCGCCGACATCCTCGGCGTGCGCCTCGGCCAAAGTGGCGGCGCGGAGATCGCCAAGCGATCGCGCGGAACCCCTCGAATCGCGAATCGGCTTCTGCGCCGCATCAGGGACTTTGCCCAGGTGGAGGGCGCCGGCGAAATCTCCGCCGCTGTCGCGGACCGAGCGCTGGAGCGCCTCCAGATCGACCGCGGTGGATTGGACCCGATGGACAGAAAGATTTTGCTTACCATCATCGACAAATTCGGCGGCGGGCCGGTGGGCGTAGAGACCATCGCGGCTTCAGTGGGCGAGCAAAGGGATACGCTTGAGGACGTCTACGAGCCTTTCCTTCTGCAAGAAGGCTTGTTGCAGCGAACCCCGCGCGGACGCCTGGCAACGGCGCGGGCTTATGCCTACCTTGGTAGGACTGTGCCGAACACCCCGCAGGGCACCCTGTGGTAGGTGCCGAAAAATTGATGCCGCCGGGAACCTGCGGTACCCACGCTTGGCCGCATTCCTGGGACATCGCAGCGAGTTCCCGTTCCCATCCGCTGGGGAGTCGCAATTTCGAAGACCACTGACAGGGCTGTCGCGTTCATCGACAATTTTGCAAAGCCCCAACCCGCGCCAACCTTGGAATTCAGGCTGAATCCGCTACCCCCGTTAAGAATTTTCTCAGCAAGTACGGGAACTTCTCGTGTGCGTGCGGCACCCATTGAAAGAAAATACTTCGTATGCCGCCATGGCATGTGCTTTGCTCATAGCTCCGTCGCTGGACGCAGTGCGGAGGGGCCGTCGCAGGTTGGCGAGGTACGCACCGAACGGTTAGCTGAGGGACTGAATCCATAATGGGTAATTCCTTTAGTCAGCGGACTCTCGCAGGAACAATCAGCTGCCAAGGGGTCGGGCTACATACTGGAGCCGCGGTGAACCTCACTTTGCGGCCAGCGCCCCCGGGTCACGGCGTGGTTTTCGTGCGGACAGACCTGGGAGGCCCGATCGCCATTCCCGCCCGAGCTGAGCATGTGGTGGACACCGCCCTTGCCACGACGCTTGGGCGCTCCGGCGCGAAGGTGGGCACGGTAGAGCACATCCTCGCAGCGTTGAGCGGGCTGGGCGTGGACAATGCTCGCATCGAGCTCGACGGGCCCGAGGTTCCGATCATGGACGGGAGCGCGGCTCCGTTCGCCTATCTGATCAGAACCGCCGGGATCCGGATCCAGAATGAGCCGAAGAGCTTCTTGGTGATCCGTAAACCGGTGTCGGTGGTGGAGGGAGACAAGGAAGCCAGCCTACGTCCCAGCAGCCGTTTCAAGATCGACTGCACCATCGATTTCCGGCATCCGCTGATCTCGAATCAGTCGTTCGCCATGGAGTTTTCCGACCGGGTGTTCACGCGGGAAGTAGCGCGGGCGCGCACCTTCGGCTTCCTGCGCGATGTCGAGATGCTGCAGAAGGTGGGCTTGGCCAAAGGCGGCTCACTCGACAACGCCATCGTGGTCGACGAATTCGCGATCCTCAATCCGGACGGTTTGCGTTTTCCAGACGAGTTTGTCCGACACAAAGTGTTGGACGCGATGGGAGACCTCGCTCTGTTCGGCTACCCGGTCATCGGGCACCTCAGCGTGGTGAAGGCGGGTCATGCGCTCCACCACCGTTTGCTGCTCAAGGTGCTGGAGGACGCGAGCCAGTACGTAGTCGTCAGAGCCAGACGGCGAGAGGTCGAGGGTCTGGATCTGCGCTTGCCCGACTTGGGCGAAAACTTCGAGCCATCCCTGGCATAAGGCTCGTGGGTCCGTTGTTATAGGCGGGAGTTTTTTTTTGGGCGCGTACTTGCGCGCTCAGCTTTCGCAGATCAACACTCTTCCAACTTATGAAATGCAAATCTTGGTCCCGAGCTGCCCTACTGGCAGCATTGCCCATCATCTGCCTCGTTGGGTGCGGCAGATCAAAGCCGCCTCCCTCCACCAACACCACGGTGGCAACGCAGAGTTCCGCCAGCGCCGACAACCCCACGGACACCGTGGTAGCGACGATCAACGGCGAGCCGATGACCTCCGCCGAGCTCGATGAGCAACTGAAGCCGCAACTGTCGGAACTGGATCAGCAATACCAACGTCAGAGATTTCAGCTGCGGCGCCAGGGACTGGATCAGGTCATCTTTCGCCGCTTGGCGCAGGCCGAGGCCAAGAAGAAAGGCCTGAGCGAAGAGCAATACCTGAAGTTGGAGATCGACGACAAAGTCCCCCAACCTTCCGAGCAGAAGATCAAGGAGTTTTTCGACCAGAATGCCTCTCGCTTGCCTCCCGGCGCCAAGCTCGCGGAGTATCGGAGTCGGATCGTCGACGCGATGACGCGAAACGAGAGGCAGGAGGCGGGCAAGGCGCTCTTCGATCGCCTCAGGAAGGAAAATAAGGTGTCGGTGAAGCTGTCCGAGCCGCGGAAGGTGGTGGATGCGAAAGGTCCGTCCCGCGGGCCCTCGAACGCGCCCATCACCGTGGTCGAGTTCTCGGACTTCCAATGCCCGTACTGTGGACGGGCGCGAGACACCATCGAGCAGATGATGCAGGAGTACGCCGGAAAGGTTCGGTTGGTGTTCCGGGAATTCCCGCTGGACTTCCACAAGAACGCGAAGAAGGCCGCCGAGGCCGCGCTCTGCGCCAACGACCAGGGCAAATTCTGGCAGTACCACGATCAGCTCTTCAAGAATCAACAGAAGCTCGAAGTGCCTCAGCTCAAGGAACACGCGAGCGCGGTCGGGCTCGATGCCGCGAAGTTCACCGGCTGTCTGGACTCGGGGCAACACACCAAGGATGTGGAAGCGGATATGGCCGACGGACAAAAGCTCGGGGTGCCGGGAACGCCGACGGTCTTCGTCAATGGAATCGCCCTGTCGAACGCCACCATGGATGAGTTCAAAAGGGTGATCGACGAGGAGCTCAACGCCAAGTAAGCTTCGGGCCCAGCCGCCCGTGCTCCGCCCCGACAGCCTCAGCGTTCGAGTTGCCGACGCGCTTGCGCCACTTCGCAACGAGCTGGGCGCCAGCGGCTACATCGTCGGCACGCTGCGAGCGTTCTCGCTGGGAGAGCTGTTCGGCCTCATTCTCACTGAGACTCGTAGCGGCACCCTCCTCATTTGGTCCGGCGATTCTCGGAGAACGGTGGATCTGCGCGACGGTCAAGTCGTCTTTGCAACCTCCTCCGAGCCTTTCGAGCGCTTGGGGTTTGTGCTGGTGAAGCGCGGTTGGCTGTCGCCGCGCCAACTCGATTCCGCTCTTTCAAAAGTGCAGGCCGGGATGCGAATCGGGCAAGTGCTGCTGCGTGCGAAGGAGATCTCCGCGGCCACGCTTTACACCGCGATGACCGAGCTGGTTCGCGACATCGTGGTGAACGCATTTGGGCTGAGCGATGGAGAGTTTGCCTTTCTCGAAGGCCTCTCGCTCTCCGAGGACGCGCTCAAACTGCCTGAGAGCACCCGATCGATCGTCTTGCAAGGCATGAAGCGGGCCGAGGAGGTGGAGCGATTGCGGCGAAAGCTCCCTCCATCGACCCGGGTGATGCCTGGCAAGGGCCAAATTCCTGAGACGATGCGCAGCTTCATGGCTCGGATCGGCGAGGGCGGAGACCTCGGCGCGCTCCGGCCGATGTTCGAGGGTCCAGAGCACGCCTTCCTCGGCGGCGTAGAAGTTTGCTTGGCAAGCGGTGCCCTTGTCCCACAACAGGAGGCTGTGAGAGCCGAATCCAAGTCAAAGGAGAGCGTTCCGGGCTCGGCGCTTCAGCTCTACGCCTCGCTGGTCCAAGCGATTTGTCGAGCCCTCACTTCCGCCGGGCAGGACCTGTCGGACCTCCAGTCCTTTCTCAAGGATCCGCTTCCGGGAATGGAAGAAGCGTTCGCTGGCGTGCAACTCTCCGCCCAGGGCGAGCTGGACGTGGGGCGGGTGATAAAAAACCTCGGCGGTGGACCCATGCATCGAGCCAAGGCCTACGAGGCGCTGGATTCGTTCATGTCCTACGCGCTCTTCTCAGCCAAAAACGTGATTCCGGCGCCCTCCGCCGAAGCCCTCGCCAAGGAATTCAGGCGAATCCAGGCGGGGCTTCGCCAATGACGCCCGAAGCCGCCCGCGAGCATCTGGCGGTGGCGCTGGATGTGCCGCTGCCCCAGGCGGAGGCGCTCTACCAAGAGGTGGCGCCGTTTATCGGCTACGTGAAAGTGGGGCTGTCGCTGTTCGTCGAACATGGACCGGCGGCGGTTCGCGCATTCGCCGCCAAGGGAGCCAAGGTCTTTCTAGACCTGAAGCTTCACGACATTCCAAACACCGCGCAGCTTGCCGCGATGCGCGCGGCAGAGCTCGGGGCGAGCCTGCTGACGATCCATGCTCAAGGTGGCCCGGCGATGGTGCGCGCGGCCGTCGAAGGCGCTCGGTTGGGCGCGGAGAAAGCCGAATTGGTCAAGTATGCAACGTCGGCGGACGTTTCCGGGGACCGCAGCCAAGTAGTCGGCTACGCCGGGATGATTTTTTCGTGAACGCTCACTCGCACACTAAGGCCGGCCGCGAGAGCCGCCGGAGCTTGAGCCGGACGACCATCCGCCATAAGAGTGCGCTCCTGACGAGTACGATCCTGAAGAATACCAGGAGCCATAGCTTCCGCTGGTACTGTAAGAGCAGCCACCTCGGTAAGACGCGGCGCGCTTCGTGCACACGATTGGACGCAGGCGCCCGAATAACCGTCAGCAAAACTTCCGACTTTTCCATGCGAATCGATTCCACCCGCAGGAACTTCCCTGGGTGACCCTTGCGCAGTGGCGGCGATAGGGGATCCAGTATCCGTTTTCGCAACTCATCGAGTACGCAGCCGGAAAGTACCGCGTTTTCTGCGCGGCCGCTTTCATTCGCTCCAGCCTTTGCAACTCCTCAGGTATGTGCGCAACGCGAGTGACGGTTCGCGAGGTGGTGGGAGAACACCATCCCGAGCCTCAGGGGGGTCTGCGGCTTCCCAACACCTTCCTTACGGCTCGCAACTGAAAAAGGTGCCGTGCTTTCGAGGCAAGCTTGCTTCTACTTGCTCAGAGTATCGATTTTCGGAAAACGTCAATCAAAGGCAATAAAAAATTCTGTCTCGTCTGGATACACGCTGCCCTTCGAGTTTCACACGCCTGCTGGTACAGTTGATGCGAGAAGGAATAAGGGGTTTATCACTTCGCGGAGGGACAAAAGCTCGCTAGAAGCTAGGGACCTTGGTCTCGTGTGATCGCCTAGACGGCGCGAAGCGCAGTTCAGTCTTTCCCGGGTCCTCGTGGTGCACCTGATATTTGAGGATTTCACTGATGATGGCAGCGTCTGAGTGGCTCGGACCGATCCGCTCGAGGAATGCGGATTATCGAATCATCCAGCCGCGCCAGATCCTTGGCAAGATACCTGCCCATATCGGTAAAGGGCCCCGGTCGCCCTTCAGGGTACCGGCGATAAACCATGTGGTAGTTATCGTCGTGCACGCCTTCAAAGTATCAATATGTTCCGTCCGCAACTCGCGGCTCAGCTTGTTCGGTGTTTGGTAGGTTCCCGAAGTCGGCCCGCTTAACGCACTCGAGAAATCGATTCACGGCCTCAACTGGTACGCTCTCTTCCTTCGTGAAAAGAATATCTGCCCTATCAAAGGGCGCCTGTTTTGCGAATATTTTCGCCGCAACGTCCTTTTCAATCTTTAGGCGAATAATCGTCATCTTTCCTCCCGGAAAGCCGACCCAAATGAGCCGGTACGCTTGTGGCTGAGAATTGTCGGCCGACGCAGATAGGGGCGGCTTCCTAAGCTTGCGCAATTGCCAGGCAAGACCGTCGCTAGAGTTTTCGTCGGGAGAATTGTCGGGCTTTTTGAACGTGCTGTCGGGAAAGTATAAAGCACCATT
>Ga0126382_10000558_pt1 | contig 14576 bp, 13 predicted proteins | sample PanSoiMetPlot_30_FD_92548 | JGI IMG/M metagenome (GOLD analysis project Ga0126382, IMG submission 92548) | Tropical forest soil microbial communities from Panama - MetaG Plot_30 | ecosystem: Environmental > Terrestrial > Soil > Tropical forest > Bulk soil | place: Panama | collected 2016-02-17 | reverse complement strand
TATGCCGTGCAGCGGACTTAGGACTGTTCCGCCCCGGCGCATCGCATCCGCGTCCCTTGCGATTGAGAGTGCCGCCGGGTTTAGCTCGATGATCGAATTTACGCCGGGACCGTTCTGGTCCAGCGTCCGAATGCGATTGAGATAGAAATTCGTAAGAGCAACCGAATTGAGACGACCTGCAGTCATCTCTGCTTGCAATTCGGCGACGGTCGCCTCTTCCAACCTACCGCTCTGATCAGGTGTCGCGCGCGCAACACGCGGCGCTGGTCCGACCATCGAGACTCCGGCTCCCGCGAGCGCGCTCAGCCGAAGAAAGCTCCTCCTGCTAACATCGCCAATAGCCTTCTGATCATTGTTAGCGTTGTTGCTCGCCGCACTGCAAAGTTGTTTGGCAGGCAGTTCCGCGATCTTCTCCTTTTCTGATGACATGTCAATTCGCTCCTTCTTGTATTTCATTGCTGAAGTGATGGCCGAGGTACGGTCCAACGGCCGAATGGTGCTCACGTAGAATTAGCGTCCAGGTTGAGTATCGCCCCGTCGACGAGGCGGCTTAAAAGCCCACGTAAAGTCGGAAGGACAACTTCCTCCTATGGCATTGGGGCAAGGAATACTGCGGACTTTCGTCTTATTTTAGTTGAGTCAAAGACATTGGTGAGGATAATTATCTAAAGTAGCACGCGTGATAAGCTGACGAAGCTTAGACCACATCTCAAGTCGGTTTCTGGGCCGACTATATTCCCCTTGGTCTCTTGTGTCAACGAGGCGCATTGGGAGGTTAGTTTACATCGCTAAGGATCGTAGTCTCGGTCGCTATATAGCCCGGCAGGTATTGGCCTGTGGTATTGGACTGTGGTTGACACGGATTCCATGTTGTAGTATTTTGGCGCTACACAAACAGTATTAGTCGAGGCGGGATGGATGCGTAAGATAAGCCCTCACGATTTCCATTTCTTCGATCGAGCTCCGAGCATCAGCAACTATAGAATTGTCCCGACCCTGATTCATAAACGCCAGCTAATCCTGGGTGCAGACGCTTTTTCGCCGATTCAATCAAGGCATTATCGTAGGTGTTCTTCGCGAACTCATAACGGACGGCTTGATTTTCAATCACAACCGGCTGAGTCCCGCTGTCGAAACCCATTCAGCCGGTTTGATAAAAACAGGGTTACTGAACGCCAGTACTTTTAATCGGATCTGCGACGAAGCCGCTTGTTTACGCTCGCACAGAGGGTAAGTAAAACCACAAATCACTGTTGTTGCCGTCGCGAGTCCTGGTTGACAGTGTAAGTTCGCTCACTTAAAGGAGACTTGACCATGAAAAGACAAATATTCAGGTCGCTGCTCTACTTGTCGGTCGTCGCCATTTTGTTCTGTGTCAGTCCCAGAAGCCTTCTTGCACAGGCGGTCACTGGCACGCTACTGGGGACTGTCACTGACCCAGGCGGCGCCGTAGTCCCTGGCGCAAATGTCACGATCACTGAGGTGAACACGAATTTCACTCGTGCAACTGTGACAAACGAAAGCGGTAACTATGTTATTGGGAACCTGGATCGCGGGGTCTACCGCATCGAGATTGAGCACACGGGCTTTAAGAAATCCATCCGTGAAAAGGTCGATGTTTTAGTCAAAAGTGATACACGTGTGGATGTACAGCTGGAGCCAGGGGGAGTTGCCGAACAGGTCGAGGTCACTGCGAGTGTCGCGCTGCTTCAGACTGATCGCGCTGATGTGGGTCGGCAAATAGAAACCAAGCAACTCCAGGACATGCCTCTCGCGTTTAATCGCAATTTCCAAAGTCTCCTTAATCTCGTTCCTGGCGCCAGCCGGGCGGAACGATTCCACTCGGAGTTCTTCAACTCTCAGGACAGCCTTGGTTCGAGAGTCAACGGGCAGTCACGGCTTGCCAACAATGTCCAAATTGAGGGGATAGACAACAATCACCGCACTGGTTTGCTCACTGTGCTTATTCCTCCTATCGAAGCTCTGTCGTCGGTTAACGTCACGACCAGCAATTATGAAGCGGAGCTGGGGCGCGCCGGGGGAGCTGTAACCAACGTCACGCTGCGGTCAGGCAGTAACCAAATACACGGCAGCGTCTTTGAGTTCAACCGGGTCAGCGCGATGGCGGCTCGACCATATTTTGCGAGCAGGAAAGCACCCACCGTATACAATCAATTTGGGTTTACAATTGGCGGCCCGATCAAGAAGAACAGAACTTTCTTCTTCGGCGACTATCAGGGAATCCGGGATCATCGCGGGAATTCGAACGTCGTTTCCATCCCCACGCTTGATTTTCGGAATGGTGATTTCAGGGCTTCGCCGACCATTATTTATGACCCCGCTACCGGCACATCCGACGGGAAGGGTCGCCAACAGATCCAGTGCAACGGGGTCCTGAACGTGATCTGCCCCGACAGAATCAGTTCGGTTGCCAGGAAGATCCTGGGGTTTATTCCGGCACCGACTCGTGCAGGCTTTACGAATAATTTTGAACTGGCCACAGTTCTGGTAAAGAACACCGAATCGTTTGATGTAAAGGTCGATCACAAGTTCAGCGATGACGATAGTCTGTTTGCCCGCTATAGCTTTCAGCGACCAAAGGTCTTCGATCCTGGTCTCTATGGCATCTATGGCGGACCCCGAAATGATGGCTTCGCCGGGACCGGGATTAATCGGACGCAGAGCGGCGCGGTCAACTATACCCACGTTTTTAACCCGACCTTTATTACCGAATTTCGCCTTGGCTTTACTCGATATCGCAACGATGCTCAAAACCAGGACACTGGCTTGAAGACCTCTGAGGAAATCGGCATTCCAGGAGTGAATCTGGATGAGTTTACGAGTGGTTTAGCCTACATTGATATTGCCGGGTATACCAATCCGGTCGTGGGGTTTTCACCCAGTCTGCCCTGGATTCGTGCCGAAACTGACGTCGACCTCGTCAGCAACTGGACCAAAATCTTCAAAGACCACACCATCAAGTGGGGCGTAGACGCTCGTTTAAATAAGGACGATCTGCTTCAGACTCAGACGTACAGTCCCCGCGGTCGATTCTTCTTCAGAGCCGGACCCACCGCACTGAACGGTGGTGGCGCTTCAGGGTTCGCAAACGCCTTTGCCAGTTTCTTGCTGGATCTACCAAACGAGTATGGACGCGACCTGCCCGGCACCTTTCCCACCGTGCGGCAGAAGTCATTGTTCAGTTACATCCAGGATAAGTGGACGGTTACTCAGAAGCTGACGGTCAACATCGGTTTAAGGCATGAGATCTACTTTGCGCCTACTCCGATGTTCTCCGGTGGATTCTCCAACTACAACCCCGCAAATAACAGCCTGGAGCTTGCCGGCATCGGAAAGATACCTTCCGATATGGGACGAAATACAAACTACAAAAACTTCGCGCCTCGGCTCGGCGTAGCCTATCGGTTGGACGAGAAGACGGTTATTCGTGCCGGCTACGGCATCAGCATTGACGCCTCTTTCCCAGACGACAAGTACGCCTTCAATTTCCCGGTCAAACAGAACAATGCCTTCACTGCCGCTAATTCGTTCAGCGCGGCCGGTAAGATGGCCAACGGTTTTGCGCCTCCGCTGGTAGTGCCTACCCCGCCGGACGGCATTATTACCAACGCACCATTGAATCAAGTCTACCTTTTCATCCCGCTGGACCTAAAGGAAGGCTACATTCAATCCTGGAACCTGGCCGTTCAGCGCGCGCTTCCATGGAAGTTCACCGTGGAAGTCGCTTATGTGGGAAATCACAATGTGGGCGTGTTGACCAGGCGGGACATCAATGCCAGTCTGATTCCTGGTTCTGGTAATGCCGGGCGGCCACTCAATGCGAAATTTGGGCGGACCACGAGAACCGACACCTGGATCCGCACGGACACCAACTATAATGGACTGCAGGTGAAACTTGACCGTCGCTTCTCAGAGGGATTGCTGGTGACAACCGCTTACACTTTCATCAAGGCCATCAACTACACCGACGATCAGGGTTCATTGTTCATTCCAGCCATACCCTCGATGAACCGAGGACGTGCGGGTTATGATCGCACCCACACCTTTGTGCAGAGTTACATCTATGAACTCCCGTTTGGGCCAACCAAGCGCTGGTTACAATCTGGGATTGGGCGCTGGATCCTGGGAGATTGGCAACTGAATGGCATTTTTTCAGCCTACTCTGGCTTGCCACTGGACTTCCAGATTAGCGCTACCGCCCTTAACGCTCCGGGCAATGGCAATCGACCTAACCTGACTGGAGACTTCAAAGTGCTGGGTGATATTGGGCCTGGTGTCAAATGGTTCGACATCAGCGGGTTCTCACCACCGGCGCCGAACACGTATGGCAAGATCGGACGCAATGTATTCTCGGGACCTGGGTTTGCCAACCTCGACCTCTCCTTCTTCCGAAAGTTCCGGCTTACCGAGCGGGTTGGAGGTGAATTCAGATTTGAGACATTCAATTTCACCAACACTCCCCAATTCAATCGACCTGGGAGCGTCTTAGGAAATGCTGATTTTGGACAAGTGACTGGTACACTAGGTGATGCTGTTGGACTAGGCCCGCGGCGCATTCAGCTCGGCCTGAAGTTGACATTCTAAAGGGAGGCCAACATGAATCAGAAAAACATCGGACGCAGGGAATTCCTCAAGCAGGCAGCGGCTGGAGCGGCAATCGGATTGGTGTATCCCAGCGCACGGGTCCTTGGAGCCAATGATCGAGTCCGGCTCGGGATCATCGGACCGGGCGCACGTGGCCAGGAATTGATGAAAGAATTCTTAAAGGTACCGAATGCGGAGTTTGTTGCCGCTGCCGACGTATTCACGCGCAGATTTGAAGAAGCGAAGAAGCTTGCACCCGGCCTGAAGACTTTCGACGATCATCGCCGGCTGCTTGACCTGAAAGATGTCGATGCTGTAATCGTCGCGACCCCTCTACACTGCCACGCGCGACACTTTTTGGATACGCTCGCTGCTGGCAAGGATCTTTACTGCGAGAAGACTATGACCTGGTCTATTACCGAAGCTGAGGCTTGCCTCGAGGCAGCGAAGAAGTCTAATCGTGTTGTCGGAATCGGGCTGCAACATCAGAGTTCCGGCAATCTGGTCGATGCGAAGCAGTGGCTCCGGGACGGTCTCGTGGGCAAGATCACTTCGGTGGAGTGTTGGATGAGTCGCAACACCCCGCGTGGCAAAGGGCAATGGGTACGAGAGATTCCCTCCGACTGCAATGAAGCAAACGTGCGGTGGGACGCATTTTTGAACGGTCGTCCTCGTCGGCCTTTCGATGCCAACCAGTTCATCAATTGGCGTCTGTTCTGGGACTACTCGGGCGGCAACGTCACCGAAAATATGGTGCACCAGATCGCATTCGTGATGCGCGCCTTGGACCTGCCGCTTCCAACTGCTGCTTACATGTCCGGTGGCGTTTTTTCTGAGAAGGATGGCCGCGAGGTACCCGACACGATTGCGGTTACGCTCGATTTCCCGAATGATCTGGTTGTCACGTGGCAATCGACGTTCAGCAACAAACATTACGGAATTGGTGATCGCATTCTGGGCTCACACGGCACAATAGAACGCTTGATGGGAGCGACGGATATGGTCACCGGCAAGTCCGCATCGGGGTTGCGTTATTTTCCTGAGAAAGACAATCGCAAGGATGGAGTCGTACTTGAGGGTCAAACGACGGATACGGATCACTACGCTAACTTTGTTGAGTGTGTGCGGTCGCGAAAGCAGCCAAACGCGCCTGTCGAGATTGGGTACCGTTCGGCGGTGGCGGGACATATGGCGAATATGTCATACCGGCAGAAGAAGCGGATCTCGCTTGAGTCAGTCGGGTTGACGGCCCGCAACTAGCAATTCACAAACTCTGCGTTGTCTCGGCGATCTCTGCGTCTCGGCGGTGCTGGTTTCGTTTCAGGTTCAACGCAGAGTGGCTGAGGTCGTTGAGCAAACGCAGAGAAGGCTTTTGAGGCGTCTGCCTGAATGTCGAGTCACAATACTTGGAGCCAATATGAGAATTGATGTTGACCATTGTTCGACGAAGGGACACTTTGTTGTAGTAGCTGTGCTCTCCGTCTTTTTCGTCATCTGTACCGTGCAGGTTGGCAGCGCCGGACAACGGAAGTCCAAGGCTCAACCTCACGAGAATCCTGACGCGACAGTAAATGTACTCACGCCGGCGGAAAAAGCGGCAGGATGGAAGCTGCTGTTCGATGGCAAAACATGGAACGGATGGCGTGGGTTTCGACGAGAAAAGATGCCGGACGAGGGCTGGACGATTGAAGGCGGCGCAATCAAACACATAGCCGGCAACGGCGAACAAAGTAAACAGGGCGGCGATATCATCACGGTAGGGAAGTACGATAACTTTGAATTGCAATTGGAGTGGCGCATCAGTCCCGGAGGAAACAGCGGCATCAAGTATCTTGTTGATGAAGATATGGTGAAGAGCGGCTACTCGGGATTGGGGTTTGAAATGCAGGTGTTGGACGATGATCAACATCCGGACGCGAAGATGGGCAAAGATGGTAATCGTACCGCGAGCGCTCTGTACGATTTGATTGCGCCTAAAAACAAGGTGCTGCATGCGGTTGGCGAGTGGAATCAAGTGCGGTTGATTGTTCATGGGAATCATGTGGAGCATTGGCTCAACGGTGCGAAGGTGGTCGAATACGAGTTGGGAAGCCCGGAGCTAAAGGCTCTGATTGCCGAGAGCAAGTACAAAACGATTCCGGGATTTGGTGAGGTCAGGAAAGGTCACATTCTATTGCAAGATCATGGACACGAGGTTTGGTTCCGCAATATTAAGCTGCGTGAACTGAGCACGCAGTGAAGAGTTCACTGCTCTGCTCGCGTTAATAAGATACTTAACAAACGCACTTCAATGGAACTGGATATGAGGCGTGTCTGTCCGCAGGAAATTGTGCTTTCCTATTGCAGCTCATTCTTGCGAAAGATGTAATTCTCCACTTGATTTGAGCTTGCGATAATGAAGCTTTTGCTTGAGACAAACGAGACACCTAACGATTCGATTGTATCTATTGATGCGTAGTGATTTTTAGCGAACGTAGCAATCTCTCTGGCCTTCTGTTGCCGCTCATCGGATTGTAAGTCGTTGAATCTAGAGTTTATCAAGGCGATAGTGAGAGTTGATCCATTGACCACTCTGAGTTCTATGTTTTGCTCGTTGTACTGTTTGACCAATTCTGCGCGAAGGGGAATGAGATTCTTAAGCTGTGTACAGGCAACCTGTATCGTGATACAGAATACCAAAAAGAGTGCTGCCTTGTAGTTGGTCCCTCTGAACAACACCATTCAACCTCTCCGAGTCAACCTGACGAGGAATAATCCCTCGCGAAATACTTCGATAGCCATTGAGGGTGCTTTCGGGGGCTTGCTCGATTGATAGGTTGTGATCTATTCCGGTTAACTTGTCAATCCTATTGTTTAATGACTTTCCAGTCGCTAACCAATTTCACCGTAGCGCAATTAGGACCACCGTCCTTGCCTCGTCCAGGGATTCTCGCCAAAAGGCGATGGCCCGGTTTATTCGTGACTTGTTTGACGAGTTCCCAGGTAATTCCCTGTAGAGGAACCTTCATTCGTCGAGACCATTGAGTATTTTCCTGACCGGCGTACGTGCCAACGTCTACATAGACGAACCTGTTTGAAGGCGGACCCTGAGCAATGGGACCCTTAAGATTCGGCAGACCGTTTTTTCGATTGTCCGCGACGACTAAGGAGAAGTCGAATATGACATCTCCACGTTTGGCCTGCTGAACGAAGAGAGTCTCGTAGTCGGAACCACCTCCACGCTGGATTCCAAAATCAACTCCAGCAGGCGGATCAACTAACACCAATCGGATTGCAAGATCGGACTCCATGGTTATAACTCCAAACTGTAAACTATTATTTTGTACGCTCAGTTTTATCCTTTGCATCACGGGCCCGCTGCGCATTTTGACCGGCGCTTCTGCGTAATCCGCGGATGAATCAAAAACTGGATCCACAGATGAGGCCAGATTAACGCAGAACAGCGGAGCACTGAGCACTCACGATAGTCACCGCAATGCAGCGCAGTCAAAGACATCAAGTTTCTTCATAACATTGAGGGCGAGAACATAACCTGCGTACAGGCTCGCAGGCAGGATCGCGGATGTCTTGTCTTTGTCAGTGTGGAGGATCTTGTTCCATTCGCTCGAGAGCCCGTGCAATGTGACGGACGGAATTCCCGTTCGTTTGAAGGATGTCGAGTCTGAGTCTCCAATCCCAAGCCTCGTCGCATAGAAAGGTATCTTGCTCTCCTCCGCGATCTTGGCCACAAAGGTCGTAAGCTTTGGGCTCGAGATCTCATCGATGATCTGAGGTCGCCCCAGACCGAAGCTGTCAAAGTTCAACATGGCGCAATAATTGCTTCGTTCCGGCTTTGGGATCGCATCAGCCATGGCCCGCGAGCCTTTCAGGCCTTCTTCTTCGCCGCCAAACGCGACGAAGATGAATGTGCGTTTTGTTTGCCTCTGATGAAACGTCTTGTAGAGATGTGCAACCAATGTAACGCCGCTCCAGTTGTCGACTGCGCCACAGCCCTCCGTCACCTTATCGTAGTGGGCACCTATGATGATCGTGCCGGTTCCGGTGCCTTGAATGGTCACAACGAAGTTCTTGTACTTGCCGGCCTCCACAACCTTGGAGGTCTCTGAAGTAGCACCGCAACGGGTAAAGAGCTCCTGCACAGCCACAACTCGGTCGGCGTTCTTGCACGGAGCGAGAGCAACATCTGCTGACAACTCCGCCTCGGTGGAGTAGGAAATGTCAATGGAACTGACGAGTGGCGTCGAGGTAGCGGGAGTTACGAGAAAAGCAGCTAACACCAAAGCAAATAAACGACCAGTCATATCCTTTTATGACGCACTATTGGCCCTAGTGCCGAAACCTATGTTTGCCGGTTATGGTCATTTGGTGAACGCCTCCTGGAATGTAACCCACTCAGAGGCATTTCTTTCGAACCATTCCTTGGCCCGTGATGTCGCGTAGATGTAACCAACACCACGGGCACGAAACAGATCTTCACCGTTCCACGTCTCTGCGAGCAGATGAATGTCATTCCGGCCGCAAACCTCTTTCTCACGTTGGACCCACGCGCTTCCGTTCAGGGCGAGCTCCCACAGATCTCCGACTTGCTCGCTGATATCCTTAGAATGGCTCTTACCGAGGATGTAATTTTCTGGTTCACCGTCCGCCGGTACTTGGGCGGTTCCTCGGCCGTTTGGTCCCATTTGTGCCAATCTGATTTCACGATCAATTTCTTAATGATAGGCTGGTAGTGCAAGCCTATCAGTCTAGAGTTCTCAAGCTCCCGGCGGAAAGCGTTCGTTACAACTAAGTCACTTATGCCGGGAAATGAAATCGGCGGTACAAACGGACCAGTACGCTCCAGCTGAATCCTGCCATCAACACGAACCAAGTGACAGGACATGCCGTGCACAAGTATGTAGTGGTAGTCGCCCCATCGAAGTAATGGCTTTTCAACTGTGTAGAATCGATTCATACGGTCGCGTATGTAAACGCACCCAGAATGTCCCCGCGCTCAAGCTCCTCGTAGCTTACTGCGGAATGCAACGAACCTTACATTGGCCACTTCTACAGCTCAATGCGATTCGAGAGTGCTTTATGCATCGTTACTTCATCCGCGTACTCAAGATCCGAACCCACCGGAACTCCCATTGCGATTCTTGTGATTCGCATTCCCAACGGCTTTAGCAGCTTCGTTAGGTAGTTCGCTGTCGCTTCGCCTTCGGTGTTTGGGTTAGTTGCAAGGATGATTTCGTCGACATCTAACTCTCGCAGACGCTCGAACAGATTTTTGATCTTGAGTTGATCGGGACCGATGCCACGAATGGGTGATAGAGCTCCGTGAAGTACGTGATACAAGCCTCGATACTCGCGGGTTTTTTCGACAGTGACAAGATTGAACGGTTCTTCGACGACTAAGATTGTGCGGCGATCCCTTTGGGGGCTCGTGCAGTAGCGGCAAGGATCGACGTCGGTGATGTTGTTACAAAGCGAACAGAAGATAATCTTGTCCTTAACTTCCTGGATGGCTTCGATTAACCGATCGGTGTCCTGTCGCTCCGCACGCAGGATGTGAAATGCCATGCGTTGAGCCGATTTGGCTCCGACCCCTGGCATCTTTTGAAGCTCATCGATGAGTTTTGTTACCGGCTCTGCGTAGTCCAGCATTGGTCATTGCTTTCGTCAGGTGGATACTGCACTGGAATTGTTAAGTACAGGTGACACGAGGGGTAATCCAAACACAACTATACCAACTGGTACTAAGAATGTACGAAACTTCAATCTATCTTCATCCGCAGATTACGCAGTTGACACAGATGGAATAACGAACCGCTGAGGTCTAGGCGATTCCCGCAGCAGTGGCTGCTCTCTAAAGAAGACCTTCCGGGAGTCCCAGGTCACCGAACTTTGATCCGAGCTTGCCCCTCATCGCCTCATCGACTTTTCGCGAAGCTTCATTCACTGCGGCGATTATCAGATCTTGAAGCATTTCGACATCGCCGCCCTTGACTGCCTCCGGATCTACCTTCAGTTCTGTCAGTTCCTTTGAACCGTTCATTGCGACCGTAACCACGCCGCCACCGGCGCTCGCGGTGACGCGAACCTTCTGCATCTCGCGCTGCATGTCTTCCTGCATCTGCTGCGCTTGCTTCATCATCTCCTGCAAATCCAACCCGCCTGGAAACTTCATGTACCCTCCTAGTCCCTGAATGAAATGTGCGTCGCTAAATTATTGGTCGGGTTTAATGACCTCAATGATCTCGCCATGAAACTTGTCTATTAACACCTTGAGCCTGGGATCGTCCTGTGCAGCGCTCCTCGCCTGTTGCTGTCGCTGTTGACCGCTCTCATCGGATACTGCCGGCTCGTCATTCTGCCCGGCGATAGAACATTTGAGCGTCAGGCGTTGTCCCAGAACCTGTTCGCAAGCGTCTTCGATTGCCCGGCGATTGTCACGGGTTTCAATCTGAGTCTTGCAACTCGCATTATCAGCCGAATACTCGATGCAGAGATAGTCTGAATCTACAGAGATCGTGCCCTTGTCCAGAGCCGATATGATCATCATTTTTCGCTTGTCTACAAGAGCCGATTTGATTCTCTCGACTGGACCACCGCTTTCTCGACGGGCTGGCTTTGTCACAACCGCTTCGTCAAACGGGTCCGTCGGCGCCTCATAGAGCTCTTCCATCGGAGGTGGATCAATCGAAAACGGAACTACATTCGACCGTGCAGGACTCGCTCCAGCGGCAGCCACCGTCGGAGGAGCGGCCGTCGCAGCAGGAGAGCCCGCAAGCTCTGATGTGAGTGTCGACGCTTGCCCCCGAGCCTGAGGTTTACCACTGGGTGTTTTTCCTCCTCCAGTTCGAGTCGGAGTCGCAGATGCGCGAGTTCCAGTCGACGGGCGCACTAGTTCGGATGAACGTGATTGTTCGGTGCTTGCCGTTCTTAGAGGCGAGGGGGTGGCGCCGCCTGTGAGCTTTGACTCCAGCTCCTCGATTCGTTCCAATGCCTCCTCAAGCAAGTAGAGTCTTCGCGCCTGCGCCATGCGCACAAGACCCATCTCGAGTTGAAACCGTGGCTGCGATGAGTTGCGAATATCCTCTTCAGTCTTTGTCAGTATTTGGAAGAAACGAAGTAGATCCTGCTCGGAAAAATATTCGCCGAGACGTTTTAGTTCATCAGCTTCGGTCTCCGGAAGTTGGACCAACTCGGAATCGAACCCTGAGATCTTGACTACCAGCAATGCGCGAAAGTGCACCATCATCTCGCGACAGAAGTTTCGTAGATCATAGCCGCGCGATACCACGTCATCGACGATCCTGACGAGTTCTCCTGATTGCTGATCGGCAATCGCCTGAACAGTTGTGTTCAACGTATCGGTATCGACCAGGCCGAGTGCGACGGAAACATCTTCGTCGGTGACCGACGAGCCGACGGCGAAGCTGATCACCTGATCGAGCGCCGACTCGGCATCGCGCATCGAGCCTTCTCCGGCCCGCGCGATCGCAAGCAACGCAGCATCGCTTATCTTTACACCTTCGAGTTTCGCTATCCGGCGCAGCTCCTGAACTATCTTGGTCATTGTGATAGTCCGGAACTCAAACACCTGGCAGCGCGAGAGAATGGTCTCCGGAACTTTTTCCAGCGCGGTCGTAGCCAAAATGAAGACAACGCGCGGCGGTGGTTCCTCAACTGTTTTCAGCAACGCATTGAACGCTGGCGTCGACAGCATGTGAACTTCATCGATGATAAAGATCTTGTTCCGGTCACGGGCCGGAGCAATCGCGATCGAATTGATGATCACATCGCGCACGTTGTCGACGCCGGTGTTGGAAGCGGCATCGATCTCGATCACATCCATCGATCGGGACGCCGCAATCTCCACACACGAGGAGCATTGGCCGCATGGTTCCGCTGTTACGCCTTTCGCACAGTTGAGGGCCTTGGCGAAGATGCGCGCGGTTGTAGTTTTTCCAACTCCTCGGGCACCGGTGAAGATATAAGCGTGATGGACGCGATTGTTCGTTACCGCGTTCGCAAGGGTTCTGGTGATCGCGTCCTGTCCAATGACCTGGTCGAACGTCTGCGGTCTAAATTTGCGCGCTATTACGTGTGAATCAGCCATTATCAGAGTTTTCCCGGAGATTTACTGTAACTTGCAATCCTTGTTCGCAATGACTGCCTGATAGATGTTGAGCATATCGGCGGCTACTTTTCCTTGATTTGGATCGTCCCAGGAGGCAGTAAGCGTTTCATCGCCATCCGCCTTTCTTCTGGTTACTACCATCGCGGTGACAATACAATCCGCGCAAAGCTGATTATCCAGCGATGCGTTGGCGTTGTTTGCAGCATTAGCGGCGAAAACAGTCTCTGTAAGCGCCTTCATTGTCTCATCAGGAAGTCTCATACTGCACGAGCCATTCGGTCCATCTCGCAGCAATGTTCCGTCCGAGGTCAATGTGAGGTTTCCTCTTCCTTTTCCGGTGAAGCCGCCACCGGTGACGATTTGCACGGCCCAGGCTCGGTCTCCGGAAGGAAGCGGAACAGGGGTTACAGAGACTCTGCCGGTCTGATTAATGACGTAGGTGGAGTCCTTTGAGGTCTTGTTCTCTTTCTGGACCCTCTGAGATTGAGGACTCTGATTTGAATTTGGAGCTTGTTGCGGAGCAGGGGAGAGAGCTTGCACCGATATTAACGAGACTGCCAGAGATATAAACGTCATCAACATGGCTTACCTTCTGAGGTGCGTGAGAACATTGAGAGTGAGAACAACTCTCTGCGGCAGTCTGACACGAATATAGTTACTACACTGGTCAGGCTCCGGAGAGACCGCGGCACATCCGAGGTCCGCTACCGTTGCTCCGTTCCCGGCCTGGCGGGGTTCGCAGCCTCGCGATTGCACGGTTTCCGGAGCCTGATAAAACTGCCAATTTGCGATTGCCGATTTTCGATTGCTGATTCGAACTGCAATAAAATTGCTATCGAATGCCGAAACAATTTCGATGAGCAACTATGAAAGATCAGCCCCAATTCAAAATCACATCACAAATCGGCAATGTCAAAATTGCAAATTTCAAATTGCAAATTTCAAAGCGGAGAGGGTGGGATTCGAACCCACGGTACAGTTTCCCGTACACAGCATTTCCAGTGCTGCCAGTTCAGCCACTCCTGCACCTCTCCGAATCGGCATGCAGTTGGCAAAGCGGAAGGCAGGAATTGGAGCCTTTGGGTGCCCTCGCTGCTTTCTGCGCGCTGCCTACCGCCTACTAGTCTCACTGGCGGAGAGGGTGGGATTCGAACCCACGGTACCCGTGAGGGTACAACGGTTTTCGAGACCGCCCGATTCAACCACTCTCGCACCTCTCCGCACGCTGGGAATCTCGCCTTTCACGAAAAAACGATTGTAGCATTCGCCTACATTCGTCCTCAAGGATACCGCCTTCTACTATCACCTTATGATTCAAGAATTCCGTCGTACAAATGCCCAGGTGACTAACCACTGCGCCGGCTTTTGGGTCGGGCGCACCATAAACAAGTCTTGCAGCCCGGGCGTGAACCATAGCCCCGGCGCACATTGCACAAGGCTCGATTGTCGAGTAAACGGTGACGCCGGTTAACCTATAATTGCCAATCGCACGAGCTGCGTCCCTGAGGGCCACTAATTCTGCGTGCGCGGTCGGGTCGCTCGCCCCAATCACCCGGTTGCGTCCCCGACTGATGACATCGCCGTCGAGAACAACGATCGCCCCAACCGGAACCTCGCCATCTTTGCTGGCAGCTTCCGCTTCGGCAAGAGCGACGCGCATGAACTGTTCATCGTCATGAAAGAATTGAATCATTGAAGAATTGAGTCATTGAAGAATTGAGTCATTGAGTCATTGAATCATTGAGTCATTGAGTCATTGAATCATTGAGTCATTGAATCATTGAGTCATTGAATCATTGAGTCATTGAATCATTGAGTCATTGAATCATTGAATCATTGAGTCATT
>Ga0126382_10000556_pt1 | contig 14635 bp, 14 predicted proteins | sample PanSoiMetPlot_30_FD_92548 | JGI IMG/M metagenome (GOLD analysis project Ga0126382, IMG submission 92548) | Tropical forest soil microbial communities from Panama - MetaG Plot_30 | ecosystem: Environmental > Terrestrial > Soil > Tropical forest > Bulk soil | place: Panama | collected 2016-02-17 | reverse complement strand
TCGCGAGTGCGAGGCGGCTGCCCTGCGAGTTTGAGCCGCAAGCAGAAAGGCTCGCTTGGCCCCGGAAGTTCTCAGTAGCCGTTGTCGCCGAATGCGGGGCTCGCCGGGGACACAGGGGCTGCGTTTGCAGTCTGGGTGAGCGACGGGATCGCGATCAGCGAGATGAACGCGAGAGCAGCGATAAATTTCCTCAGGACACATCTCCTTTTGACGAAACATTGTCACGTTTCCTGCAACAGCACGGCGATGCCCTTGCAGTCAGCATGGAGATCGGTCTTTGGAATGATCGGATAAGTACATTTGAGGATTCATTCGATAACCAAATCGATGACCTGCTACTACTTTGGTTTAGCTTTTGTTGCCGACGCTTGAATGCGCACGTTCGTGACCAACGTGTAGATGCGGACAGTACCGCACGAGCGTCAATTATATCCTTCGCCCTCGCGCAGCTTTCCACTGAAAATCCAGTAGACGAAAATCGTGTAGCCGAAGATGATCGGCAGCATTACCAGCGTGCCCATCAGCATGAAGACATGGGTTGCGGGCGCCGCGGCCGCCTGCCAAATCGTCAGCGACGGCGGAACGATATAGGGGAAATTCGAGATCAAGAGTCCGAGATAGCCCAACAGGAAAAGAGCGATGGTTGCGAGGAACGGCAGCGCCTCGCGTCCGCTCTCGACCGCGCGCCATGCCACGAATGCGACGAGCGCGGTCGCCGCGGGGACCCACCACAAAAACAAAATATTCGGCAGCGAGAACCATCGCACCGCGATGCGGTCAAAGGCGAGCGGGGTCCACAGGCTCACGATCGCCATGAAGGCGAGTACGACGACCAGCAGCGCCTTGGCCGTGGGTCGCGCGCGATCCGCGATCTTTCCTTCCGTCTTCAATATGAGCCAGGTGGCGCCGAGCAGCGCGTAGCCCGCCACCAATCCCAAGCCGCACACCGCCGCGAAGGGGGTGGCCCAATCGAAGGCGCCGCCGGCGAACGAGCCGTTCTCCACTTTGATGCCCTCGATCAGGCCGCCGAGTATCAATCCTTGGCAGAAGGCGGCAAGCGTTGAGCCGGCGGCAAACGCGAACGTCCAATGCGGCTTGCTGCTGACGCCGAGCCAGCGGAACTCGAATGCGACGCCGCGAAAGACCAGCGCCAGCAGCATGATGATGACGGGCAGATAGAACGCCGGGAGAATGATCGAATAGGCGAGCGGGAAAGCGACCATCAATCCGGCGCCGCCGAGCACGAGCCAGGTCTCGTTGCCGTCCCAGAACGGCGCGACGGAATTCATCATCTGGTCGCGCTCGCGTTCGCTTTCGGCGAACGGAAACAGGATGCCGATGCCGAGATCAAACCCGTCGAGGATCACGTACATCGCAACCGCGCAACCGATGATCGCGGCCCAGATGACCGGCAGATAGGATTCCATGGGAGAGCCTCACGTCACGCGTTCACTCCGACATCGGAGTTGAGGATGGGTTTATCCCGGCCAAAGCGCCGGCCTGCGGCGCCAGCGTCGGCGCTCTGGTGATCGGCGGCTCTATTACTGGGGCTCGCGGTCCGCGCGCGATCAGCCGATTGATGTAATAGAGGCCGATCGATCCCACGACGCCGTAGACCAGCACGAACAACACCAACGTTGTCACCATGCTGCCTGCCGCGACCGGCGACACCGCATCGGCTGTTCTGAAAACACCGTATGCGACCCACGGCTGCCGGCCGGTCTCGGTGACGATCCAGCCGCAGATCACCGCGACGAAGCCGATCCACCAGGCGTGTTGGGCAGGCCAGAGATACCAGCGCGTCGTGAACAAGCGGCCGCGCCACCACAGCCAGACGCCGGTCAGTCCGGTCAGAATCATCAGCAGGCCGATGCCAACCATGGCGCGGAAGGCGAAGAACGGCGGCAGGACCGGAGGACGATCATTCGGTGGAAAGTCCTTGAGGCCGGGAAACAGACCGTCCCAGCTGTGGGTGAGGAGAAGCGAAGCACCGTGTGGAATGGTCACCGCAAATTTGTTCGTTTCGGCACTCTCGTCGGGCCACGCGAACAGCACGAGCTCGCCCGGAGTACTGCCGTCCCAGTGCGCCTCGATGGCCGCGATCTTCGTCGGCTGATGCTTGAGCGTGTTGAGGCCATGCTGGTCGCCGATGAAGAGCTGCAGCGGCGCGACGATCGCAGCGAAACCGACCGCCATGCGAAGCATGGTCTGGCCGTGCTGCAAATACTTGCCGGCGAGGACGTATCGGGCGCCCACGGCAAGCACCACGAACGACGTCGTCAGATATGCCGCCGTCACCATATGCGCGAGCCGATAGGGGAAGCTCGGGTTGAAGACGATGTCGAGCCAGTCGAGCGGATAGGCGATGCCGTCGCGCATCTCGTAGCCGACAGGCGTCTGCATCCAGCTGTTGGTCGACAAGATCCAGAACGCTGAAAGCAGTGTGCCCCCTGCAACAGCGATGGCCGAGAGCGTGTGCAGCCACGGCGGCATCCGGTCCCAGCCGAAGAGCAGCACGCCGAGGAACGTCGCCTCCAGGAAGAATGCGACTTCAACCTCGTAGCCGATCATCGGCCCGACCACGTTGCCGAGAACGGCTGAGTAGCGGCTCCAATTGGTCCCGAACTGATAGGTCAGGACAAGCCCTGACACCACGCCCATCGCGAAGGCTGCCGCGAAAATCTTGGTCCAGAACCGCGCGAGCTCGCGGTAATGCTCCTTGCCGGTGCGCATCCACATGACGCAGAGCGTCGCGATGTACGCCGACAGCCCGATGGTGAAGGCAGGGAAGATGATGTGCCAAATGATGGTGAAGGCGAATTGCAGCCGGGCAATGAGGAGCGGATCGAGTTGCATGAGATCAATCCTCGAACGAGTGCATCGTCCCCGCTTGTTAAGCTCACTCGGCGAGAGTGGCTGACGGGTCCTGAGCGAGGCCACGGCCGCTTAGCTTAAGTTTAGTCACAGCGGTTCAGCCGATCTCGGTCCTGATTGCCTGGATTTGTGCAATCTTGCCGTTTCGGTGCAGCGAGCGACCGAAGCAGGTCAATACGAGATGCTAGGGGCAACGCGAGAGCTTCTCGTACTTGCCAACTGGGGATATGAGACGAGGGGCAACGGATCAAGCACGTGCAGAAAACAAAGTACTCAATAACCAATGGCCACCCCATCCAGGCGCGGATCGGAAGCGCCGCAGAGGGTACCAAACACCGGATCGATGACGATGGCTTGAGCGCTCCCCATGAAGCTGTGCAAAAAGTCATGCGGCTGGAGCCAATCGGTTGGTGGTTCTTCGCCGGGAATAATCTCATGTCCTAACGAAGCAAGTCGGGCGATGACGTCCGATGTAAATGTTGGTTCGACAGAAATGCGATTGCCACCAAGTACGCGTACGCGAGATGCATCGATCGCTTCTTGCGGGTTCATTCCGCGGTCAATCACGTTGAGCAGAATCTGCACCTGTCCCTGCGGCTGCATGTTCGCGCCCATGCAGCCAAAGGTCATGTACAAGTCATCGTCCCGAAAACCCATCGACGGGATAATGCTATGACGCGGGCGCTTCCCGGGCTCGATTTCATTTGGGTGTCCGGGTTCAAGTGAAAATTCCGCCGCCCGATTGTGCAGGATGATCCCGGTGTCTCCGGCCACCATGCCTGAGCCGAAAACGTCGGAAATGCTAGTGATGAAAGAGACTGCATTTCGGTCCTTGTCGACCACAGTGAAATAACTCGTATCTCCGGCAAGGCGCCCCGTGCTCGCAGCCGAGATCGTCTTGTCCATTCGAATAACGCTGCGCCTCGAAGCAATGAACGGGTCGGACAGCAGTTGTTCGAATTGCACTTGGCCGAAACGAGGATCGCCGATGTAGTGGTCGGCATTGGCGAAACTCAGCTTGAGCGCTTCGAGGATGAGGTGTTCTGCCTCGGCGACGTCGCTCTGAAAAATTCCGGCTATGTCGTATCCCTCCAGGATGCGCAAAGCCATCAAGACGATAAGACCCTGCCCGTTGGGTGGCATTTCCACGATGCGGTGGCCTCGGTATGTTGCGGAGATGGGATCCATCCATTCCGAGTGCTGGCTGGCGAGATCGGGCAACTTCAAAAAACCACCACCGGCATCCGAAGCCGAGACGATTTTGCGTGCCAACTCGCCGGCGTAATAATAGTCCCGTCCATGCTTGCCGAGCTCGCGCCAAGTCCGGGCCAGATTGCGTTGGCGAAAAATTTCGCCTGGCTTGGGCGGCTTGCCTTGCAACAGATATTCCTGAACCGAATGGTCGGACATACGCAATTTGGATGCGCCCCATTCCCACGCATGGGACACTTTCTGTCCAACCGCAAAGCCTTCCTCCGCATAGGCGGCCGCGGGCTCGACGAGATCCGCGAATTTTTTCGAACCGAAGCGCTCATGCAGCGTAAAATAGCCGTCCGGCGCGCCCGGCACGGAAACCGACCCCCAACCCGCCTGCGGCATGCGCTTCCATCCGGCGTTGACGAAGGTATCGCGGGTCATCGCTTCCGGACAGCGCCCGCTGGCATTGAGGCCGTGGAGCTTACCCTGCCAATGCACCAGGATGAAACTATCGCCGCCTAAGCCGTTCATCATGGGTTCGGTGACGTTCACCATCGCCGCAATTGCGATGGCGGCATCCACGGCATTGCCGCCGTCCTTCAAGACTTGCAAGCCGACTTGAGCAGCCAGCGGCTGGCTAGATGCCACCATGCCGCGGGGCGCATGGGTAGCGGCACGGCGCGCGTCGAAAGGTTCCATCGCTGAACAATTCCATGAGAGAGCGAATTGGCACCGGGGTGGACTGGTTGACTCAGGACTTGATCGATTTCGCGATTGACCCTGTCAATCTCGGGCTGCCCGAGCTGCGACTATGCTGATCGTCTCGGATTTCGCTTGAGAGGAATTGCCGCAAATAGACCGGTCTTGCATGATTTCGGTGATTTGGCTCGGCTGAGCGAGACCGCCGCCGCGACGGCGGCGAAGGCGCCGAGCAGCGCGATGACGTCGCCGCCCGCCGCCAGCAGCTGCGGGGCCTCGGCGTGCAGCGTATTACGGCCGGAACCGGTCAGCGCTGCCAGACGCCACGCGAGCAGGGAGGACGCGCCCGCCACGCCGAGGCTGATGCCGATCGAGCGAATCACGTTCAGAAGCCCGCCCGCTTCACCCGCGAGATGCGGCGGCACCGTGGCCATGGTTGCGCTGTTGTTGGGCGAGATGAACAATCCTTGCCCGATCCCGAACATCGCCAGTGCCGCCATCACGAGGGGCAGTCTGCTCGCCGTGCCATCCATCCCGACGTAGAGCAGACCCAGGGAGCCCATGCAGATGAGCATACCCGCGAACGTCAGGCGGCTGGCGCCGAGGCGGTCGTAGAGGGCGCCTGCGACCGGCGCGACGAGGCCGAGTGCCAGCGGCACGATAGTGAGCCGCAGCCCCGCTCCGAAGATCGACTCCCGGTATACCCGCACCAGGACGAACGGCATCAGGAAGAACAGCCCGAATAGGGCCGCATAGGCGAGAAGGCCGGCGACATTGCCGGTCGCGAACGTAGCCCGGCGAAAGAGAGCGGAATCGATCAACGGTGCCGGTGCGCGCCGCTCGGCGCGCACGAACAGCGTTACGAGGACTAGCGCCAGCACGGCCACGCCGAACAGCGGCACCGTTGCTCCCCACGCATAGCCCTCGTTCAGCAGGGTCACAAGAGCGGTGAGCGCTGGCGCCAGCAGCAGGGCACCTTTCCAGTCGAAGCGAGCGGTATCGGGCAAATCCTCTGTCGGCGGTAGAACGAACCAGCCCATGATCGAGCCGGCGAGGCCCACCGGCACATTGATCCAGAACACCCAGTGCCAGTCGAGGACGTCGAGCACCAGCCCGCCGATCGCAGGTCCGGCGCTCAAGCCGATTGCCTGAGCGGCGGACAGCACGCCCAGCGCCCGGCCGCGCCGCTCCGGTCCGGCCGCCGTCACCACGATCGCGATGCCGTTGGAGGAGAGGAGCGCGGCGGCGATCCCTTGCAGCACGCGAAAACCGATGAGCACAGGCAGATCAGGGGCAAAGCCGCAGAATGCCGAGCTCAGCACGAACAGGAGGAAGCCGCCGGTATAGAGGAGCTTGCGCCCGACCATGTCGGCAAGGCGCCCGAAGATCGGCAGGAAGGCCGCCATGGCCAACAGGTATGCGACCGCGACCCAGCTTACCGTGCTCAGCCGGGCATGGAACTCGAGCTCGAGCTGCGGAAGCAGAAGCTGCGCGATACTGGAATCGAGCTGGCCCATGAAGGCGCCGATACAGACGGTTCCGATCACGAACCAGCGGTACGAGCGCAACCGGGCAATTGCCTGCGCCGGGGGCGGCTCGCGCCCGTGCCGGACGACATCCCGCAACGCGGCGACGGAGACCGGACCGATAGCGATCGGGGACATGCTTGCCGAGCTCGCAATCACCGTCAGCTTCTCGGCATGCAGCGCACCCTGTGCCACACGGCATACCTCAGCCTGACGAGATCGTTGCGTCGCGGCGGGGCGCGCCCGGCGCGGCAGCGCTCGAAAGTTGAAAGAAGCGAGGCTCATTCTGCCGGCGTGGCGGCGATCTGCGAGCTCATCTGCTGCTCGCGGGCGAGCCGCGTCAGTCCCAAATGCACGAAGGCGGCGATCACGGCCCCCACGACCGGGGCTATCATATAGAGCCACGCATCGGTGAAATTGCCGGTTGCCACCATCGGTCCGAGCGCCCGCGCTGGATTGAATGGGGCGCCGGTCAGGGCCCCGCCCATCATGATATTGAGGGTCAGCGTCATTCCGATTGCGAGCGGCGCGAGACTGCGGGCGCGGCCGGCGACCGCGGTGCTGAGCACGATGGTCACCAGGAAGAACGCGAGCACGGCCTCGATCACGAATCCGGCTGCGGGCGTAATCGTGACGGTGGTCGCGCCGAGCACGAGTCCATGCGCGAGCTGCGGCGTCCCCAGCCCGGTAGCCACGCCGCCGAGCACGGCGCGCAATAGCAGCGCGCCAGCAATGCCGCCGGCGAGCTGGATCACGATATAGCCGAGTACGTCGCGGAGGTGGATGGCGCCGGCGGCGAGCACGCCGATGGTGACCGCCGGGTTCATATGAGCGCCCGAAAGGCTGCCATAAGCGAAGGCGAAAACCATGATGGTCAGGCCGTGGGCGAACGCAATCGCGGCGATACCGTTGAGGCCGGCACCATCGCCGACCACGGCCGCCGCGCCGGCGCCGATGAACACGAACGCGAAAGTACCGATGAACTCCGCGAGGAGCTTGGCTGAAAGACGGTTTGGCATGACTGATCCCTCGGAAAGGTCTCTGATCCGTTCCCGCACGCGCGATCGGCGTCGCGGCACGACGATGGACGGGTGGGGGCATTGCCTACGGACGCTTGAAACAGTCAGTAGGCGAAGCCGGATTGGTCACTCCGACCCAGACGCGCTCGTTCTCGGCATTGATGAACGAATAGGTGTGCGAGCCGTAACCGTTCATTCTCCATTCAAATTGCAGAGGAGAAAAAGGTAGTAACCAGGATCGAAAAGACAGTGCTTGAATTGCTTCCGCTATGCGAAACTTGCGATGATATGGCTCGCGTGAAAGCTTTCCGAGATTAAAGAGCGGCCGCGATGGAGAAGTCCATGAGCGGTTGGGCGCACCCGATCGCCAAGCTCCGCTGCGCTCGACGCATATTGCGAGCTCACACGCGGCGCCATCCAGGCTTGCTCGCATCGACGAGTTCGAAGTGCACCGGAGCGATGCCGAAAATGCCGATGACGGCGGGCTCCTTCGCGAAAGGCTTGACGCCGTCGTAATGCGGCGTGTGTGCGACGCGCCGAACGAAGCCTCCTGCGGGGACCGGCACCGTATGCTCGGAATCGAAGTCGGAGCCGCTGTTGACCCACCAAGTGCCGGAAAGCACCAGCGACAGTCGATCGGTCGCATAGCTATGCGGCGCGCTCATGTAGCCGGGATACCACTTCATCAGCACGAGATAAGGCCCGGGCTGATCCAAGCCGCCGTAGAGCGTCGCCATCTCGCTGCTGTGCGGCGGAACCGTCCCTGCGCGCCACGCATCCCATTTGATGGCGTCCGGAAGGGTGATCATCGTCTCCGACGGATCGAGCTTGCTGGCGCGCGCGCCCGTATCCGACAGCACGAGTGGAAGCGCCGCAAGCAGCGGCGCGAGCAGGAGGCTGCGGCGCGACGATAACAGATCATGGTTGGCGGCGCGTATGGCGCGCGAGAACGCGTCCTCGCAGTCGTTGCGAACAGACATGGAGTACCTCTTTTCAGCTCGGCTTGTGGGGCTTGGAGGCGCTGCCGGCATGTTTGCCGTCTTGGGCAAGCTTCAAAGCCCGCTGCAGATGATCTTCGATTTTCGGCAGGGTTTGGCGGGCGAATTGCTTGAGGTCGGGATCGCTGCCGTTTTGGATCTCGTTCCTGAACAATGCAGCATTTCCTTTCTGATACTCGACTTGGCCGTTGACGTAGTCGCGGTCGAAGGCCGCGCCGTGTTCGGCCTTAAGTGATGCCAGCATGGCGTCATAGGCGCCATGCAGCAGGGGCTCGGACGGCGCAGTGATGCCCTTGTGCTGCAGGATCGTGTTCAGCGCATTGACCACCGGGATGTGACTCACCACCATCAGATGGGCGTAGTCGCGCAGGTTGCTGGACAGCGCCTTGCTTTCAGCAAGCCGGCCGGAATCGATCTGGAAGGGAGCACCGAGATTGGCTTGGGCGATGAAATTGTAATCGACAGCGCTCAACAACGACGTCGGCTCGGAAGCTGCGGCGGTCGTGCCGGCGGTCTGCGCGCCGGCATCAGCAATTCCGGCGGCAAGCGGCAGAAGCGCAAGCGCAACCGCCAGATATCTTATTTGGCTCATGGGTGGGCGCCTTTCGTCTATGTGGCCTCAAGGTTTCAGAGTCTCGAGATATGCAAAGTCAATCTAGCGACGGCAGAACCGAGCGCTTGCCCCGGGTTGCCCCGGTTGCTCGATTTTTGCTCAGAAAAGATCAAGCCATGTGTGTCGTCGTAAGAAATCGCCGGTGAAACGCGGTGGTTGTCCATCGCAGTGAGGTACGCTTGAGCGACAGCGAGTGCAGCGGATCTGATTCTCAGATGCGGAGGTTCGAATCCCGCCGCCTGGGCTGAGAGTCTTGGCGAATTCCCATTCTGGAATGCAGAGGTTCGAATCCTCCCGGCCCAGCCAGCCAGTCCTGTCTCCGTCGTGTCACCGTACGGGCTGTTGAATGCCGGGAGCGTGGTCTCTCGCCCGGCGAGCCTTGGCAGAATGTGAATTCTGCTCGGCTCAACGTACATTACAGGCCGCGGCAAGTCGGTCGATGGCCGATAGCGCGAAGCGTAAATTCGGCTGGTCAACCAAGCGGCCTTGTAGGATCTTTTCGGCAACGTTGCCGATCACGATTTGCGGGCCGGTCACGATGCGCGCCGGGATTGCCAGCAGCGTCTCGTGGATCTGGGCCTGAGCGCGCACGCCTCCCGTGAACGCGGGAGAAACAGACATGACGAGAACTGGCTTCTCGATCAGCACCGAACGTCCGAGGGGCCGAGAGGCCCAGTCGAGTGCATTCTTGAGGACACCGGGAATGCCATGGTTGTATTCGGGCGTTGCGATCACGATGCCATCGCTCTGATCGATCGCCCGCCGGAACTGCCGGACGATCTCCGGCGCATCGGCACCATCTTCATCTTCATTATAGAGCGGGAGACGCAAGTCGCGGATCTCGAACTCTGTAGCGGCGCCGAGCTCGACCTTGAGGCCCCGGAGGACGGCACGGGAATAGGAGGCCTTGCGCAGGCTTCCCGGCAAGCCGAGAAGTCGCATGCGTCTGACAGCTTGATCCATGACAGCACCTGTTTGGTTCTAGCCGGCGTCAACGAGCGTGAGTCGACATACCGCCGGCCGCCGCGGTCTGGCGCGACGGGCTATCCTTGGAGCTCTTATTGACCTTGGCGCTGTTGTCGGGATCAATGTCCTTCACGGTTCCACGTCAGATTTTCCTCCGGTCTCGGGCGCCCGGGGACATATGGGTTAGGTCACTCGGCTGCTTGATCGAGTTTGAGGCCAAGTGCAGCAGCGACACCTGCACCATAAGCCGGATCGGCTTTGGTGCAGTTGGCGATGTGGCGTAGCTTGACTTCAAGTCGGGCATCACCCATGGTGCGGGCGGTGTTCTCGAACAGAACCTGCTGCTGGGCGGGGCTCATCTTCCGAAACAGATTGCCGGGCTGTTCATAGTGATCGTCGTCGACGCGATGGTCCCAATACGTCGCATCGCCCTCGATCGGCAGCGGCGGTTCGATCAGCGCCTCGTTGCGGTCGATCCAGGCGCCCTTGCTGTTGGGCCAATAGCTCGGTGTGGCGCCGAGATTGCCGTCGGTTCGCATCTTGCCATCGCGGTGATAGCTGTGGAACGGGCATTTCGGCGCGTTCACCGGGATATGGTTGAAGTTGACCCCGAGCCGGTAGCGCTGCGTGTCACCATAGGAGAAGAGGCGACCTTGCAGCATCTTGTCGGGCGAGAAACTGATACCCGGCACCACATTGGCCGGCGAAAAAGCAGCCTGCTCCACCTCCGCGAAGAAGTTGTCCGGATAGCGGTTGAGCTCCATCACCCCGACCTCGATCAGCGGATAGTCGGCCTGCGGCCACACCTTCGTCAGGTCGAACGGATTGAAGCGGAAAGCCTTGGCCTGCTCGTCGGTCATCACCTGGATGAACAGCGTCCAGCGCGGAAAGTCGCCGCGCTCGATGCTCTCGAAGAGGTCCCGGCCGTGGCTCTCGCGATCATTGGCGATGACAGCCGCAGCCTCCTCGTCGGTGAGGTTCTGGATGCCCTGCTGCGTGCGGAAGTGGAACTTCACCCAGACACGCTCATTGACGGCGTTGATCATCGAGAAGGCATGGCTGCCGTAGAGGTGCATGTGCCGGAAGCTTTTCGGGATGCCCCGGTCCGACATGGTGATGGTGACCTGGTGCAGCGAATCGGGCTCCAGCGTCCAGAAATCCCAGTTGTTGTCGGCCGAGCGCATGCCGGTGCGCGGATCGCGCTTGATGGCGTGGTTCAGGTCCGAGAAGCGTAGCGGATCGCGGAAGAAGAACACCGGCGTGTTGTTGCCGACGATGTCCCAATTGCCTTCCTCGGTGTAGAACTTCAGGGAAGTGCCGCGAATGTCACGCTCGGCGTCGGCGGCGCCGCGCTCCCCGGCCACGGTCGAGAACCGGGCGAACATGGGCGTCTTCTTGCCGATGTCCGAGAAGATCTTCGCCTTGGTGTAGCGGGTGATGTCGTGCGTGACGGTGAAGGTGCCGTGCGCCCCCCAGCCCTTGGCATGCATCCGGCGCTCCGGGATCACCTCGCGGTCGAAATGCGCCAGCTTCTCGATCAGCCAGATGTCCTGGAGCAGCGCCGGGCCGCGCGGGCCCGCCGTCTGAATGTTGGTGTTGTCCACCACGGGCGAACCGGTGGCATGGGTCATGGGCGGGGTATGGTCAGTCACAACGATCTCCTTTGCTAAGATTCTTTGAACTTTGCTTGGCGGTCTAGCCTTGGAGTCCTTGAGTCGCGTCAGTACGCGTCGCCGCCCGGAGGGTATTCCCGCTGAAGCTGACTGCGAATATTGGGGTCGGGATCGCGACCGACGATTTGCCCATCTTCGATCACGTCTCCCGGCCGCACTCGGACGGGCGGACCGTACTCTCCGCTCTCCCAGGAATCATCCGCCGTGGCGGGCGCGCGATGCCGATACGTCTGAGCAGAAGCGGTGTCGGCAGCCACAATGGTCGCGAGCAGCGCGGAGCTCACCAGCATCTTGGTTACTAGCATCTTCATGTTACATTCTCTCTATGGATGGTTGATGCAGATTTGCTCGGTTGAGATAACATCTGGGTACGGAGATGCTTGGTGAGGCTTGTCGTGTCTTGTCTGAAATTGCGGGATCGTGCTTGAAACCGATGTCTCGGTCGCGGTCAGCCGTTTTGGTTTGGCGGTAGGGACAGTGGTTCGTCGGAGACGAATTCATGGGCCTATGTCGTCCCAGTGCAGCACGCCGATCCGACACCTAGGTATGTGTCTCTCAGACACGCGTGTCATGTGACTCAACCTGCGTAGAATGGACTCGTGCATCCCGATCGCCATGTTGAGGGGATCACAAGTGCTACGCCGCCACTGCAAAGTTACCGTCCCAGCACTCCAACATCATGCGAGGGCGTAATGATGTCGTTGAAACTCGATCTGTCGACTCAGCGTGCAGAGGGTCGCGATTTCCGTCCTGACGTGCTGCTGCTGAAGCCGGTAGGCTCTGCCGTTCCCGACAATCTGGATCTGCGGGCGAGGCCGGAGACTTTGGCATCGCGCATGCGCCAGTTCCCCTTCCTTGCCCGGTTTGCCGTCATCAACCTGGTCGGCGTGGCGCTGTTGGCCGCAGCTTGGGCGGAAGGTCTGTTGCTGAAGCCCTATCGCGCCGATGAATCGGGAATGTGCTACCTTATCACCGCCCTGTTTTTGGCTGGACTCGTCGCGGTCGCGCGCAAAGACTGGCAGACGGTGCGCTGGCTCGGCAACGCGCTCGTCTATCTCGGCATGGTCGGCACGGTGCTCGGTCTTATCATCACTGTCTCCGATCTCTCGGTCGACAAGGCGCAGAACTTCGAGAGCTTCAAGACGATCGTAACCGCGATCTATGTCGGAGCCGGCACCGCGCTCTACACCAATCTGCTCGCCTGCATCGGCTATCTCTGGCTCGGTACCAACGCCCACCTGCTCGCCCGCCAGGAGGTCTAGCGCCATGTGGCGGGGGATGAATGTCTCCTTCCGAGACATGCTGTTCTTATTGGTCTTCGCCTATCTGGTGATCGGCGCCCTCGCCCTCGCGCATGTCACCAAGAATGACGAGGAGCAGAGCAAGGGGCAGACGGCCCCCGGCAATGTCATCGTCGAGATGTTATGGGACAAGGCGATCGATGCCGACGTTGATCTCTGGGTGCAAGCGCCGGGCGACGTGCCGGTCGGCTACTCGAACAAGTCCGGCGTGATCTTCAACCTGGTGCGCGACGACCTCGGCAAGGGTGGCGACCCCAACTCGATGAACTACGAGGTCTCCTATGGCCGCGGGCACTGGCCGGGCGAATATGTCGTGAACGCTATGCTGTATCGCTCGCGCGATCACAAATATCCGGTCGGCGCCCAAATCAAGGTATCGCTGCAGAATCAGGAGGGACTGGTGCACCAGGTGCTACAGTCGAATGTCGAACTCGCTTTCGACGGGCAAGAGACGACCGTGTTCCGTTTCCGCTTGGATGAGAAGGGCGAGTTCATCGCCGACAGCATGAACCGCATCCACAAGAACCTCCGCGCGGCAGGCGGCTCGTGACCAGCTTCCTCATCGCCTTCCTCTCCCTCGCCCTAATGCTCGGCGCCTTCGCCTATGTGGCGGTGCCGGCGGCGAGCCGGGTGCGCCGCGCTATCATCGCCGGCTCCTTCGCGGTCATCCTCGGCGTCCTATTCTTCGGCTATTCCGACATGCTGGGACGGCCGAAGTCGACGCAGCTCGAGGTGTTTCGCGCGAACATGTCGGACGCCAAGGTCATCGGCTCCTATTTGAAGGAGAACGACGGCATGTATCTCTGGCTGCAGCTGCCCGGCTTGCACGAGCCGCGCTACTATAAGCTGCCTTGGGATGACAAAGTGGCGAAGGGGCTGCAGGACGCGATCGCCGAGAACGAGCGCCAGCATGGCAGCGGCGTCGGCATGGTGCTACCCTTTGAGCGCGGTTGGGACCGGGAGGAGCCGAAATTCTATGCGCTGCCGCAGCCAAAACTCCCCGATAAGCCCGGGGAGAGGCCGCCGGTCACTGTCTACAAGGCACCCGAACAGGGGATCTGAGCGCCTGCCTGCGCAGCCGATCGTGTCCGAGCGAGCGTGGCAGTCCAACGAGTGGTGTGCTCAACCGGACCGCGATCGAGGAGATGCTTGCGCGACCCCTTGGAACGACCAGCTCGCTCCCTAACCGTGCCGGACTTGAGCGCGCCCGCTCAATCAGCTCATGAGTGAAGGACTACCGAGTCCTTCTGGATCTCTAACAGGTTCGCACTGGTCTCTCGACGTTCTGCCTCAGCTCGTGGCGGGACCGGTTGGTCAGAGAGATCACGGCGCATTTAGGCAAGGCCGCGCAATTGCGGGCAATCGGTACAAAGCATTCTTTGGCTCAACGAACACATTACGCCTCAATCAAAACTTAGGAGAAGAAGAGAATGCGGCCTCTTGGACGCAGATGAGGACGCGCTCGTAAGCTTCATGCAGACGCTGACGGACGGCTTCATGTCTCGCGATCAGCGCTAAGAAGCTCAGCATTGCCCAAGTGATGGGAACCGCAAGACTGATCGTAGGGTCTTGGGCCAACTCGGGTCTGACGAACATGTTTTTCCTGTCCGGTCGCCGTCATTCCAGCCCTGCGGCCATAGTCCGTCGGTGTCTGGCCCGTGATCCGATGAGACCCCGCTGGTAAGACGGCAAGCGCTCATAAAATCCGGCAATCGCGGGCAAGACCGCTCGAACCCTTTCTGAAACATTCGCCGCGTGAGCAGAGGCGC
>Ga0126382_10000554_pt1 | contig 14675 bp, 7 predicted proteins | sample PanSoiMetPlot_30_FD_92548 | JGI IMG/M metagenome (GOLD analysis project Ga0126382, IMG submission 92548) | Tropical forest soil microbial communities from Panama - MetaG Plot_30 | ecosystem: Environmental > Terrestrial > Soil > Tropical forest > Bulk soil | place: Panama | collected 2016-02-17 | reverse complement strand
TGGAATACGGGACATTCTTCGACTGGTTCTTTCACGCGGACTGCGATTAACGATTGCAGGAATCGTGATCGGTGGCTTAGCAGCGCTTCTGCTTACCCGCTTGATGGGCAATCTGCTTTATAAAGTGAGTCCCCACGATCCGTTGGCGTTTGGATCCGCCCTCGTGGTGATTACAATCGCTTCGCTACTTGCCTGTTTTTTACCCGCTCGGCGCGCGACACAGATCGATCCAGCTCAGGTCTTACGAGAACAATGAGAGACGGCCTAACGAAATCCCGAGATTTGCCACCTGAATAAATACTGATCTTCGTATGCTCAAAGATTTTCGATTCGCTTTGCGTCAACTGGTCAAGCAGCCAGGGTTCGCGTTCATCAGCATTCTCGTGCTTGCGCTCGGTATCGGTGCGAACACTGCGATCTTTAGCGTTGTCAACGCTGTCCTGCTACGACCGCTTCCTTATCCCCATTCAGAGCAACTGGTCTTGCTGCGTGAAAGGTTGCTCGGGCCGTCCGGCTTCGAGTCAGGCTCGGTTAGTTACATGAATTATCTCGACTGGCGCGCCCAGCAGAAAAGCTTCACCGATCTTGCCCTGGCAAGAACCGAGGGTGTGAGCCTCTCTGGCTCCGATGGGACGTCGCCACCTGAAGCAGCTCGAGCCGGGCGAATCACTGCGAATTATTTGTCGATCTTGAAGATGCCTCCGCTGATCGGTCGTGATTTCGTAGAGAGCGACGATATTCCCGGCGCAGCAAAAGTAGCGCTGATCAGCGAACGAGTTTGGCGGAAGCGATTCGGCGCATTGCCGACTGCAATCGGACAACGATTGAATGTCGATGGCGTGCCGCGTGAGATTGTCGGCGTTGTTTCGGAGCGTGTTCGTTTCCCGCGGAGCTGCGACGTCTTTTTGCCGCTGGCCGATTTGCGTGCCGATCACGATTTCCTGTCGCGTGGAAATCACGAGGCTTTTTCGTGTCTGTGCCGATTAAAATCGGGAGCGACATTAAAGCACTCAATCGCAGAGCTCGATACCATCGCAGCCGATCTCTCCCGGCGCTATCCGGATTCGAACACTGGCCGGCAGATCTCCGCGAAGTTGCTGCTGGAGTATTCGGTAGGCCAGTACCGGTATCTTCTTTGCGTGCTGCTTGCGGCCGTGGCTTGCGTCTTGTTAATCGCCTGCGCAAATGTAGCGAATCTTCAGCTCGCGCGCGGCATTGCTCGCCGCAAAGAACTCGCAGTGCGCGCCGCGCTTGGTGCCAGCCGGTGGGACCTGGCGCGCCAGGTATTGGCGGAAAGCGGAATCGTCGCCTTGCTAGGGGGCGTTTGCGCCGTGCTAATTGCCGTCTGGAGCCTCGACGCAATTCGCTCGCTTGTTCCGCCTAACGTGCCGCGATTTCAGGAAACGAATATCGATGGGTTGGTCCTCGTGACCACAACCATTATTTCAGTGCTCGCCGGACTGCTCGTTGGAACGTGGCCCGCATTGCGCGTCTCGAACACAGAATCGATGGCAGCCGAATTACACGAAGACGGCGCGCGCGGAAGTAGCGGCGCGCAACGACAGCGCGCCCGCGCGATCCTCGTGGTAGCACAAGTTGCTCTTGCGGTCCTGCTGCTCGCGGCAGCGGGCTTAACGTTGAAGAGTTTTTGGCGTTCGCAGCAGGTACCGCTTGGATTCAATCCAAATGGAGTTTTGACCATGAGCGTTGCCTTGCCGGCATCGCGTTATGATTCCCCGGAGAAGATCGTTCGCTTTTACGATCAATTGCTTGAGAAAGCTAGACACCTCCCGGGCGTGAACTCGGCGGCGATTTGCAACAACGAACCGTTCGATCATCACGAATGGGATAGTTCGTTCCACATTACGGGGACGCCACCTGATCCTCATGGCCAGGAACCGATCAGCGAGATGGCGATTGTTTCACCAGATTACTTTCGCGCGCTTGGTATGTCGATTTTGCGCGGCAGAGATTTCGGACCCGAAGATGTGAAGGGTCGTCCGGGAACGGTTGTGATTGATGAGCTTGCCGCGCAAAAATTTTTCCCTGGCGCCGATCCGATCGGTAAACAGATCGACGACCCAGTTACCGTTGGCGAGCCCAGCCAGAATGGCGTTCCACTAACCATTATTGGAGTTGTGCCCCACACCCGGAACAATGCCCCGGGCGAAAACGACGAGGCCCGTAAGTTGCCGATGATGTATTTCAGTGCGTCTCAGTTTGCGAACGTGGAGCAGAACCTTATCACCCGCGCGAAGGCAGGTTTCAATCCGCATTCCCTTGTCGGTCCGATCAAAGAGCAAATCGCGATTCTGGATCCTGATCAGGCCGTTTCCGATATCGCGACGATCGAGGAAAACATCGACGACAGCCTGGCTTCGCAGCGCCTGACAATGACGTTACTCGGTGTATTTGCGGGACTCGCGCTGATTCTCGCAAGCATCGGTCTTTATGGAGTCATGGCGTTGATTGTCACGCAACGAACGCGCGAGCTCGGCATTCGGTTTGCGCTCGGTGCCAGCCGCGGTGATGTCCTGCGGCTTGTTCTTGGCCAGGGGGCTGTCCTCGTCGGAATCGGACTCGCTGCCGGTTTGGTCGGTGCGTTTTTCGCCAGTCGCGCTTTGACAAGTGTTCTGTACAACGTTGCGCCGTTAGATCCGGTAGCTCTCATCAGCGCTCTACTCATGCTTTCACTGGTAGCGTTGATCGCGTGTTTTTTGCCTGCACGGCGCGCCAGCCTGGTGGATCCCATCGAGGCACTGCGCAAGGAATGAAGGGAATTGCGAAATTGCTGATTACAATCATATGAGCGATTTTCGATATGCACTTCGGCAGCTTGTAAAGTCTCCTGGCTTCACAATTGTCGCCATCCTGACTCTGGCGCTTGCCATCGGTGCAAACACGGCTGTGCTCAGCCTGGTCAACGCGTTATTGCTCCGACCGCTTCCTTACAACGCGCCAAATGACCTGGTGCTGTTGTGGGAGCGATTTCCACCTCAGGGGCTAGAGCGAATTCCGGTCTCAGCGCCGGAGTATCTAGACTACGAAAAACAGGCGACAAGCTTCGAAAAAATCGCGGCCTTCAACTACGCCGCCTACAACCTGACGACCGGCGACGTTCCTGAACGCGTGTCCGGCGCCGTGGTGTCGCCAAGCTTATTCCCATTGCTCGGCGTCGAGCCAGTCAGAGGTCGTGTTTTCACAAAGGATGAGGGCGCGGAAGGCCGCGATGATGTCGTTGTGATCAGCGCCCGATTGTGGCAGCGGCGCTTCAATGCCGACCCAACAATTGTCGGCAACAAGATTTCACTGAACGGTCGGCCGCACACAGTGATAGGTATCATGCCCGGGCAGTTCGATTTTCCTTTGCCCGTGTTCAATCTGCAGGGATCGCGCTTCGCCAGTCGCGCCGATATTTGGAAACCGATTGCTTTTAAGAAAGAAGAACTGGAAGCGCGGTATGCGCGCAGCTACGGAGTGATCGCGAGGCTGCAACCGGGCGTTTCAGTGGCCAAAGCGCAGGCTGAAATCGACAACGTCACAGTAAATTTCAGGCAGACAAATCCGAAGAATTATCCGCAAGAGCCGAGTGCGTTCGGGGCGAAACTTTACCCGTTGCAGGATCAGGTGGTGGGCCCGATGCGCACCGGGCTATGGATTCTGCTTGGCGCAGTCACGCTCGTCTTGCTGATCGCCTGTGCGAACCTGACTACGATGCTGTTCGCGCGCGCCGCATCCAGGGAGCGAGAAATGGCAATCCGCGTTGCGCTGGGGGCGAGCCTGAAACGGATGCTGCGACAATTGCTAACCGAGAGCGTGTTGTTGTCGATCCTCGGCGGAACCGCGGGAGTATTGCTCTCGATTTGGGCAATCGACCTGTTGCGCGCGATCGGAGCGCAAACAGTGCCGCGGCTTCGCGAAGTGAATCTCGACCTCAATGTGCTCGCGATGACCTTTGGTGTCTGTGTCATTACCGGAATCCTCTTTGGCATCGTGCCTGCGCTTGTTAGCGCCAAACCCGAATTGACCGAAGCGCTAAAGGAAGGCGGACGCGGCTCGACGTCAGGCGCTCATCGCCACCGGTTGCGCAGTAGTCTAATCATCGCAGAAACAGTCCTCGCGCTTATTTTGCTCGTGAGCGCCGGCTTGCTGATCAAAAGTTTCGTCCGCCTGCAAAATGTCTCTCCCGGATTTAATGCGCATAACGTTTTAACCGCAGAGATTTGGTTGCCGGTAGAGAAATATCAGCGCGGCCAACCGGTGATTAATTTTTACGCGGAAGCGGCTCGACGGATCAAAAACATTGCCGGCGTCCAGCACGCCGCATTCACTGTCATGCTGCCGCTAAGCGGCTCGAATACGGACAGCTCTTTTATTATTGAGGGGCAGGACCCAAAAGCAACGGGTGCGTTTCCGGACGAGGAGATTCGGGACATCACTCCCGACTATTTCCGCGTGCTGCAGACCCCTTTGCTGAAGGGGCGATTTTTCACCGAGTCTGATACAGCTGATTCGCCGCTGGTGGTGATCGTGAACCAGGCGTTCGCGAAAAAGTATTTCCCGAAGGGCGAAGCGCTTGGCAAACGGATTTCGCGGGACGACACGGATCCGAAATGGGCGACGATTGTCGGAGTTGTCGCGGATATCAAACACCGCGGTCTTGATGTAGAAGCACAGCCTGAGTATTACCTCCCGCACACGCAGGGTCAGGATCGCGAGATGGCGCTGGTGGTACGCAGCGCGCAGGACGCGCGCACTCTTGCTCGAGCGGTTCGGGAGGAGTTAGGCAACATTGATCCGGACATTCCGCTTGCAAACATGCGCACGCTGGATGCCGTGGTCGCCGATTCGGTGGCGCCGCGACGGCTTTCCGTTGTCCTGCTCGGCGCATTTTCAGCGGTCGCACTGCTGCTCGCGTCGGTAGGCATGTATGGAGTTATTTCATTTCTTGTCGCCCAGCGTACGCATGAGATCGGCGTCCGCATGGCGCTCGGCGCGCAGCGTTCGGATGTGTTGAAAATGGTGATCGGCCACGCGGTAAGGTTGCTTCTTATCAGCGCGGCGATTGGTCTGCCGATCGCGTTTTTCTGCAGTTCAGCGCTGCGAACGATGCTCTATGGAGTAAGTCCGTTCGATATATCAATCTTCCTCATCGTCACTGTGATCCTGGGCGGTGTCGGCCTTCTCGCCAGTTATCTCCCCGCGGTTCGCGCGTCGCGCTCTGATCCAGTGATCTCGCTCGGCCACAATGCTTAATCATGATTCGTGATCTCAAATTTGCGTTCCGCCAGCTGTTCAAGGCCCCGGCGTTTATGATTTCAGCGATAACCGTACTCGCGCTCGGCATTGGCGTGAATACCGCCGTATTCACCATCGTGAACACGCTTTTCTTTGCCCCGCCGGCTTATGCCAAGCCGCATGAAATGGTGCAGCTTTTTTCTCAGGACAAAAAGGATCCCAAGAAATTTCGCGGTTTCTCCTATCCCACTTATCTCGACATTCGCGAGCAGAACACGGTGTTCACCCATGTACTGGGTTTCAATCTTGCCTTGATCGGCCTGGGCCAGAAAGGTGACACACGGCGCGCGTTCAGTGCCATCGTCACCTCGAACTATTTCTCCGTGCTTGGCGTTCCGTTAGCTCGAGGCCGTGCATTTTTGCCGGAGGAGGAAACGCCCGGCCACAACGCGTCAGTCGCGATCGTGAGTTACGGTTACTGGCAGAAGCACGACCTCGATCCGAACGTGCTCGGCTCGCAATTACTGATCAACGGTCGCTCGTTCACAATCGTCGGAATTACCCCGAAGCGTTTCGTCGGCACGATGCAAATTCTTTCGCCGGAAGTTTGGTTGCCGATGAGTGTTTATGATCAGGTAGCGAACGATTTTGAGTCGGGGAACAAGACCACGATTGACGATCGCAGAGGAACGCAGTTGCGCATCATGGGCCGGCTTAAACCCGGGATGACTGCGACCGCCGCCGCGCCTGCGCTCGAAGGGCTCGCGGCCAATTTGGAAAAGGCCTATCCGGTCGAGCAGAAGAATCAAACGTTCATTACGGCACCGGTGTCGCGTAATTCGGTAAGTAACAACCCGGCGGCCGAGAGCGGGATAAAAGTGATCGCGCCATTGCTGCTCGGAATGGCTGTGGTGGTGCTGCTAGTCGCATGCCTTAACCTCGCTAACATGCTGCTCGCGCGCGGTACTGCGCGTCGCAAAGAAATCGCAATTCGTCTCGCGCTCGGTAGCAGTCGTTGGCGCATCGTTCGCCAGCTTCTCACTGAAGGCTTTGCGCTGGCGGTACTCGGCGGCATGGGCGGACTCGTTCTTGGACTCTGGTCGTCCGATTTGCTGGTTGGCTCAATGCGAAGGCTGATGCCTCTCGACATTGTATGGTTGACAGGACCGAACCCCGCGATCTTGGCAGCGACGTTCGGATTCTGCCTGCTCGGTACGCTCATGTTTGCGCTCGGGCCGGCCTTGAAAGTTTCGCGCAGCGCAGTAGTGACAGATTTGAAGGAACATGCCGGGGAGGACGCGGTGCGCAGGCGCTGGAAATTCCTACCCCGCCACCCGCTCGTCGTCGTGCAAATCGCGTTCTCACTCGCGCTCATTACGGCTGCGGCTTTGTTCATTCGTGGCGCAGGCAAAGCAGCGTCCGTCGATACCGGATTAAAACCGGGCGCAAGCTACATTCTCGAAGTCGATGCGAGCCTGGCTGGCTACGAACCAAAGCGCGCGCAGGACCTTTATCGCAATTTGAATGAGAGACTGGCAGCACTGCCAGGTGTGGAGCGCGCGAGCGTTTCTTCAATAGTTCCATTCGGGATGTTTGAGTTGACCAGAAAGGTCCAACGCGCTGGATTCCATCTCGCTCCCGATGCTAAACCGGCGACCGCCGGCGAAGGCCTTGCCTTCGAGGTGGCTTGGAACAGTGTCGGCGCGGATTATTTTTCAACCGTTGGATTGCCGGTGGTTCGGGGTCGCGCGTTCACCGAAGCGGAAGCGACCCAGCCCGGTCCGAAGGTCGCAATTATTGACGAAGTTCTGGCAAAGAAGCTCTGGCCGGATGGTGACGCGCTTGAACAACGCATTCAATATGCGAGCGGGAATGCGCCATCGGCCCAGGGCGGAGATGCCCACGTCGGACGGAGCGCGGATGTGAGTGAAGAGGAGAAGCAGGGAGATACGATCGAAGTAGTCGGCATCGTGCCGGCAACGCGCCATGCGCTCTTCGAAAAGGAGCCGATTGGCGGAATTTACCTGCCGTTCGCACGAGGATTCCAAAATGACGTTTCCTTTTTTGTTCGGTTTGGCTCGCTCACGTCCGGAAACGAAGCCGCCACAGCCAATTTGCTACGACGTACCGTGCGCGATGTCGATCCGTCAATCCCGATCCTTTCGCTGCGGACGTTCACGCAGCATCTCGATTCGAACCTGGATCTCTGGCTCGTTCGAGCGGGTGCGGCGTTGTTCTCCATCTTTGGTGCACTTGCGCTCGGTCTCGCCGTCGTTGGCCTTTACGGAGTCAAAGCTTACTCGGTCGCTCGACGCACCCGAGAGATTGGAATCCGGATGGCGCTCGGCGCTCAGGTTGGAGCGGTGTTGCGAATGATCATGCGTGAAGGTTCCATCATGCTGGTCAGTGGAGTCAGCATTGGCCTCCTGCTTGCGATCGCGACGGCGAAAATTCTGAGCGGACTTCTTTATGGAGTTCGCGCGCTTGATCCGATCGCATTCACTGTCGCTCCACTAGTACTCACTATCGCCGCACTGATTGCCACATATTTACCCGCGAGACGCGCCACGCGGGTCGATCCAGTCCAAGCATTACGAAGCGAGTAAACGTATGATCAAACTCAAAAATCTCGAACGTTCTTATCCGCTCGCGAAGGAAAAGTTTTTCTACGTCTTGCGCGACATCAACCTGGAAGTCGAAGAAGGCGACTTCGTCTCCGTGATGGGACCTTCCGGCGCGGGCAAATCGACATTGTTACACATCCTTGGCATGCACGATCACGGGTGGCAGGGTGAATATTTTTTGGGCGAAACCGCAGTACATCATCTAAAGCCGAAGGAACGCGCCACGCTACGGAACGAGCAGATCGGATTCGTGTTTCAGCAGTATCATTTGCTCGATGACCTCACAGTTTACGAGAACCTCGATATCCCGCTGTCGTATCGCCACTACAAAAAGAGCGAACGCGCTTCAATGGTCGCGGACATGCTCGATCGTTTCCAAATCGTCGGCAAAAAAGATTTGTATCCGAGTCAGCTTTCCGGAGGACAACAACAATTGGTCGGCGTTGCGCGAGCGATTATCGCCGAACCAAAACTTCTGCTAGCCGACGAACCCACCGGAAACCTGCACTCCAGCCAGGGCGAGGAGATCATGGAGCTCTTCTGCAAGCTGAACGAGCAGGGCATGACGATCGTGCAGGTCACGCACTCCGAGAAGAATGCGTCGTACGGCAAACGCGTCATTCAACTGCGCGATGGCTGGATCGTTGACAAATAACCAAAGGAAATTCGTTATGATTCTAGATTCTTTTCGCCAAGATGTCCGAGTTGGCCTCCGTGTTTTGTTCAAAGACAAAACTTTTTGCTTTCTGGCCGTGCTTGTCCTCGGCCTCGGCATTGGCGGTGCAGCAACCCAATTCACCATCGTTAACGCGATCGTGTTGCGCGGATTCTCCTTCCCGCATCCGGAACAGTTAATGAGCGTCGGCCTGATCGATCCGAAGGCGAGCGACCAAAACAACAATTTCGGTATCGGCAATGTTCCGACTGCGCAGGATTACGAAGATCTGAAAGCGGCGCAAAAATCATTCTCGATGATGGCCGGCTATCTCAACGGATCGACTGTCAACGTCAGTTACAAGAACAACCCGCAGCGTTATACCGGCGCTTACGTAACCGAAGATTTTTTCAAGATCATCGGTGTCTCGCCAGTTCTCGGCCGCGATTTCACGGCTGCGGACAACAAACCGGGAGCGGAAAAGGTCACGATTCTCGGCGACGAAATCTGGAGACGCGATTTCGGCGCCGACCCAAACATTGTCGGACAAAGTGTCCGGATTAACGGCAAAGCCGCGACCGTCATCGGGGTGATGCCATCGAATTTTAAGTTCCCGGTTTCAGAGGAGCTCTGGACGCCTTTGTATAATGAGTTTCCCCCACAGCCGCGCGGCGACTTGCGGTTGGGAGCGAGCACGATTGCGCCCGCAGTCATGGGCCGGCTCAAGGCGGGTGTGACTATTGATCAAGCGAATGCGGAGTTTATTGCGCTTGCTCGCCATTTGGCCGAGGACAATCCCAAGACGAATCAGAATCTGACGTCGGCCAGCGTGCAGCCGCTGCTTAATATATTCACCGGCGTCCAATTTCGTCAGACCGTTTGGGCAATGCTCGCCGCAGTCGTCCTCGTGTTGCTGATCGCGTGTGTGAACGTGATGAACATGCAGTTTGGCCGTGCTGCGTTGCGGGCAAGGGAACTGGCGATTCGCGGCGCTCTTGGCGCGACCCGCTGGCGACTGATGAGGCAAATGTTGACCGAAAGTCTGCTTGTCGCGGTGTTGGGGACCATCACCGGCGTGATCATCGCCTATTGGGCCGTCGATCTCTTCGTTCGATCGATTAACGCGTTGCCCTTTCCGGCACCTTATTATTGGAAATTTACGATCGATGGATCAGTGCTCGTTTTCACCGTCGCGATGACTCTGCTGGCCACGATCGCCTCCGGTCTCATCCCGGCATTCCTGAGCGCCAGAGGCAACGCAGCGGAGATCATGAAAGAAGGCGGCCGCGGCAACAGCAGTCGATTGGTCAACATCATCACCCGCATGCTCGTTGTCGGACAAATCGCGCTTACTGCAGCGCTATTGATCGCCGCGACGCTCGAAATCAAATCGATCCGAAATCAGATGAAGCTGGACTACGGCTACGACGAAAATGCCATTTACACTGCGCGAATGGCTTTGATGGAGGGCGCGTATCCAAGTGAAGATTCACGGCGCGAATTTTTCCAGCGTGCGGTGCGCGCGCTGCGGGCCAATTCCCAATTCGAGTCCGCCGCCATGAGCAGTCGCTTCCGCATGACCTTCGATGGCCAGGGGCAATATGAAGTTGACGGTAAAAATTATCTCACCGACCGGGATCGCCCGCGCGGAAATTTCGAATCGGTCTCGGACAATTATTTCAAGACGCTTGGCTTGAAAATTCTCGAAGGCCGCGATTTCACCGTCGACGATATCGATTCGAAGCAACCGGTGGCAATTGTGAACGCGAGTTTTGCGAGGAAGTATTGGGGCAACCAAAGCGCGGTTGGTCACCAGGTGCGAATCTTCAATCCGGGTCAGCCGCAGGCTTGGCGAACCATTGTCGGCGTCGTGCCGGACACTTTGATGCAAGGTCCGTTCGATCAGCAAACCGAGGGCGTTGGATTTTACATGCCATTGTTAGGCGCATCTCCGGCTCCTCAGTTTTGCACGATCGTTGTTCGTCCGCGCGCAGGTCAACGCGCTGACACTCTTGGCCCGGCTTTGAGCAGAGCGGTTGCCGAGCTCGATTCGAACCTTCCGACTTATTTTGCTGGAACGCCGGGACGATTTCACAATGAAATTCTCTCTGCCAATCGCATCATCGCGACGTTGTTCACGATTTTCGGAATCGTCGCCTTCATTCTCTCAGCCGTCGGACTTTACGGTGTGATGAGTTTCTCGGTGAACCAGCGCACACAGGAGTTCGGAATTCGAATGGCGCTAGACGCTGACGCCGCGCGAATTTTCCGAATGGTGATGACGCAGGGTGCTTGGCAGCTCGCGATTGGTCTTGTACTTGGCGCTGGCGGAGTTGCGCTACTGCTCGGAGTCGTTGTAGCCGCTGCCTTGAAAAACATTTTGTTCAAGGTGAACGCGCTCGACCCGACGATTTATTTCGCAGTCACTGGATTACTCACGCTCGTTGCAGCTGTTTCCTGTTTTGTTCCGGCGCGTCGGGCTACCCGCGTCAATCCCGTGGAGGCGCTGCGTTACGAGTGATTGATCAAAACTTAACCCACTAACACACCATGTTTACTCTTCTTCGAACTTCATCCTTATTCTTCATTCTCGCCCTGACTGCTTCGGCGGCGTCCGAGGAAGATATCAGTCAACAAGTTGATGCGATTCCCGGCGGTAGGTTGGTCGTTGACGTCGACTTCGGAACGATTGACGTGACTAGTGGCGGCGATAACAAGGTTGCGCTGGAAGCGCACCGCAAGATCGACTTTGGTGATGAAGCGAGGGAGAAAGAGTACTTTTCCGCCACTCCAGTTACCTTCACCAAGGATGGCAACGTCATAACGGTGCGGGCACGTGGTTCGAAACAGGAGAACTGGTGGAATTTCGGTCACTCAGAAACGCGCGGTCAATATACGATCCACGTGCCGAAGAAATTTGAGACCGATCTTCGCACGGACGGCGGCGATGTTACCGTTGGCGAAATCACGGGAAGTACGACGGTAAAAACCAGTGGCGGTAAACTGGCATTGAAGCATTTAGAGGGAATCCTCAGCGCCAACACGAGCGGTGGATCGATCGAAGTCGAGGACTGTCGCGGTCCGATCAAGATCGAAACGAGTGGTGGCGACATTACCGTAGGGGATGGAACGGGCGCTTTGGACGCAAAAACCTCAGGCGGGCGGATCGAGGTTCGCAATTTTTCCGGCGACACCGAAGTCAGAACCAGTGGTGGGAATCTCAGTTTGCAGAGGATCACTGGGAAAATCATCGGCAAGACGTCCGGTGGATCGATCGACGCTTCAATTCCCGATGATGTGGGAGGTGATGTGAACCTGCAAACAAGCGCGGGAAACATTGACCTCTCTTTGTCGGCAACGGCCACCGTTGACATCGACGCGAGTACCAGCGGAGGCGAGATCTTCAGCGGTTTGCCGCTTGAGACTACCGACGTCGATAACGACCATTTGCGCGGTAAACTGAATGGCGGCGGAGAATCGGTGAGGCTAGAGACTTCAGCCGGAAATATCACGATCAAACCTTCATCCTCAGAGCTCGCCAGCCGCTAACCGGCCGAGCGCCGCCAAAAGAATATGTTGAGCGACTTCAAATACGCATTACGGATGCTGGTCAAGTCGCCGGGCTTCAGCGCGATTGCCGTCGTGACGCTTGCACTCGGCATCGGCGCAAACACTGCGATATTCAGCATCGTCAACGCCGTCCTGCTTCGTCCGCTTCCGTATCCGGAGGCCGATCGCATCATGGTTCTCAACGAATCGTCCGGACCAGGCCAGGACTATTCCGTTGCGCTGCCGGATTATTTCGATTGGCGAAATGACAACACTGTTTTCGAGCATCTTGCCGCTACCCATAAGGAGTCGCGCAATCTCAGCGGTATTCCAGGTCGTGACCCGGAGCACATCTCATGCGCGTCGGTCACTCGGAATTTTTTCAACATTGTCGGATTACCGCCGGAGATCGGTCGCACATTTAGCGAGGACGAAGACAAAGTCGGCGCGCCCCCAGTCGTAGTGATTAGCGATCGTCTCTGGCAACGCGCGTTCAACCGGGACCCGGCCGTTCTCGGTCGCGCGATCACTCTGCACGACCAGAGTTACACCGTAATAGGCGTGATGCCGCCGGAAATGACGTCGCCGCAGGACGCCGATGTGTGGCTGTCGATGATGCGAAGGAGCAATAACTCGGTTTGGATGCAACGGTTTGTCCACCCGATGATCTACGTCTGGGGAAAACTCAAACCGGGCGTAACTGTCGCTCAAGCTCGCACGGAAATGAAAGCAATCGCTGCGCGTTTGGAGAAAGCGTACCCCGACACGAACGGACAGGAAACGGCTGTCGTTACGCCATTAATTGAAAACCTCGTTGGCAAATATCGAACCAACCTGGGATTGCTTCTCGCGGCAGTAGGTCTCGTGCTGTTGATCGCGTGCGCGAACCTGGCCAATCTTTTTGCCGCGCGAAGCTCTGCCCGCATGAGAGAGTTCGCCGTTCACGCGGCGGTCGGCGCGACGCGGGGGCAGATTATCAAGAAGCTGTTGTTTGAGAGTTTCATAATCGCGCTGCTGGGCGGCGCACTGGGATTCTTCTCAGCGGTCTGGGTGCGGGATGCTTTGATAGCGCTAAGTCCGGAAGGCGCGTCTCGATTCCAACAAATTTCATTCGATCTGCCGGTTCTAGGTTTCACATTTTTGATCGCTTTGCTGACGACCGTGCTTTTCGGCCTGTGGCCGGCTTGGCAGGCGTCGCATGCGAACATGCAGCTCGCTTTAAAGACGGGATCTACTCGAAGCAGTGATCCGCCATCGACCAAACGCGCGCGGGATTGGCTGGTGATCAGCGAAATTGCGCTCACCCTCACCTTGTTGGTCGCGGCCGGCCTGGTTTTGAAAAGTTTTTCGCGCTTGCAATCGCTTTCGTTAGGCTACGAACCGCGTGCGCTGTTCACAGCGCGCTTTGAATTGCCGTGGCGAAAATACAACAACCGCGACAAGATTGACATCTTCGCGAAAGCGCTGCTCGACAAAGTCCGCGCGTTGCCCGGTGTGCAAAACGTCGCTGTCAGCTCGAATGGACCGCTCATGGGCGGATGGCAAACTGGTTTTTGGCGAGAAGAGAATCCGCGACCGCAACCTTCTGATATGTTGAATGGCGATCTCGAAGTGGTCGGCGGCGATTACTTTTCGACGCTCAAGGTGCCGTTGCTGCGTGGTCGTATATTTAACGAGCGCGACACCAAAGATTCGCCGCGCGTCATCATTATCGATCAGGCGATGGCCGAACAATATTTCCCCGGCGAAGATCCAATTGGTAAACGCCTCGGCGTCGATGTCGGCAACGACGACGAAGGTTGGGTGATGAGCGAAATCGTCGGCGTGGTCGCGCGGATGCGATTTCATGCTGTCGATGAAATGGCGCCTCTACCATTGATTTACTGTTCGTTAGGCCAGGCCCAGCGAACCGGTCTCACGCTCTTTGTGAGATCTACAATAGCATCTGCAGTGCTCGAGCGGTCGATTCGTGATGCTGTTATGTCGATCGATTCCTCGCTGGCGGTTTTCGATACCCGGCCGATGAGCGATCGGGTGCACGAGACTTGGGAGGCCCAACGTCTGCTAAGTTTTCTGTTTTCAATTTTCGCCGGGCTCGCCCTGGTGCTGGCGAATATCGGTCTTTACGGACTGCTCGCCTATATCACGCTCAAACGCGTCCCTGAAATCGGTGTTCGACTCGCACTTGGCGCGCGCCCGGCCCAAATCCGAGCGCTCATTCTTTCGCACGGGATTTATTTGCTTTTGATTGGCTTGGCGATTGGACTCGCGATGGCGTGTGCGCTTTCGCGCGCGCTGCAAAGTGTGCTGTTCGAAGTCAAAGGAACGGATCTGCGAATTTACCTTGGCGTCGGCGTGCTCCTTTTCTTGGCCACTCTCTTTGCTTCCTGGATTCCAGCGCGCCGCGCGTCCCGCGTGGACCCGATCATCGCTCTTCGCACCGAATAATATGAACAATCTCAAATTTGCACTGCGCATGCTGGTCAAGGCGCCCGGTTTCACCGCGATCGCCATTTTGACGCTTGCGCTCGGTATCGGTGCAAACAGCGCTATTTTTAGCGTGATCGACGCGGTCTTGCTCCATCCACTTCCGTTTCCAAGGCCAAATC
>Ga0126382_10000553_pt1 | contig 14685 bp, 6 predicted proteins | sample PanSoiMetPlot_30_FD_92548 | JGI IMG/M metagenome (GOLD analysis project Ga0126382, IMG submission 92548) | Tropical forest soil microbial communities from Panama - MetaG Plot_30 | ecosystem: Environmental > Terrestrial > Soil > Tropical forest > Bulk soil | place: Panama | collected 2016-02-17 | reverse complement strand
TATGTTTCGCGGAGCTTGCGGGTAATGAGAAGCACCCGTATCTACTACATAGAGCCTTTTGTATTCCGGCGAGAAACAGAGACCGTTTGGTTTGAAGATGTCGTCCGTCAACATTTCAATCTTCGAGCTCTTGGAGTCGTTCCTGTAAACCGCTTCTTTGATAAACAGCTCGCCCTTGTTGCCTTCGTAGGCTGCTAGGCTGCCGTAGCCCGGATCAGTAAACCAGATTCCTCCGTCCGGGTGCACCACCACATCGTTGGGTGCGTTGAATGGCTTGCCCTGCCACTTCTCGGCCAGCACCGTTACGCCTCCGCCGTGCTCATAGCGAACTACTCGTCGTGTCGCGTGCTCGCAGGAAATCTGCCGGCCTTCCCAGTCGAAGGTGTTTCCATTGCTGTTGTTCGCAGGGTTTCGAAAGGTGCTCACATGACCATCCTCATCGAGCCAGCGATGCTGAATGTTGTTGGGAATGTCACTCCACACAAGATAGCGCCCAACACCGTTCCAGGCCGGACCTTCAGCCCAGAGCATGCCTGTGTGCAGACGTCGAATCGGGGTGTTGCCGATCTTATATCTCGCAAACCGCTTATCGAGAACCACGATATCCGGATCCGGATAGCGAATCGGGGGAGCCTCACGGCCGTAGTCTCTCTGTTGTCCCAGCGCAGTGATGGCCGAGGTAGCGGTGATGCCGGCTACAAAGCTACGCCTTCCAATTTTTGTTCCTCTTAAGGAGCTAAAGTCGTTCATCGGAGACTCCAACTTGAAGTTTGCCCAGTCCCGAGTACGCACAGAGCCAGTCTGTAGGGGTTGAGTGAGAGGTCAGGCAGGCTTACCAGCGCTTTAGGTTTCTCTGCGCATTCTCTGTGTACGCGGTGTATCAGCGGTAATCTGCAAAAGCACTCACAAATACGCGGAGATCGCAGAGATCACGCAGAGTTTGTCACAGAGGCACCGATTGTTCTGCCCAGATTTCAAACTCGCGATGATGATTCTCTTCAGCGCGCGATGGTGTGTCACCGCTTGCGACCTGCTGCAGATACTCAAATACTCTCGTGCCAACTTCGTCGATGGTTTCGGTGCCATCGATCACACCCCCTGCCGACAGATCTATGTCACGATTCATCCTTTCGAACACCTGAGTATTCGAAGCGAGTTTGATCACTGGAGCGATCGCGTTGCCGATTGTGGTACCGCGGCCAGTTGTAAACACGACGATGTTCGCGCCGGCCCCGACTAACCCAGGCGTTGACTCCTGGTCGTAGCCGGGTCCTTGCATCATCCAGAGACCGCGGCCCTTCGGCGGTTCTGCATAGTCGGTGACACCTTCGACTCGGGTGGTGCCGGCTTTAGCAATCGCGCCCAGAGATTTGATAGTGATATTGAGCAAGCCTCCTCGGATGTTGCCGGGGCTCGGATTGTCGTCGAGCTTTACGCCGCGAAGCGCAGCGAAACCTTTATACCAATCGACCGCCGCATAGACGGCGCGCCCGGTCTCGGCGTCTTTCGATCGATTCGCGATTATGTGTTCAGCCCCACAGAACTCCGGGACTTCAGTGATCAGAACGGTGCCGCCAGAACGTACCAACAAATCGGAGGCGCGGCCAAGGCTTGGATTGGCGGATATGCCGGAGAACGCATCCGAGCCCCCACACTTTACGCCTAACACCAATTCGCTTATCGGCACTTGCCCGCGGGTCATCTGATTCAATGCCGGCAACATCTTTTCTACTTCTTTCAACCCCCGCGCTATTGTCCCCTGAGTTCCGCCCGCTTCTTGAATTCCAAACCTTACGAATGGTTTGTTTAATCGGCGTCCCTTGCCATGCAGAAACTGCTCTACGATCGAAAGGTTGGTCTTTTCGCAGCCGAGCTCGATCATTATCACCCCGCCGACATTGGGGTGGTCGGCGTAGTTTGCGAGTGTGCGCAACATTACTTCAATGTTCGAACCATCCGAACAACCGCAGCCCTTGTTGTGCGGGATCGCTACCACGCCGTCGACGTTCGGAAAGTCTTCGCGATTGAATAGCGTGTATTCGGCAATGGTAGAAATCTGTTGTGACTCGGTGCTCGCACACATGCTGGTAGGTATGATCAAAAGGTAGTTTCGGGTCCCCACGCGCCCGTCGGCTCGACGGAATCCCCTGAACGTCGCGCGCTCCTGTGGAGGCAGATAACTTGGTGGAGGCGTATGCAAATCCTCGGGCAGATCGCGGACAACGGGAACTGTGTCCGACATGTTACTGTGCGTTATTGGATCACCTTCGTTTATACCGAGTGAAGTACCTATAGGCTGGCCGTATTGCAATACAAACTCGCCTTGCGGAATAGCGCGAGTGGCAAAGCGGTGGCCAGGCTCGATGCTGTCGCTTACCACGACGCGTCGCCCGTCCGACAGTTCCAGCCCGGTACCGATAGAGATCGGTTTCTTCACTACCGCAACGTTATCTTTAGGGCTCACGATGACTGCGTAGTCACTTACTGCCACCCTGGTGCTCTCGGTCTCGATTGACATAGGCTCTCTTTCCTGGAACCTCCAGCAGGATCTAGCTTAGTTCGACACACTTCGGTTTGTCGAATGCACTCAGCTCAAACCCGACCTCGTTTTTCCCAAAGCTGTCAAGATCCAACAAACATTAAAGCTGTCGAAGTGCTTCTAAAACACCAGCTTCAACCCGATTTGAATATTTCGAGGCAGGTTGTTCTGGCTCGTAACCTTTGAGAAGTTCGAACTGGTCGGATCGGTGTTTGGATCGCCGAACTGCGGATGATTGAACGCATTCAGGAACTCTCCGCGCAGCTGCATCCTTATCTTTTCAGTTATCGAAAAGTTCTTGATCAACGACAGATCCCAAAGGCTCAAAGGTTGTCGACGAAACCCGTCTATTCGCGACGGAAACGTACGAATATTGTTGACCAGCCTGATGCGCTGGTCGGCTCTTTGTTTGGCTGGATCCACAACACCATTGGTTTGAACCGCCGCGTCAGTGAAGTAAAAACCGCTTGTGTCAAAGGTTCCGTCCACGGTATTGCCGGTGATGCGAGCACTAAGTTTCTTAGGATCTCCGTTGAAATAAACGTTACGGTCACTGAGATCGATCGGACGTCCGCTCTGGTATTGATAAATACCTTGAAACTGCCAGCCACCTATTAACGTGTTGACAATCGCGTTTGAATCAGCGCCGAACTGACGGCCTCTGCCAAACGGCAGCTCCCAGATGCCGCTGACGACTACACGGTGTGGAATATCGCTGTCCGCAATTCGCCGCTCATAATGTGGGTCTGACTCATTGAGGAACGTCACTTCCTCCTCGGTGTGCGACCACGTATAGCTGGTCAACAAAGTAAACCCGTTGATGAACCTTCGCTCGACTCTGAATTGACCCGCGTGATAGATCGCTTTTCCGTCGTCGCGACGCGTGCGCACGCGGAGGAAATGCGGGAACGGACGCAGCAGTTGCTGCCGTTGAACTGTCGTGCCGTTCAACGTCGTGCCTGGAATCAATCCTTGAAACGGATTTGTGACCAGAGAAGTAAGGAAGTTGTTGGTCGCATCATCCCGAACCGGACTCTGTGAAAGATACTGGCGAGGGATCGCGTTTATAACCACGTTATCATTCGAAGCGTTGCCGGTGGTGATATCGTAGGCCCGATTTCCGATGTACGCCGCTTCAACGACCCAGTGGCCGGGCAGTTCACGCTGAACGCTGATCTCCCAACGCTGTGTCTGAGCATTGCTCCGGTCGACAGGAGTGAGGTCCAGGTCTCGACCAAGAAACGTAGCCAGGCCTAGCGAGGGTCCCGGTGGTTCCGCCACTCCAGTGGGGAAAGGGTTGAACAGATTGCCGCACGTTGGGCAGGCCGGTGCAAACGTCAATCCAGCATTCAGGGTGGGAACTATATTTGTCGCTTGCGAGAAGCCTGTTTGATTCACTCCATCGATGACAAACGGCGCAGTGTAAATTCCAATTCCACCGCGCACAACGGTCTTGTCATTTATCTGATAGGCAAACCCAAACCGCGGCATGATGTTGTTCTTGTCGGATTTCCAAAAACCGCGATTGCTTGCGTCCGCAAAGAGCAGTCCGCCATTGACCTGGAAGACATCCACGCCAACCTCAGGGATTGGGTTCATCGCGTATTTGGCTCTCGCCGCGGCTTCGATCGGATTGTTAGAGGTAGTGTCGAAACCTCGAACGTTGCGGTTGTAACGCTCAGTCGTTGCGCCTTCGAGCTCGTAGCGCATCCCAAGATTGAGAGTCAGCTTGCGAGTAACCTTCCAATCATCATGGAAAAACACTCCGTTATAAAGAGTCTGGTTCGATCGCGTAGCGTTTCGATCGATAATGCCGCCGGACGGCAAGCCCAACAGAAACGACGCAAACTCTTGCCCGATGACTGCAGCAGTTGAATTGTCGAGAGGCCCTCGCGTGAAGGCTGTGCTGAAGTCGTAACGACCTGCCGCATGTCCCGAAGGTGTACTGTTCTCGCGATATGACCGGAAATCCCAACCCATCTTGAAAGAATGGCTACCAACCAGCTTTGTCAAAGTGGGTTGCACTACGTAGATGTTATGTGTCCTGATGTCACCCAGGCTGTCTCCAATTGGCGTAAACGGCGCATTGGCGTCGTCGCTGGCTATTCGGAAACGCGGTAGATACATTGCTCCGCCGAAGAACTTCGCAGACTCTGCAGAGAAGCCGAGAGTAGCGGGATCTATCGCGCCTTCATGTTGACGCGCGTTTTGCTCTAAGAACCGTGAAAACCCGACTCGCGCGTCCAGAATCATGGTCGGAGAGAAGGTATACACGTGATCGTAACTGAAACCGTTGTTGCGACGAGTCAAGAAATTCCCCGTTGGAATAATCCCGTTTACTCCGCCAGTCCATGCATTTCGAGCCTCAACGCGGTTGTTATGGGTGTAGCGGAAGAAGAGTTTCTGTTTGTCGCTTATGTTCTGGTCGAAGCGGTAACTCTCTGAGTGAAACCTGTCAGTTCGTGGGTTTCCGCTGATGAAGTTATTCCGTCCCTGTGAATCCCCGGGCTGATTTGGCAGCGGATAGTATTGAAGATAGGCCTTGGCGATCGGGCTGATCAAATTATCCGGAATCTTGTTGTTCGCGAACGGTTCGCGCCGTATACGCGATCCCTCTTGTCGTGCGGTAAACGGATTGAAGATTTGAAAACTCGAGTTTATTGCCAACAGCGCCGAAAAGTCGCCGTTTCGTTCCGCGAGTGTCGGCACGGTATCGAGTCTCGGTTCCGGAAAGACATCTCTAAGCCCTTCGTATGCAAAAAAGAAAAAGCTGCGATTTCGCCCGTCGTAAAGCTTAGGAATCCAGATGGGCCCTCCGACTGTTCCTCCAAACCGGTTGTAACGGAGCGCGTCACGATCAGCTTTGCCATCGTGGTCCTTATCGCGAGCCGGATTTGCTGCGAGATTAGTCCGGTTGAGAAAGAAGTCATTCGCCGACAAGACGTCGTTTCGAATGAACTCGTAGAGCGAACCGTGAAAATCATTTGAGCCGCTGCGCAGTGCGACGTTCACCACCGCCCCGGCTCCGTGACCTTGCTGGGCATCGAAGCTTGCGGTTTCGACTTTGAACTCCTGCACGGCATCGGCCGGTGGTATGAACGCGACGCGATTGCTGCTGCTGCCGTTGTCATCAGTGTTCGGCACTCCGTCCAGCGTGAATTCGTGTCCGCCGACTCGCGGCACACCGTCGGCAATGAAATCCGAGCTGCCGTTGTTGTCGAACGGCCTGGAGAACTTGAGATCTCCGATATATCCGATGCCAGGCGCAAGCCGCACAAGCGTGAATGGGTTTCCGTCAGAGAGCGGCAACTCCGAGATTCTTCTTCGGTCTATGACCTGCCCCGCCGATGCTGTCCCCGCATCAAGCAAAGGAGCACCGGAAGCTACATTCACCGCTTCCTGAACCGCTCCTACCTCGAGCTGCAGATCGAGGGTCAATTTATCTGCTACTCGAACTTCAATGTCGTCCTTCAGTAGCCTTCTGAATCCTTGCGCCTCAACAGCGACCGAGTGTTTGCCAGACGCCAAATAGGACACTGAGTAGTTTCCGGCTTCGTCCGATGTGACAGCCGTCGTCGTATTCATAGCCACATTCGTCACTGTGACTCGGGCGCCTGCTACTGCCGCGCCGTTGGAATCCGTTACTCTTCCGGAAATTGAGCCTCGGAACTCCTGCCCGGCGGCGGGAACAACAGCCAGCTGCAGGCAGACCATCCCTACCAGTACACAACGAAGCGAGTTCTCGATGTACCTTCTCCTCATCTTCATGGTTTCCTCCTCCTTTTCACTGAGCGTGCTTCGAGGAGCTTGCGGTCGTGTCCAACCTGATGTGGACTTACCGCTTCGCTCAAGATAACCAATTCTCAATGAGACCGGTCTGGACTTTCGGATGGAACATCGTCGCTGGTGTAACGCGCCAATTATCACCAGCTGCCCTTTACAATTAGATGCCGATTAGACCAAAAGGAAAACATACTGGTATGACCATTTCCACCTCACGACCCGTTTCTATCATCAAGCTATAAAGCCGGTCAAGAAGTTTTTGTTATCATTGCTCAGCACTGCTGCTGCTCCTTGTTGACTCTCCTAGATCTTCGTCCTTCCAGTTGCCTTTAACCCAATAAAGACGGTCACTAAATGGCTGTTTCGTTTTACCGCCGGGCGCTGTTTGGGACCCATATGCGGGCTCGCTGTTATCGCACAAGTTTCTTGCGCAGTAGTTTCAAGAAAACCTCTATCTCCTACACAAAGGTCGATATAAGCAATCTTATCATTGGTACGACCAATTGCGTTCGCTTGCGATACCTGGACGGCCATTCATCCCTGGAATTCTCACTCCACCGCAGTAACGAATTATTCGTTTATGTTTACCGCAATTGAATAAGAACGAATAAATTCGTTACTACGTGGGCGTTACTCATGAAATTGTCTGTGCGATCAGTCAGGACTTGCAGACCAGGAGCCTTGCCGAGTGTCCAGGCATGCTCGAGATCGTTAACGAGCGTTCGTGTCGACCCAGCGATTCGCCGGTCCAAAAGTCAGTGATGTTTGCCGGCTGAGGCAGCCGCACCGTAGTGGTCTGTGGCTGATTCTTCCAATTTAAGATCGCTATCACTCGGGCATCAGGAAAATCGATTACTCCGACATTCAGTGTGTCATCTTCAAACTTCGCGGCGATTCCAGTTGGTGGCAACAGCCGCTTCAGCATTGCGAGCTTTCGAGGGCTAATTGCAGTCAAGTCATCTCCAGATAGAATCATACCTCCGCTCGCGTATATCGCGGTCGCGTGAAATCGAAACTCGTCTTCAGTCAAATCGCCGGTGAGCACTACAGCATCAGGGTCATTCCACCACAACCGGCCGTTTTGCCAGTTGCGACTTAGATTCTGTCTCGCAGTGGTCTCAAATCGTTCCCAGCTCCGCTTGATGTCATTCGAGCTTCGCGAACCGTGAATCAAACCAAGCGATGGCCAGATCGGATGATTGCAGCCAAGAACAAAACTATCTCCGGCGCCACGCAAAATCGCTTGCATCCCGCGCCTGTATGCCTCGATTCTCGTGGCTTGTGGATCACTAAACCGGCCGCCATGCATCGCACCCCAGAAGTTGGCGTCGAGTTTAAAGTAGGTGCATCCCCATTCCTGCCGCATCGTCTTAAACACCTTCTCCAGGTGTCGCTGCGCTTCGGGATTCGTTCCATCGAGCGCATACCAGGGACCGTGCCGCCAGCCACCAAACGTAACTCGGTCGGAGCGCAATGTTTTGCCATCGACATCCCTCACGAACCAGTCCGAATGCCGCTGGAACACCTGCGATTTCTCTTCAGCGATGAAAGGAGCTACCCAGATCGCCGGCTCAAACCCGCGGCCGCGGATCTCCTTGAGCACTCGACGTACATCGCCACCAAACGCTGCGCCGGTCTCCAGCCAATCGCCCATCGCCAGTTGATAGCCATCATCAATCTGAATGTATTTCAAACCGGGAGAGTCTTTGGCAATCACGTCGAGGTTCTCAAGCACCTGCGTCGCAGTGACCCTGGGGCCAAAGCAATACCACGAACACCAACCAGCAGGTGGGTTCTTAAAACGGAGCGGCGGGTGGTTTTTAGTGAGACGCCGAGACAGCTGTTCAAACGGCTCGACCCGGTTTGTTCCGGAGGTGAAGAGAAATTCTTCAAGTTGCCACATAGCACCCGGCTTTAGCTCCAGCTCCTCGGTGTCCAAAACGACCTGCAAATTTGTTCCGCGCAGATAGAACTGTCCGACAAAGCGTCGACAAGAGGTAAATGCCAACAGGAGATTTTCACTCGCCGACGGCGCGAGGCTCATCATTCCGTAGAAGACTCGCGCGCCGGGCGGTGCTGGCATTTTGTAGTGCTTTTGATCGGTGTAGTTTCCAAGGTCTGCCGGTTGCCCCAGCGTGCCGCCGGTCTGGCTCAACATTTGAAAGCCTTCACCGTACAAGCTGGTAGTTTGCGGCAACGAAGAAAGTGATAAATCGAAGAGGACAACTTCTTTTATCCGGACTGGGTCTTTCCCCTGGTTAATCAAACGGGAGTTACAAAATCGGTCTTTCCAATCCCGAACCAATTTGACCTGCTTTACGTTCGGAGAGTCAGCGGTCGGAACAATCGCGCTCGGCGCTTTGATGAACGATCTTAGATCCAGTCCGTCTGGTCCTCGGAGTGAAATAATTGGGAGTGAAGCCAACAGTGGCGGTGCCACCGCCAGTCGCAGCATCTCGCGCCTGGTTATCGATTTTGATGGCATGTGAATGATGACTGTGACCGGTGACCGACACGGACGGACGGGGACCGACACGGACGATTAATGACCAGTCATCCGTCGCCGGTCGACGCCTATAAACCTACCTTTTCTCTTTTCTTTTGCTTCCGAACAAAAATGTTGTCCTGTTTAGGTTCGCTTTCACAGTCAATCGCAATCGTAGACACCGGCTCATCGGGCGCCTTCTCCGGCAAGCCCACGAACCGGACGCGCATCGGATCCTGAACAAATTCCACTTTTTGTCCTGTCGCCAGCAGTTTTGCTGATCTCACCTTTGTCATAAGGCCTGCTACTACCACTGTTTCACCGGGCCAGAAATGAACGTGTGCAAAAAGCGTGTTCCCCTTTCGAGTAAAGCTCGCGTAATTTGATCTTCTCGGTTGACATCGATCGCTCCCATAAATCGACTGCCCATTCTTGTCCATCCATTGCCCGACGCTCGACAGGATGCGGATCGACTCCTCGGGGATCGAACCGTCGGGCTTCGGTCCGATGTTTAAAAGATAGTTGCCTCCATCGCGACTACACGAGATCAAATTGCGGATCACCGCCTTGGGAGTCTTCCAATCATCGTCGCTGCGCTGATAGCCCCAGCTGCCGTTCATAGTCATGCATGATTCCCATGCGCGATCCCCTTCTTCAGCTTGAATGCGCTGCTCGGGAGTTGAAAAGTCGCCCGGCAGCTTGTTGCGATTGTTAACGATGATGTCAGGCTGCAAGCGAAACACCATCTCATTCATCCTCTCCGATTCCCACCCGGCAGCTTCAAGCGGCCACGAAACGTCGTACCACAAAATATCTATTTTCCCGTAATTGGTCATCAGCTCTCGAAGATGAGTGTGGATATACTCAACGAAGCGTTTTCGAGCGGCTTCATCATCGGCGCATCTCGCTCCGTCCGGGTGGTGCCAGTCCATCAACGAGTAATAGAATCCCACGCGCAATCCTTCCGCTCGCGCCGCATCCACATACTCCTTCACCAGGTCCCGACCAGCAGCTTGTTTAGGTGCACAGTAGTTTGTGGTCGCGGTGTTGAAAAGACAGAAACCCTCGTGATGTTTTGTCGTCATCACCATATACTTCTGGCCCGCACGGCGAGCAAGCTTTGCCCAGTCTCTCGCCGCATTTGGTTTGGGATTGAAGCGCTTCGCCAATTGTTCGTACTCCGCAACCGGAATCCCCTCGTTTTCCATAACCCATTCATGTCTACCTAAGACGCTGTACAGACCCCAGTGAATGAACATCCCAAACTTGGCTTCGTGCCACCATTGCATCCTTCGAGCGCGGTCTCCTTCATTAATCAAAGCCGGTCCTGTTTCGCCAAATGCGGACAGATCCGTAGCCGCTAAAGCCGCGCCTGCTCCCATGAGCTTGAGATAATTCCGTCGCGAAATTTTGTTGGATTTCATAGAGCTTCCTCGAATTGGTTGAAACTACAAAGATGCGCAAATCACGTCAATATCAACCATGCCTTGCTGGTATCGGGAGCATGTTGCCACTAAGACTCCAAGACACGAAAGTTGCACTAAGAAAGCTTTGTGAAACTTCGAGTCTTCGTGTCTTTGTGGCGAGTTCCCGATAATCGAAAAGCATCATCCATCTGGGGATTGGGGGTTAGTGGCTGGGGATTAGGAGTTGTGGGTTGGAGATTGAAGTGATTGAGATTACAAATCATAACCCCCGCTCCCCAACTCCTAACCCCCAACCCCCTCCGTCTATGCACACCCTTCTGATCTCGCGTCAGAATTAGGATCTTCTACCGGATTGTTAAAACGTAAACCTGATTCCGAACTGGAGCTGTCTCGGCGTGGTACCCTGCGCCAGACCGGTTACTCTTCCTACATTGGCAGCAATCGACGTGGCGTTTGTATTAACCACGAGTGCAGACGGCGTATCCCAGTTTTGGATATTCAGGACGTTGAAAGCTTCGAACCTGAGCTGAAGGTTCCATTCCTCTTTGACCGGAAAGCTCTTGAACATCGAGAAGTCCAGGTTCGCCACGTGCGGTCCACGGAACACATTGCGACCCAGATTACCGAAGGCTCCAGTTGGAATACCAAATGCGCACGGGTTAAACCAGCTTGCCGATATGTGAACCTGATCCGCCGCGCGACCGCCCTGCGAGATCGTCTTCTGGCAATTCGGGTCGGGATTGGCCGCAACAGGACCTGCTTTGAAAGGATCGGCAATCAGGTTGGGACGAAGGTAATTCCCAGGGTTGTTCCCCGGAGCACCACCCTTGATGTTCGCAAGATCTCCTGTGATCTGCAGGTTGTAGGGCGCACCGGACCGCGCCTGAAAAATGTAATTTGCCTGCCAATTGCCCAGGAACCATGAGGCGGGTCCGCTCTGCAACCAACGCTTGCCCCGGCCCGCCGGAAACTCATACAGCGTGGCCCAGGAAAAGAAGTGGGTAACATCATAAGCTGACACACCGCGGCCTGAGTTTTGGTCAAAGAAATTCTGAAGGGTCGAGCCACCCCCCGGCCCATTCTCGACGTTGAAGTAACCGCTGCTGACGTCGATCGATTTGGACCAGGTATACGAAGCCAACGTATGCAGACCATTAGAAAAACGGCGTTGGAATCTGGTCTGCAAAGCATTGTAGTTCGAGTAGCCCGTGCTCAGCGTGTAATTGAGATTAGCGGCAACCCACGGCATCGGTCGCAGTGAATCGATGACTGAGTTGGGAGTACCGGCTGGTGAGGCTACTCGAGCCGTATTGCCCAGGCCCGAATACGGAAGCCTCCCGTTGTTGCTGCCTACATACGCAACGGACAGAATCATCTTTGAGGTCAACTCGCGTTGGACCTCAAGGTGCCACTGCATCGAATATCCGTCCTTGTAGTTAGGGTCATCGCCAAAGGTGTTGCTTGGCGTCCAGGGGTTGGCAGTCGGCAGCGGAGTTGCGAACCCGAGACCCTGTTGCTGAATTATGTTCACCGCGCTGCCGTTTACAAAAGCCGCACTTGCATTCGCCTGGCCCGCGAAAGCGGTAGCATCGGGCCACACTGCCATTTCCAGATCATTCTGAGCGTATTGACTCCTTGCTGGTAGCGCATCCCAATAAACTCCATAGCCCGCTCGAAGGACCGTCTTTGGGTTGATCGCCCATGCAATACCAACCCGAGGCCCCAGATTGTCTTTCACCGGCGGCGGAGCGAAGAAGTCTTCTCCCGCAAGAACCACATTGCTGACATGGGGATCGTTCAAAAATGCATCCGGTATGCAGGGCGCTTGTTTTGCAATGCTGCAAAGTGGCGGCATTTGCTTTGCACCGATGATCCACTGTCGATTCTGAAGATCCAGAGCATTCCAGAGCCTGCCATCCAGTGTTCGCGGCTGTGTAAGATAGTCGTAGCGCATGCCCAAACTCAGAGTAATACTGGGCGACAACTTCCACTCATCCTGAAAGTACGCTGCCCAAGCTCCGTACTTAAATTGAACCGGACCGCCGTGGAGAATCGGCAATTGCGCTTGAAAGTTGTTGGGAAAACCAAGCAGCGCCGACGCAAGCGACAGCCCCGTTGTGCCCGCGGCGACAGCCGGGTTGCGGGTCTGTTCGTCGCTGAAGGTATAGGTCTGAAAGGTGTTCAGCTGGATTCGCTTGGCATCGATATACCAGAAGCCAGTCTTCATGTTGTGACGTCCCTTTAACCAGATGAGGTTCGGGGTCACACTCCAGTTCGGATTCTCTCTGAGCGCCGGCCCGCGAATGCCGAAGTTATTGTTGCCGCCGTTGGTCCAATTGGCGAGGGTGACGAGCAGGCCGCCGTACTTGTCGACATCCAGGAACCCAAGGCTCTTTAAAGGCTCGAGGCCGGCCGGATGCTGATTCTGCTGGCCGGCATCAACGCCCGGTCGACCGGCGTAGCCTGCCCGGACATCAAGGATCATCGCAGGAGTAAATGAGTGAATCCATCCTCCGCCGTAGTTCCTTCCCTGCGAACCACCTCCCGTGGAACCGACATTGCCAATCGGCGTAAGCACGGTTACACGATGCTCGGTATAACGGAAGAAGACATTGTCGTCGTCGCTGAACCGATGATCGACTTTTCCCTGGAAGCTATTGGAATTGTTGATCGTCGGCCGAACCTGGATGAAGTTGTTGGATAGGTCTCCTGCCGCCGAATAGTTTGGCACCGCCGAATAGGTCTGGAAGAACTTCTGCATTGGCGCAAAGATCAGCGCGGGCGGAAGCTTGTTGCAAGGTAACCCGATGGACTGATCCTGTCTGCCCTGAGCGTTCACAGGCAAGGGGTTGCCGGTGGCATCGCAGCGAAACGGGTCGCGCGCGAAGCCGCTGCCGACCGCTCTGGTTGAGTAAGGATTGAAAATCTGGCGACGGAAGCTCGGACTAGTATTGGAAAAATCACCGGTCAGTTCAGCCGCCGTTGGCACGTAAGACAGCGCCGAACCTGGCTGACTGTAGCGCCAGCCGTCGTATGATGCCGAAAAGAAAGTTCGGTTCTTTTTTATCGGACCGGTGACTACGGCGCCGAATTGATTCTGATGAAACGGTGGAGGCCCGGTCGCCGGCGAATTCACAAATGAATTGCGCGCATCAAAGAAGTTGTTGCGCACGTATTCAAATGCGGACCCGTGAAAGCTGTTGCCGCCTGACTTCGACACCATGTTCACTATGCCGCCGGTGGCTCCGCCAAATTCGGCTTTCGCATCATGTCCGACTACTTTGAATTCCTGCACCGCGTCGATGTTTGGAATTACGATGTATGTGGGTCCGCGAATGTTCGTATTGATGATTCCATCGAAAAAGTAGAGTTTCGAGCGGTTTTGTTGTCCGTGAAAAGAAGGATCTGAAAACCCCGATCCAGGAATGCCCACGTTCCCCTCACAGCAGCCAACGTTTCTGTTCTGAGATGTGGAGACAGGAGTGACTCCCGGGGTCAGCGTCAGCAGCTGCGTGAAGTTCCTTCCATTGAGTGGGAGATCGGCGACAGTCTTTTCGGCGATTACAGTACCGAGCTCTGACGACGAGCGTTGAACGAGTTCAGCACTGGCGGTAACTTGAACCGCCTCAGATACCTCGCCCAACACCAGCGATACATCCTGGGTTACGGTCTGACTCACGCCGACGTCGAAGGTCGAAGTCTCGACGGTCTTGAAGCCTTTCGCTTCGACACGAAGCAGGTAACGTCCAGGCTTGACGTTGACGAAAATGAAATGACCATCCGGGTTTGCCTGCGCCCGCACCTCGATGTTAGTTGCTTGATTTACCAACGTTGCTGTCGCAGCGCTCAACACTGCGCCAGCCGGGTCGGTGATAGTGCCGTTCACCTCGCCCGTCGCCGTTTGGCCAAGAGCCGAGGTACCAGATGCCAGTACAACGGCCAGCAATGCTAGTATCCGCAGCAAACGCATAATTTGCCTCCTTGATTCCGGGCAGCGCCAAACTCTACTTCGGCTGCGTCGCACCACGTGTACATAGATCCAGACCGCTTCCTTACCGATCTGAAACTATGATTTCCTGAAGAGAAAACGTCGGATTAAGTATCGAGCGGCGAAATCATACTTGATTTTGTTACCGATAACAAGTACTATTTTACCGGTAACATTGTCCGGCTAGCCGAAGCGCCCTTTCAGGCTTTAAATGTTGCGGGTGCATGAAATCGGGCGGTTTTCTTTAGGCAGCCTCTGGACCAATCGGCCTCGCTGTTGACAAAATGCTGACTGTTGGCTGAAAACGGAGGCCTTCTCGCCAAACGGAAGCGAAACGAACACGCGCGAAGGAGATATGATGTCCTGCTTGCGATACGCTGATAAGGTGGTGATAGTCACCGGCGGCAGCAGCGGTATTGGCAAAGGTTGCGCGCAGGAATTCGTAAAGGCCGGGGCTAAGGTC
>Ga0126382_10000552_pt1 | contig 14693 bp, 11 predicted proteins | sample PanSoiMetPlot_30_FD_92548 | JGI IMG/M metagenome (GOLD analysis project Ga0126382, IMG submission 92548) | Tropical forest soil microbial communities from Panama - MetaG Plot_30 | ecosystem: Environmental > Terrestrial > Soil > Tropical forest > Bulk soil | place: Panama | collected 2016-02-17 | reverse complement strand
GGGTGCCGCCGTCCCAGTCGGCGACCCAGACCACGCCGCCGCCGACCACCGGTGAGCCGGCCGCCGAAGCCGGCCCGCGCCACAGCACCCGGATCCGGCGGCCGGTGGTGTCCACGGCCGCCATCCCCCCACCCGCGCAGGGGACGTAGGCGACCGTGCCCCGTACGGCCGCCCCGCCGAACGCCGAGCACACCGGCGCCTGCGCCACCTGCCCGCCGACGCCGCCCAGATGCGCCGCGTCGAGCAGGTAACCGATGCCCCGCTTGCCGACGGTGAGCACCATCCCGTTGGGGACCAGCACCGGGGACATGGACCCGAGGTCGAGATCCGAGGCGTTGTCCGCGGCCCAGCTGGTGGGGGCGAAGATGCCCGTCCGCCGCAGCCGCGGGGAGAGCGCCGTGACCGAGTCGCTGCCGTCGTAGGCACCGCTGGTCGCGGCCCCGTTGCCGACGCCGACGTAGATCGTGCCGCCTGTCCCGGTCACCGGCCCGCCAGCGCCCCAGATCCCGGCTTCCCTCGCGGTTGGCACCACGTAGGAGGTCAGCGGCCCGTCGCCCGAGATAGGGGCGCTGACCACCGAGCCCCGGTAGGGCCCACAGTCGCCGAACAACCCCCCGAACGCCACGTACGCCCGGTGGCCCACCAGCGCGAGCGCGGCCCGCTGCTGGTCGAACCGGGGATGGCCGTCCGGGGTGGGGATGTCGCGGCGGACCGCCACGTGCCCGGAGGCCGCGGACACGCCCACCAGCACGTGGTGGTAGCCGGTTGTCTCCGCGACGGCGTAGACGAGCCGGGTGGCGGGGGAGTAGACCATCGTTCCGGTGATGCCGAGCGGGTCGATGTTGCCACACGGCAGGCTGGCCAGCGGCACCGGCGTGCCGACGTGTGCACGCCATCGCACCTTGCCGGTCGCACGGTCCAGCCCGTAGATCGAGTCGCCCTCGGTGGCCGCGACGACGAGCCTGCCGATCACGAGCGGCTGGCCGTAAACCGGCCCGTCCAGCCGCCGCGTCCACGCGATCGACATGGGCCCGGCCGCGGGCGCCGCGGCGGCGCGTCCGGTGTGCGCCGGGTCACGATGGTAATTCGGCCAGTCCCATGCGCCGGGGTGGGGCGGGGACTGGGTCGCCGCAGGGGCCGTCCCCGGACGGGGGGGGTGCGCCGCCTCCGGCGTGCCCGCGCTCGTGCAGCCGCAGACCGCGAGAACCAGCACCAGCGCGGTTGGCCCGAAGAGGCGCATGCGCCAAGTCTGCCCTACGGGGCCGTCCGCCGGCGCCATCGTCAGCCGGCGGCGCCGTCCGGTGCCGGGCCCAGCGGGCCGGGCAGCCAGGCCGGGCGGGTGGTATGCCGGGCGATTCGGCCGTAACATCCATTTACGCAGGTCACAAGCTATGGGCGTAGCCTGATGACCAGCAGGGGGATGCAGGCATCTGAACGGATTTAGAACCATGCGAAGGGAAGCGGGGGCACACAGGGTGAGCATGGAGATCGGCTCCTTTGTCGCGCTGGGGGACAGTTTCACCGAGGGGCTCGATGACCCGCGGCCCGACCAGGAGGGCTATCGGGGGTGGGCGGACCGGTTCGCCGAGACGCTGGCCACGCAGCGGTCCGGGCTGCGGTACGCGAACCTCGCGGTGCGGGGCAAGCTTGTGCGGGAGGTCGCGGAGGAACAGGTCCCGGCGGCGATCGCGATGTCGCCCGATCTCGTGAGCGTGGCGGCGGGCGGCAACGACCTGCTCCGGCCGCGCGCCGACCCCGACGCCCTCGCGGAACGCTTCGACGAGGTCGTCCGCACCCTGCTGATGGCGGGCTGCCCGGTCCTGATGTTCACCGGTTTTGACCCCCGTTTCCCGGTGCTGCGGCTGCTGCGGGGCACGGTCGCCGCCTACAACATGCACCTGCGTGCGATCGCCGATCGCCACCGCTGCCATCTCGTCGACCTGTGGTCGATGAAGGTGCTCTGCGACCCTCGCGCGTGGAGCGCGGACCGGCTGCACCTGACGCCGGACGCGCACCGGCGGGTGGCGCTGCGGGTGTGCGAGGTGCTCGGCGTGCCGGCCACCGGAGACTGGCGGGAACCATGGCCGGCGTCCGAGGGGATCGCCTCGTCCCAGGCGCGGGCGTGGCTGGCCGCCCGGTGGATGGACGTGCGCTGGGCGCGGGTCCACGCGGCGCCGTGGGTGGCCCGGCGGGTGCGGGGGGTGTCGTCAGGCGACGGCGTCAGCCCCAAGCGGCCGGATCTGCTGCCTCTCGGGGGCGTCATCACGCTATCGGAGCGCGGTTCAGCATCGTGATCCGTTACGGCGCCAGGTCGGCCAGGACGTGATCGAGCCTGCCCAGCGACGCGGCGATCCACGGCAGGCTGACCGGATCGCCGGCGGCCAGCGCATCCTCGCGCTGGTCGTCGGTGTCCCCATACAGCAGCCCGGTTGCGACCCGCATCCGCAGCACGGACTCCTCCTCGCCGAACGCGCTCGCGGGGAGCACCCCCACCCCGTAGCGCTCCAGCAGGTGAGCGGCGAGCCCGGCGCCGGTGGTCACCCCGTGCCGCGCGGCCAGGTGCTCACGCCAGGGGGCGAAGTCGGGGTACAGGTAGAACGCGGCCTCCGGCTCGGGGACGGTCACCCCGGCGGCGGCGAACCTGCCCGCCACGGCGCGGCTGACGGCCTCGTGCAGGAAGCGGCTGCGCGCGATGCGCTGGGTCAACTCGGGGGGTTCGCTGAAGGCGAGCGCGGCGGCCTCCTGCACCGGGCCGGAGGCGGCGGACCAGACCTCGCTGGCGATGCCGGCCAGCTGGCCGTGCAGGGCGGCGCCGAGCGGGCTGTCCGGGAGCCTGGCCACCCCGAGCCGCCAGCCGCCGAGGGCCAGGTTCTTGCTCAGCCCGGTCGTGACCACGGTGCGCTCGGGGGCGAAGTCCGCCGGGCTCGCCGGCGCGGGCGCGGCGGTGAACACAAGGTCGCGGTAGATCTCGTCGGAGATGACGATCAGGTCGTGCTCGGCCGCGACCTCGGCCAGCGCCGCCGTGGTGGCGGGGTGGGCGAGCCGGCCGGTGGGGTTGTCGGGCAGCGTCACGATCACCGACCCGATCCGGCGGCCGGCCGCCCCGGCGGCCGCGATCGCGCGGGCGAGCAGCACCGGGTCGCAGACACCGCCCTGGCCGGCCGGGACCGGCACCAAATGCGGCCGGGCGCCGGCCAGCGCGGCCTGGGCCGCGTAGCTGACCCAGCTCGGCTTGGGCACGGCGACGTCCGCCCCGATGGCCAGCAGCAGGCCGAACAGCAGCGGCTTGCTGCCCGGGCCGGAGATCACCGCCCCCGGGCTGGTTGGCAGGCCGCGCCGGGTCCAGTAGCCCGCTGCGGCCTCGCGCAGCACGGGCAGCCCGGCCACGGGGCCGTACGCGTTGCGGCCGGCCGCGCCGGCCAGCGTCGCCCGCAGGACGGGGTGCACCGGCAGGCCGGCCTCTCCGAACGACAGCGGGAGGACGGGCTCGCCCGCCCGCCGTTTGCGGATGAGGATCTCGTTCGCGGCCAGGGTGGCCGACACGGGGACGGCGGACATGACCAGGCTCACGCCTCGCGCTCGATCGGGCAGCTCATGCAGCGCGGGCCACCCCGGCCCCGGCCCAGCTCCCCGCCGGGTACGGTGATCACCTCGATGCCGTTGTCTTCCAGGTAGGCGTTGGTGGTCACGTTCCGCTCGTAGGCGATGACCACTCCCGGCTCGACCGCCAGCACGTTGCAGCCGTCGTCCCACTGCTCCCGCTGTGCGGAGCGGACGTCCTGGACGGCCGTGAGGACGGTGATGGCGGGCAGGTCGAGCGCGGCGGCGATGGCGGCGTGCATGTCCTGCGGCGGGTGGTCGGTCACCTTGAGCTCACTGGCGCTCGCGCCGGGCTCGACCGTGTACGACGGCAGCATCCCCATCCCGGCGTACTTGGTGAACACCCCGCGGTCCGCCATCGTCAGCAGCGTGTCCAGGTGCATGAACGCGCGGCTCTTCGGCATGTCGATCGCCACCAGGCAGCGGGCGGCCCCGGCCGCGAACAGCCGGTACGCGAGAAACTCGACCGCCTGCGGCGTGGTCCGCTCGCTCATCCCGACCAGCACCGCCCCGTCGCCGAGCACCAGGATGTCGCCGCCCTCGATGGTGGCCGGCGCGGCGTCGGCGCCGTGGTACCAGACATCGAAGTCCGCGTCGGCGAACATCGGGTGCCAGCGGTAGATCGCCTCGCAGCTGACGGTCTCCCGGATCCGGGCCGGCTTGCGCATCGCGTTGATGGACACGCCGCCGTAGATCCAGCACGAGGTGTCGCGCTGGTAGAGCAGGTTCGGCAGCGGCGCGAGCGCGAAGCCGTCGGGGTCGAGCGAACGGAAGGCGATGCTCTTGGGCTCCGGCCCGAGCTCGGCGATCTCACGCTTGGTGATCCCGCCGGCCAGGAACGAGGCCAGGGACGCCGGGTCGAGCCCTTCCACCGCGGCACGCAGGGTGCCGGCGGCGAGCGGGCCGTGCCAGCGCGCGTCGAACACGCGGTCCAGGATGTAGTCGCGCGCCTCGGGGATCTCCACTGTCTGGGTGAGCAGATCGCCGTAGTAGTGGACCACGACGCCGCGCGACCGCAGGGCGCCGGCGAACGCGTCGTGCTCGGACTGCGCACGCGTCACCCAGAGCACATCATCGAAGAGCAGGTCGGCGGCGTTGTCGGGGGTCAGGCGCTTGAGTTCCAGGTCGGGGCGGTGCAGTAGGACCTGCCGCAGCCGGCCGACCTCGGAATCCACGTGGAACATGGCACTCCCGTTCTGCATGGTCTTGCTCGTCAGTTATCTCATTGCCGGCCGTTAGGCTGCGGACGTGGATCTGGATCTTTCGCGGGATGCCGCCGCCCTGACCGCGGCGCTGGTCGACGTTCCCTCGGTCAGCGGCGACGAGCAGGTGCTGGCCGACGCGGTCGCTGGCGCGCTGGCCACCCTGCCTCACCTGACAATACGGCGGGATGGGAACGCGGTCGTCGCGCGGACCGACCTCGGCCGGCCGCAGAGGGTGATCCTGGCAGGGCACCTGGACACGGTGCCGATCGCGGGCAACGTCCCTTCGCGCACCGAGGGCGGCCTGCTGTACGGGTGCGGCAGCTGTGACATGAAATCCGGTGTGGCGGTCCAGCTCCGGCTGGCGCGCCAGCTGGCTGAGCCCTCCCGCGACGTGACCTATGTCTTCTACGACGGCGAAGAGGTCGAGGCCGAACGTAACGGGCTGCTGCGCCTGGTTCGCAACGCGCCGGAGTTGCTCGTGGGCGACCTGGCGGTCATGCTCGAGCCGACCGGCGGCCTGATCGAGGGCGGCTGCCAGGGGACCATGCGCGCCGAGGTCACCGCCCACGGGGCGCGCGCGCACAGCGCGCGCTCCTGGCGCGGGCGCAACGCCATTCACCGCGCAGGCGACGTCATCGACGTGCTGCGGTCGTACCGCCCGCGCGAGCCCGAGGTGGACGGGCTCGTCTACCACGAGGGGCTGAACGCGGTCGGGATCGCCGGCGGGGTCGCGGGCAACGTGATCCCGGACGAATGCGTGGTCACGGTGAACTACCGGTTCGCCCCGGATCGCACCGTCGAGCAGGCGGCCGAGCACGTGCGGGCGGTGTTCGGCGGGTTCGACGTCGAGATCACCGACGCGGCGCCCGGCGCCCGGCCCGGGCTGACCGATCAGGCCGCGGCGTCGCTGCTGACCGCGGTCGGCGGAACCCCGCGCGCCAAGATGGGCTGGACGGACGTGGCCAGGTTCGCCATGCTCGGCCTGCCCGCGGTCAACTATGGCCCGGGTGATCCGGAGGTGGCCCACAGCGTCGGCGAGCATGTGCCGCTCGCGCAGATCGCCGAGTGCGAGGCCAGGCTGCTCTCCTGGCTGAGCTGATCCATCCGGCCGGCTCCCTGGTTGCCCGCGCCCGCGGTGCTGCGCTCATCCCCTTGGCCGGTTCCCTATTTGACCGGGCCCGCGATCAGGGTCAGGGGACTGGTGTGACGCTGGCCGCTCGTGTCCATCCAGGTGACGGAGATGCGGTCCCCGGGGTGGTACCGGTCCTGCAGGATGTTGGTCAAAGAGGCTGGCGCGCCCACGGTCTGGCCGTCGATGGCCAGGATCACGTCGCCTCCCGTCATGCCCGCTGAGTCGGCTGGCGCGTCGCAGAACGCGCCAGCGATCAGCGTGCCGGTGCCGGACGGGGCGATGTGCCGGGGAACCGGGCTGCCCCCGTTGCTCGTCAGGCACTGGCCGTTGCTGTTGATCCCACCGCCGAAGCTGCCGCCGAACTGGCTCTGCGCCGCCTGGTTCAGCTGCTGCAGCTGCTGCCGCGGCGCGATTGCCGAGCTGACGGTGTCCGACGAGGTGCTCGCGACCGCGATGCCCATGAAGGGGGGCTGGCCGATGTGGATCGTGGCGCTGCTCTTCCCCTTGGCCATCTGGCTGGCGATATCCAGCGCGTGGTTGATCGGGATGGCGAAACCCTGGTTGCCGCCGGGCCCGCCGGCTGACGGAGTGTTCGCCGCCGTGTTCATGCCGATCACATAGCCGGCGGCGTTCGCCAGCGGGCCGCCGGAGTCGCCTTCCGCTATCAGCGCGTTGGTCTGGAGCATGTCATGGAGCGTTTCGCTGGTCCGGGTGCCGGAATCGCCCGCGGTGATCGTCCGGTGCAGCGCGGTGATCGTCCCGCTCGTGACGGTCGGCTGGCCTCCTCTGCCGCCCGCGTTGCCGAGCGCCACCACCTGCGTGCCCACGCTGACCTTGTCCGAGTCGCCGACCTTGACCGTCCTCAGCCCCGACACCCTGGTCAGCTTGAGCAGGGCGACGTCGTCCTTCGCGTCGGTGCCGACGACCTTGGCGGTGTACTTACGGCCGGAGCTGACGACGGTCGCTGTCAGCGCGGTCGAGCCCGACACCACGTGGTTGTTGGTGAGCACCAGCCCGGACGGGCTCAGCACCATCCCGGTGCCCTCGAAGACCTGGCTCGTGTAGCGCAGGCTGGCCGTGATATCGACCACTCCCGGCGTCACCCTGGCCGCCACGGCCTGCGGGTCGATGCCGGAGGTGTTGGTGTTGCCGTTGCCCTTGTTGCCGGACGGCGACGGGATGTCCTGCGGTGAGAAGCCGCGGCTGCTGCCCGAGGGCTGCGTGTTCGGCTGAAAGGCGAGCACCGCGCCGGCGCCGAGCGCCGCCGCGAGCACCGCCACCAGCACGTAGAAGAGCGGATGGTTGCCGCGCCGCGGCCGCCGCGGGCCGGGCGGCGGGCCGTACCCGCCGCCGGGGGAGCCGTACCCGCCTGCGGGCGGGCCGTACCCGCCGCCGGGGGAGCCGTACCCGCTGGAGGAGCCGTACCCGCCGGGCTGGCCGTAGCCGCCGGAGGACTCGCCGTAGCCGCTGGAGGGATGGCCGTACCCGCCGGTGGGCGCGCCATAGCCGCTGGCCGGCTGGCTGCGCTGGTCGCCTGGCGGGGCACTCCAGCCGCCGTGGCCACCGGCCGGGGGTGGCTCCCAGGCGGCCTGGCCGCCGGCCGGGGGTGGCTCCCACGTTCCCTGGCCGCCCGCCGACAGCGTCCACGTCCCGAGCTCGGTGGTCGGCACGTCGGGGGGCACGGGCTGGGCTGCGGGTGCAGGGGTGGCCTCCGGTGAGGGCCCCGCGGAGGCGCCGGGCGAGGTGTCGTCGCCGCCCGCGGGCTCAGCCCTCTCGTGACCTTCCTGCATGTCCATCACCTCTGCCCGGAACCAGGCCTTGGTTCCGTCTCAGGTTGTTGGGCGGCCCGGGCCCGCGGCCCGCACACTTGGATGTCGTCCTCAGTAAGCAGCATCTGCCTGTACAGAAGCTGAACGCTTCCTTAGGATTCGGGTCGGCCTTGTGCTCATACGACGTTACGCGAATTCTGACTCACGCCTGCCACCGTCCGGTGGCGTACCTTGCCGGCCTGCGGCCATGCGCTGGCCGAGGCCGTGGTCGGCGAGGGTTCCCACTGCCAGCCTGCGGGCCGCGCACTCGTCCAGCAGCCGGGGCAGGGCGCCGAGCGCGGCCGAGGCGGCGCCCGCCGGCGCGGTGCAGTCGGAGTCGTGGAGCAAGATGGTGGCGCCGCCGGTGAGGTCGGCCATCACCGTGGCGAACACCGAATCCCCGGTGGCGCCGGGTACCCATTCCCGTCCCCAGCTGCTCCAGAGGACCGGCGTCAGCCCCAGGCTCCGTGCGGCCGCGATGGCGCCCAAACTGAGGACGCCGTAGGGGGGGCGGAAGAACCGGGGCCGCTGGCCGGTGGCGCCCCACACGGCGTCACGGGCGCGGGCCAGATCGTCGTTCACGTCCCACGGGCTGCGCAGGATCGTGTATCGGTGGTCCCAGCCGTGGACGGCGATCTCGTGGCCGGCCGCGGCGATCTCGGCAGTCAGCTGCGGCGCCCCGGCGACCATGGAGCCCAGCAGGAAGAACGTGGCGCGGGTGTTTCGCTCGGCGAGCAGATCGAGGAAGGCGGGGGTGCTGGCGGGATCTGGGCCGTCGTCGAAGGTGAGCGCCACGTGATCGGGCCTGCCCAGTCCGGCCAGCCGCGGGAACAGCCGCCGCCGCACAGGGCCGATGGCGGTCAGGCCGGGCGCGCCGTGCGCGATGGCCAGCCCCGCCGCGGCGAGCCCCGCGAGCGCAGCCCCCCGCGTCCCTCGCCCGATCAGCTGACGTCCGCCGCCGTCCCGCATGTGGCCCCCCGTAGGTAGTTATCCGCTGGTGCCCGTCACGATTGAGCCCGGAGCAGTTCCCGGGGCCACACCATGTCATGCGATGGCGACGCGCGCCACACGGGCCTGATCTTGCCTGCGCATTGCCTGAATCATGGCAAAGTTGCGATGCCGCGTGCGCAGTTCCGGACAACGCGGGTGCCAAGCCACGTAAGCCGGGGAGTGCTGGGAGTTTGCCGTCGGCATCGGCTCGGCCTCACCTGGCCCGCTCGTCGATGAGGGCGGCTCCCGAGGTCAGTTCCGCCTGGCTGACCGCCCCATAGACTCGCTTCACGATGAGGTGGCGCGCGTCGAGGAAGAAGGTCGCGGGCAGCCCCGGCAGGTTGTAGTCGACGACGGTACTGCCCGAGGCGGGTTCGGTGGCGACCGGATAGGTGACACCGGTCCTGCGGACGAACGCGAGCGCCGCCGGCGTCTGGTCGTTGACGTCGATGCCGATGACCGCCAGGCTCGCGTGCCTGGCGCGGAAGAACCTGGCGAGCATGGGCGTCTCCTTCCGGCAGGGCACACACCAGGAGGCGAAGAAGTTCACGATGACGGGCCGGCCGGCCAGCGAGCTGAGGGAGACGCGCTGGCCCGGATGGCCAAGCATGGCGAGGCTGAAGTTCTTCGCGTGCGCAGGCGGGGCGTGCTGCGGGCCGGCACCACCGGCGCCGGTGAGGCTCAGGGCCAGGATGACGACGATCCCCGCCACGATGGCCGTGAGGGCGGCCAGCCTGGCACGCCCAAGGCCGCCCAGCCGGTGCGCCAGGCGCTGGAGGGCGCCACCAGCGGGCGCCTCCGCCGAGCTCACCGTGTCCTGCCGCGCCATTGGTCCTCCAGCACCGCCTCCCCTGGGTCCGGCTGGCGGGGCGGGGACGGCGCACTCGCTGGCACAGTACCGTCGGCGTCCGGCGCGGCGGGACGCGCCTCGGTCGGGTCGGCCTCCGGGGCGGTGACGGGCAGCACGAGCTCGAACTCGCTTCCCTGGCCCGGGGTGCTGTGCACCAGCACCTCGCCGCCATGGGCCCGCGCGACCGCCCGCACAAGGGCCAGGCCGAGCCCGGTACGTCGGCCATCGCCCAGCTCGGACGCGGACCGGAACCGCTCGAAGACGTGATCTAGCTCGGCAGCGGGGATCCCCGCGCCGGTGTCGGAGATGATCATACGGACCGTGGAGCCGTCGTCGGCGGACTCGACGGACAGCTGGATCGCGTCACCGTCGCGGGTGTGCCGGACCGCGTTCTCCAGCAGGGCATCGACGGCGAGACCGAGCCGCTCCCGGTCGGCGTCGAGCGTGACCGGGTCGAGCCGCCCGAGCTGCCAGCGCCGCTTGGCGGTTGGCATCCATTTGCGGAGCACCTCCATGGTGAAGTGATCCAGGGCGATCGGCTCGGGACGCAGAAACTCGGGGTCGTCCGCGGCGGCGATCATCAGCAGCCGCTCGCCGAGCCGCCGGAGCCGGACGAGCTCGCCCACGACCACCTCGATGTCGCGCTCCGCGTGGCGGCCGGTGCCGACCAGCTGGCTGGCGAGCAGCTCGGCATGGCCGAGCGCGATGGTGATCGGAGTTCGCAGCTGGTGCGAGGCATCCTGCAGGAACCGCCGCTGGGTGGCGAGCAGGCGGGCGTTCTCCTTGCTGATCGAGGCGCTTTCCTTGTGGGCGGCGAGCCGGCGCCGCGCGTGCCAGACCATCATCCCGAACATGGCCGCCATGAGCGGGACCTCGTTCAGCTCGTCCGCGCTCTGCGCACTGTGGAAGACGTCCCAGCTGATGCCGGCGCCGGTGGTCACCATGACCACCGCGAGCACCCAGATGGTCGGCCTGATCGACCAGACGCGGAAGCCGTAAAGCAGCGTGAGGCTGATCCAGATGAAGTGGAACGGGATGGTTTCCCAGCCGGAGAAGACCACGATGGCCACGAGGTTGGCCACCGAGAAGGCCACCCACGCGACGTCCAGCCAGGCGAATGGCCATTGAAGCGTGGGCCGCCCGTTCGGCCAGTGCATGCCCGGTGGCCGGTGCGGCCAATGCAGGCCTGATAGCCAGTGCAGGATGCGCCCGCCGGGCACGACCTCAGGAGGCGAGCCGATAGCCCTCACCACGCACCGTCTTGATCAGGTCGAAGCCGAGCTTGGAGCGCAGCCGCCGCACGCAGACGTCGACCACGTTCGAGCCCGGGTCGAAGTCGTATCCCCAGACCGAGGCGAGCAGCTGGGCCTTGCCGACCGACTGCCCGGGGTGCTCCATCAGCTCCCGGAGCAGCAGGAACTCGAGCCGGGTCAGGCCCACTGGGCCGTTGCCGGTGTTCGCCTCCAGCCGGCCCACGTCCAGCACGAGGTCGCCGGCCCTGAGTACCTCGTTGGGCGAGTGCGCGTCGTCGCGCAGCCGTACCCGCACCCGGGCGAGCAACTCGGCCAGGGAGAAGGGCTTGGTCAGATAGTCGTGTGCGCCCAGCTCCAGGCAGTCGACCTTCGTGGCCACATCCGCGAGGCAGGAGAGCACGAGCACGCCCTGCTCGCGCCGTTCGCGCAGCAGCCGGGTCAGGACCCGCCTGCCGTCGACGTCCGGCATGATCAGGTCGAGGATGACCAGGTCATAGTCGCCCTCCAGGGCCCGCCGCAGCCCCTCGGCGCCGCTGCCCGCGGAGTCCACCACGTACCCGGCGGTCTCCAGCGCCCTCCGGATGAAGTCGCAGATCCGGGGCTCGTCGTCGATCAGCAGAATGTGTGCGCCCGTCACGCGCTCGGCCTGCCAGGGCGCCGTCATCGACAGTCGTGTCATCTCGCCTTACCCACCACCACAGCTCACGATGAGGTGGGGTTCCTCTGACGAGGGTCCACCGCACAGGGGGGCCTGGTCAACCTGGCTTAGGCAATCCATTGCAGAACCCGCCGACGGACCCGGCCGGGGTCGCCGTGGGTACCTTCGGCAGCTTCTTACAGCTGGCTCATTACTCATACGTTGTCACGGCCACCCCGCCAGAAAGACATTACCCGCTGGCGCTCCGCCGATGATGACAATTTCGTCATGCAGTGTCGGGGCTGTTGCCGATGGCAGCGCGCTGCCCAGAAGATCAGGTCCATAACAGGCATCCGGCCGGTCCCGGGGACAACCGTGGCCGGCCCGAACCGTGGCGCTGAGCGTACCGCGAGAAGCGAGGTGGTGGCTGGTATCTGTACCGGTCCGTGTCGTGACCCTCCCTGGCGGCGTTCGCCGAGGTGGTCGTCGCCGCGGGTCCGTGGTCGTGCACAGGCCGGCCTGGCAGTCGCGGCCGGGGCTGAAGTGACCGCGAGCTGATTAACAGGAGGCTGGAGTGCACCACTTGATCCTCGCGGACTTTGGCAACGACTGGAGCCTGGCCGGCTCCATCCTGACCTTCGCGATTCCGGTGGGCCTGTTCGTGGCGGTAGCCGCGATCCTGTACTTCTTGTATACGAGGCCACACGCCGTACCGGGGCACCGGGACCTGGTGCCCGCGGGCGGCAGGCACGCGGCCGGCGCGCCACGGGCCGCCACGGCGGCATGACGGCATGGAGGGTAGGTAGTGACACCTGCGACGACAGGCGCGCTCCCCGCCCTGGCGGGGCGCCGGTCCGTCCGCGCCGTCGCCCGCTCGCTGTTCGCGCTCACCAAGCCGCGGATCATCGAGCTTCTGCTGGTCACGACGATCCCCACCATGCTGCTGGCGCAGCGGGGGCTGCCGTCGGTCCGTGTGCTCGTCGTCACGCTGATCGGTGGTGCGTTCGCGGCCGGGAGCGCGAACACGATCAACTGCTACCTCGACCGTGACATCGATGCGGTGATGCGGCGCACGTCACGCCGGCCGCTGGCCAGGCCGACGCCGCTGGCGGTCATCAAGCCGGCCGAGGCGCTCGTCTTCGGCATCGTGCTCGGCGCGGCAGCGACGGTGCTGCTTGGCACGCTGGTGAACTGGCTGTCCGCCGTGCTCGCCGACGCAGCCATCGTGTTCTACGTCTTCATCTACACGATCGCGCTGAAGCGCCGCACCCCCTCCAACATCGTCATCGGGGGCGCGGCGGGGTGCTTCCCCGTGCTGGTCGGCTGGTCGGCGGTGACCGGAACCGTCAGCCTCCCGGCGGTGGTGCTGTTCGCCGTCATCTTCTTCTGGACGCCGCCGCACTTTTGGGCGCTGGCCATGAAGTTCCGGGACGACTACGCGGCGGCGAGCGTGCCGATGCTGCCGGTGGTGGCGCCTCCCACGGTGGTGGCCCGCAAGATCCTGATCTACTCCTACGTCATGGTCGCGACCACCCTCGCTCTCGCCCCGTACGCCGGCTGGCTGTACGCGGCGAGCGCAGCCGGGCTCGGTGGCTGGTTCCTGCTCGAAGCCCACCACCTGCACCGGCGGGTCGCCGGGACCGGCGGCGAGGGCCGGCCACCGGCGGCGGGTGCGCCGGCGCCGGTGGCGTCGCCGGCGGAAAGCCCGAAGGTGACCGAGGGCGCGTGCGCCGGCGCCGTGCGGCCCAGCGCCAACCCGGCTCCCATGCGCCTGTTCCACCTGTCGATCGCGTACCTGACCCTGTTGTTCGCGGTCATCGCCGTCACCGCGCTGCTCCCGTGGGGCAGCTGGTAGGAACCGCTCCCGCCCGCTGGTAGAAACCGCCCCCGCCCCGCCGCCCGTTTGCTGGATGTCATCCCTGCGGCTGACGCGGGGACGGCCCGCCTGGCATAGCCTGACGGAAGAAGTCGTGTTCGGGGCGGGGCCATGACCCGGGCCGGCGTCCCGGGGCCGAGCCAGTGTGAGGTGGCCGTGAAGCTACTGCCGAGGACCTCGCGGCGGGCGCGGTGGGCGGTGCCCGGCGCAGCGGTCGCCGTGGTGGCGGCGGTGACAGCAGCAACGATGGCGACGTCGGCGGCGGCCTCGCCCGCCCTGCCCGCCCGCACCCCCGCCCAGCTGCTCGCCGCGCTGGCCAGCCACGCCGGTACGCCACCGGCGATGAGCGGCACGGTCGTGGAGTCGTCGGCGCTTGGCATACCCCAGCTGCCCGGGCAGCAGGACCCGTCCTCGCCGCTGGCGATGCTGGCCGGGTCGCACACGATGAGGCTCTGGTACGCCGACCCCACCCACGCCAGGCTCGCCCTCCCGGTGCCGCTGGGCGAAACCGACGTGATCCGCAACGGCGGCACCGCGTGGGTCTGGCGGAGCAGCTCCAACTCGGTGCAGAAGATCACGATCCCGCCGCGCTCGGCCAAGCCGGGAACGGCCGCGCCGGGCGGCACGGCCAGCCCGGGGGCCGGCTCGCGGGAAGCGCCTCTCACCCCGCAACAGGCCGCGCAGAAGCTGCTCGCGACGGTCGGGCCCAGCACCAGCGTCACGTCCGGCCCCACCACGACGGTGGCGGGCCAGGACGCCTACCAGCTCGTGATCGCCCCCAGGGACAGCCGTTCCCTCGTCGGCCGGATCGTCTTCCAGCTCGACGCTCAGCACCCGGGCGTCGTGCTGGGAGTCCAGGTTTTCGCGCGGGGCGCGGCCAGCCCCGCGTTCCAGACCGGCTTCACCTCGATCAGCTTCGCCGCGCCACCGGCCTCCACCTTCGCCTTCACCCCCCCGAACGGGGCGAGCGTGCACACCGTGACGCCCACCCCGCGGTCCGGCTGGAACGGGGAGCCTCCGCCGTCGCGGGCGCACGCCTCCGGGGTCAAGGTGATCGGCAAGGACTGGCTGTCGGTGGCCGTCCTGCCCGCCTCCGCGCTGACCGCGATCACGAACGGGGGTAACCCGGCCGGTGCGCTGGGCCAGGCCGCCCAGTCGGCGGCCTCCGGACCCGGCTCCGGGGCGGGCGGAGACGTGGATGCCGCCGGCGTCCTGGCCGCCCTGCTGAAGTCGGCCACGCCCGTTCACGGCGCCTGGGGTAGCGGCAGGCTGGTCCGGGCCGGCCTCGCCTCCATGCTGATCACCAGCAACGGCCACGTCCTGATCGGGGCGGTCGCGCCGT
>Ga0126382_10000551_pt1 | contig 14696 bp, 6 predicted proteins | sample PanSoiMetPlot_30_FD_92548 | JGI IMG/M metagenome (GOLD analysis project Ga0126382, IMG submission 92548) | Tropical forest soil microbial communities from Panama - MetaG Plot_30 | ecosystem: Environmental > Terrestrial > Soil > Tropical forest > Bulk soil | place: Panama | collected 2016-02-17 | reverse complement strand
GCGCGGAAATACCGACTTGATGACGAGGCATCAAGCGGAACTAAACTAGTTAATCGTCGCAACCATCTCTGATCTCCCTCCCCCCCCAGGAGCCAGGTTGTTCCCTCTACGTCCTCACAAGGCTGTCGTTCGCACCGGAATCGTCCGATTGAGCCGATTCACGGAGGGCCGCCATGTCCCACATCCCAGGTTTCGCAACTCGCAGTTCTATTGCATTTATAGCGATCGTCGTATTCCTTATAGCATTAGCGACATCGCGACTATCCGATGCGTCGAGCTCAGCGAGCGTCGTGGAATCTGTATTACAAAATCAAAACAAGTCTCAGAAGCGTAATCCTCAAGTTAAGCCTGCATTAACGACTGCCAATTCGGGCCCTGCTCTTCCTGCAGTCCCGACGATCACCGCTACGTTGACTGATAATATCGCGACGGGCACGAAAGTACTGCCCGGTTCGACGATCAACTATACGGCCACCATCGCTAACAGCGGCACAGACGCAAGCGGTGTCAACTTCAGCGACACAGTTGACCTCAACACTACGCTCGTAGCCGGCTCTACCGTTGCGTCTGCCGTTGCGGTCAATGACACTTATCCTCAGACGGTCATCGGCAATGTTTCGATCAATTCAGCGAACATTCCTTATAGCGTTGTCTCCAACGACTATTTAGGCGCCAATCCCACTGCGACCATCACGGCGTTTAGCGCGGCGAGCGCGCAAGGAGGTGCGGTCAGCATGACGACCTCGGGCGCGGGCATCGGGCAATTCACTTACAACCCGCCCGCTGGCTTTGAAGGCACGGACACGTTCACCTACACGCTGAGCGACCAGGCCGCCAACCCGAGCCCGGTGGCAAACCGCACGGCTACAGTGTCGCTGACAGTCAGCGGGATGGTGTGGTTCATAAATAACGCGAGCGGAGCGGGCGATGGCCGACTGTCGTCGCCGTTCAACACGCTGGCCGCGTTCCAGGCGGTTAACGATGGTGTCGGCAATCACCCGGCCGCCAACGACAACATCTTCATCTTTGAGAGCGGCACGGCCTACACGGGCGCGGTCACTTTGCTGAGCGGTCAGAAATTGATCGGCCAGGATGCTACCGTCTCGCTCTCGACTATTACGGGATTGACGCCGCCCAGCGGCAGCGCCAGCTTCCCAGTGATGAATAGCGGCAATGCGACGATTACCAAGATTACAACTACAGTAGCCGCTACTAATGCGATTAACTTGACGAACGGCAGTACTGGGAATTTGATTCGCGGCCTAACGGTCGGCAGCACAACGGGCATCGGCATCAACGGCACGAACTTCGGCACGCTGACCGTGGCTGACGTTAGCCTGAGCGACAGCCCCAGCCGCACGGGCCAGGCATTGAGCTTAACGACGGGGGCGCTTGCCGCGACCTTCGGCAGCGTTAATTCAACTAACAGCAGCGCCGCGGGCATTACCCTGTCCGGCGTCAGCGGCAGCCTGACGATTGGCACGACTAGCATCACAAACCCAACAGGCGTTGGCATAACACAAACGAGTTCCAGTGCCACTGTAAACTACGGCAACACGACGGCGAATGGTTCAGGCAGCACGGGCGTGGTTTTAGGTGGAAGTGGCGTGGGTAACACGGGGACGATTACCTTTGGCGCTCTGAACATCGCGCCGAGCGCGAATCAACGCGGTCTGCTCGCAGCCGACAATACAATGACTATTACGGCGACTAGCGGCGCAATCTCCAACAGTGGCGTTACTGCCATTGAGATAACACGAAGCAGCGGCACAACGCCGCTGGCTGTTTCGCTGACGAGCGTTTCTGCCAACGGAGGAGCAAACGGCATCGTTCTGTCTAATACATCGGGCAGCTTCATGATAACGGGTGACGGAAGCCATACCAATAACGCGTCGGGCGGCACAATACAAAACAGCACATCGCATGGCATAGCTCTAACCAACACGCAGAACATTTCCTTTGAATCGATGAGTATTCACGACACCAGTGGGAGCGGCATCAAAGGCGTGAACGGCGCCAGCGGCGCGCAGGTCAACAACTTCTCGTTCACCCATGGGACGATCAACAACTCGGGAACCGGGGGCGGCGTCGACGAATCGAACATCGCATTCAACAACGTTACCAACGCGAATGAGACAAATCTTACCGGCACAGTCACGATCACAAACAACACCCTGACTAATTCGCGCTACCACGGGGTGGACATCCAGCAGTTCGGCGGCACGATAACGACCCTGACCATCAGCAACAACACGCTGACGAGCAGCACCTCTGGAGCCAGTTCGCTAGGCAGCGCGATTCGAATCGGAGTGAGAGGAACGGCGGGAGCGGCCGGCAATCTCAATAGCCCGACGATCAACAACAACACAATTACCAACTTCCCCTCGGGCGCCGGCATTCTTGTGCAGGTGGGCAACGGGACCTCAGCCGCTGCGCCAGGCTGCACGCTCGGCACCGTCGCCACTCCGCTGACTATCACCGGGAACCTGATCGCCGGCCCGGTAGGGACGAATATGGCCACGCAGGCGATCAACGCCGCCATCGACGGGGTGGGAACCTCGCAGTTCAATATCTCCAATAACGGTAGTGTTGCCCAGCCATTGGCAAATACGCAGGGCGTGACCGTCGCCTTCGGAGCATTCGGCAAAGTGACCGCCAACGGGACGATGAGCAACAATCGTGTGAACTCGAACAGCAACGTCAATGGGCAGCCGGGCATAGCCGCGGGCGTCGATCAGCATTTCGCTGTGACCGATAATCCGAGCCTGACCATAAAGCTGGACGGCAACGTCACCCAAAACACGAATGGCAACGGAATCCTGCTGACCGCGAGGAGCTCTAACGGTACACTGAACGCCACAGTTATCAACAGCAACGTGGCGGCTCCGCTCGCCGGCGTTCGTCCGGGCATCCGCATCGATTCCGGCAACAACACTGCCGGCGAGAACACGACGGTTTGCCTGGACATCCGCAGCAACACCAGCGCCGGGAGCGGGGGTACCAACGGGATCGGCCTCCGCAAGCAGGGGACCAACTCGGCTGTGGATGCGTTCGGCGTCGTCGGGATGGCTGCGACATCCAGTCCGGGCGTCGAAGCGTTCGTCAGCGGCCAGAACCCGGCTGGAAACGGGTGTTTGCTCATATCGGCCACCTCGGGATTCACCAACTGCTCATCAGCCCCGGCGAGCGTTCATCCGGAGCCCGCCGGCGGAATGAGTGTCAGGTCCGGTCGCACAGCGGCGAGTTCGGCGGATGACATCCTGTCGGTGTCCGCTCCCCCGAACCTCCCGGGCGATAGACAGAGGCTGGGTATAGAAGGCGGTCGAGTTCTATCGCAAGCTGAGTTAGTGTGGATGGCGCAGGCTGCGCTCGAAAGGTGGAGACAGGCAGGTATAGCTCCTGAGGAGCTGGCCCGTTTGCAAGCAGCAACTTTCGAGACCGGCGAATTAGCCAGCGGTCAGATCGCATCCGTCGCTTCCACGCACATCAAGATTGACGAAACAGCAGGAGGCTACGGCTGGTACTTCGATCAAACGCCTAACGATGATTCGGAATTCGACGTCCCGGTGATCGGAAAAGAGTTCCAAACGACCGAGCTTAGTCCGGCATATGGGCACGTCGACTTGCTTACCGTCATTATGCGCGAGCTTGGCAGGGTTTACCTGCAAGGCAAGAAGCGCACGCCGAAGCAGATGCGGTCGCTGATGGAAGCGACACTCTCACCGGGTGTGAGGCGCCTCGCGGATTCGAAAGAGATCAGGGTTAACTCCGTAGCGCAACCAAACAGTCAACTCGCTGAGCGCAACGCACCGCTCAGGCATGCCAACATGCCTGGTTACTTGAACGTCGGCGATGGCGGAATGATCGGCTTAGATCTCGCTCAAAGCATAGGCATAAAACGGGTGAGCTATATCCAGAAGATTAAACAAAGTCAGGGCAAGCTTCAGCCACAGTCGGGTGAAACCGTAAACGTCTCTGTTGGCCCTCTGCCTGCCACCAAGAGCGTCATCATCAAGTACTCGGTCACCGTCAATAACCCGCCCGCTGCCTCTCAAGTTAGCACTCAGGGAACCGTGTCCGGCACCGGTTTCGCTAATGTCCTTACAACTGACCCAGGGCCGCCCGTTGTCAATGGACCGACGGTCACGCTGATAGACACGACCATCACCTGGACAGGCGCCACTGACACTAACTGGAACACTGATACCAACTGGAATACCGCCAAAGCACCCGTTGCGCTTAACGACGTCCTCATCCCCACGGCCGGAGTCACCAATAACCCGACCATCAGCGCCTCCGATGTCACCATCAACAGCTTCACCATGCAAGCAGGCCGCACGCTGACAATGTCCAGCGCGCGGACCCTCAACGTAGCAGGCAACTGGACCAATAACGGCACCCTCACTGCCGGCGATGGCACAGTCCTCTTCAACGGGAACAACAACACGCAGACTTTGGCCGGGAGCACCACGTTTAACAATCTAACCTCGAACCACACCGGCACAGGCAATGTCACGGCTTCGGGCAGCACTTTAGCCGTAAGCGGGTTGCTGCGTGTACAAGGCGGCACCTTCATCAGCAGCAGCAACCTCAAAGATATTCAAATCGACTCGGGCGCCATTCTTCAGAGCGACGGCGGCACAATGAATGTCAGCGGCAACTGGACCAACAACGGCGGTACGTTTACACCGGGTACTGGTACGGTAAATTTCAACAGCACTACAGCAAGCCAGACCATTGGAGGGACCGCGACCACGCAGACGTTCAACAACATTACGGTTAATAAGAGCGGCCAAATGCTGAACGTTGGCGGCAGCACCACATCGCTTAATCTGAACGGAACCCTCACACTCACGGCAGGTACGTTCGACGCTGGTACCGCCACGACGATTAACATAGCCGGCAACTGGACTAATAACGGTGGCTCGTTTACGCCGGGTAGCGGCACGGTTGTCTTTAACAGCACGACGGCCGCTCAAGCCATCAACGGCAGTGCCGTCACTCAGACCTTTGGCGGCATAACCGTCAACAAGACCGGTCAGACCTTGAGCGTCGCTGCCAGCACTACCACCCTCAACCTAAACGGCAGCTTCCTGCTCACTGCAGGAACTTTCGATAAAGGCACCGCGGCGCTTATTAATGTTCTGGGCAACTGGACGAAGAACGGCGGAACATTTACGCAAGGCACGGGCACAGTGTCTTTCAGCGGCGGGAGTGCGCAGACCATCGGCGGTCCCAGCGCGACGATTTTCAACAATCTGACAATCAATAACGCAAGCGGCGTTTCGTTGACCGCCGCCGAGACAGTGAACGGCACGTTAACGCTCACACTCGGACTGCTAACCAACGGCACTAATCTGACCCTCGGAAACGGAGCCCTGATCTCACGAAGCGGTGGCTCGCTCAACCAAGCGCCGACCTTCGGCACAACGGTGAATGTGACTTACACTGCACCGTCGCCACCAGCTTCGATCACCACGGGACTAGAACTTCCGACGAGCACCACAGTGCTCAGCGGGTTGACCATCAATAATCCGAGTGATGTGAATCTGAACGCAAACGCAACGGTCAACGGCGCGCTGACATTCACAAGCGGGAATGTGCTTACCGGCGCTAATGTTCTCAGTGTCGCTGCGGCAGGTACAACTGCTCGCACCAGCGGCCACGTGATCGGCAACCTGAAGAAGACATTCGGCGGAGTGAGTGCCTTCATCTTCCACGTGGGGACCGCCAACGGCTATTCGCCTGTTAGCATAAGCGTCACTGCCGGGACAGGCGATCTCACAGTCAAAGCCAATCAAGGACCCCAGCCTAATGTGAATGCCTCCACATCGCTGCAAAGGTTCTGGACGCTGACGGCGACAGGTACACCAACAGCTAACCTTGTCTTCACCTACCTGCAGACAGACGTGATGGGCAATGAGGCGAACTATCGCATCATTCGCGTCTCGGGCGGTACCCCCGTGTCGTTCCCGAATGCCTGTCCTGGTTCGCCTTGCGTGGACACAACAGCAAACACCGGGACGATTAACGGAGTGACGGGTTTCTCCGACTGGACACTCGGAGAGCAGACCGGGCCGACGGCAGTCGAGGACGTTGAACTGGATGCTACGGGCTACGATGAAGGGACATTCATCTCGTGGCGAACCGGCTCCGAGGTGGACAATCTGGGGTTCAATGTTTATCGAGAAGATGGGAACAAGCGAGTACAGGTCAATCCCCAGGTAGTAGCTGGTTCTGCCCTGATTACCGGCTCCGGGGTTCGCCTCGGAGCGGGCAAGTCTTACGGTTGGTGGGACTCTGCTTCCAAAAATCGCCCGGCTCAATACTGGGTTGAAGATATTGGCCTCAACGGCAACAGGACCCTTCACGGACCCGTATCCGTCAAACACATCGGTGGCGCTCCAGCCGCACGAAGTTCCGCGGCTGTGTTGAGCCAGGTCGGAATCACGCAATCGGGAGTCACAAAACCTATAGCCTTTACAGCACCGCTGACGCTGGCAAGACCCGATCAGCTAAACATTGTAAACGCCCTGGCTGGCCAACAAGCTGTGAAGATTTCTGTAAAACGAGAGGGATTCTACAGGGTGGCGGGCGCCGACCTGTTCGCAGCAGGGCTTGATCCTAAAGCCAACCCTGAAAAGCTCCAACTTTACGCCGACGGTTCTCAGGTGCCGATTGACGTAACAACCGATCAGCAAGGTCGTGTTGCAGCAGTTGAGTTCTATGGAATTGGTTTGGACACCGCAGCTACAGATACACGAGTCTACTGGCTCATTCAGGGTTCTGAGAACGGTCTTCGTATAGCTCAAGTCAAAGGCGATGGTATTGCTAACAATGCGACCAGCTTCCTCTACACCGTAGAGCGCAAGGATCGCACTGTCTACTTCTCCGCCCTAAGAAACGGTGAGCGAGAGAACTTCTTCGGAGCCGTTATTGCTGGGGCGGCCGTTGATCAGTCACTCGTTCTGACCAACCTTGATTCACGGGCTAGCGGACAGGCGACAGTCGAGATAGCGCTGCAGGGTGTTACCGCGCTTCAGCATCGAGTGTGGGTCTACGTAAATGGTACGTTTGCCAATGAATTGGTTTTTGATGGTCAATCACAGGGACAGGCGAAGCTGAATATTGCCCAGTCTCAATTGCGAGAAGGTGATAATCAGATCAGGCTCGCACCCCAGGGCGGGTCAAGCGATGTGAGCCTGGTGGACTACATCAGGGTAAGTTACTGGCACGGCTTTGCTGCAGATAACGACGCGCTGCGGTTGACAGCAACCGGGGCTCAATTAACAACTGTGAACGGATTCACCAACGCAGCAGTGCGCGTGTTTGACGTAACCGATCCGGATACGGTAGAGGAGATCGCTGCCAAGGTCGATCGGCAAGGAGCAAACTACTCAGCGACATTCGCGTCCCCACGGTCTGGTGAAAGAAGTTTCCTGGCGATTGCTAATGAGGTCGTGGGCAGACCGGCAGGCGTTTCGGCGAATCGGGTCTCCAAACTGCGCGATAAGAATCACGCGGCGCCGTTAGTGATAATCACTCGCGGAGATTTCTTCTCGGTCTTTGAACCATTGGGGCAACTGCGGGCTCACCAGGGAATTAAGTCAGAGCTGATAGACATCGAGGACATCTACGACGAGTTCAGCTTCGGCAACAAGACACCGCAGGCAGTAAAGGACTTTTTGCAATACGCAAAGTCCAACTGGAAGACCGGTCCGCGCTTTGTTTTGCTCGGTGCGGACTCTAGTTATGATCCGAAGAACTATCTGGGGTTCGGGGATTGGGACATAGCGCCGTCGAAGCTTATCGATACCGCTCTGATGGAAACGGCGTCTGATGATTGGCTTGTTGACTTCAATGATGATGGACTTTCCGAGCTTGCGGTAGGTCGCTTGCCTGCTCGCTCTCCTGCAGAGGCTACGGCGATGGTTGCAAAGATCCTCGGCTACGAAGCTGCGAGTTCGTCGCAAGAAGCGTTGTTAGTGGCCGACGCGAACGACGGGTTTGATTTCGAGCGGGCGAACACAGATCTTCGGGCGTTAGTACCGCAAAACATTCGAGTGAATGAGATCGATCGCGGACGACTGGATATAGGGGTCGCGAGAGCACAGTTACTCGAAGCGATTAACCGCGGACAGAAGATAGTCAACTACACTGGCCACGGTTCAGTGGATTTATGGAGAGCCGGTCTGCTTACAAATGACGACGTCCCATTGATGGAGAACAATGATCATTTGTCGCTGTTCATAATGATGACTTGTTTGAACGGATATTCCCATGATCCCGCACTCGACAGCCTTGGGAAGGCACTGATGAAGTGGGAGCGGGGAGGAGCCGTCGCGGTGTGGTCATCGAGCGGAATGACCGACCCCGACGACCAGGTGGCAATGAATCGCGAGTTGTACAGGTTACTCTTTGGAGGAGCCTCTCAGTCAATGACAATCGGCGAACTTACTGCACGAGCCAAGGCTTCAATCGCGAACGGGGATATTCGCCGAACCTGGATTCTACTTGGCGATCCGACGGCCAAACTAAGGTGATCTGAAATATTAGTCGACCCTTAACAGTGCTCATCACTGTTTGTTCAGTCAAAACCGAAAGGTCAGAAGTTGGAGGGCAGTAAATTGAAAATAGCACCTCGAGCCAGGACGGATAGACTCTTGATACAGGAGCTTGCCGACGAGATCCTGATCTATGACTTAGACGCCAATGAGGCCCATTGCCTAAATCAAACCGCCGCGATGGTATGGAAGCTTTGCGATGGAAAGACGACCATCACCCAAATCGCGAAGGTTCTGGAGACCGAGACAAACTCAATTGTCGATAATGAGGTGGTGCTGATGGCGTGTCATCAGCTTGCAAAGCGGCGGCTTATGCAAGGCGACCTGCCCACTATGACAGCTTGGTCCCGTCTTTCGCGAAGAGAAGTGATCCGTCGTCTGGGGACGGCCGCAGCGGTGTCGTTGCCGTTAGTATCAAGTATCGTGGCACCGGGTGTGGTCCAAGCAGCAACTTGTCGCCCATCGGGAGCGGCATGCACTACAGGCGCACAGTGTTGTTCGAGTGTCTGCAACGCCGGTCACTGTGTGTAGAACGACGTTGGCGCAGTGCAAAGCTCTTCCCCTTCCTTGACTGAGCATAGAAAGAACACCTAATTTCTCTCTCCAACATCACCAAAGCGGAACTGCCGATTGGAGACACAACTCGGAGGGAAAGAAAAATCATGAAACAGACGAAGCTCGGGGGTGCTTTCACACTTCCTGGTACCTCAACCAGCGTGAACCGGATGGGCTACGGCGCTATGCAGCTTGCCGGTCCTCAGGTGTGGGGACCTCCACGCGACGTTGATGTAGCGATTGCTGTATTGCGTGAGGCGATTGCGTCCGGGGTGAACCATATCGACACCAGCGACTTTTACGGTCCGCATGTGACAAATCAGATTATTAAACGGGCGCTTCATCCCTATCCGGATGGCCTGGTGATTGTAACCAAAGTGGGCGCCCGTCGTGGTGAGGACAAATCGTGGATTCATGCCCTTTCGCGTAAGGAGCTCACCGACGGCGTGCATGACAATCTTCGGAATCTCGGTGTCGATCGCCTCGATGTCGTCAACCTTCGGGTCGGTGGAATCTCGGAGCCATCGGAAGGGTCCATCGAGGAACCGCTGGCTGTGCTCGCCGAACTCAAGCAGCAGGGATTGATTAGTCATATCGGTCTCAGCAATGTTACCCCACGCCAGCTTGCGGAGGCTGAGAGAATCACGGAAGTAGTCTACATCCAGAACTTCTACAATCTGGCACACCGCAACGACGATGCGTTTGTCGATTCTCTCGCGAAGCAAGGCATAGCTTATGTCCCGTTCTTCCCGTTGGGAGGATTCACGCCATTGCAATCGTCGGCGCTCGATCGGGTAGCGGCATCAATGCACGTCACTCCAATGCAGGTCGCGCTTGCCTGGCTTCTTCAGCGGTCTCCCAACATTCTGCTGATCCCGGGCACTTCTTCGCTGGACCACCTTCGTGAGAATCTTCAAGCCGCCGCGTTAGAGCTCCCGTCGGATACGATCGCCGAGCTTAACGCGATCAACGGAAGTTTTGCGGCCGGTCGCCCAACGTCTTGATTTATTAACAAACGCAGAGTAAATCTCCCTTGGTTCACTTAACGTTAGAGGCGCTTTTCGGTTTTAAGCTGAGCGAGAACCGAACTAGGAGCGGGGAGGAAAATATGAGCGGGAAGTCATTCGATGATTGGTGGGCTACTGCAACCGACTTAGACATTAAAATGGAAAAACACAGCGCGCAGTTGATATGGCAAGCGGCGCAGGAACAATATCAAGGTGAGTTACTGCAGAACGAATCGTTGTACAAGACCCTCTTCCCATTGGCGAATGGACTCAGGTCATATTTGGAGGAACATGTGTCGCCGAGTGTCTTTGTTATGTCGAACGGCCAGTGGGTGTTCAAGGCATTTTGCGACGAACTGGATTACATCAAGCGGGAGTTGGATCACAGACAGTGACGACTAGCGTGGCGTTGATAGAAACTGAAGGGGACGGCCCGAAGAGGGGATTACCGATTATGGCTAAATGGAGTTTAGAACCTGGACATACCGCGGCCGAATTCTGCGCCCGCCACATGATGGTCACTAATGTGCGCGGCCATTTTAAGGACGTACACGGCACGCTCAACTTTGATCCGAAAAACCCGGGAAAGAGTTCTGTCGATATCGTAATCGATGCCCGCAAGATCTGGTCGGGCGAGCCGGCTCGCGATGATCACTTGCGCAGCGCAGACTTTCTCGACGTGGAGAACTTTCCCGAAATTCGTTTTCACGGCGACGACGTTGTTGTGATTGGCGAGTCGGAGTACCGCGTGAGAGGAGATCTTACAATCCGCGGCGTTACGCGACCGGTTACGCTTGATGTTCACTACCTCGGGCAATGGCCGACTCCGTGGTGGGAAGACGGCGTCGATAAGGGACCGAAAACCCGCGCCGGCTTCGTCGCAAAAACCTCGATCAATCGGAACGACTTTGGAGTCAATTGGAACGGCCCGTTAGATCGAGGCGGCATAGTAGTCGGCAACGAAGTCGAGATCACTATCGATGCCGAGGCGATCCTGGAAGACGCGTGATCCTGGAAGACGTGTGATCCATTCTCTTACCGATTAATGATGATCAGCGCGAATCCAGCCCAGGCAGCTAAAATAACTAAAAGTAAACCGGGGATTACCTGTAGCGCGAATCTGGTTCCGCCCGTGGTTATTGCGGCTACCGCTTTGGTGGCGGTATTGGTCGTCAACCCGATCAGAATGGGCATCAGTGCATCCGACACCCCGATCTGCTGTGCAGAAACCAGTGAAGCCACCGAGATCGCAGCGGCGTGAGTATCTGCAAATCCTGCGAGTCCAGTTGCGACCGCCAGACCCCTGGATCCCAGCCAACGGTTTACTGCGGCTGACGCCAGGAGTATTGCGGACACCGTCGCAGCAAAGATGAGTGCGGTGACAGGGTTGAATGCTCTCCCCTCAGTGTCTGCTTGTTGCGATTTTTGATTTCCGCTTTTGATGGTGAACAGCGCGCCATAAAATACCGCGGCTACGCCGGCAATCAATAGAGGCAGGCTCAACGCCCATAGGGTCGATCGATTAGTCACGAACAGAACTATTCCCATCTGTAGAATTGTGGAGACGGTGGAGAGTACTGCTCCAGAGACGGCCGCCCTGAGCAGCCTGGGTTCCTGTGCTGCTCGTGCTCCCATCGAACCAATTGTCGCTGCGCTGGAAACAAACCCGAAAGCCAATCCTGCTATTGGCAATCCATACCGAGGTCCCAGCGCCCGCAATGCGATGTAGCCGGCGGCGCTGATGGTCATTACAATCACCACCAGCTTCCACAGTGTGCGCGGGTTAAACACCGCCAGTGGACCTATCGGTTGATCCGGTGTAAGCGGCAATACCACAAGCGCTGCGGCGGCAAACAACAACCCATCGTGAAGCTCCTGTTCAGTGAGAACATCCTGTACGAAGCGATGTAGCCGTGTCCGCGCGGCCAAAAGCACCGCGACCGCGACTGCGAGACCGGCCGCCAGCGCAGGTTGCCGCACCGCCAGCGCGCCAAGAAGCAGGGCGGTCAACAGAGCGACGGCGGTCGTGAAGCCGGGATCGTCTCGATGTTTAGCCTGGTAGGCAACAATTGAGAGGCCGGCTACGCAGAGCGCGGCGACTGCCAGAAGAAGCTCGCCTCCAATCGTGAGACTGATGCCGCCGGACAGCGAGACGATCGCGAAGGTTCGAATCCCCGCGGGCGCCCGCGAAGGACCGGTTCCCTTTCTGCGTTCTCGCTCCACGCCGATCAGCAGTCCGATCCCGAGCGCAATTGCTAGCCGCACTGCAAGATGTTCAGTAAATGGCAAAAAGCACCCGTCCTTTGGACCGACTATCGCCGATGATTATCATAACAGTCGTGGTTTAATCGGAAGGCCCAGTTGTTGAGGGAAGGTTCCTGTTTGGTCGCAGGTTGGCAAGCAACTGGTCTTTACCGGCGGCGTCCGAGGGCAGCGGGATCTAGTTCTCCTGAGAGATCGCGACACAGAGTTTCTGAAAGGACAAACAAAGGGCGCGCGGTTGCCTATCCTTATCTTGAACTTTTGGTCCCAATGGCGAGCCCCATTAATCTTGTCGATCGGTCCCCAGAGTCGTTGTTAAAATCTCGCAGAAGTCGGTTGCTTCGAGAGTGTTCGCCTTTACTATTCCCTGGTGCACGATCAAATGACGTCCCGAATGCGAGACAGTCGCGAGGCCTACTCGACCGCACCTCGGACAATGGGCAGTTGAGTCTGTAACATTGCCGTCGGATAAACGTCCTGTGACGTGAATGCCTACAGCGAGACCGACATAACTAATCGTTCTAGTTGCAGGTTCCTCCGAACGATTGTTTCCAAACTTGTGAGTTACTTCTTGCCTGGACACTGCTATCTCCTCTCCTACTTCGTTTCTATGACCCTTATCGGTAGCCTCCTCATCCAGCTGATCGTGATTCGAATGCGCGGAGAGAGTAACCAGCTTTAAGTAGTATGTATTACTGGCCCAGCGACGCCAATACAGCAAAGGCTGCCTGCAGATTAAGAAGATTAGCGCGCGCGAACGCCGGCGATTGTGAGGTTGCGCCGATTAGTGTCTGACTCCGTTGCTGTGGACTGGCGTTCACTAGAAAAGATTATATGCCTCGTGGGTGGGATATTCAAGAGAGCGCATTGACTCACGAAAAATCTTGATGAATCACGTTTCATCACGATTTTTAAGTGAGGCAACAGGGAGAGTGCCAATCACACAAGAGACTTGATGAAACCGGTTCGAGCGTAACCTGGAGAGATTTGTTAGACGCCCGTGAAACTGCTCAGCCAATCTGAGTAATTCCACCTGGTAAGGTTTGATCAGATCGAGAGAAGAAGGATGGCTGGTTTTTGCAACGCTGCCTATTATGCGTAAGCGCGAATGATTACCTTAATGGGCCTTGAGACATTCGATTCAGGCTCAGATTGGCTCCCACTAATAGGCTCGAAGGGGCGAGAGGGGGATCTTTGAGGCCTCTCGCCCCTGCTTGTTGCGAGCCGTATTCCCACGGGGCGAACCGCAAGCTGGGCTTAACCGGAACAGTTGACCTTTAGGATCACTTAATTGTCATTCAAAGTACGAGTCGAGCTGACTTGTTCGGCGAACGAATCGAATTTTGCGTCCTGCTAAAAAAATTAGGACGCTAATCCGAGATCCATATCCAGTGTCAAGCTTGATTACAACCAGGAACAATCCCTGTAGGACGAATTGGTTGGTGCACTGGTTCTATGCTAAAAGAACTTGTCTCCACGCGCGAGACTTAATTCCACCAAGTCGCAAGAGAACCCTGAATAAGCTGTGTGCAGGATACCGAAAGTGCCAAAGCAAATCCATGGGACTAAAGTCACTTTTGGAATAGGACTAAAGTCCTAACCCGGGTGGGGTATATATAAAACGCTCGAAAATTGGTGAGTTTGATTTAGTTTGAATAATCGTCGTCAACAGTATTCTTTTCATAACAACCTTCGGGGAAACTAGTCATCGGGTTGGTTCTCGGCCGCAAACGCCTATCGCCAGGTCATGATTGAGTGGGCCTTCATCAAGTGAAGAACGTTGACAACGAAGCGAGCGACCGATAGACGGTCGACCGAGAGTAGGTTGCCGCTGCCTAAACTCCAAAAACAAGCTGGCGGATACAGTCCGATCGGTCGCCCGGCAACGTTGTCAACCTGAAAGTGATTTCACCTCACGGGCAAATGGCCACCGCGGTGAATAGTGCTCCTGAGTCAGTAACGTTCAGCTGAAAACATGTCCCGTTCGGCGATTTCAGGATCAGACGCGGGACCGCGTCGCAGAGGGCGATTCCGTTGTTGTAGCAGAGCTGCCTCGCGCCGGTGTTGGTAGCGGCAAAGCCTGTTTGCAAAACCCCGTTAACCCTGACCAGGTCAGCCGGTCTGGCAACCCCGTCATAGGTGCCGGCCTCCTTGCCGATGATGATCATATCGCTGGCGAAGGCCTTCGCGTCAGCGCCTATTGCAGTCGCATACTTCAAGGGATTGACCCCAATCTGCTCTAACTTCGCGTTGGCGCCGAGCAGAGTGTTGTGATCGCCGTTGACCGGAGCGAGGAAATCGGCGTTAT
>Ga0126382_10000550_pt1 | contig 14699 bp, 13 predicted proteins | sample PanSoiMetPlot_30_FD_92548 | JGI IMG/M metagenome (GOLD analysis project Ga0126382, IMG submission 92548) | Tropical forest soil microbial communities from Panama - MetaG Plot_30 | ecosystem: Environmental > Terrestrial > Soil > Tropical forest > Bulk soil | place: Panama | collected 2016-02-17 | reverse complement strand
GGTCTGGTATGCAAGCGGCGCGTTCAACAATGCCTTCCTGCAGCGTTCGCATCACATGTCGGTGAGCGAGGCAGGCTTCTGGATTTCTGGTCTGGCCATCGTCGGCGGATTCGGGACGTTTCTCGGCGGGATCGCGGCCGATCGACTCAGTGCCCGCTTTCAGGATCGTCGATGGTATCTCTGGGTGCCTGGTGTCGCCACTCTGATCTGTGTGCCGTTCCAGTTCCTCGCATATCTGTCGCCGAGCTTGAGCGTCGCGCTTCCGTCGTTTGTCGGCCTGATCTTCATGGCCGCCGTGTTCTTCGGTCCGTCATTCGTGATGACGCAGTCGCTGGCGACCGTCCGCATGCGGTCGGTGGCGACCTCGCTGCTCCTGTTCGTCCAGACCCTGATCGGCAATGGGCTCGGGCCCGCGGTTACGGGACGGATCAGCGATGTGTTGAAACCGAGCTTCCAAGACGACTCTCTCCGGTATGCGCTCGTCATAATTGGTGTGGTCAACCTCTGGGCGGCGCTGCACTACATGCTGGGTGCGAGGACGCTGCGGCGCGACCTCGAGGAAACCGAGAGGCTGGCGAGCGCATGAAACCACGACACACCGAGGCACCGAGGCACCGAGGGGGTTATCGTTTCGTGAATCCAGATTTCCTGAACAATGTCGCCTAGTTTGCGGCTCACGGAACCTGAACAGCGCATGCTCGAAGGCGGTGAGGGCAAGGCGCGGCAGAAGGCGATGGAGCTGCTCGTGCGCTATGCGAATGCGCTCGGCGCGGAACGCTTCGTCGAGACACGCAACGTGGCGGGGGTACCGGGATCGGCTAATCCGTTTCTGCAGAACTACTACAAGGACAAGAGCGCCGATGGCCGCGATGCGATCTTCTCCTATTTCGATCTCGATGCCGACGAGCTCGTCGACGTGCCGAATGCGGTCGTGCCGACCTACCACCTGCAGGGTGGAGCCGATCCAACGGCCTGGCAGACGCTCGGTGTGAGGGTCGAAGTCTTCCGCAATCACGAGGCGCGCGAGGCCTTCGCTGCCCAGCACGATGTCGGCATCCTCAAGACGTGCACGCCTTATCTGGCGGGCAACGTTCCCGCAAGAGGCGAGCACCTCGCCTGGATGGAATCGTCAGCCGTGATTTACGCCAACTCGGTCATCGGCGCGCGGACCAACACGGAAGGCCGCGAGAGCACGAGCGCGGCGATGTTGACCGGAAGGATTCCCGACTGGGGACTGCATCAAACCGAACATCGGTACGGTTCTCACCAGATCGAGGTCGAACTCGACGTCGAGTCAGTGATGGACTGGGGCATGCTCGGGTATTTCGTCGGCGACGCGGTGCAGGAGCGCATTCCAGTACTGAGCGGCCGCTGCCACGCGCCCGACGTCGTGCGGCTGAAGCACTTCGGTGCCGCCGCTTCGAGCTCTGGCGGCGTCGAGATGTATCACATCGTCGGCGTCACGCCGGAGGCCGAGACGATCGAGATGGCATTCGGGCCGCGTCAGCCGATTGAGCGGATCAGTTACGACCGCCAGGAGCAGCGTCGCGTGTACGATCGGCTCAATGCCAATGCAAGGGAGCCCGCGGTCGACTACGTGATGCTCGGCTGTCCGCACGCAGCGCTCGAGCAGCTGCAGGAGGCCGCGCGTCTGCTCGACGGCAGGAAAGTGAGCGGCAATTGTCAGCTGTGGATTTTCACCTCCCGTGCGGTGAGGGCTCAGGCCCAGGCCGCGGGAATCACCGCGGTTCTTGCGCAGGCCGGGGCGGTGCTCTTGACTGACACCTGTTCGGCGTTTGCGCAGGCCGTGCCGCCGGGCACGAAGGTCGCGGCGCTCGATTCGGCGAAGCAGGCGCACTATCTGCCGGCGATTCTTGGCGTGCAGGCCTGGTTCGGATCGACGGCCGACTGCATCAACGCAGCGATCAGCGGTCGATGGAACGGAACCGCCCCGTGACCCTTGCCGCAACGATCGTGTTGCGCGGACGCACAGTCTATGGCGGTCGCGCCGAAGGAGAAGCATTGGTCACGCGCCAGACCATCCCCGGATGGGGCGGTGTCAATCCGGTGCAGGGTGTCATCACCGAGACGCAGCACGAACTGCGAGGCCGGAGCTTCAAGGACACCGTGCTCGTCTGCCGAGGCGCCAAGGGATCGTCGGGATGGTCGGCGATGTATCACACCGCGCGGCTGGCTGGCACCGCACCGAAGGCGCTCGTGTTCAACGAGATGACAACGAAGATCGCGCTCGGCGCCGTGGTGATGCGGATACCGAGCGTCACCGACCTCGATCGCGATCCGCTCGAGGTCATCGAGACTGGTGATTGGGTCATCGTCGATGGCGATCGCGGGATCGTCGAAGTCGTGAAGCGGGGACGCTGAGATGCGAAGGGCAACCGCATTCGTGGTCGCTGCACTCGCTTTCCTGGTGGTGTCGACCGGGCGCGCGCAGGACGTCGACACCGAGCGCATGCGCAGCGCAGCGTCGCGGGCGTTGGCCGCCATCCAGAAGGCACAGGCGACGTGGTACACGACGAACAAGCAGGTGTGCGCATCCTGCCATCATCAGTATCAGCCCGCTCTCGCATACCGGGCGGCGCGCGAGCACGATGTGCCGTTCGACGAGGCAATCGCGCGCGCCGACGCGATGACGGCGTTCACGTTTGCCGACATCGATCGCGCTGTGCAATACACCCATGTCATCGAACCTGCGATGGACGACGCGTACCGGTTGGTGGCAGCCGATGCAGCCGGTGTGAAGGCAAACCTTGGCGCGGCGGTGTACGCGCGCCTTCTGATCTCGCGTCAGAACGGCGAAGGCGACTGGGATGGATTTCATCAGCGGCCGCCATCGTCGTACAGCAGAGTAACGATGGCCGCGCTGGGACTGCGGGCGGTGCAGCTGTATCACCATCCGAGTCAACAGCGACAGGCCGACGCCGCTGTGACTCGGGCGCGGCAGTTCCTCGAGTCGCACACGCCGAGAGATACCGAAGAGCGCACCTATCAGATGCTCGGACTGCGATGGGCCGGAGCGAGCCGATCGGTCTTGCGAAACCTCGCCACCGCATTGAAGGCGTCGCAGCGTCAGGACGGAGGCTGGAACTCGGTGGCGGGGCGGGAGAGCGATCCCTATTCGACCGCCCAAGCGCTCGTGGGCCTGCACGACGGCGGCGGTGTAGCGTACTTCGATGCCGCGTGGCTGAGGGGCATCGAGTATCTCCTCAAGACGCAGGCGGCCGACGCCACCTGACACACCGCGACGCGCATCCACCCGCCTGCACCGGTCAGCCCGCCGTACTTCGACGCAGGCTACCCGGGTGGTCACGATCAGTTCCTGTCGATGCAGGGCGCGAGCTGGGCGGTGATCGCGCTCTCGTACGCGACGGGACCAGGCAAGCGAGTGGCACCTCCCGAACTGGCAGGGACGGAGCCATCGGGGATCGAGTCGTGGGTCGAGCCGATGTTGTTCGGTACGGTCGCCGATGTCACGAAGCTCCTCGATGGCGGACTCGACCCGAACGCGAAGACGAAGTCCGGTGGCACGACGGCATTGATGATGGCGGCGCCCGATGTCGAGAAGATGCGGCTGCTGATCGATCGGGGCGCCAACGTGAATGCCCGGGCGCAGTCACGGTTCTCGGCGCTGATGGTCGCGTCGCAGTATCAGGACGCCGATCCGGCGATCAATCTGTTGCTCGATCGCGGTGCGCAAGTGGCGGCTCCGCCGGAAGGCGCACCTGTGTTCGGCGCCAACCCGTTCTTTCTTGCGTCCTATGCCGGCAACGCCAAGAGCCTCAAGCGGCTGCTCGATGCAGGCGGAAAGCTCGATGACGCGATGACGCTCATCGGCACGTCACGCACGACACCACTGCTCGGCGCGTTCAAGTTCGGCGATGTCGATGTCGCGAACGCGCTCTTCGGCCTCGGGGCGCCGGTCGACTTCGCCGACGGCAACGGCATCACGATGCTGGGCCGATGCGCGCTCAACAACGACGTCGAGATGGCGCGCATGCTGATCGCGCGCGGCGCGAACGTCAACGTGGTCGACAAGCTGGGGATGACGCCGCTGCTGTGGGCGGCCAACATCGACTTCGGCGACGCGGCCATGATCGAGCAGCTCCTGAAATCAGGGGCACGCGCAGACGTGAAGAACAAGGACGGCCTCACGCCGCTGGAGCTCGCCCGCAAGCACGGCCACACCAACCTGATTCCTTCGCTCGAAAAAGCCCGATGACGTAGTCCGCCTTCAGGTGGACCACAGTCGTAGTGTCCCGGTTTTTGTCGGATCTCAGTGTACGCTAGGTAAAACTTAATATAATTAATACTGAACTTGACTTAGTTAATATTCCTATGTCAGGATGTTCCTGTACTCAATGACTACCAAAGACTGGCAAACGCTGACCAAGCTCACCGGCGGGGGACATATCGAGATCCAGCGTGTGCGCCTGGTCGAGCAGGACGTCGCGATCGAGGGTCCGTTCGAGCTGCCGCCACTGGCGCAGCTTTCCGGCGACGACCAGATCTTCGTGGCCGCCTTCGTGCGATGCCACGGGTCGATCAAACAGATGGAGAAGTTCTTCGGGGTGAGCTACCCGACGATCAAGAACCGGCTCAATCGAATCGGGGCACAGCTGCCGTTCATGGAGGTGGAGCCGGCGCCCGAGCCCGAGCCGAAGCGGGCGTCTGCGAGTGATCTGCTGGCGAGGCTCGAACGCGGAGAGATGAGCGCGCGCGACGTGATCGCCGAGCTCAAGACGCCGAAGGAAGGAGAGCGATCGTGAGCGACGAAACCAGGCGGGTACTCGACCTGCTCGCGCAAGGCAAGGTGACGGTCGACGAAGCCGAGCAGCTGCTCAGCGCGATCAAGGAACAAACCGCAACCGGCGAGGGCACACCGAAGACAGAGGCGGGGGCAACTGCGAAGCGACGCTTCATCCGCATTCAGGTCCACAAGCGCGGCACGAGCGGGCAGAAGGACAAGGACGTGAGCATTCGCGTCCCGATCGCGGTGGTGCGTGGCGGCCTGCGCCTCGGCACGATGATCCCCGGCTTCCACGCCAGTATGAACGCGCATCTCCGCGAGCGCGGCGTTGACATCGATCTGTCGAAGATCGATCCCGCGATGATCGAATCGGTGCTCGCGGAGATGGGCGAGTTGAACATCGACGTCAACCCGAACGGCGATCAGGTTCGCATCACCTACGAATAAAAGGAGCCGCCATGCAGACAGTGCTCATCACCGGGTGTTCGTCGGGCATCGGCCGGATGGCCGCGCGCCTGTTTGCCGAGCGAGGGTGGAACGTCGCTGCGACCGCCCGCCGGCCTGAGGCGATCGCCGATTTGATGGCGCCAAACGTGGTACTCCTTGCCCTCGATGTCACCGACGAGGGTTCCGTCGGCGCGGCGGTGGCGGCAACGATGGAACGGTTCGGACGCATCGATGTCCTCGTGAACAATGCCGGCTTCGGTGTCTTCGGCCCGCTCGAAGCGATCAGCCGCGCGGATCTGACACGTGAATTCGACGTCAACGTGCTCGGCCTCGCCGCGGTCACACGTCACGTGCTGCCGGTGATGCGGCAGCAGCGTCATGGCGCGATCGTCAACATGTCCTCGATTGGTGGAAGGCTCACGAGCCCACTGTGCTCCGCGTACTACGCGACCAAGTTCGCCGTAGAGGGTTTGTCCGATTCGCTCGCATATGAGCTGAAGGGGCACGGCATCCGCGTGAAGCTGGTCGAGCCTGCACATTTCAAGACCGATTTCATCAGCCGATCGTTGACCTGGGCATCACATGAGGCCTACGAACCGCAGGCGGGCAACATGCGGGCGTGGATCGAGCGTGGCGATCGGCACGCGCCAAGCGCGGAGCCGGTTGCGGAAGCCATCTATCGGGCCGCTATCGATCAGTCTTCGCGGCTTCGCTATCCCGTGAAAGGTCGACTGATGCTCGCGATGCATGCGTTGCTTCCGCAAACGCTCTGGCGCGGAATGATGTCCGCGGCGCTGACGCGGAGGCCGAAGACGGCCTAGTTCCAGTCGCCGTAGGGCGCAGGCTTCCGCCTTCGCCAGGCTCCGGCGGACAAGTCAGTCGGCGCGGACGCGGGGCCTGAAGGCCCCGCTCTACGAAGACTGATTCAGTCCCTCCGATCGAGATTCGCAGCGAGTCGCTGCTGCAACGCCGACAGATCGATTGCGTGGACGGGGCCGCTGCCGGCGAGATCGAGCGCGTGCGCCGCGGCAGCGCCCATCGCAATGCACGGCCCCATCACGCGAATTGCCGACAGTGCGGCGACGTCGGCATCGACGCAGCGGCCTGCCGCGACGATGTTGTCGGCGTCGCGCGGAATCATGCACGAGAGCGGGATGTAGTAGACGTGATCAGGTGCGAACTTCTCCCAGTGCACCAGGTCAGGGGCATTGTGCAGTTCGACCCACCACGCGCAGCGCGCCGCGGCATCGGCGGGCCGTGCTCCCGAGCGGATCTCGTCGAGCGTCAGCTGACGACGACCGACGATCCAGCGCGTCTGCCTCAGCCCCGGGTTGCCATACACGCGCACCTGCGCGTTGCGGAAGATGTCGGGAAACTCCGCGCGCAGGAACCGGATCACATTGTCCGCCTGACGACGGCCCTCGAACACCATCTGCGCGCCTGCCATCGGGTTCATCGGCGTCTCGAAGTGCGTGACGTTGGCGAGCATGATGTTCTTGCCGGGGAAGTGCATCAGGAACCCGTCGTGACGCACGAGCCCGTAGGCGTCGCCCCGCTCGGCGAGCCGTTGGTGCACGTCGGCGATGACGAGGCGGTTCACCGTCTCGGTGTCGTATCCCTCGATCAGGAAATTCAGCGAGCCAAAGACGGCCGCGGCAGGCTCACGCATCTCGAGGCCGGCTTCATAGGTCAAGCTTGCATCGCCTGATGCATCGACGTATCCGTTGGCCGCGACACGCACGATGCCGAACCGCGTGGCGAAGTCGATGTGCCGCACCCGTTTCTGTTCGAAGGTGACATCGATCAGCACCGCGCCGACGAGCGCACGAATGCCCGCTGCTTCGACCTGACGCTCGATCCACCGCGCCAGCCGCACCTCGTCGTACTGAAAGGTGATGGTCCCGGTCATGGAAACGCGGCGATTGATGGCGCCTTCAGCCGTCAGATCGGTGATGAGGTCGTCTGCGATCCCGTGCGTGATCTGATATGGCCGCGGCCCGTGTGTGTAGAGACCGATGATCGTCCCGATGATCGACCCGATCGCCTGGCCGCCGAGCGCCGGCGCGGCATCGACGAGCACGACCGAGCGGCCAAGCCGCGCGGCCTCGAGTGCGGCGGATACCCCGGCAATGCCCGCGCCGATCACGCACACATCCGTGGTGATAGGGGTCGGAACGTCCCGCGGAGGACGACGCACCACGCGCGTCGTCGTGGCTGGTGCCATGAGTTCATACGTTAGCCCAGGTTTGCGATTCGGCGTAGAGCGGGGGCTTCCGCCTTCGCAATGCCTCGGCGGTCACCCCCGCGGGCGAACCGACGCGCAGGCTTTCATTTCGCCGTAGAGCGCAGTCTCGCCGTAGCCTGGGCGGAGGCGGAACATCGCACGAGGACGCGGCAATCCTGACGAAGAATTCAGTAAGTCTTCAGGCCAGCCGGGACCGTTGCTGCGTACGATCTGGTCGTGCGTACGGCGTACTGGCTTCTCCTGGTGACCGGCGCGATCGCAATCACCGCGTCCGTCCTCAATCAGCGTTCGTCGGGAACGACGACAGCGACGGCCGCGAAGGTCGCTATCGAAGGCACGCCCGTCGGGACGGTGAGGGAGATCATGAAAGGGATGGTCGATCCCAATGCGGAGATCGTCTGGGGTGCGGTTGGCGTCGTGCACGAGAAGCTGGGCACGACCGAAAAGGAGCCGCGGTCCGAGGAGTAATGGACCGTCGTCGAGAACGGCGCGATGGCGCTGGCTGAAGTCGCCAATCTGCTGAAGATGCCAGGGCGTCTGATCGCGCGCCCTGAAGAAGCCAGCACGATGCGATGGCCGGAGGCCACGATGACACCGGCCCAGATCGAAGAACGGCTCGCGAACGACCGGGTGTCGTGGGACAAGTCGGCAACCGCGCTTCAGACAGCGGCGATGAAGGCCTTTGCCGCAGCCAGGGCGCACGACAAGGACGCCGTCTTCAACGTCGGCGAAGAGATCGATAACGCCTGCGAGAGCTGTCACATCGTGTACTGGTATCCAGTGGACGGAACAGCGAACGCCCCGCCTTCACGCGAAGCGCCTCGGCGGGTCTCGCCGTAGCCCAAGGCGGAGGGGGACGGCACCTCCCGCTGACCCGTCATTCTTCCTGACGAAGAATTAATCAAGTCTTCAGGTGAACTGTCGCGTCGCGTACGTACGATGTCGCGTGTGAACCGCGACCCTGATTCCTGATTCCTGATTCCTGATTCCTTCTGGAGTATTCATGCGAACGGTCTATTCGTCCCTGCTCGTTGTGAGCGCCCTCGTCTTCGCAGCGTGCGATGTCAACAAGAGTGCATCCGCGGGCACGGCGACGCCGGCCGCGACGGTTGCATCGTCTGCAATGACGCCGGTCGGCACCGTCAAGGAAATCATGAAGGGCATCGTCGATCCCAGTTCGAAGGAGATCTGGGATTCGGTGGGAACTGAATCGGGACCGAAAGGCCTGATCGAGCGGTCGCCGAAGAACGACCAGGAGTGGGCCAAGATTGAGGGCGATGCGCTGCTGCTCGCCGAAGTGGCGAATCTCCTGAAGATGCCGGGTCGCCACGTCGCGCTTCCCGAGCAGGCCAATCTGAAGAGTCAGCCCGACGCGCCGGAACTGACACCGGTCCAGATCGAAGAGAAGATCGCGAAGGACCGCGCGGCGTGGGAAAAGAAGGCCGACGCGCTGCAAGCGACCGCACTGAAAACGAGAGCAGCCGCCAAGGCCCACGACAAGGACGCGTTGCTCAATGTCGGCGAAGAGGTCGACAACGCGTGCGAGAGCTGCCACCTGGTGTACTGGTATCCCGATGAGACGAGACCAGGCGCACCGGGTGCCGACGCCGCACCGGGCAAATCCGACGCCCCGCCCAAGAAATAGCGCTCAGTTATACTTGTCGCGCTCGAGGAGGGCGCGATGAGAACGTGGCTTCGTGGTTCGTGTGCGGGCGTGGCGCTTGGCGGCGCGCTCATTCTGACGGCCGGACGTCCGGTCGCTCAGCAGCCGCAGCAGGGCCCGCAATCCACGTCGACATGTCAGCCCGCAACGCCCGCGCGCGGCGCGGCACCGGCCGGTCGCGCGGGCGAGGCTCCTCCGGGACGCGGGGCCGGGCAAGCCCCGGCGGGCCGCGCTGCTGCTGCGCGAGCCGGTGGAGGAGGCGGCACGCCGCCGCCGATTCCGTGGGCAGCCCCGCCGCTCCCCGACGGCCCGATCACGATTCAATCGGCAGTACCCGTGCATCGCAATCTGCGGCTCGTCGTTACCAAAGGCCTGACCCATCCATGGGGCATGGCGTTTCTGCCCGATGGCAACATCCTCATCACTGAGCGGCCTGGCTGCCTGCGCATCGTGCGCAACGGCGTGCTCGATCCCAAGCTCGTCGCCGGTCTTCCACCGATTTCGGCGCAGGGGCTTTCCGGGTTGATGGACATCGCGCTCCACCCGCGCTTCGCCGAAAACAAGTTCGTCTACCTCACATATCACAAGCCCAATCCCGCCGCGGCTGGAGCCCCCGGGTTCGGCCCTGGCGCTCCACCTGCGCGACTGGCGACGCTTGCGCGGGGCACGTGGGATGGCAACGCGCTCACCAACGTCAAAGAGCTCTTCGTCGCCGACGCGACGACCGAAGCATCGCGGATCGTCTTCGGCCGCGACGGCATGATCTACATGAGCCTCGGCCGCTCGACTGAAGGCGCGAACGCGCCGTCGCAGGATCCGAACAACTACGGCGGCAAACTCCTGCGATTGCGCGACGATGGCACGGTCCCGCCCGACAACCCGTTCGTCGGGAAGGCGGGATACAAGCCGGAGATCTACACGCTCGGTCATCGCAACCAGCTTGGTCTCGCCGTCAATCCGGAGACCGGACAGATCTGGGCCAGCGAGCAGGGACCCAACGGTGGCGACGAGGTGAACATCATCCAGGCAGGGAAGAACTACGGATGGCCCGTGATCAGCCAGGGCCGCAGCTATCCGGGCCCGCGCGTCTCCGATCAACCGGTGCACGAGGGCATGGAGCAGCCGCACGTCGTGTGGATTCCATCGATCGCGCTCTCGGGCATGACCTTCTATACCGGCGACAAGTTCCCCGGCTGGAAAGGGAATCTGTTCGTCGGCGGATTGCGTCAGGGCGAAGTGCCGCGAACCGGTCAGCTGCAGCGCATCGAGTTCAACAGCAAATGGGAGGAAGTGCGGCGCGAACCGATGCTGCGCGAGCTCGGTCAGCGCATTCGCGACGTGCGGCAGGGTCCTGACGGATACGTGTACGTCCTGACCGAAGAGAACGACGCCGCGCTCATTCGCATCGAGCCGGTGGAATCGGGATCGAGATAACTACCATGCACCTAGCAGATCGAATGACGCGGATCGGGATCGAGTCCGCGTTCGAAGTGCTGCAGCGCGCCCGCGCGCTCGAGGCACAGGGGAAGAACATCATTCACCTCGAGATCGGGCAGCCGGACTTTCCGACGCCCGCGCACATCAAAGAGGCCGCCAAGCGCGCGCTCGACGAGGGCTGGACCGGCTATGGTCCGACGCCAGGCTTCCCGGACTTTCGGGAGGCGATTGCGCACTACATCTCGACCTCGCGCGGTATCAAGGTGTCGGGGCAGAACGTGGTCGTCGTACCGGGCGGCAAGCCGATCATGTTCTTCGCCATGATGGCCGTCGTCGAGCCTGGCGACGAAGTCATCTATCCGAACCCGGGGTTCCCCATCTACGAGTCGGTGATCAACTTCCTCGGCGCCACACCGGTACCAATTCCGCTGGTCGAGAACCGCGGTTTCTCGTTCGACCTCGACGTGTTCGAGTCGAAGCTTTCGTCTCGCACCAAAATGGTGGTGCTGAACTCGCCGGCGAATCCGACCGGCGGTGTCATTCCGCGCGAGGATTTGAAGCGCGTTGCGGATCTGCTCCGCAGCCGTGACGTGCTGGTGCTCAGCGACGAGATCTACTCGCGGATCAATTACGGCGTGCAGCCTTCGTCGATTACCCAGTTCGACGGGATGCTCGAGAAGACGATCATCCTCGACGGCTTCTCGAAGACCTACTCGATGACAGGCTGGCGCCTTGGCTACGGGGTGATGCCGCTGTGGCTCGTCGAGGCGGTCGACAAGCTGATGGTCAATTCCAATTCCTGCACGGCGAGCTTCACCCAGCGGGCAGGCCTCGCGGCGCTGCAGGGACCTCAGGATGCCGTCGATCAGATGGTCGCCGAGTTCCGTCGCCGGCGCGATGCGATCGTCAAGGGGCTGAATCAGATTCCCGGCTTCAGCTGCACGGTGCCCGACGGCGCATTCTACGTGTTCCCGAACATCAAGGGGACGGGGATGTCGAGCCGTGACCTGGCGAACATGCTTCTCAACGATGCGGGCGTGGCCTGCCTGAGCGGCACCGCGTTCGGCAGTTACGGCGACGGCTACATGCGATTCAGCTACGCCAATTCGCTCGAGAACATCGAAGAGGCGCTCAGTCGCATCCGCGCCCAGTCGGAGCGCTGGGCGACGGCCGGCGCGCGTACGTAACGCGGCCCCTACGAGAGATCAATTTGTGCGCGCGGATTGCCGCAGCAGCGCCATCACTTCTTCGGATTCCTTCGGCACGCCTGCACTCAGAATCTCGGTGCCTGTCGGCGTGACGAGCACGCTGTCTTCGATGCGGATGTGGAGTCCCGGCAGATCGATGATCGGCTCGATCGCCAGCACCATGCCCGCCTCGAACGGCAGATTCCAGTCGCCGACATCGTGCACCGACAGGCCGACGTAGTGCCCGGTGTACGCATAACGTGGATCGAAGCCGTGCTTCTTGTAGATGCCTTCGGCAATCGATTGCACCGTGTCGCGCGTCACGCCAGGTTTGATCGCGGCGATGATCGCCTTCTGCGCTTCAAGCACGCACTCGTACGCCTTCAACTGCATGTCGGTGAACCGGCCTGACACCGGCCAGGTTCTGGTGATGTCCATCGTCAGATAGTCGAGCGAGCCGGCGTAGTCCATCACGACCAGTTCACCCGCCTTCATCTGGCGGCCGTTGTCTTCGTAGTGCCACTGATTGCCCATCGGTCCCGAACCGACGATGGCGGGGTAGGCATCACCCTGGAATCCGTGCTTCACCAGCCAGTACTTGGCTTCGGCTTCGAGCTCGTACTCGTACTTGCCCGCACCCGTGGCCTGCATGGCACGCTTGATCGCCTCGGCGCTGATCTTTCCGTTGTATTTGAGGATTTCGACCTCGCGCGGCGACTTGATCGTGCGCAGGCGATCGAGCTGTGGCGAGACGTCCTTCATCTCGTAGTACGGGAAGTGTCCGCGCAGCGCGGTGACACGAGCCGCATCTTCGGTGGGATGCTGCGCGAACGGATTGATCAATCGCCGGGCGGTCTGGATCGCCATGTCGATCCGTCCTTCGTTGACGTAGTCGCGCTCGGACAAGCGCGTCCACAGCACCTGCTGTCCCGATACGATCCGACGACGGGCGAGGAACTCCTCGAGCTCGGAGAGCGGCTGCACCGTCGCGAATCCGTACTTCTTCGCGGCGTCCGCTTCCTCGAGCCAGTTTGCTCCTTCATATCGAATTTCTCGCGCGGTCAGCTTCGGGAGAAACAGAGAGGACGCGCCTGACGGCGCATCCATGACGAGCGCAGCGTTCAAGGCTTCGTTGCCGGTGAGATAGAAGAAGTCGTTGTCCTGGCGGAAGCGTGTTCCCGGCGTCGGCCCTGACGCGCCAAACATCAGCACCATGCCGCTTCCGAGTGACTTGGCCAGCTTCTGACGGCGGGCCGTGAACTCCTCCGGCGGATAGCCCATGCGCTCGGCCGACGGAATGGCGCTCCAGAGGCCGACGATCATCGTCAACAGTACGAGGATTTTCATCAGCGAAGCGTTACGCATAGCCACTCCTCTTCCTCGCCTCGATGTTCGACCGTAAGAGGCGCGAACGCTCGAAGGACGTCGGATTCCTGCGCCGTCAGAAACCCACCCAGGATCAGTCTGCCGCCCGGTTTCGTCAAATGCTGCAGGTCGGCGGCCGCGGACACGAGCAGTGCGCCAGTCAGGTTCGCGAGGACGACATCGGAGCCGCTCCGGCTAAAGCCGGACACCACGTACGTACGCAGATCGCCGACTTCGAGGCTGACGCTCGCATGGGGATTGAGCTCGCGGTTGTCACGCGCTGCCGCGATCGCGTCTTCATCGTCGTCGATGCCAACAACCGGGGCGGCGCCCAGGAAGCTCGACGCAATCGCGAGGACCCCGGAACCGGTCCCCACATCCATCACCGAACGCCCGAGCAGGTCGAGATGTTGAAGGGCATCGAGGCAGAGGCGGGTCGTCGCGTGATGGCCGGTGCCGAAACCCATCGACGGTCGAATCACAATCACCACGTCGTCGGTGTGCCCGCGCGGGGGTACGTCCCACGGCGGTGCGACGACGATCTTCCCGATTCGAACGGCACGGAGCGCAGCCTGCGATCGTGCGGCCCAGTCTTCGTCCGGGACATCGATGCGCTCGAACGCGAGCTCCGCGAAGTCGTCGCGAAGCGCCTCCGCGGCGCGATCGCGTTCAGCCGTGGTGTGAAAGAAGATGCGCCACCGGTCGGAGGCGTCGTCGATCGCGGTGACGTCGTAGTCTGCGAGCGCTGCCTGAAAAAGGTCGAGGCGGTCGAACGCGGCGCCCATGACGACTTCGAGCGCCGGCCAGGCACGGCTACCCAAAAATATCTTTGACCCGATCCAGGAGACCCTTGTCTTCGTGATCGCCGACCGGCGTCGGCTCAAAGTGCTCCTTCGGAAGCGTTTCGGCAAGCTGCTCGAGCAGCTTCTTCTGATCTTTTGTCAGCTTCTTCGGCGTCGCCACTTTCACCGTGACCATCAGATCGCCGCGTCCGCGCCCGGAGACGTCTGGCATCCCCTGGCCGCGGATCCGGAACGTCGATCCGGTCTGCGTCCCCGATGGGACAGAGAACGGCTCCCTGCCATCGAGGGTGGGGACGAGGATTTCGCCGCCGAGCGCGAGCGTCGTGAAGTTGATCGGGATCTCGCAGTAGAGATCGTTGCCGTCACGCTGAAAGAACGGGTGTTCCTGAACGTGAATCACGACGTAGAGATCGCCGGATGGGCCGCCGCCGGGGCCTGCCTCGCCTTCCGACGACAGGCGAAGACGTTGGCCGGTCGCGATGCCCGCCGGGATCCGCACGCTGAGTTTCTTTTCCTGCTGAACCCGGCCGGCGCCGCGACAGGTCTGACACGGCTTCGTGATGACCGAGCCCGAACCACGACACTGCCCGCACGTTCGCGCGACCGTGAAGAATCCCTGCTGATATCGAAGCTGGCCGCGTCCATGGCATTGAGGACAGGTCGTCGGCGACGAACCGGCCGCCGCGCCACTTCCTCCGCAGGTTTCACAGGTCTCCTGCCGTGGAATCTGGATCGACGCTTCCGTGCCCTTGGCCGCCTCCTCGAACGAGATCTCGAGGTCGTAGCG
>Ga0126382_10000549_pt1 | contig 14728 bp, 11 predicted proteins | sample PanSoiMetPlot_30_FD_92548 | JGI IMG/M metagenome (GOLD analysis project Ga0126382, IMG submission 92548) | Tropical forest soil microbial communities from Panama - MetaG Plot_30 | ecosystem: Environmental > Terrestrial > Soil > Tropical forest > Bulk soil | place: Panama | collected 2016-02-17 | reverse complement strand
CGTGCCCCAGCCGAGCCGCGATTCGAAGGTCAGCCGGCCGCCCAGCTGCTGGGTGACCAGATTGAAGATGATGTGCAGGCCGAGCCCGGTGCCGCCCTCGTTGCGCCGCGTGGTGAAGAAGGGGTCGAGCGCCCGGCGCTGGATCTCCTCGGTCATGCCGACGCCGTCGTCGGACACGAAGATATCGACGTCCTCGCGCACCTGGCGCGCTTCCACGATCACGCTGCCGGCGCGGCCGTCGGGAAAGGCGTGGATGACGCTGTTGAGGAACAGGTTGGTCAGCACCTGCCCGTAGGAGCCGGGATAGCTGTCCATGGTGATGCCGGCCGGCACGTCCACGGTGAGCGCGATCTGGGATTTCTTGAGCACCGGGCGCAGGCTGGCGATGATCTGGTCGGTGGATTCGCGCAGGTCGAACGGCCGCCGGTCGGCGTGGCTGCGGTCCACCGCGACCTGCTTGAACGACTGCACCAGCTCGCCGGCGCGCTGCAGGTTGGCGACCAGCTGGTTGGCGGCGTCGCGCCCGCCCTCGAGGAATTCGTCGAGCCGCGAGCGCCGCAGCGGGCCCGCGCTCACCTCCTGGGCGAAGTCGTCGCAGCGGCGCGCGAAGCTCGACGCCACCGTGAGGCTGATGCCGATCGGGTTGTTCACCTCGTGCGCCACGCCGGCGACCAGGCCGCCGAGGGCGGCGAGCTTCTCGGCGGCGATCAGGTTCTGCTGCGCCTCGCGCAGGTCCTCGAGCGCCTTCTCGGCGCGCTCCTTCGAGGCCCGCAGCTCGTTCTCGGCCTTGCGCTTGGCGATGGCGTTCTCGCGGAACACCGCGACCGAACGCGCCATCTCGCCGATCTCGTCGCGCGCCTGCGTCCCGGCGATCGGCTGGTCGTATTTCTCCGCGACCACGGAGTGCATCGCCGCCATGATCTCCTTGAGCGGCAGGATGATGCTGCGGGCGATCAGCGCGCCGATCACGACGATGACGGTGAGGAAGATCACCGCGACCAGCGCCACGTTCTGGTAGATGTCGGCGAGGGTGTGGTCGAAGCTGCCTTGCGCCTGCAATTCCCGCAGAGTCATTTGAGCAGAGAGCTTGTTGATCACCGCGATCATGGCGGCCTGGTTGTCGTCGATCGCGGTCTTGAGCAGGCTGGTGCGGGCCGCGAACTGCTCGGACAGCGTCTTCAATCCGTCGCGGAACGAGGCGGCGCGCTGGGCGAGCGCCATCAGCGCGGTGCGCTGCAGGCTGTTCTCGGCGAGATCGATCATGACCGGGATGGTCTGCTCGACGGTGGTGATGTTGCGTCGCGCGTCGTCGGCGGCGTCGGAGGCGAGCGAGAGATAGAACGCGTTGGCGGCGACCAGGCCGGCGGTGAACGCCTCGCGCGACTTGCCGAGCGAGGGCAGCAGCAGGGCATCGCGCCGGCCGATGGCGCCCTCGATGATGGCGTAGAGCCCGGCCATCTCCTTCGCCGGCTTGAGCACCTCGTTCTCGTAGGTGTGCGCGATCGTGGTCTGCACTTCGCGGACTTCTCCGAAGCCCTGAAGGAAGCGCTCGGTCACGGCGCGCAGTTCGTCGGCCGAGCCCGAGAGCACGGGGTCGACGGCGCCGCGGTTGCGCAGCGTGCTGAGCACCTCGCCGTGCAGGCCCAGGATCTCGGTGAGGACCTCCTGGCTCGGCTGATTGATGTAGCGATGGATCAGGTTCTGCAGGCGGCTGGCTTCGCTTTCGAGCTGCACCAGCAGCTTGTCGGACTCGCGCACCTTGCGCACCTCGTCCCAGGCGCGGCTCAGCACATTGGCGCCGTTCCAGATCAGCGCGGCGAGAATGACGGCGACGGTGGCGTTGAGCGCGGCGATCGAGAGCAGGCGCCAGCGGATCGGCAGCACCCGGACGACGCTCTCGGTCTCCAGATCAAGGCTGCGCCGCGGCCGCGCACCGGGCGCGACGGCTCGTTCATCCTTGAGGGCGACCAAATCGAAACTCATTGGACCTGGCGAATACGCTCGATCAACTGCCGCAAGTCCGCATCCGTCACCGACTTCGTATAGATGGCGCTCATCGCTTCCTCGAACGGCTTGCGATCGAAATTCGCGATGATCGTATTCCCGGAGCTGCGCGCCTGCTGGCGCGAGCGCTCCTCCAACCCGCTCCAGAGGTCACGCATGTACATGCTCGACTTGCGCGCCGAGTCCCTGAACAGATCCCTGTCCTCGGCGGACAGGCTTTCCCACGCGCGCATCGACATGACAAGTACCTCGGGCCCCATCGTGTGCTCTGTCAAGGTGTAAAAGGGGGCGAGCTTGTAGTGGCCGGTGGTGACATAGGAAGGCCAGTTGTTCTCGGCGCCGTCGACCAGCCGGGTCGAGAGGCCGGTCGACACCTGCCCGTAGGGCAGCTCGATCGGCTCTGCGCCGAGCGCCTTGATCATGCCGAACATCAGATCGCTCTGCTGGACGCGGATGCGCAGGCCCTTCATGTCGGCGAGGCTGCGCACCGGCCGCACGCTGTTGTAGATCGATCGCGCGCCGGAATCGTAGAAGGTCAGGCCGACGAAGCCGTGGCGCTCGAAGCCGGCCAGGATCTCGTGGCCGATCTCGCCGTCGAGCACCTTGTGCAGGTGGTCGAACGAGCGGAACAGGAACGGCAGCGACAGCGCGTTGGCGGCCGGCACCAGCGAGCCGATCGGCGCCACATTGGTGCGGTTGAGATCGATGGCGCCGACCCGGGTCTGCTCGATGGTCTCCTTCTCCTCGCCCAGCTGGCGCGAGTGAAACACCCGGATGGTGTGGCGCCCGCCGCTGCGCTCGCCGATCGTGCGGGCCAGGAAGTTGAGCGCCTGCACGGTGGGATAATCCTCCGACTGGGTATCGGCGACGCGGAACTCGCGTGCCGCCGCCGCAACCGGAAAAGCCGCCGCGGCGGCCACCAGGGCCACTGCGGCCTTGCGAAAATTCGCTAATGAAATGAGGGACATGACCCCACATCCGTTGTCAGGTGGCCCACCCATCCCGGACAGTATTCGGTTCCGCTGAACGCCGTCAATTGAGGCGAGCTCGATGCCGGGGGCGCGCGCACGATCATGCCGGCGGGACGTGCCGGAAAAATGTCGCTGATCGCGCGGTCTGCGCTTACTGCGTCGGCTTGATGCCGAGCTCCTTGGCGATGGCGGCGATCTTGGCGCGCTGGTCGTCGGTCGCCGCGCCGAACTCGGTCGGCCCGCCGATGTTCATGACCTGACCCGTGTCGGCGAGCCGCGCCGCGATGGTCGGGTCGGCGACCGCCCGCACGTCCTCGGCGATGCGCTGGCGCAGCGCCAGCGGCATGCCCGGCGGACCGAAGAAGCCGACCAGCCCGTCGAGCGTCAGCTCGGGATGGCCGGCCTCGGTGACCGTCGGCACATCGGGCGCGGTCGGCGCCCGCACGGTGTTGGTCATCGCCAAGAGCTTCACTTTGCCCGCCTGCAACTGCGGCCGCACGATCGTCAGCGCCGAGATGTACGCTTGCACGCGTCCCTCGCCGAGGTCGTTGGCGGCCTCGACCGGGTTGCGATAGGGCACTTTCGTCATGTCGAGGCCGTTGCTCTTGAGAAATCCGGCGAACAGGAAATCGAGTGCTCCGGTCACGCCGGCCCAATTGAGCTTGCCCGGTTGTGCCTTGGCGAGCGCCGCGAGCTCCTTGACCGATCCGACGTTGAGCGAGCTCGGCACCGAGAGCGCGATCAGCGTGTTCGACACCCGCGCGATCGGCGGGATGTCGGCCGGCTTGTACGGCAGGTTGTCGTGGATGTAGGGGTGGGCGGTGAACGACGAGGTCGGCGTCGCCAGCAGCACGTGATCATCGCGCGCGGTGACGACGGCATTGATCGCCACGATGGCGTCGCCGCCGGGACGATTCTCTACCACCACGGGCACGCCCCAGCGCGGGCTCAGCCGGTCCGCCAGGAGCCGCGTGCCGATATCGACCCCGGCGCCGGGACCAAGCGACACGATGAACCTGACGGCTCGCTGCGGCCAGCCCTGCTGCGGCACCGGCGGCGACGCCTGCGGTGCCTGCGCCGGCGCGGGCGGGGCCCACAGGGCGAGCGGTGCAACAAGGCTCAGGGCGAACAACGAACGCTGCACGCTATGCATGGGGCTGCTCCCTGCAATTTCGCAATTTGACGACACGTGGCCGGATCATGCGGAAAGCCGGCGCCGCTGTCATGTGCCACGGCCCGCGACAATTTGCACTAGACCAATGGGGTTAACGGTTGATCATGTCCGCCACCGCGGCGGCGATGCGCTTGGGCGTGCGATTGACCTCCTGCACGATCGCCTGCACGGAGTCCCCCGACACCGGATTGATCTCGAGCTTCATCCTGTCGGCCTCGGCGCGGAACTCCTTGTCATTCAAGGTGTCCATGAATGCCTTGCGCAGCGCCTCGACCCGCTCGGCCGGCATCCCCGGAGGCGCCAGGAAGGGGCGGCCCATCGGCTGGCGGGCGAAGACCAGCTTGAAGATCTGCTTCTCGTCGTCGGTCTTGGCGAAGTCCATGATCAGCGGGACGTTGGGCAGATCCGCGTGCCTGCTCAATGACAGCTGCACCAGCACGTTGATCTTCTTGTCGTCGATCCAGCTCTGGTGGGTCGCGATCACGCTCGACCATGACCAGCCGCACCGGCCCATCACCTCGCCGCGCTCCATCGCGAGGTCGACGTCGTTGCCGCCGGGATAGCCGGTGACGACCTTGAACTTCGTTCCGAGTGTGGCGTTGAGCACCTTGGGAAACTGGTCGGTGTCGGCGGCCTGGCCGCTGCCACCGACGGTGAGCTCCTTCTGCTTGAGCTGCTCCAGCGTGGTGATGCCGGTCGTGTGCCAGGCCACGCACACGCTGACCTCGTTGTTCATGCTGCCGATCCAGTTGAACTTGTCGGCATCGAATTGCGCCTTGGTCGAGCCGAGCAGGGGATCGAACGCGGTGCCGCGGCCGATCATGCCGAACGCGGTGCCGTCCTTGGGCGCCACGTTGTAGAGCCAATTGGTGAGCACGAGGCTGCCGGCGCCCGTCATGTTCTTCGGCACGATCGTGGGATTGCCCGGAACGAAGCGGCCCATGTGGCGCGCCAGCGCTCGCGCATAGACATCATATCCGCCGCCCGCGCTGTAGCCGATGTAGAGGTCGATGGTCCGGCCTTTGTAGAAATCCGCCGGACTTTGCGCATGGCCGATGGCGATCGCGCTGAACGTAATGATCGCGGCCGCGATGGTGCGGCTCAGGATCGTGCGGCACATGGCATCCTCCCGGTCCGGCAATGGGGAGGATGTCAGTCTGCGCTTGAGCCCGAAGGCAGGCCAGGGCCGGCCGGGGCGGCGCACGGTCGCACGCCCCGGTGCTCGATTGCCTGCGGTTCAGCGCACGTTCTTCTGCACCCAGTCGTCCACCAGCTTGGCGATGTCGAGATTGTTCTTCTCGATCATCACCATGTGGCCGTTGCCGTTGATGCCTTTGTCCTGCAGCCGGATGTATTCGGTCTTCACCCCGGCCTGGCTGAGATACTTCGCGGTGCAGTGGTCGTAGACCTGGTGATAGGAGGCCTCCGCCGCCATCACCATGACAGGGATGCTCTTGAGATTGACCAGTTGGCGCGCTGGCGCCTTCTGCATCCAGCAGGCGAAGAGGTCGGGACCGTCCGGCTCGGCCTGGCGCTCGACCGCGATTTCGCTCGGGTCCTTGACCGAAGGTTCATAGGTGATCGCGATGTCGGTCGGACCCCAGGCGCGCGCCTTGCCGGTGCCGATGATGGTGGCCTCGAATGGCGGTCCCGACGGTTCGATCGCGACCACGCCCTTGACCAGCTGCGGCCGCGCGTCGGCGATCAGCCAGCCGTAGGTGCCGGACTGCGAATGGGTGAGCACGACCGCCGGCCCGATCTTGTCGAGCAGCGCCGCGCCGGCGTCCTGGTTGCGGCGCTGGGTCTCCGCCACGTCGACGACCGTCTCGACCTGCGTGGCGTAGAAGGCGTCGAAGATCGGATCGCCCTTCTGGCCCTTGTTCGGCCCGTCGCCCGGCCATTGCGTGTGCTTCTTCGCCTGCGGCCAGGTGCCCTTGACCGCGTTGGCGGTGAACTGGAACGCCTCCTGCTCGGCGGTGAACATGCGCGTCGCGCCGTCGCCGGGATGCCAGGCGGAGCGGCCGCGCATGGGCTGGTCGATCATGTAGACGATGTAGCCCTGCTCGACGAAATATTCCGCCCAGCCCTTGCGTCCGTCCGGCGTGCCCTGCCAGTTGGTCGCGGTCTGCGCGGCGCCGTGGATCAGCACCAAGGGATAAGGGCGGCGCACGTCCTTCGGCGCCAGCACCTCGACATAGATCTGGCCCTGCATGATCTCCTTGCCGGGCTCGCCGGCATATTTGCCGCCGACATAGAAATAGCCGCGCAGCGCAACGGCCGACTGATCGATTGCCGGTACCGGCAGCTTCGGCGGATCCGCCTGTGCCGGCACGTAAGCAAGTGTCGACAGCAGCAAGCCGCCGCCGATATGCAAAGCGGTAACGTTCATGACGTTGACCATGGCATCCTCCCTGCGGCCGCATGCGCGGCCTTCTTGAAGTCTTTTGAAAAGCTCGCGAGCGTGACGCCCGCCATTCCACCTTGTCAATCAACAACAGCTTGAGGCCCGTTGCCCACTCGAGTGGGCAATTGCCATTGCCCACTCACAGTGCCTTGCCTCGGCCGGGCATTTTCTTCCACACTCGGACAAAAGCCGGGAGCGATCGTGATCCGGCAAGCAACGGGAGGAGCGTCGTGATCAGGATGGTATTCGCGGCCGCGTTCGGCGCGGCTCTGCTGCTGGCGGCCGACAGCCGCGCGTCCGCCGCCGAGCAGTGGAACTTCTACATGCACCAGTCGGCGCCCAATTTCGCCACCTCGCGCGGCGCCAAGCTGTTCACCGAGGAGATCGAAAAGGCCACGAACGGCGAGCTCAAGATCCGCCTGCATCTCTCCGGCACGCTGCAGATCAGCGCCAGCAACATCACCCAGGCGGTGGGCGAGAACGTCGTGCAGATCGGCGACGATCTCTTCAATTCCGGCAACATCCCGGTCGCCGGCATCCCGCGCCTGCCGATGCTGATCCAGTCGTACGAGGATTTCGCCAAGGCCGACGCGGTGCTCAAGCCCTATATCGAGAAGTCGTTCGGGCAAAAGGGCTCGACCGTGCTCGCGTCCTACACGTATCCGCTGCAATTCATGTGGGGGCGCAAGAAGCTCGAGTCGCTCGACGACGTCAAGGGCATGAAGCTGCGGGTGGCGCAGCCCGAGCAGGGCGAGTTCGTGCGCCGCTTCGGCGGCACCTCGATCACCATGAGCGCGCCCGAGGTTCCCTCCGCGCTCGACCGCGGCGTGGTCGAAGGCATCTTCACCGCCGGCGTCGGCGCGGTGCTGTGGAAGGACCTGCTCAAATACGGCTACGTGCTGATCGTGAACGTCAATAATTCCTATTTCATCGCCAACACCGACGCCTACAGGAAGCTCAGTCCGGACCTGCAGGGCAAGCTGCGCAAAGGCGCGGAGGACGCAGCGCGCTGGAACCAGGACACGATGAAGAAAGAGGAGGCGGACTCGGTGCAGGTGCTGCGCGCCGCCGGCTATACCTTCACCACTGCCAAGCCGGAGGAGAATGCCCGCGCGGTCGACGCCATGAAGCCCTATTGGGACGAATGGGCGAAGTCGCGCGGGCCGGAGATGACCGAGGCGCTCGGCAAGGTCCGCGCCGCGCTCGGCCGCTGACGAGCGGACGATGTCCGACGAGGTCGCTGCCACGCAAGACGCGCGCCGGGCGCGCACCTTGCCGGAAGGTCCGGTAGAGTGGACCTGCAAGGTCCTGAGCGAGGCGGCGCTCCTCGTGATGCTCGTGCTCATCGCCGTCGACATCGTCACCCGCTCGTTCTTCAATTTCTCGTTCGAAGTCTCGGACGAGGTCGGCGGCTACATGCTGGTGGTGATCTGCTTCCTCAGCCTCTCCGCCTGCCACGTCAACGGCAGCTTCCACCAGGTCGAGTTCGTGCAGGTGCGGCTGTCGCCGCGCGCCCGCTCGTTCTCGCAGTTGATCTTCGGCGTGCTGTCGCTGGCGGCCTGCGTGCTGCTGGCCTGGCAGTTCATCCGCTTCGAGATGTCGTCCTGGCGCTTCGGCGACGTGGCGCCGACCTATCTCGCGACGCCGCAGTGGCTGCCGCGGCTGCCGATGGCCATCGGCATGCTCGCTCTGTGCTTTTCGCTCTGTCGGACGATCATCGCGGAAGCGAAACGATTGCGGCGCCTGAGCGCGGCGGGCGGCGATGTCGCCTGAAATCCAGCTGCTGATCGTGACGGTGTTGTTTCTCGGCCTGTTGATGGCCGGGATGGCGGTGCCGTTCGCGATCACGGTCCCGGCGCTGGTCTATCTGCTGCTGCAGGGCGGCCTGCCCGCGCTCAACAGCCTGGGTCTCGTGACCTGGGGCAGCATGAACAGCTTCGTGCTCACCACGGTGCCGCTGTTCATGTTCATGGCGGAAATCCTGAGCGTGAGCGGGTTGAGCAATCGCATCTACGGCGGCCTCGAGAAGCTCGTCGCCCGGCTGCCGGGCGGACTCCTGCAAACGAACATTGCGGGCTGCGCGATCTTCGCCTCGGTCAGCGGCTCGAGCATCGCCACCGCCGCCTCGATCGGCGGCGTCGCGCTGCCGCAGCTCGTCAACCGCAAGTACAACCGTGCGCTGGCGGCGGGCTCGCTTGCCGCCGGCGGCACGCTCGGCATCCTGATCCCGCCGAGCTTCCCGATGATCATCTATGGCACCTTCACCGAGACCTCGGTGCCGAAGCTGTTCATTGCCGGCGTCATCCCCGGCCTGATCATGACGGCGCTGTTCATGCTCTATATCGCCGTGCACGCCCGCATCGTACCCGGCGTCGCGCCGCGCGAGGCCGGGCCGCGCTCGCTCCGCGAGCTGATCTGGGCGATCGCCGAGGTCTTGCCGTTCTTCTTCTTGATCTCGGCTACGCTCGGGGGCCTCTATTTCGGTGTCGTCACCACCACCGAGGCGGCGGTGATCGGCTGTGTGCTGTCGATCCTGCTCGGGGTGACGCTCGGCGAGCTGAACCTGCAACGCTTCATCCAGGCGATGCACAACACCATCTATTTCACCGGCAATATCCTGTTCCTCATTCTGGCCGCCTATATCTTCTCGGTGGCGCTGAGCTTCGGCGGCGTCGGCGAGAAGGTCACCGCCTTCATCGTCGGCCTCAACCTGAGCAAGTTCGAGTTCTACGTCGCGCTCCTCATCCTGTTCACCATCCTGGGGTGCCTGATCGAGAGCCTCGGCATGATCGTGATCACGGTGCCGCTGCTCTTTCCCGTGCTCAACAGCTACGGCATCGACCCGATCCTGTTCGGCGTGGTGCTGGTGATCTTCATCGAGCTCGGCCAGATCTCGCCGCCGATCGGGATCAACCTGTTCGTCATCCAGAGCATCTGGGACGGCAAGCTGAGCGAGGTCGTGATCGGCACCATTCCGTTCCACGTGATCATGTTCATCGTACTCGGCCTGGTGATCTTCTGGCCGGAGCTGGCGCTCTGGTTGCCGGCGCGGATGTCGAATTGATCACGGCTGACAACAAGACCAAGATGAAGCAATGCAACGCAGCAGCGACCGAATCCTGACCACCCATACCGGCAGCCTGCCGCGGCCGCGCGAGCTGACCCGGCTCTATTCGTTGCGTGCGCGCGGCGAACCTGTAGACGCGGCCGAGATCGACCGCGCCGGCCGCGAGGCGGTGCGCCGCATCGTGACGAAGCAACGCGAGGCCGGGATCGACGTCGGCAACAACGGCGAGCAGCAGCGCGACTCCTTCTTTCTCTATCTCAAGGGCCGGCTCTCCGGCCTGGGCGGGAGCTGGGAGCGGCCGTCGCGCGCCGACGTCGACCGCTATCCCGAATTCAAGCGCATGTGGAACGAGCAGCATGCCGCCCGCACCCAGGTGTCGGCGCTCGGCGGGCTGCCGAAGGCGATCGGCGAGGTGCGCTATCTCGACGTGAGCGCCATCGACGACGAATGCCGCCACTTCGCGGCTGTGCTCGACGCGGATCGTGGCGCCTTCGCCGAGCCGTTCATGAGCGCGCCGTCGCCCGGCATCGTCGCCATGGCCGTGCGCAACGAGCACTACGACACCCTCGAGGCCTATCTCGCGGCGCTCGGCACTGCGCTCAAAGTCGAGTACGAGGCGATCGTGCGGCACGGCTTCCTGCTGCAGATCGATGCGCCCGATCTCGCGCTCGAGCGCCACATCACCTACAAGGATCAGCCGGTCTCGGCCTTCGTCGGTTTCGTGGAGCAGGTGGTCGCCACCATCAACGCCGCAATCGCGAGTGTCCCGCGGGACCGCGTGCGGCTGCACGTGTGCTGGGGCAATTCGGAATCACCGCACGACGCCGACGTGCCGCTCGACGACATCCTGCCGGCCCTGCAGCAGGCCAACGTGGGCGGCTTCGTGCTGCCGTTCGCCAATCCGCGCCACGCGCACGAATTCCGCTGCTTCGAGCAGCATCCGCTGGCCGACGATCAGGTCCTCGTGGCCGGCGTGATCGACAGCCTCACCAACTTCGTCGAGCATCCGGAGGTCGTGGCGGATCGCCTCGAGCGTGTCGCCGCCGTGGTTGGCGATCCCGCGCGCGTGCTTGCCGGCACCGATTGCGGCTTCGACACCTCGGCCGGCTGGGGACGCGTCGCCGAGGATGTGGTGTGGGCGAAGCTCGCCAGCATGCGCGACGGCGCGCGCATCGCCTCGCAGCGACTCTTCGGGTAGCGCGCGGCGTTAAGAGGGGACGTTGCCCTCGCTCATGGCGCCTCGGCGTATGCTGCCTTGACCGCACCGGCGAGGCGCGCCTTGTCCGGGGCGCGGTCGCCCAAGGCCGCGGTGACCGTCTCGACTGCCTGCTCGACGCTGCGGCCGGCGCGCTTTTCAGCGGCCGTGCGGTCGCGAACCTCGGTCAGATAGGTGCGATAACGGGAGATGAAGACAGTGTCGTCGCCGGTGGGGCCGTGGCTGGGGACGATGATGGCGGGCTTCAATCCCTCTAGCCGGTCGAGGCTCGCGAGCCATTGCCGATGGCTGGAATGGAGGCTCGCAAAGGCCGGCGGAGCGCGCATGGCGAGATCGCCGGAAAACAGAACCCGCTCGGAGTCGATCCAGATAATCGTATCGCCCACGGTGTGGTTGGGGCCCATGGCCACCAGCTTCACCTGCACGCCGCCGAGATCGAGGTCGTAGTCGCGCTCGAACGTGATGTCCGCCTTGCGGAAGTCTGCATCCTTGAGCAGCTCGGCATTGATCGCGGAGCGGCCGGCGAAAACCTTGGCGAGCTGCAGCCCGGACGCGGCGATCTCCTTCACCTGGTCGGTCGAGCGGATCAGCTTGGTCGTGTCTGGAAAGGCCTGGGCGCCGAGGTCGTGCTCGGGATGGACGTGGGTGGTGACAAGATAGAGCGTCTTCGTGCCGGCGAGCTTCTTCGCCACCTCGTATACGGCCGTCCCGTTACGAGGCCCGAGGCCGGTGTCGATCACAAGCGCGGCGCGATCACCGACGATGTAGCCGACATTCGGCACCAAGGGGACGCTGTTGTCCGGGATGATGTGGACGTGGGGAGAGATCTGCCGCAGCCCCTCGACCTTGACGATCGGCGCCGGCGGCGTCTGCGCCACGAGCGGCGATGCCGTCCCGACCAGTGTCAATGCCGCGATGATGATCCTGATCGATACGTGCATGGGACCTCCCTAAGACTTTTCGCGCGCCAGCACCCGGTCCACCATCTCGCCGGCCTGGCCCAGATAGCCCGCAGGGTCGCACATCTTGTCGATCTCGGCACGGCTGAGGTGCTTGGAGATTTCGGCATCCTTTGCCAACAGGTCGGCGAGCGGTTCCCCCGTCGTCGCCACCTTGCGGCAGATGTCGTAGACAAGGTCGTGCGCGCGCTGCCGGCCGAGATGGGGCCCGAGTCCCATCATCACCGCTTCCGAGACGATCATCCCCTTGGTCATGTCGAGATTGGCGCGCATCTGCTTGGCATCGACCTCGAGCCCCTGCACCAGAAGTCTCGTCTGCTTCAGCGCGCCCGACGCCAGCAGGAAAATTTCCGGCAGCGAGATCCATTCGATCTCCCAGGGGCCGGTCGAGCGCTCATGATCGGCCACCGCGGCTTCGAGCAGCGCCGCGACGTGCTGGCGGATCAGCGCTACGGTCGCGTGGATATAGAGGCTGGAGACCGGGTTGCGCTTCTGCGGCATGGTGCTCGACGAGCCGCGCCCCTCGTGGAACGGCTCGTAGACCTCGGCCACCTCGGTCTGCATCAGGAGCTTCACGTCCATGGAGATCTTGCCGAGCGTGCCGGAGACGAGCCCGAGGAAGCAGCCGACCTCGCCGATGCGGTCGCGCACGGTGTGCCAGGCGATCTCGGGCTGGCCGAGGCCGAGCTCCTTCATCAGCTCGGCCTGCACCTTGAGGCCGTCGGCGCCGAGCGAGGCCAGCGTGCCGACCGCGCCGCCGAACTCGCCGACCAGCACGCGCGGGCGAAGCTGCGCGAGGCGCTCGCGATGGCGCTGCATGGCCGCGAGCAGCGCCGCGGTCTTGAAGCCGAAGGTGAGCGGCACCGCCTGCTGCAGGTTGCTGCGGCCGGCCATCGGTGTGTCGCGATAGCGGCGTGACAGGTCGGCGAGTGCTTTCGCGATCGCCTCCATGTCCTTCTCGACCAGGTCGAGCGCGGCGCGGATCTGCAGGATCGCTGCGGTGTCGGTGATGTCCTGCGTGGTGGCGCCCCAATGGCACCATTCGCCCAGGCCGTCGGCGCAGAGCCCGACGATCTGCTGCACCACGCCCAGGATCGGATAGCCGATGCGCTCGGTCTGCTGCTTCAGGCGGGCGAGATCGATGTTCTCGATCCGGCACTGCCGCACGATCTCCTTGGCAGCGTTCTCCGGGATGATGCCGAGGCGCGCCTGCGCGCGTGCCAGCGCCGCCTCGATCTCCAGGTAGTAGCCGGTTCGCGCCTCGTCGGAGAAGACGTGGCGCATCTCCGCGCTGGTGAAGATGTCGCGGAAGATCGCCGAGTCGAGCGCGGTCGCGGTCATGTGTATCTCCAAGGGGGCGAATAGCGAGTAGCGAATAGCGAATAGTGAAATGCAGCGAAACTACTCGCTATTCGCTACTCACCATTCGCTAGATCACGATGCTGGGATTGCGCAGGTTCTGGTCGCAGTCGATCAGGTTGACCTGGCGTACCTGGATTTCCCAGCGGTGCGCGGTTTTGGTGAAGCGATGGCCGCACCAGCCCGAGAGGTAGCGCGTGCCGTCGACGCGGAATTCGCTGATCAGCAGGTTGGAGCGCACCATGCGCGCGTCGCCCTGCTTGGCGGCGAATACCTCGACATTCGAGATCATGCGCACGGTGCGGGACTTGGGCGCCTGCGACCAGGCATAGCCGGTGCGCAGCCGGTAGATGCGGTCCTCCATGCGGCGGCGGTCGTCGAAGGAGATCGCGATCTCGCGGCGGGGGTCGCCGGCGTCAGGCGTGCCCGGCACCCAGTAGATGCATTCCGGCGCATACATCGTGAGCCACTCGTCGAAGCGCAGCTGGTCGAGCAGGCGCGCCTCCTTCTCGACCAGCATGCGGAAGAGGTCACGCTCCGACGGATCGTCGATCGCGAGATCGTCGCGCTGCCAATCGGTGAAGTTCTCCACCAGCTCGCGATAGAACGCATCGCTGACGTAGTAGGAGCTGAGCGAAGGATCGTGGGTCAGTTGCATGCTCGTGCTCACGGCTCGCGTTGAACCGCGAGCTTGGGCGAGGCCTTCATCAGCCGCTTCCACTCCTTGATGTATTCGCGCATGAACGCCTCGTCGGTGGCGGGCGCGGTAATGATGCCGTGCTCGTCGGTCTTCACGCGGCCGGGAATGTCGAGGCCGCGGTGCATGTAGACCCATTCGTCTTCCAGGCAGGCGAGGCCGCGCTGGATCTCCTCGAAATTGGCGAGGTCGTCGACCTCCCCGAAATTCGGGAACTGCTCCTGCGTACGCATGCGCAGCGCGTTGATCTCGTCGACCGCGCCGCCGAGCGCGCCCTCGTCATCGACCACGGCGGTGCCGTACCAGGTGACGTTGGTCTCGTCGACCGAGACCGGCTCGAAGATCTGGATGTGGTTGCCGAGCAGCGTGAAGTTCGGGAACACGTTGATGTTGACCGGCTCGGAGGAGGCGAGGTCGAGGATTTCCTCGGCCTTGCTGCCGAAGCGCCGCCGCAGCTCGTCCTGATAGTGCTCGGTGCCGGGCGCGGGGCCTTCCACCGCCCACAAGCCGCCGGCGCGCTTCTCGATGTTGGGCCGCTTGTCCTTGAAGTGATGGCCGTTGCCCATATAGGCCATGTACATCGCCTTGGAGTCGGGCGAGCCCTTGTAATAGGACATGCCCTTGTTGGCGACGTCGGCCTGGCGGTTCTCCATTTCCAGCAGCGAGCGGTGCGAAAACACGACGTGATAGCCGTCGCCGGAATTGTCGTAGGCGAGCTTCCAATTGCCTTTGTAGCGCAGCCGGTTCGCCTCGCAGACGCGGATCTTGCCGTTGGGCTGGCGGTCGAGCCATTCGTCGATCGGCCTGGTGATGGCGCCGAGATAGTCGAGGAGCGGCGGCGCGTCGGGATTGAGCGTCGCGAAGATGAAGCCGCGAT
>Ga0126382_10000548_pt1 | contig 14728 bp, 10 predicted proteins | sample PanSoiMetPlot_30_FD_92548 | JGI IMG/M metagenome (GOLD analysis project Ga0126382, IMG submission 92548) | Tropical forest soil microbial communities from Panama - MetaG Plot_30 | ecosystem: Environmental > Terrestrial > Soil > Tropical forest > Bulk soil | place: Panama | collected 2016-02-17 | reverse complement strand
GAGCTTCTCCGTGCCGGAAGCAAGTGGAAACTACTGCGAGCGCGGCGTGCGCTTCGGCGCCCACTCCTCGAACGAGAGCATGGCGCCGGTGTTCCACAAGAAGCTCGCCTTCATCACCTATTTTGCCGCCGGCGTGCGCGCTCTCGATATCCGCAATCCCCTCCAGCCGAAGGAGGTCGGCTACTTCATTCCGTCGATGACGGAAGCGACGGAAAAGCGCTGCTTCAAGATCGACGGCCAGGAGCGTTGCACGACCTCGGTTCAGAGCAACAATGTCGAGACCGACGACCGCGGCTACATCTACGTGGCCGACCGCGCCAACACCGGATTGCATATTCTCGAGTTGACTGGCGAGGCGCGCGCGCTCGCGGGCATGCGTTAGTCCACGCGCAGGAGAAAAAGGGGCCGCCGGCAGGCGGCCCCTTCGTATTGGTTGCTGTGCTCGGCTCAGGGGCAGGGATGCCGCTGACCGTCGTAGCCGAGAAAGGTTCCACTCGCCGGATCGTAAGAGCGGTACCGCTGCTGGCAATACGCGACCGCGTCCCCGGCGACCGGGGCACCACCGTATGCGGGTCCAGCGGGGGCGCCGTAAGCCGGGGCGCCGTAAGCCGGAGCGCCGTAATAGGCGGCTGGCGGAGGCGGCGGAGCATAGTAGTAGGGGCCCGGGGCGGCGTAGTAGGGCCCAGGACCATAATAATACGAATTGGCGATTGCCCCGCCGATGATCGCGCCGGCGACGAAGCCGGCGCCCACACCCCATCCCCACCGGCCATATTGTACGGTTTCGACATTGACCGGAGCCGCGTTCTTGAGCGCAAGTGCTCCCGTCATCGGCGCCGCTGACGCGACGTTTGCGAACGAACACACGCTCGTCGCGAGGACGATCGTGGCAGCCAGCTTGCCGGCAGTGCTCATCATGTAGTTCCCTCCATGTGCGTGTCGCCGTCGTGAATCATAGTACGAATCGGCGTGGATGAAATGCGCCAATCGGAATCCGAATGCGCAAAACCGGGCGCGAATCTAACATGCGGCACATGAATCAATATGGCAGGATTTCGCCAGACCCGCTTCCGATTAAGGCTTTTTGAGGAGGCGCCGACGCGGTTCTCCCGGGTCTTGAAATGATCGACAGCAACTGGGTGGTCCGGGGCGGGTGGGACCAAGCAAATAAAATCCAGGTCCTAGCAGTCAGGACCACTCATGTCCGCAACTTCGACACTATCGCCCCCGCCTCCGCATGCAGAACTCTGACCCGTCGTCCGCGCGCAGCGCTCGCACTCCCAATCGTTGCCGCGGCGGCGGCGCTGACAGCGGGCGCGAACGTCGGCGGAACGGGGATTTGGAAACTGCGAAGCCGGAATTGGAAACTGGCACGCCGCGGCGCTGCCGCCGGTGACGAGAACAGGCACGATTTCTGCGGGTTTAGATGGTGAGCCCGGTTGGGATCGAACCAACGACCTACTGATTAAAAGTCAGTTGCTCTACCACTGAGCTACGGGCCCTGCCGACAGATAGCGCGGCTTTGGCGCAGGCGCGTTGTGGCTGCGCCAAGCGCACTGCGCGGCTGTGTACGGGCGGGCCGGCACGCGGTCAATAGCCCAGGCCGGCCGGCCCGCGACGCGAGCCAGCGGCAGTCGGCGGCTGACGGCTCAGTAGCGCGCCACGACCGACGCAGCGGTCGGGCCGAAGCGCCAGTTCAGGCCGGCTTTGACTACCTGGATCGAACGCTCGACGTTGACCACGAGTTGGCCAGGTCGGGAATCCGGCGGCCATTGCCGGCATCGGGAACGGCTGTCAAATTCGCCTGCCGGTGCCTATAGTGCGGGCGCACGCTGAACCAGGGCGAGAATGGTGCCGGGGTGCAGCATGCGCCACCTGAGGAGCCTGACCGATGCCGATCGTCAACCGCATTGCCGACCTGCACGGCGAGATCACCGCTTGGCGGCGCGATATCCACGCTCATCCCGAGCTGCTTTACGACGTCCACCGCACCGCGGGAACCGTCGCCGACAAGCTCAAGAGCTTCGGCTGCGACGAGGTCGTGACCGGGATCGGCCGCACCGGCGTGGTGGGGGTGATCCGCGGCGGCAAGGGTCAGCAGGGAAAAGGCGGGCAGGGCGGCCGGGTGATCGGGCTGCGCGCCGACATGGATGCACTCCCGATCGAGGAGGCGAACGACGTCCCCTACAAATCAACCGTGCCGGGCAAGATGCACGCCTGCGGCCATGACGGCCATACCGCGATGCTGCTCGGTGCCGCCCGCTACCTCGCCGAGACCCGCAACTTCGCCGGCACCGCGATCGTCATCTTCCAGCCGGCGGAGGAGGGCGGGGCTGGCGGCAAGGCCATGGTGCAGGACGGGTTGATGGACCGCTTCGGCATCGAGGAAGTCTACGGCATGCACAATTATCCGGGCCTGCCGGTCGGCCAGTTCGCGTTGCGGAACGGGCCGCTGATGGCGGCGGCCGACCGCCTCACCATCGAGATCGAAGGCCGCGGCGGCCACGCCGCGCGGCCGCACTTCTCGATCGATACCGTGCTGGTCGGGGCGCAGATCATCAACCAGATCCAGTCGATCGTTTCCCGCAACGTCGACCCGTTGCACGCCGCGGTGATCTCGATCTGCATGTTCCAAGCCGGGTCGACCGACAACGTCATCCCGCAGACCGCGCTGTTGCGCGGCACGGCGCGCAGCCTCACACCGGAGGTACGCGATCTCCTCGAGAAACGCCTGCACGAGGTGGTCAGCGGAACGGCGCAGCTCTATGGCGCGAGCGCGAAGCTCACCTACAAGCGCGACTATCCGGTGACGCGCAACCACGCGCGGCAAGCGCAATTCGCCGCGTCGATCGCATCGGAGGTGGTCGGACGCGAGCGCGTCGACGACGACGTGGCACCGGTCATGGGCGCGGAGGATTTCTCCTTCATGCTGGAGGCACGCCCGGGCGCCTTCATCTTCGTCGGCAACGGCAACAGCGCCGGCCTGCATCACCCGTCCTACGACTTCAACGACGAGGTCATCCCGATCGGGACGTCGTATTGGGTGAAGCTGGTGGAAACGGCGATGCCGGGCTGATCGAGGCCGGGCTCCTTACTGCACGGTTTCGACCTGCTTGTCGGTCGGCAGTTGCACCGGGGCCTCGGCAACCGCACTGGAGGCCGGCAACGCGATCTTGGCCTCGACGCTGCGCCAATAGGCGAATTCATTGAAGCGGGAGCCTTCGAGGGCGGCGATCGCGACCGCCGCCAGGAACGGCAGGCTCTGCACCACCAGCACCAGCGCGAAAATATTGACCTCGTGGATCTGCTTGTAGTTGGTCGCCACCAGGGTGAGCGCGCCAATCAGCAGCAGCGCCGCCATCACCGCCTCCCAGAAGGCCGGAAAGTCCGGTCCCTTCGAGGTCGCGCCGCCTTTTGCGGTGCGCATGAAGGGCAGGCTCTCCTTCCACAGGCCGAAGCCGACCGCGCGCGCCACTGTCCACTGCAACGCCATCGCCGCGACCACGGCGCCGATCATCTGGCCGATCGGAACGGCGACCCGCAGCCGATAGAGCGAGACGAAATGGGCGAACGTGACCACGAACGCCGCGAGGATGGGGATCGTGAGGATCTTGTCGGGAATGGCGATGCCGGCGAAGGCAACGACCGGCACCCAGCAGAGATTGAGGATCGCCACCACGACACCGATCGCTTCCGCGCCCAGCCAGTTGAGCCAGCCCAGCGCGAATTCGCGCTTCTGCTCACGCGTCAGGCCGGCGGCACGGGGCAGCAGATGGCTCCAATGCTTGCGCAGGATCTGCAGGCCGCCATAGGCCCAGCGGTGATGTTGTCGCTTGTAGGCGTCGAAGGTGTCGGGCAGCAGGCCGTGACCGTAGCGGCGGTTGGTGTAATGGATCTGCCAGCCCTGCTCGAGCACCAGCAGGCCGAGATCGGAATCCTCGACAATGGTGTCGCTCGACCAGCCGCCGGCCGAGACGAGTGCCGCGCGGCGGATCAGGCACATGGTGCCGTGCACGATGACGGCATTGGCTTCGTTGCGCTGGACCATGCCGATATCGAAGAACCCGGCATATTCGCCATTCATGGCGTGATGCATGACGGTGCGCTCGCCGTCGCGATGGTCCTGCGGCGCCTGCAGCATTCCGACCTTCTGGTCGGCGAAGGCCGGCACGAGGTCCTTGAGCCAATTCGGCTGCACCACGTAGTCGGCGTCGATCACACCGATAACCTCGGCGTCCGCGGCGGTGTGGGCAAGCGCCAGGCGCAGCGCGCCGGCCTTGTAGCCGCTCACATTGTCCTGGTTGATGAACTTGAATCGCTCGCCGAGCGCGGCGCAGTGATCCTCGATCGGGCGCCAGAACGCCGGGTCGGGCGTGTTGTTGATGACGACCACGCATTCGAAGTTCGGATAGTCGAGGCGCGCAACGGAATCGAGCGTGGCCTTGAGCATCTCCGGCGGCTCGCGGAACGCCGGAACGTGGATCGACACTTTCGGCGCGTAGCCCTCGACCGATGGCAACGCCGCCGCGATCAGCCGGCGCGGGCCGCGCCCGAAGGCGATGGCCGCGATCTCTTCGATGCGCGCGAGAGCGATTGCGACCAGCGGAATGAGCAGGACGATACCCAGTCCGAGCGCAAACGCCGCCCCCAGCACGAAATAGTGCGTCTGCCAGAAGGCGAAGACGGTCGCGAACCAGGCGCCGACCACATTCGCGGCAATCGCGAGCGTGGCGGCTTCGGCGGCGGTGGCGGCGCGTCGCGCCAGGATCGGCAACGACAGCAGCAGGCCGAGCAGCACTGCAAGGCCGGCGACCTTCCAGTGGTCGGGATCGTTGACCGGACCGGCCCAGGCGAACTTGGCCTCGCGCGCGGCGTCGAACACGCCCCAATACATGCCGACGCTGCCTTCGTTGGTCTTCCACGGTTGGTCGAAGGCCTCGATGATGTTGTAGTCGATGCCGTAGGCGTCGGCGCGCGAGATGAACTCGCGCAACACGGTCGCCTGCTCGATGCGGCCGGGCATCGCGTCGTGATAGTTGTAGCCGGCGCTCGGCCAGCCGAATTCGGCGATCACGATGCGCTTGCCGGGATGCTTGGCCCGCAGCTTGTTGTAGATGAGGATCGTCTGCTCGACCGCCTTTTCTGCGGGCAACTTGTCCCAGTAGGGCAGGATGTGGGCGGCGACGAAGTCGACCGCCGAAGCGAGCTTGGTCGCCTCTTCCGCTTTTTTGGCCGCATCCTGCGGATTCTTGGGATCGGGGATGCCGAGCCAGACGTCGTAGGTTTCACCAGTCGTCACCGGTACCGGGCTCTGACGCTTGACCCGCTTGATGATCGAGATCAGCTCGTCGACCGTCTTGTCGGCGCGCAGCGTGGACTCGTTGCCGACCACGATCGCGTTGATGTTGCTGTAGCGGCGCGCGAGCGCGATGGCCGACTGGATTTCTCGCTCGTTGCGGGCTTCGTTCTTGTCGATCCAGATGCCGAGCGTGACTTTGAGCCCGAGCTGCGCGGCGATCGGCGGCACCAGCTCGACGCCGCCGGTTGCGCTGTAGGTGCGGATGGCCTGCGTGTAGGGGCTGAGGATTTTCAGGTCGGCGCGGATCTGCTCGGGCGTCGGGCGGTCGCCGTAGTCCGGATGTTGCGATCGTGCGTAGGGAGAATAAGAGATGCTCGCGAGCGGAGCGTCGATATTGGCGACCGCGTGTTGCCGTTGGAGCAGAGCCCATAGGCCGGCATGCACGCAGATGACAAGCGCCACCACAGCAGCGACGGAGCGCATTGAAGGACAACCACGCGGGGCGGAATACAGAGGCCCGAACCTGTCCCCTAGGTTCAACCAAGGACGCGCAGAGCGTACCTTAGCGTGAGGCATTTGTGCAAGTAGCTTTCAGTCATGGCGATTTCAAGAAGCATAACAACTCAACAAAAAAATCGTTCCGCGAAAATTTAAACAGTCATTCTGAATGACTGTACAGCTTAGCGCCGGTCAAGCTGAACGTTTGTACAGAATAGAACATTTTCCGGAAAAGTGGGCTCCGGTGTTCCGCCAGAAAATGCGACCGACACGAATCTACCGGTTGGTCGTGCCGCTCGGCGCCGCCGCCGTGCCCTGTATCTCGGTCGTGGGATTGACCCAGCAGGCGCGCACACGATCCGGAATGTTGTCGGCGGCCTTCGGATCCGGGCTTCCTTGCCGGATGACGCAACGGAATGCCGCCTGAATGTGGCCGGCCGGGCAGCCAAAGCGGTCGTAAAGATCGAGATGGCGGAAGGCAGTATCGAGATCGTCGCGCCAGAGCAGGTTCACCACCCGGCGGCCGAGCCAAAGGCACTCCGGATTGGCGGCGGGGCCGCCCAAAAGCTTCTCGGCTTCGGCGAATTCGTCGACTTTTTTCTGCGCGTCCTTGGCGTCGCCCTGCTGGGCCGGCTTGTCGGCCGGTTTTTGATCTGCCCCCTGGGCGAGGCTCGCGACGGGCGCGACAAATAGCATCACCGCGGCGAGGATAGCGGACAGACTACGCAAATCGGGAGGACGCATGGTTGCTCTGATTTTGGGCCTGACGGCCGGATGCTCCCCTCACATGCGGACCTATTCGGTCAGCATTGCGGCAACCGTCGCTGCCGTTCCGCCCACGATTAAAGCAGCCGCGCGACGTGTCGCCAAGATGGTAAGCGATAGTGGATGCAGAAAATTCCGCGGCCGAGGGCTTGCGCATCAACGGGCACAATGATCGTTCGGTTCCATTCGGCCACGAGCTTTTATCGTCTTGTGGCACCTCCTTGGCACCGCGCTCCCGCCACGATAAGCGAGGCTGCGAGGCTGCATTGTTCATGGGGCGCGCGGGCGGACTTTGATGGGTAGAGCGACGGCGCTCTTCGCGCTTGCAGCATCGGCGATCGTCGCCATCTGGGCCTGGCTCGGCGCCGCGATCCAATTACCGGCATCCCCGCTGGCCGCGGGCGAAAAACTCCATTGTGTCTCTTATGCGCCGTTTCGAGGGAGCCAGAACCCGTTCGGCCCCGACATCCCTATCGATCCCCGGCAAATCGACGAGGACCTGGCCCAGCTCAAGCAGATCACGGAATGCGTGCGCACCTATTCCGTCGACCATGGGCTCGACCAGATTCCCGAGATCGCCAAGCGGCACGGCATGAAGGTGCTGCAGGGCCTGTGGCTGTCCAGCCTTCCGGACCTGAGCCGCAAGCAGGTCGAGACCGCGATCGCGCTCGCCAAGCGGTTTCCCGACGTGATCGTGGGGGTCGTCGTCGGTAACGAAGTCCTGCTGAGAGGGGAGATGTCCGCACCCGATCTCGCGCGGACCATTCGCGAGGTGAAGGCGCAGGTCTCGATGCCGGTAACCTATGCCGACGTGTGGGAATTCTGGCTGCGCCACCGCGAGATCGCCGCGGCGGTCGACTTCATTACCATTCATATCCTGCCCTATTGGGAAGACTTTCCGCTTCCGGCCAGCGATGCGGCAGCGCATGTCGGTGCCATTCGCAAGCAGGTGGTGGCGGCGTTTCCGGACAAGGAGATTTTCGTCGGCGAGTTCGGTTGGCCGAGCGCCGGCCGCATGCGCGAGGGCGCGCTGCCGTCGCCGGTGAACCAGGCCAGCGCCATCGAGGACGTCGTGGCGCTGGCCAAACGCGAAGGTTTTCGCCTCAACCTGATCGAGGCCTATGACCAGCCCTGGAAGCGCCAATTGGAAGGCACCGTCGGCGGCCATTGGGGCCTCTACGATGCCTATCAACGGCAAGCCAAGTTCGCCTGGGGTGGCGCGGTCTCCAATCATCCGCACTGGCGCTGGCAGGCCACCGGTGGGGTAGCGCTGGCGGCCGCGATTTTTGCCGGCGCGCTCGTCACCCGGCGGTCCGGGGCGACCGCCGCCATCGGTTTATGGCTGCGCATCGCGGCCATTGCCATCGTGTCGGGAACGCTGATCGGCTGGACGGTCGAGAACTTGCCGCTCGAGAGCCTGACCGTCGGCGATTGGGCGCGCTCACTCGCCTGGGCCGCGGTTGCGCTCGTCTCGCCCATCGCCGTGGCATCTGCCTTGGTGGCGGGACACCGAACACCGAGCTTCGCGCAGATTCTCGGGCGACGGCAGAAGCGCGTCGGGGATCGGCTGGAGCTGCTGCTGGGAATTGTCCTGATCGTGCTCGCCGTGCTGTCCGCGCAGGCCGCGCTCGGCCTGGTCTTCGATGCCCGCTATCGGGATTTTCCGTTTGCGCCGATCACCGGCGCGGCCCTTCCGCTTCTGCTGCTGGCGACTTCGCAGAGCTGGCGGCCGCGGCTCGCGGCCCCGGCGGCCGAGACCGTGATGGCGGTCACGCTGGGCTTGTCGGCCGTTTACATCGCTTTCAACGAGAGCTTCGCCAACTGGCAAGCCCTGTGGTTCGGCGCCGGCCTGCTGGCACTCACGTATACTCTGCTGCAGGCGCGGGACGCGCCAGGCTGAGGATCAGCAGCGCGACCGCGAGCCCGGCGAGATTGGCATTGTGGAGGACAAGACCGAAGGCCGCCGCGGCGAGAGAAAGCGCAACCAGCGCCAGCGTCGGCCGCGCGAGATTGATGAGGGCGGCGCCGAGCGCCACCCAGCCGAACACCGAATGATTGTAGAGGACGATGGCCAGCCGGAATGACGCGCAGAGCCAAGTCTTGAGCCCGGCCTGGCAAGCAAGCGATACCTGCGCGTATTCGATCGCAAGGTAACGCAGGTAGAGCGCCTCGCCGAGCGCGAACAGGCCGATGAGCAGGAGCCAGTTGGTCTGGCGCGCGGTCGGCAGAAAAAGCTGGGACTGCATGGCGGTAGTCAGTAGTCGGTCGTCAGTAACCAGCGCAAGTCATCTTCTGACACTATTGATTACCGACCAGCGGGAACAACCCTCGTGGTTTCGGCGCCGGCGCAACGACTTTCGGCCTGGGCGCAGCCGGCGCTGCCCGGCGTTCCGGCACTGCGTCAGGCTCGGTCAAGCGCTGGCCCTCGAAGGCAACCGGCTGGCAATAGCGGCGCGCGGCCGACAGGCTCGCGCACAGGCGGGCGGCATTCTCGACATTGGCCAGCGGCCCGACCACGAGCCGCAGCTCCGCGCCTTTCGTCCGGCTGTTCTCGCGCACGGCCACCACCGGATGGAGGCCTTCGAGCAGCGATGCGTTGCTGCCTTTGGTCGAGCTCCACAGCGTCCGCAGCCCATCGAAGTTCACGGCCCCGCCGATGTCGACGCCGAACTCGACCTTGGCCAGTTCGGCCGCCGGCGCCTCGTCGGATCGGATCGCAGGGAGATTGGCGAGCACCTCGGGCGTGGCCGGTGGTGTCTCGGCCGCCGGGACAGGTTGGCGGGCCGCAAGGATGTCGAGGGGGGGCGGCACCGCCTCCTTGACTGTGTCCTTCGAGGTCTCCTTGGCCGGCTCCTTTGGAGCGGCTACGACCGGCACCGCAGGCAGGATGGCGGTGGTCGCGGCATTGGGATCGGCGCCTTGGCGCTTGATTGCGCCGGTGACGTCCTCGAGGTTGCGTTCGATCGTGCCGATCCGGGCGGCCAGCCGCTCGCGGTCGGCGGCGAGGCTATCGACCACGCCGGCCAGCCGTTGCGTCTGCGCGTCGATCTCGGGCAGGCGGGAGCTGAGCGGGGCGGGCGCTGCCCCGGCCTTCTGCCCATCGGCCGCCAGGAGCCGTCGGGAATTGCCGTCCGAATAGCTGGCGATCACGGCCGCCAGCAAGGCGAGCGTCGCCGCGCCGCCCCACACGGCGAGCCGGCGCAGGGAGGCCATGTCGAATGTTCGCTCATGCTGGTACGCAACTGAAACGCGTGCTTGCCCAACCATGGACGCGTCTCCCGAGACGAATCAGTATGTTACGCAGATTAGCAGAGGCCGAATGAGCCCGCTGGATCGGCGTAGGGCAGGCCCCCTATGCCACCTTTTCGGTGCCGGCGCACTCGGATATGACGGCGACCGCGCCGGGCCCCTTGTGTCCCTGTGTATCTCTGTGGATAGCGTTGCAACCGGGAGGACACCTGTTGACGGCTGAAAGCGTCCCCGCACCAACGTCTGGACGTTCCTGCCTCGCCATCGTGCTGGCAGCCGGCGAAGGCACGCGCATGCGCTCGGCGCGACCGAAGGTGCTGCATGCCATCGCGGGCCGATCGTTGCTCGGCCATGTGCTGACCGCCGTGCACGATGCCGGCGGCACGATGACCGCGGTCGTGGTCGGCCCCGACGCCGAGCCGGTCGCGGCCGAGGCCCGACGCGCCCTGCCGGGCGCGGAAATCTTCGTGCAGGCGGAACGGCGCGGAACCGCGCACGCCGTGCTGGCGGCACGGGGCGCGCTCGCCCGCATGCCCGACGACGTGCTGGTGGTCTTCGGCGATACGCCGCTGATCCGGCCGCAGACGCTGGCCCGGATGCGCGACGCGCTCGCCGCCGGCGCAGCGCTGGTCGTACTCGGCTTCCGGCCGAAGGATCCCACCGGTTACGGACGCCTGCTGCTCGATCGCGGCGAACTCGTCGCCATCCGCGAGGAGCGCGACGCGAGCGCGGTCGAGCGCGCCATCGAGCTCTGCAACGGCGGCTTGATGGCATTGGCCGGCCGCACTGCGCTCAAGATTTTGGAGCAGATCGGCAACGACAACAGCAAAGGCGAATATTATCTCACCGATGCGGTCGCCATTGCCCGCGCCATGGGCGGGAAGGCGGTCGTTATCGAGACCGAGGAGGACGACGTGCGCGGCATCAACACCAAGGCGCAACTTGCCGAGACCGAAGCCGCGCTGCAGCAGCGGCTGCGGCAGGCGGCGATGGACGCGGGCGTCACGCTTGTCGCGCCCGAAACGGTCTTTCTGTCGTCCGACACCAAGCTCGGCCGCGACGTCGTGGTCGAGCCCTTCGTGGTGCTCGGACCGGGCGTCACTGTCGAGGACAACGCAGTCATCCGCTCGTTCTGCCACCTCGACCACGCGCATGTGGGCAAGGGTGCCGTGGTCGGTCCCTATGCGCGGCTGCGCCCCGGGGCCCATCTCAAGGACGACGTGCACATCGGCAATTTCGTCGAGGTCAAGCAGGCCGTGATCGAGACCGGCGCCAAGGCCAATCACCTGAGCTATATCGGCGATGCGACCGTCGGCGCCGGCACCAACGTCGGAGCCGGCACCATTACGTGCAACTACGACGGCGTCGCCAAGCATCGCACCGAGATCGGCAGGAACGCCTTCATCGGTTCGAATTCGGCGCTGGTGGCGCCGGTGAAGATCGGCGACGGCGCCTATGTCGGCTCCGGCTCGGTGATCACCCACGACGTGCCGGCGGACGCGCTGGCGGTCGGACGCGGGCGGCAGGCGATCAAGGAAGGCTGGGCCAAGCGGCAGCGCGAGCTTAAGCCCGCGCCCAAGAAGAAAACGCCGGCCAAGTGACATGGGCCACGGCAGGGAATTTCGGCTTTGATTTCTTCGGCTTGGTCCCCGGCATTAGCCTTAATTGTCACAAGATGACAGGTATCTTGATTTCGCTTTCGGCGTTCACGGCCGATACATGGTTATAGGCCTATATGTGGTAGGCGAGAGCAGGGACAGGAGGCCGCCGCTCGCATGTGCGGTATAGTTGGCATTCTCGGACGTGAGCCGGTCGCCGGCTCGCTGGTCGACGCGCTCAAGCGGCTGGAATATCGCGGCTACGACTCTGCCGGCGTCGCCACGCTGGAAGGCGGGCAGTTGGCCCGCCGGCGCGCTGAAGGCAAGCTGCGCAACCTCGAGGCACGGCTCGAGCGCGATCCGCTCAAGGGCACAATCGGCATCGGTCATACCCGCTGGGCGACCCACGGCAAGCCGAGCGAAAGCAACGCGCATCCCCACGCCACCGAACGACTCGCGGTCGTGCACAACGGCATCATCGAAAACTTTCGCGAGTTGCGCGAAGAGCTGGAAGGCAAGGGCGTGAAGTTCGGCTCGGAAACCGATACCGAGGTCGTCGCGCATCTCGTCACCCAGGAATTGCAGGATGGCCGCTCGCCGACCGAGGCCGTGGCCGCGGCATTGCCGCGACTGCGCGGCGCGTTCGCGCTCGCCTTCCTGTTCACCGGCGAGGACGATCTCCTCATCGGCGCGCGCAAGGGCTCGCCGCTCGCGGTCGGTTACGGCAACGGCGAGATGTATCTCGGCTCCGATGCCATCGCGCTCGCGCCGTTCACCGACACGATCTCCTATCTGGAGGATGGCGACTCCGCCGTGCTCACCCGCAAGAGCGTCGAGGTACACGACGTCAAGGGCAGCAAGGTCGAGCGCGCAGTGGTGAAGTCGCTGGCGTCGGCGCTCCTGGTCGACAAGGGCAATTATCGCCACTTCATGGCGAAGGAAATTCACGAGCAGCCCGAGGTCGTCAGCCACACGCTCGCGCGCTATCTCGACATGGCGACCGAGCGCGTGCGGCTGCCAGCCGACCTGCCGTTCGATTTCCGCTCCCTCGAGCGCGTATCGATATCGGCCTGCGGCACCGCCTACTACGCCGGCCTGGTCGCCAAGTACTGGTTCGAGCGTTTTGCGCGCCTGCCGGTCGAGATCGATGTCGCGTCGGAATTCCGCTACCGCGAGGCGCCGATGTCGCCCGGCGGGCTCGCCATTTTCGTCTCGCAGTCGGGCGAGACCGCCGACACCCTGGCGACGCTGCGCTATGCGAAAGAGCAAAAGCAGCATGTCGTCGCGGTGGTCAATGTGCCGACCTCGACCATCGCACGCGAAAGCGACGCCATCATGCCGACGCTGGCGGGCCCCGAGATCGGCGTGGCCTCGACCAAGGCTTTCACCTGCCAGCTCGCGGTGCTGGCCTGTCTCGCCATCGCGGCCGGCCGCGCGCGCGGCGTGCTGTCGGAAGCCGATGAGAAGAGTCTCGTGCACGCGCTGATCGAGGTGCCGCGCCTGATGACCGAGGCGCTCGCGCTCGAGCCGCAGATCGAGATGCTTGCCCGCGACCTTGCGAAAAGCCGCGACGTGCTCTATCTCGGCCGTGGCACCAGCTATCCGCTCGCCCTCGAAGGCGCGCTCAAGCTCAAGGAAATCTCCTACATCCATGCCGAAGGCTACGCTGCGGGCGAGCTCAAGCACGGCCCGATTGCGCTGATCGACGAGAAGATGCCCGTCATCGTCATCGGTCCGCACGACCGCGTCTTCGAGAAGACCGTCTCCAACATGCAGGAGGTCGCGGCGCGCCGCGGCAAGATCATCCTGGTCACCGATCCACAGGGCGCGCGCGAAGCGCACTCGGATGGGCTGGCGAAGATCATGCTTCCGACAATGCCGGCCACAGTCACGCCATTGGTCTACGCCATTCCGGTGCAGCTCATCGCCTATCACACCGCCGTCGTGATGGGCACCGACGTGGACCAGCCGCGCAACCTCGCCAAGTCGGTCACCGTCGAGTGAGGAACCGCGACTTTGGTGCATATCGCCGCGGCGGGCGCGGACGGCTAGTTTCGTCAGAGCCGGACTATATATCTGGGTGAATGTTTGTCGCATGAGCGAGTCTGATCGAAATCCGGGAAACGTGCCGCTCGCCCCTGTTGGGCAAGGCGGCGATGCGCTGCCCCTGGACGCCACGCCAACGGCCTCCCACCACGGCGGGCCGATCAGTCGGCTGCGCAATTACTTCCTGACCGGGCTGATCCTGGTCGGACCGATCTACATCACCATCAGCTTGACCTGGTGGTTCATCAACTGGGTCGACGATCTGGTGCGGCCGTTCATTCCGCTGGCGTACCGGCCGGAGACCTATCTGCCGGTGAAAATTCCCGGTCTCGGCCTGATCGTCGCGTTGTTCGCGCTGACCATGCTCGGCTTCCTGACCGCGAATTTCGTCGGCCGCAAGCTGATCGAGGCGAGCGAGAACATCCTCAGCCGTATGCCGGTGGTGCGGCCGATCTACAAAAGCCTGAAGCAGATCTTCGAGACGCTGTTCTCCAAGAGCGGCTCAAGCTTCCGCCGCGTCGGCCTGGTGGAGTTCCCGGCGCCGCGGATGTGGTCGCTGGTATTCTTGGCGAACTCGGCGAGCGCCGATATCCAGGCGCGGCTACCCGATACCGAGCACGTCGCCGCTTTCATGCCCTGCACACCCAACCCGACCACCGGCTTCTTCTTCTACGTGCCGCGGCGCGACATCATCGATCTCGACATTACCGTCGAGCAGGCCATGACGCTGTTGATGTCGGCCGGTATGGTGCAACCCGGCGGCAGCGCCGAGCAGCAGAAGCGGCTCGCGGCGCTGGCCGAGACCGCACGGGTCGCGAGCGCTGCGCAAGCCTCGCGCCCGGCGGCCCCGGTGAGTTGAATTGCCGAACAGGCCGTTCCCCCCGCCCATGCGGCATGCTAGCGTCCCGCTGAATCGACAGCGGGAGGGCGCAATGAACTTCGGTCAAGCCATCGCTTCGGGTTTCCAGAACTACGTGAACTTTTCCGATCGGGCTCCACGCTCGGAATTCTGGTATTGGACGCTGTTCGCTGTCCTCGCATCGATCGTGTCGGCGTTCATCGATCGCATGCTGTTCGATGATTGGGCGATGTCGCCTTTCAACAGCGCCGTCGGCTTGGCCTTGTTCTTGCCCGGCTTGGCGGTATCGGTTCGACGATTGCATGACCTCGATCGAACCGGGTGGTGGATATTGCTGATCCTCACGGTCATCGGAACCATTCTCCTGATCGTCTGGAATTGCATGCGGGGAACGCCTGGCCCCAATCGGTTCGG
>Ga0126382_10000543_pt1 | contig 14752 bp, 11 predicted proteins | sample PanSoiMetPlot_30_FD_92548 | JGI IMG/M metagenome (GOLD analysis project Ga0126382, IMG submission 92548) | Tropical forest soil microbial communities from Panama - MetaG Plot_30 | ecosystem: Environmental > Terrestrial > Soil > Tropical forest > Bulk soil | place: Panama | collected 2016-02-17 | reverse complement strand
GGCGGACGCTTCCGCTGGTACTGCGGTGAACTCTTCGGGAGGTGCTGCAACGACCTCTTCCGCTATAGGCGCGGCGACGAATCCATCCGTCGCCGGTACCCCGGCGAACTCCTCGGTGGGCAGTACGGCTGCGAGCTCCTCCGTCGGCGGCTCGGCGGCAACGGACTCCTCCGTCGGCGTGGCCGCAGCGGCAGGGTCCCAGGGGAGTTTGGCGGCCCGCGTCACGGCCTGGACCACCGCAGACCGCCGCGCGGTACGGATGCCATCCAGGGGCCCCAGCCTGGTGTCCCGCGCGATCACACTGCCGGGGAGCCACACATGCGCGCCGAGGCCGCCGTCGGCGCCTCGCCGCAGCCGTACCCGGATCCCGTGCCGTGCTGCCAGGTGTGCCACCGCGAATAGGCCCATGTGGCGGGACACCTCGACGTCGGCGGCGGGCGGGTTTTCCAGGCGCCAGTTCACCTGCCTGAGCTGCTCCTCCGGCATCCCCATTCCGCTGTCAATGACGTTGATCAGCACTCCGCCGCTCTTGAGCGAATGGCCCGACACGGTCACGAGAGTGTCCTTGGCGGAGAACGTGGTGGCGTTCTCGATTACTTCGGCCAGCAGATGAACGACGTCAGCGACCGCGTTCCCGGCGACGCCGATGCCGTGCTGCATGTCGAGGACGACCCTGTCGTATTGCTCGATCTCCGACACCGACGCACGAGCCACGTCCGCAAGCGACACCGGCTCGGCCCACCTGCGGGGCGGCTCTTGACCCGCCAGCACGAGCAGGTTCTCCGAGTTACGGCGCATGCGCGTGGCCAGGTGATCCATCCGGAACAAGTCAGCGAGCCGCTCAGAGTCCTGTTCGCCGAGTTCCAGGCTGTCTATCAGCCTCAGCAATCGTTCCAGGAGCGACTGGCTGCGCCTGGAGAGGCTGACAAACATCGCGCTGATGCTGCCGCGTAATCGCGCCTCATCCGCGGCAAGCCGTACCGCCTCGTGATGCACATGGTCGAACGCGCGCGCGACCTGGCCGATCTCATCCGTCGAGTGCACGCCGATCGGCTCGACCTCAACCTCACGGCCGGCGTGCCCGGCTGCGGCCAGTTCGCGGACCTCGGCTGGAAGGCGCACCTCGGCGACCTCGAGTGCGTCGGCTTTGAGCCGCCGCAGCGGGCCCACCATTGATCTTGCGATGACCAGCGTTGCCAGCAGGACGAGGATCACGGCAGCTCCCGCTGTGGCCGCGGTGAGCAGGACCGACCGTGTCGCGTCGTGGTGAAGGGCATTGGCCTGCAAGGCGATCGCGTTGACGAGTTGCCGCTCAGCCAGGCGCATCCTGTCGACCGTGTAGGACATGTCTGCATACCACTGCCGGCCGGCGGCTGGCCCGAGGCTCAGCACGGCGCGATTGTCACCGAGCACAATCGCACGCTGCTCCAGTGCCTGCGCCTGGTCGACGAGCGGTCCGGCGACTGTGTCGTCTAGGAACTGCGTTTCACCAAGCGTGGCTGACGTCTCGAACGCAACGAGGTCAGCGGCCTGCTGGGCCTGCGCGGCGATCAGTGCGTCCAGCGTGCGGGGCTCGAACTGCCTCTTGAGGAGCGCTGCCTGGAGGATCGCACGCTGTTGGGACGCCTGGTCCTTCATCCGTGACAGGGAACCGAGTGCGCGCATGCTGCCTACCAGGGCAGCGCTCCCTGCCTGCTGTGCCATGTCGTTATCGAAGGTGAGCACGTCACTGGTGGCCAGTGCGTATCCGGTGACCACTGTGAGCGCAGGGGCATCGCTCCCCGTCACGTAGCTGCGGAGATCAGGCAGGTCGGTGATCCTGGCACTTACAGCAGCGGCGTCGGTCCGTGTCTGAGCAGGGAAGTCGTGGCCGATTCCGCGCATCTGGGCGCTGACCTTCTGCACCCAGGCGTCGGTCACCGCATACTGCTTCTGCAGGGTCGCCAGGCCATCGGCTGGCCGCCCAGCCGCGATGAAGGCGGCTGTGAGGTCGCGCTCGTCTTCCATCGCCTGTGCCAGGCCTGTGATCTGCTGGCTGAGCTCCGCGAGCAGCGCGGAACGCCCGAAGGTGGCTGCGCTGCCTGCCGCGGCAGCGACCCGTAAGCCGGCGAAGCCCATCGCCACCACCGTCGGGATGGCGATCAGGGCGATCAGGCGCCACGGCACCCGCCAGTTCCGCAGTGCCAGCGTCGGGCCTTCCCGGTCGTGGCGATCCGCCGCCCGACCGGCAGGCCGAAGGACAGGTTGGGGAATGGTGTTCGCAGGGCTGTGCCCGCCCATCTGATCAGCCCTCCTCTGCCCGGTAGGCGGTCAGGAACGCCATGCGTGCGCGGCGCAGGAGGCTGCCGTCGGGCTCGCACAGCTTTCCGGCCAGCGCGATGGCCTCGGATCGCGCCGCCGCCAGCCGCCGGGCGGGGATGTGCCGCCAGGTGAGCCAGGGTCCTTCGGATGCGGCGGTGTCCCACCACTGGTGTGGGCCGTCATAGCGGAAGGTGATCGTCTCGATAGTGCTGGTGACGCCCGCGAACCCGCAGGCATCGAGCATCTGCGTGGTTGCCGGCGGAGGGCCAGGACGATGGACATGTGTCTCGAAACCAGGAGCATCACTCGTGTGGGCGTCCATCGCGGCCATGACCGGGAACCATCGCGGGTCCACCGCCACCGGCCGCGAGAAGGCCAGCGTCCCACCGGGCACCAGTAACTCGTGCCATCGCGCCAGAGCGGCTCCCGGGTCCGGCAGCAGGCAGAACACAGGCGAGACGAGGATCGCGTCGAAGCTAGCCGGGGCGAACGCAGGCGCTGCCGCATCGCCCTGGCTCAGCACGACGCGGTCGCGCACTCCTGCACGCTCAGCCTCGCGTTCCGCGCGGGCAAGCATCTCGCTGGCCAGGTCAACTCCGACCACATGGCCGCCCGGAGACACAGCCCGCGCGGCGCGGATGAGGACGGCGCCGGCGCCGCAACCCGCATCTAGCACGCGCCAGCCCGGCAGGAGCCGCGCGTGCTCGACAAGGCGGGACGCGATTGGCCCGGCGAGACCCATGCCTTTGCTGTCGTGGGTGTCGGCTGGCTTCTCGAACGCGGCCGCGACGTTCGCGGTGAGCCCAGTCCTTGCCGTGGTCACGTCATCCTCCTATGAGCGGCTTGATGTTGAACGGCTGCTTGAGCTGCCCGTACTGCCGCATCAAGTCGGCAACCCGCTGAATTTGCACGGGGTTGGCGCTAGTCGGGAATGTTCCGGTGGCCATGACACCGGTGATGCTCGGGCCCAGGTGCAGTGCCTCGGCGAGGACCCGCTGAAGGACGGCCAGATTCGTGCTGGCAATCGCATTTCCCTGCGCGACGGCCTTGGTGAAAGCGGCCGCGGTGCGTGGGTACTTCGCCGCCCAGGAGGCGAGCACGCCGTAACCGGTGAGGGGGAAGCCCACGGTAGCCCCGCTGTCCATGTCGGCTAACGCCTGGACGCCGTACCGTTTCACCGCCTCGGTGACGTATGGCTCGGTCTCATACGCCGCAGTGATCTTCCCGGCGGCCAGCGCTGCGGGCATGGCCGGGAAGGGTAACTCCACCAGATGCACCTGGGCTGGGGTGACCCCGTAGGAGGCCAGCGCGGTGTAGACCAAGTCGCTGCTGATGCCGCTTTGCTGGTTGACGGCGATGGTCTTGCCTCTAAGGTCGGCCAGGGTCCGGATGCGTGCGCTGGCCGGGGCTATGATCTCGTTCGAATGTGGGCCAAGGGCAAATCCGGCGGCCAAGATGCGCATCTTCGCAAGTCCTTTCGCCTGCTCGGCGATGTAAGACACGTACTGGCCGCCCGTCACGTCGACGCTACCGCGCAACATCGCGGGGATCACGGTCTGTGCGCTCAGGACCGTCTTGATCGTCACATGCAGACCTACCCTGGTGAACAAGCCCTTCGCCTGCGCGATGTACAGACCTGCCTGGGCCTCGGAGGGCACCACCGCCACCACCAGTTGCGGCTTCTCCGGGCCAGCCGGATTGGCCGGGCCACCGTGGCCGGCGCATGCGGCCGTGGCGACCGCGGTTCCGGCGACCGTGATTGCCGCTACGGCACGGCGCGACAACCGGCGGCTACGGCCGATTGACCTGGCCGCCGAGCGCTCGGCGGCGGCAGCCCGGCGGACGAGGGCAACGGCTCGGCCTATGTTCGGGGGTTCCCAGGCGGGCCGGAGTCCCGGCCGAGGTGCTTTGCTGAATGTATTAGGCATGCGGGCATCATGGGGTGACGGCAATGACGGTCGCAGGCACCGTCATCAGCTGCGTCGCCTTTTCCGGCACCCTGGGTGCAAGCGCGGCTTCCGGCCCGGCGTCCGGCATCCGGCCCGCCGCTCATCTGGCCGTACCAGTCACCTGACCATCCGGGCCACCTGGCCGTCCCGGTCACCTGACCATCCGGGCCACCTGGCCGTCCCGGTCACCTGACCATCCGGGCCACCTGGCCGTCCCGCTGGCCTGGCCAGACCGCTCACCTGGACGATCCGCTCATCTGGCCGTCCCCGCTGGAGGGCTCCACTGGTGGCGCCGAGGAGCGGCGCAACTGCCGGGGTTCGCACGCGTCCGCCGCACTGGCCGCCGGCACTACCGTGATGCCGCCGGGAAAGGTCAGCAGGTGACGCCTGTGCCGGGTCAGCGCGGTGGCCTTGGCAAGCAGGTCGAGCAGCATGATCGGGTCAGCGAGCCGCACCCGGCCCGGCGGCGGGTACGCCCACGCCACCCGCTGCCCGTAGTTGTCCAGCGACGGCGGGGCCGGGATCCTGCTGCCGTCGGCATGCCACCGCACCGCCCCCTCCAGCAGGCCGCCCTCCGGCGGGCCGCCCTCCAGCAGGCCGCCCTCCGGCGGGCCGTCCGCCAGAGCTGCGGCCGTGATGTCTCGGCCAGCCCAGGGGGATGCGCCCGCCTGGACCAGGAAGAGGTACCGGTCACCGGCGGCGATCACGGCCAGTGCGTCCTGCGGGCCCGGCATGGCTGGCAGCCCGCGGACCTCATCCGGCGCGCCTCCCGTATGCAGCCACCAGTGGACGGCCACCACGCCCGCGGGCCGCGGCACCTCCAGCGCCTCGACACCGCTCCCGCATACCAGCTCGATCCGGCCGTCCCCGTCGCACGCCCGCCAGCCCAGCTGCAGGTAGGCCGCAACCGCCTCCGCCGCCCTGTCCGTATCCAGGCCGCGGCCTGCCCGCCGCTTCTCGCCGCGTTCCCGGCCGGACGCGGCCGTCCCCGATAACCCGGCAAGCCGCCGCTGCGCTAGCCGGTCATAGCGGGCGCGGAGCGCAGTCCCGGTGCCCAGTGCGGCATCGCTGCGCTCCCAGAAGATCCGGGTTGCGTTCTGGCACCCGCTTTCCACGGTGGACACCGTGCTTCGCGCATAACCCGTCTTGCGCGCGAGCTGGGCTTGCGAGTAGCCGGCCACGCTGCGTGCCTCCTTTAGCGCACGGCCTAAATCTCGTCGCAGCGCCCTGGCATATTCGGAATCGTTCATCCCCAACCGCCTCATGGCCGATTGCACGCGCCAGGTCCGCACATCGGTGACCCCGCCAGCCCGCTAGGCGCTGCAGGGCGAGCAGGTGCGGATGCGGCGTCCCACTGGCCTGCCTCGAGTCCCGCACGTGGACTGCCTCATGTCGGCGCAGATGCGGGAAGAGCCTGGTCAGGGCCGCCTGCGGTGCTCGCTTACTGGCGATGATCATGCGGCGTCGTCGGGGTGTCCGGACCCGCTGTGGTCACTGTGGACCCGGTCGGTATAACTCGGGTCATACGCAACTATGCACGGGCTCCTAACGCGGATGCAAGAGCCCAATGGCACCCATAACTTCCAGCATCCGGCATCGCGACTTTGACACCCTCCCGACCACGCATGTTTTAAGATCCATAGTTCAAACAAAGGGCTTGGATCGGCACTGAATTGAGGGCCTTGAGGGGCTGCGGGTCGGCCGCGGTGCCGCCAGCCACGGCCAACCGCGTGGGCGTTGGCCCCTGACTCGGCGCTGGCCGCAGAGTGGGCGCTGGCCGCAGAGTGGGCGCTGGCCGCTGGTCGGCTGCAGGCGCCGATGGCCACCACCCGCTCACTTCATCGCCTGGGCACCTGGGCCGGGGGAAGCGGGGTGCGGCCGGGCACCGCCGGCTCGGGACGCCGGCCGCGGCAGCACTCGCGCACGGCCATCGCCAGCAGGTAGGGAACCAGGTCCGTGCTTCGGCGCAGCACCCATGCCGTGCCCTTGGTGGCCATCCAGGTGATCTCGTCCCGGCGGGTCGGCGGCGGGCTGGTCGGCTCGGCGCCCGGTCGAGACCCGACCGGGTGGCCGCGCGCCGCGAGCTGGTCGTGGAAACGGCCGGCGATGTGCCGGTGCCCACGCTCGCTCGGATGCAGCCGGTCCACGCTCCACATGCAGCGCTCATAGACCTGGCTGTCCTGGGCCGCGTCAAAATGCAGTGTGCCGAACTGCGCTGCCAGCTGGTCCACGATCTCGTTCAGCTCGTATGTTCGCCTCGCCAGCGGCCGGGCCAGCGCGGCGGGCATGCCGAGCATCCTCCCCGGGTCGGGGAGCCGCATGGTCAGCACGACGGCACTCGCCGCGCTCAAGGCGCCGACGACGTGCGCCAGCGCGGCGTAGACGCGTGCCGGATCGAAGTCCCGCCGCAGGGTGTCATTGATTCCGACCACGACGCTCGCCACGTCCGGGCGCAGTTCGAGTGCGCGCGGTAGCTGAGTTCGTTCCACGTCGGCCGCCCGCGCCCCGGTGGTCGCCAGGTTGTGCAGCTGCCCGGCGGGCAGGCCTTCCGCCAGGAAGACGGCCCAGCCCCGCCACCCGCCGGTGGGCCCGGCCGGCGCGGGGTCGCCCAGGCCCAGCGTGATCGAGTCGCCCAGCGCTGTGAACGTCGTCATCTCACCGCCTCCTCGGTCGGCTTCATCACAGGCGGCAACGGCGTGCGCGGCGTGGCGGCAACGGCATGTGCGCCGAGGAAGCCGCGGACGGCGGCTGGCCAGCCGAATTGCTCGGCGCGGGCGCGGGCAGCCGCCCGCCGTTCCGAGGTCGGCTTCCGCAGCACGCTGAGCACCCCACCAGCGAAGTTCTCGCCCCTCACCGTGACCCCTGCTTCGCCGATCACCTCGGGCAGAGCGCCGGACGCGCTCACCACCACCGGTGTGCCGCACGCCAGGGCCTCGAGCGCGGCCAGGCCGAAGGTCTCCACCGGCCCGGGCGCGAGCACCACGTCGGCCGTGGCCAGCAGGGTGGCGACGGCCGCGCGGCTCGGGACGAAGCCGGCGAAGTGCACAGGGAGGCCCGTGCTCGCCGCCTGGCGGTCCAGGCGCGCGCGCAACGGCCCGTCACCGGCTACCACCAGCACCGCCGGCACGCCCAGCGCCCGCAACCGGGCCAGCGCCTCGACCGACCGGTGCGGTTTCTTCTCCACCGACAGCCGCCCGCAGTGGACGATGAGCACCTCGCCGGGCGCCGCGTAGCGCTGGCGCAACGCCGGGGAGCGCCGCCGCGGGCTGAACAACTCCAGGTCGACCCCGAGAGGGATGTGCCGCAGGTTGGGCACGCCTAGCCTCTCGAATTCGGCCGCCGCCCACCGTGTGGTGCACACCACCTGGGCGTACGCCTGGGCGGTGCGGGCGTTGAGGGTGTCGGCAAGCGCCCGTGCCGTGCCGCGGACCAGGCGCCTCGCCGTGCCGCGGACCAGGCGCCTCGCCGTGCTGCCGAGCGGCACGCCGCGCGATTCCGGCCGTTTGGCGCGCAACGGAAGGGACAGCAGGCCGGCCACGCTCTCGTGCGAGACCATCACCGCGGGCACACCGTGCCTGCGTGCCCACGGGCCGGTCCATCGCAGCGTGGTCCGGTCCGAGACCTCCAGCCGGTCGGGCCGGAGCGATTCCAGGACGTTGCGCACCCGCCGCCTGGACAGCAGCAGCCGGTATCCGCCGGACATGGGCAGCACCGGCCCGCGCAGCGTGATCACACGGCCCTGCGGGGTCTGCTCGTCCCGGTCGGCGGCACCCGGCATGACGAGCACAGGCTCGTGCCCGGCCGCGGCGTACCCGGCGCCGAGTTCCCGCAGGGCCGTGCGCAGTCCGCCCGAGCAGGGGGTGATGAAGTTCGCAAGCCGGACGATCCTCATCGCGAGATCTCTACCGGGACGTCCAGCGGGAGGGGCCGCCAGGAGCGGCCAAGCACCGAGGAATAGTGGCCGAGCAGCTCGTCGCCCAGCGCGCGCCAACTGCGGCTGATCGTCTTCTGTCGGCCCGCCCGCCCCATCGTTATGCGCAATTGCGGGTTGCCGGCGAGCCGCGCCACCGCGTCGGCAAACGCGCCCGCGTCGCCGGGTGCCACCAGGTAGCCGGTGCGACCGTCGTCCACGAGGTCCAGTGGCCCGCCCGCGGCGGGCGCCACCACCGGGAGCCCGCTGGCCGCGGCCTCCTGCAGCGTCTGGCCGAACGTCTCGCAGGCCCCGCTGTGGACGAACACGTCAAGGCTCGCGTAGATCGTGGCCAGGTCGGTGCCGTACCGCGGCCCGAGGAACAGCGCCCCGGGCAGGGCCCGGTGCAGGGCGACCTTGGCCGGGCCACCGCCGACGACGACCAGCCGCACGCCCGGCATCGCGGCGACCTGCCAGAGCAGGTCGACCCGCTTCTCCGGGGCCAGCCGCCCCACGTACCCGACGACCACCTCGCCGCCCGGGGCCAGCTCCTGCCGCAGCCGCGCGCTGCGTCTAGCGGGGTCGAACCGCTCGGTGTCGACCCCCCTGCCCCAGAGCCAGACCCGCCTCACGCCGTGCTCGCGCAGGCGCTCGGCGCTGGCCCCGGACGGGGCGAGGTTGCGGTCGGCCGCGTTGTGGATTCTGCGCAGCCACCGCCACGCAGCCGCCTCGCCGAGTTTCCCGGCCCCGTAGACGCGGGCGTAGGCGGGCACGTCCGTCTGGTACACGGCCACCGTGGGCAGGCCCTCCCTCCCGGCGGCGGCGACGGCCGATGAGCCGAGGACGAACGGGCTGGCGAGGTGCACCAGGTCGGGGGCGTGACCGGCCAGCGCGGTACGCAGGCGCGGGAGAGGCACGCCGATCCGAAATCCGCGGTAGCCGGGCATCGGCACGGACGGCAGCCGTACCACCGGGCACGGGAACGAGCCGACCTCACCGGGCGCGTTGCGGGCCGGAGCGGGCGCGATGACCAGGGGGTGGTGCCCACGCAGCACGAGGTGCTCGGCGACCCGCAGCACGCAATGCGCAACACCGTTCACATCGGGCGGGAAGGATTCGGTCACGATCGCTACGCGCACGCTCACAACGTGAACCACAAGATGTCGCAGCAGGACATGGCGCAGTTATGTGTTGGTTAACTGTGCGGGAATGTTTGGCGGCGGTGGGCGCACCGCGGCCCGTGGCCGGGATCTGCTGAGTTCTGCTTAGGCGCGCGGCGCAGGTGCGCACGCGGCGGCGCGGTCGAGAAGCACCGTGCGCTCGCGTGCGTTGCGGGCGAGTGAGGCGGCGCGCTCGAACTCGGCTCGCGCCTCCGCGTGGCGGCCGAGCTTGGCCAGCAGGTCGGCGCGGACGCTCGGCAGCAGGTGGTAGTTGCGGAGCTCCGGCTGCGCCGCCAGCGGGTCGACCAGCTCGAGGCCCTGGGAAGGCCCGAAGGCCATGGCCACGGCGACCGCGCGGTTGAGCTCAACGACGGGGCTCGGCGTGAGCGTGGCCAGCAGCGCGTACAGCGCCGCGATGCGTTCCCAGCCGGTCTCCTCGGCGCTGCCCGCCCGGGCGTGGCAGACGGCGATCGCGGCCTGCACCATGTAGGGGCCCGGGGGACGGCCGAGCCGCTCGGCGCGCAGCAGCGCGGCGAAGCCCCGGCGGATGAGGAGCTGGTCCCAGGCCCCGCGGTTCTGCTCCAGGATCGGGATGGGCTCTCCGTCCGGGCCGAGCCGCGCCCGCATGCGGGATGCCTGGATCTCCATCAGCGCGGCCAGGCCGTGAACCTCCGGCTCCTGCGGGCTGAGCTCGGCCAGCATCCGGCCGAGGCGGAGCGCCTCGTAGCACAGCTCGGGCCGGATCCAGCCGTCCCCGGCAGTCGCCGTGTAGCCCTCGTTGAAGATCAGGTAGATGACTTCGAGCACGGATGCCAGTCGCGCGGCACGCTCGGCGGCCGGCGGGACGTCGAACGGAATCTGCTCGCTGGCCAGGGTGCGCTTGGCCCGGACGATCCGCTGCGCGATGGTCGGCTCGGAGGACAGGAACGCGCGGGCGATCTCGTCCGTGGTCAGGCCGCCGAGCAGCCGGAGGGTGAGCGCCACGCGCGCCTGGGTCGACAGGACGGGGTGGCAGGCGATGAACATCAGCCGCAGCAGGTCGTCCTGCACTCCCTCATCGGAGATCACCGCCTCGAACTCGGGCTCGCCGTCGAAGACGGCGCTCTCCTGCCGCTGGCGGACCTCGTGACCGAGCTGCTCGAGCTTGCGGCCGAGGCGCTCGTTACGGCGGATCAGGTCGATTGCCTGGTGCCTGGCCGTGGCCGTGAGCCACGCGCCCGGGTTGGGCGGGATGCCGGACTCGGGCCACTGCCTGAGCGCTGCGACGAGGGCGTCCTGCGCAAGTTCCTCGGCCACGCCGACGTCGTTCACCAGCCGGGCCAGACCGGCGATGATCCTGGCCGACTCCAGCCGCCAGACCGCGTCGATCACGCGGTGTGCCTCCGGGACGCCCACCAGTCGATCAGAGCACCGTCGCCGGCCGTCCCGCAAATCGGGGCCGGTCAGCGCCTACTCGGGCCCGTAGACCTGCTGGATATGCCCCTCGCCGCTGCCGGCAATCTGCCAGAAGCGCCTCGACAGCTCGATCACTTCTTCCTTCGACCGCGCCTCGACCAGTGCGAAGCTGAGGATCGTCTCCTTGGCCTCGGTGAACGGCCCGTCGGTCACGGTGATCGTCCCTCCCGATGAGGTGACCCGCGTGCCCACCGGGTCGAGCCCGCCGGCCGCGAGCAGCACACCCTTCCTGGTCATCTCCTCCACCAGTCGGTCCATCTCGGCGATCAACTTCTCGTCCGGCGGGTCGGCCGCGGTGGTCGTCATCAGGAACCGCATCGCGTTGTCTCCTTACTGTCGCCTGGCCCGGCCCTCTCGGCCGCTCCCTCCGTAGATGCTTCGCGCCGCGGCCACCGGAATCGACACAGTACCTAACGTGATTTCCGGGCCGGCCGCGTCGGCCCGCCGGGCTCTCGCCGGGATTGCGCTGCGCCGGGCGGCCGGAGCAGGTCCCCGACGGCGGCGATGCCGGACTGGATGGCTCGTTCGCCCAGGTCGCCGAATCCCAGCACGAGCTGCGCGGGCGTGGCCGCCCCGGTCGCGCGGTAGGCGCTCATGCCGTACAGGCCGACCGAGCGGGCGCGGGCCCCGGCGACGGCCGCCTGCTCGCTTACCGGCTCCGGCAGGTGGGCGACCGCGTGGAAGCCGGCGGCCAGCCCGGTGACCTTCACCTCCGGGGCGTGCCTCGCGAGCGCCTCGACGAGCGCGGTCCGCCGCGCCGCGTAAGTGGCGCGCATGTGGCGCAGGTGCCGGTCGTAGCGGCCCGACTCGAGCAGCCTCGCGAGCGCGAGCTGGTCGATGCCGGGCGATCCACGGTCGCTCAGCCCCTTCTCCTCGGTGATCGCCGCGGCCAGCGAGGGCGGGCAGAGGACCCAGCCGAGCCGCACCGACGGCGCCAGCGACTTGCTGACGGTTCCGAGCGCGGCCACCCGGTCCGTCGCGAGGCCCTGGAGGGCACCTACCGGCTCGCGGTCGTAGCGGAACTCGGCATCGTAGTCGTCTTCGATGATCGTGGCGTCGCGGCTGGCCGCCCACGCGACGAGTTCCAAGCGCCGCTGTGGGGCCAGCACAACGCCGGTGGGCCACTGGTGGGCGGGTGTGAGGACCACGGCACGGGCCGGGGTGCGGGCGAGCGCGGACACGTCGATGCCGCACTCGTCGACGGGGACGCGGATGGCCTCGACTCCGGTCAGGGCGGCGGTCGCCGGCGCCGTATCCGCGTATCCCGGGTCCTCGAGGGCGACCTGCCGGACCCCGTTGCGGGCCAGGGCGCGCAACACCAGGTTCAGCCCCTGCGCGAACCCCGTGCAGATGACCATCTGGTCCGGGTCCGCCACGGCGGCGCGGACACGGCGCGTGTACGCGGCCAGGACCTCACGCAGCACGGGGCTGCCCGACGGATCGCCGTAGTCGAAGGCGGCGTTGGGCGCGGAGCGGCAGGCTTCCCGGATCGCCCACACCCAGTCGCCGCGCGGGAAGCTCGCCAGATCGGGCACTCCCGACCGGAAGTCCACCTTCAGGGCCGGCCGGGCCGGCCGCGCGGTCACCGTCGGCGCGGGAGCGGCCGCCGGGCCGCCCGCGCCCGCCGCCACTCGGGTGGCGGAGCCAACTCTGGATTCGAGGTAGCCCTCGGCCTGCAGCTGCGCGTAGCAGTCCTGGACGAGGCCGCGCGACAGCCCTAGCTCGGTGGCCAGCTCGCGGGAGGAGGGAAGCCGCTCCCCGGTCCGGAGGCGCCCGGACCGGATCGCCTCCCGCAACCGCCCTTCCAGCTGAGAATGCAGCGGATCACCGCTGCGCCGGTCCAGTGCCAGCAGTAGCTCCGGCGCCAAACCGGACCACTCGATCGGCATGGAATTGGAGCTTACCCGTGGTCCGCCTCACGCCTAAATTCCAGAACATGACAGTTATCGCGCAAACAGAGATGGCAGAGCGGGGCCTCACCCGGTACCGGAAAGTGCCGGGCAGCGCCCGCTCCCGGGAAGCGGCCCGCCTGACCGGCCTGTCCGGTCGGCAAGCGTCCGGCCTGCCCGGCCGGGAAGCGTCTGGATTTGCGCGCTACCGGGAAGCACTGCGGACGCCGGGCGCGCTGTCGTTCGCCGTTCCCGGGGTCATCGGCCGGCTGCCGATGGGCATGTTCAGCCTGGCCCAGGTCATGCTGGTGGTCGCCGTCACCGGCCGCTACGGCGTCGCTGGGGCGGTGTCAGCTCTGGGTGCGCTGGCGTTCGCCGCGGTCACGCCGTACGCCGCCCGGCTGGCCGACCGGTTCGGGCAGGCGCGCGTGCTGCGCCCGCTCGCGGTGATCTTCGCGGCGTCCACGGCCGCCTTCGCGGTTTGCGCGGTGGGACACGCGCCGGTGTGGACGCTGTTCCTCACCGGCTGCCTCAGCCGGGGCACGATGCCCGCCCTGGGCTCGATGGTGCGCACGCGGTGGAGCCGCCTGCTGCCGGGCTCCTCTCTGCTCGATGCGGCGTTCTCGCTGGAGGGAATCGGCGACGAGATCATCTTCATCGCGGGCCCGGTGCTGGTTGTGGCACTGGTCACGGACTTCCACCCGGTTGCGGGGGTCCTGGTCACCGCCGTGCTGAGCGTGGTGGGCGTCGCCGGGCTCACCGCGCGGCGGCACACCGAGCCGCCGGCCACCGGCGCGCCGCGCGGGCGCAGCAGCGCGTTGCGCAGTCCCGGGCTGCGCGTGCTGATCGGGATGCATGTATGCCTGGGCGCCGTGTTCGCGGCGGTCGACCTGGCGACCGTGGCATTCGCACAGGAGCACGGCAGCGCGCCGTTCGCGGGGCTGCTGCTCGGCCTGTACGGCCTGGGCAGTGCGATCGCCGGCGTCTGGTACGGGGCGCGGCGGTGGCGGACCTCGCACGGTTCCCGGCTGGTGGCCGCGCTCGCCGCGACGGTCCTGGGTGTGGTGCCGCTGGCCTTCATGCCGGATCTGGTGTGGATGGGCGTCGCCATCAGCGTCGCCGGTCTGGGCATCTCGGCAACGCTCATCAGTTCCTACCGCCTCGCTGAGATGGCCGTCCCCGCCGGGCAGCAAACCGAGGGAATGTCGTGGCTGACCACCGCGGCATCGATGGGAACCGCCCTCGGCGCGCCGGTCGCGGGCAGCCTGATTGACGCGCACGGTCCGGCGGCCGGGTATCTGTTCGCGTTCGCGATCGGCCTCTGCGGCCTCGCCATCTTGCTTTTCCGCTATCGCTCCCTGACGGGCGGCCGGCATATGGAGAACGGGCCGGCCGCTCCGTCCTCCCGGTGAGTGCGCCACGATGGGCGCAGCGAGTCGTGAGGAGCCGGAGATGGCGAAGTTCATGTTGCTGCAGAACTACGAGGCCGGCGCGGGCTGCGACATGCCCATGACGGAATGGGCGCTCGAGGACGTCAAGTCGCACATCGCCTTCCAGGAAGCTCTGAACGCCGAACTGGCCGCCAACGGCGAGGTGGCCGGCATGCTGGCGCTGATGCTGCTCACCGACGCCAGGCGGCCCGCCCGCACCGGTCCCGGCGGCGAGCTGATCCCGCTTGAGGAGCAGGACAGGGCGCTGTGGGACCGGGCGCTGATCGCCGAGGGGATGGCGCTGATCACCGGTGCGCTGGCCAAGGGCGTGGCCGGCGAGTACCTGGTGCAGGCGCTCATCGCGGCCGCTCACGACGGTGCGGACAGCGTCGAGGACACCGACTGGGCGCAGATCCTCTCTCTGTACGGATTGCTTGAGCGGATGACCGGCAACCCGATGGTGGCCTCAACCGGGCCGTCGCGGTGGCCACGGTCCACGGCCCGGCCGCAGGCCTGAAGCTGCTCGAGCAGCTCGACGGACCGCTGGTCGGCCACTACCGCCTCGACGCCGTGCACGCCCACCTGCTCGAGATGGCCGGCGACCCGCAGGCCGCCGTCACCCACTACCGGGCCGCGGCGGCGCGCACGACCAGCATTC
>Ga0126382_10000542_pt1 | contig 14768 bp, 13 predicted proteins | sample PanSoiMetPlot_30_FD_92548 | JGI IMG/M metagenome (GOLD analysis project Ga0126382, IMG submission 92548) | Tropical forest soil microbial communities from Panama - MetaG Plot_30 | ecosystem: Environmental > Terrestrial > Soil > Tropical forest > Bulk soil | place: Panama | collected 2016-02-17 | reverse complement strand
TGACGAGATACTGCTCGGCAACACGCTCGCAGCCTGCAATCTCCTGTCTGAGGCTATGTCGCGGCTACGCGGCTCCTACTTCCGCGACTACCTCATAGAAATGGTACAGAATTATCCAGCCGGCATGGGTAATGCGCCGGCTCCGCAGGCATTTCCAAGGTTCGTCCTCGGCCCCGGTCAACGTTATAGTTCCAAGGGCGCCTATATCGTCAAATTCAAAGACCCACAGTCGAGCGAGCTCGAGCTCGCACACGATTGGCTTGTGCCATGAACCGAGCTCGCTCGTTGCCGATGAACCCTCCTTAGACGAGGGCCGGCACTTCGTACCGTCGCATCATCTCGTGATCTTCATGCGAGAGGATGTGACAATGATAGACGAATTCGCCTGCGTGACTGAAATTTGGGGTTACCCGCGTGATCTGACCCGGATACGCGATCACCGTGTCCTTTTTTCCAGCTTCGTAAGCGTTGGGCGTGACCTTGTTGCCCAATAGTTTGGGATTTCCCAAGACGTATGCACCTGTCGAGCCATCGGAGTTGGTCTTATCGACGGTTTTGATCGTGAAGTCCTCGCGGTTCAAGATCTGAAAATCGACGAGATGCATGTGGATCGGATGGGCGTCGGCGGTGGTATTGTGGAACTCCCAGACCTCTTTGGTGCCGACGCGTGGCCTTTCGGTGATGGGATCGCTGTAGACTAGCGTCCCGTCTTGCAGTGTACCGAGCATGGTCTGCAGTCGGCCAAAGGCGTCGGTACCCTCATACATCAAGATCTTGCGCGTGGTGGCCGCGCCGGCTGCGGTAGCGGGTTGCAGTGGCGAGGTCTGGAAGACCCGCAACGCGGTACCCAGGTCTACACTGGCGTTGGGGATGGCGCGATTGCGCGGGATTACGTCGAAAGCCAGTACCCGATCGGTCAAGCCGGGTGTGGGCGGGACGTAGTCAACACCGTCGGGAACTTGGCCCGTGAATGGTGTCCCGGCGTCGTTCCACAGCAGCAAGCGCGTTCCGACTGGCACGTTGCTGAAATCGATGATGACGTCGTAGCGTTCGCCAGGACCTATCAATAGCGTGTCCGCTTGGTTGATGCCGTTGGCGCTGCCATCGGGAAGCGGCGGCGTCTGCCAGCGGGCAAGGGCTGGCTGATTCAAAAGCCCCAACTCCGTCCCAATGACAAGCAACGGCAGGGTGGGCCCTGTCGGCGTGGATGGTGAGTCACCGGCCTGACGCTGGACCTTCAATGCATAGAAACGTGAATCCGACGCATTCAAGATCCGGAACCGATATTTTCGTTGTTCGACGGCCTGGCGGGGCCATGCCAAGCCATTGACAAGAATGACATCACCGAAGAATTCGGGCAGATGTGTCGGATTGGGTAAATCAGGTGTAGTGGGATCTTCCGACGGATAAAAGAGCTGGCCATTCTGATCGAACGTTCGATCCATCAAAGCCAAGGGAATTTCGTAGGGATAACTCGGTAACACGTTTGATTGGCGCAGCTTATCCTCGTTGGCATCGCGAATGAAATAGAAACCCACCAATCCCATGTAGACATTCAATCGTGTAATGCCGAGAACATGGTCATGATACCAAAGGTGAGCAGCCTCTTGGTCGTTCTGGTATTGATAGGGTTTGGCAAATAATCTGCCCCTGTAAAGATCGTTGGGGGTGAACCATGCCTCCGGCAAACCATCCGACTGGGTCTCGGAGCGCGCACCGTGCAAGTGGGTCACCAATGGCACTGGCGCCAAGCCTCCGAGCGAACCAGGGTTGGCCCACTCCAAGGTGGTGTCGACCGGCATTCTGTTGGGTACGCCATCGAGCCCATTGACATAGGTCACGGTCAATTTGCGACCGCGGTCGACCTCGAACGTCGGCCCGGGCAGCGTTTCGAGGCTGCTTTGGTCGAGCGCATACCCCCAAAAGCGCGTCGCAAGTGAGGCACCATTCGGACGATTGAGGCCGAACGAGCCGATTGATTCGCGGATTGTGAGCCGCACGTTGGTGTCAGCGATTGGTCGCCGCACTCCCGGAAAACTCGGGTTCAATGGATTGACCAGCGGATTGGCGAATTGGCGAACGGCGGTGGCGTCAAAGGGCGGCGACGGCCGAAGGCCACTTGGTCTCGCTCGGCGGCTCAAAGCCTCCGCCGAATTCCCCCAAGTCGCACTTAGCGCTGCAAGCGCGCTGCTCGATTTAAGGAAAGTGCGCCTGGTAAACATATGTGATCTCCTGCCGTTGCATGCCGCGGAAAATAAAAGCGACATGCGATGTCGTCAGCAAGCGACCAAGGTAAATAATAATGTCCGGACCTATTGCTGATTTCGTTTGCCAGTGATTGCCTTATCAGTATCGGCTGTCGGATGCTTGTATCGAATGCAGAGGGCCAAGACATGCCGCGGCAGTTTTACGCTTATGGTTTAGCGCTGGTTGTAGGCGTTGGTATCTCAATGGCAGTGGTGCCTGTATCCGCCCACGGTTTGCACCATCACGGTCAACCCGCGCAATTAAAGCGCGCGATCATCGAGCCTCATATTCCGAGCATCGTCCTGCAGCGGGACGATGGCGCGAAAGTTGATTTCGGCACTGAGCTCGACCGCCCCGGCCCGACCTATCTGAATTTCATTTATACGAGTTGTGTCACCGTGTGTCCGGTGATGAGTCAAACCTTCTCGGTCTTGCGCGACAGACTAGGCCCGGATCGCGGCAAAGTACGCATGATCTCGCTGTCGATCGATCCCGAGTACGATACGCCGGCGCGGCTCGCAGCTTACCGGCAGCAATTTGGTGCTGACTCCGCGTGGCGCTTCTACACTGGTACGCTTGAGGCAAGTGTGGCGATGCAAAAAGCCTTCGGTGTTCTAAGTCGCGACAAAATGAACCATCCGGTCGCGACCTTTTACCGAGCTGCGGCAGGTCATGCCTGGGTACGAATTGATGGGTTTGTCAGCCCGGAACAGCTTGAATCCGAGTACCGCTCAGGCGGGGCTGAATAACTCACATTCCGAAACAGCGTCGGTCGGGATAACGATCGCTGCTTCGGGATCGGTGGAGGGCACTCGCCGCCAGCGCCACAGATGATAGACCGGCCGATTGTCTTGGCTTCCGAGAGGGCCATTTGGGCGGGAAGGAGTTAGGTCAACGACGGCTTCCAGCGCAAACCGCACGCCACTTGTGGTCAGCACATCCGTTCGCACGGTGAAAATGTTTTTGGTAGAGTGGGCGACGAAAGCGGGGGGCAGATCGATTGATCGGTCTTCAAACAGCAGATCCAAATTGGTATCAACTGAGGGAATTGCTGCATCGCCCCGCCGCAGGATCTCTTTGAGCCGCCGTTGCACGACCGCGGGATCGACGCCTTCTTTGCCAGAATGAGTAGTAACAAAGGGCGTAACCTTCGCCAGTAGCTCCGGATCTAGCCCAAAAACTTGGCTGAGTTCCTCGGTTGCAGCAAACGGCGCGTTCTTGGGGCCCTCCAAGCGACCGGCGGCCAGATAATCTGCTTGCTCGGCTCCCTTTGGTCGTTTGACGTCGTCACCATCTCGATAGTCGAGAATTGCGTCCACGAGCGCCTCGGCTTTGGCAGGTTCGACATCAAGGCCAATCAATAGCGCTCGCAACAATCGCTCGCCGGCGAAGTTCAGATCGATCTTGCCACCCTCGTCTACCGCTGCAGTGACCAGTACGTCGTTGCCTATCCGACACCTAAATGGTTGTGCACCAAGTGCAAAATCTCGTTCCTTACCAGTTGGGTGGGAACGGAAACTCAGGAGTTTCAGGACGCCGAGGTTGATACCGGCCGCCGCCAATGCGTTTGCCCGAGCCGTCTCAACCGCGATTGCACTTGCTCGAACTTGAGTGCGCGTGACTTTGGCGAAGGTTGAGGCCGCCATCGCGAGTAGGCCAATCGACACGATGACGACAACCATCACAAACCCGCTTTCCATGGTTTGGCGGGTAACAGTGCATCGAGATGCAAAGCGCACGATGGATTGATTGGTCTCGCTCACAGGCAGCTGGCAAGCAGGACGGGCTATTGGGTTCCTGTCATCGCGCAGGCTTATGGCTCCTGCTTCACTCAGAAGGTTTGGTCCTTGGCCAAGATTACTGCCTCCAGCCGGCTCCTCACCTGCAATTTCTTGAACAGGTGTGTGAGGTAAACCTTTGTGGTTCCAACCGTCAGACCAAGCTTGTGAGCGATTTCCTTGTTGGTGTAGCCCTTGGTGATGTGCTCGAGCAGTTGCTGTTCTCGGTAGGTAAGGGCGGCTTGCACCTTGGCAACCCGTTTGGGCACAAACGAGTCTCCAATAAGCAATCGGGCGGCGAGCTCGGCGGTGACATAGGGATGGCCAGCGTCAATCGTTCGCAAGGCGCTAATAAGCTCAAGCCCACTCACGCCCTTTAAAATGTAGCCGTTCGCACCGGCGGCCAGTGCGTTGGAGACACTCAACACATCGTCAAGCGTTGTCAGGATAACGCACTTGATCCCACGCTTCACAAGCTCTGCCGTTAGTGCGCGACCATCGCGGATGGCAATGTCGACTAACATAATGTCGGGGGCATTCTCGCTGGCAAGTTGCCGGGCATCCGCCGCAGTCGTTCCCTCACCCACAAACGTCATGCAGTCTGAGCGCGCAAGGGTCCGGATTACGCCCTGGCGAAAGATTGGATGCGGATCGATGACGGCGATACGGATCTCTTGCATCACGACCGATCGCTCCGATCGCCCAACCAGAAACCGACAACAATCGACAGCTGCCCGTCCGAGTTTGGTCGCGCGGATATCAGGCCACCGAGGGCCTCGATCTGATGGCGCAGGGTTTCGCAGCCATCCTCGATCGGATTCACCAAGCGAGAGGCAGTAGGTTGCAGACGACAGATCAGCTCGACCTCGAGCCTGTCTTGCTCACGGCTGGCGCACACGTGCACTTTTGCGTAGGGCGAGTGCCGGATAACGCTGGCCAGAGCTTGCTCGATGATCCTGTAGACGCAACTCTTGAGGACGTAGGGTATTTCTTGCGGCAGATTGCGAAACTCACAACTCACCTCGGTGCCTGTCCGTGCCTCATGCAGACATATTGCCGTGCCAATAACTTCGGCTAGTGGCAATTCCTGCAGATCCGACGGGGTCAGTCCGCTGGAGACGCCGCGGATCCGTTTCATGCACTCGTGGAGGGCAGCACTGATGGCTGCGACTTCTTCGTTGAGCTTGTCAGGAGCCTCGCGCAGCGCGTCGAGCCGCAGCTGCGCGAACGCGATGAGCTGTAACGGCCCAGCGTCCAATTCCCTTTCCACGCGCCGCAGGTTCTTCTCATTGATCTCCAGGACACGCTGATTTGCACTGCAGACCCGTGTGTGGCGCAGCTTATCTTGCACGCGCTGCTGCAACAGTTCACCAATCTGCTTCTGTAGGCCCCCCGTAAGGCCGAACAATACCAGGATGAGAGCGATCGCTCCGCCAGCCAGAACGCCGTAGCTCACGTATTGGACGGCCCGTATTTCCTGCATCAGCGTGCCGGCAAGCTCGGATGTTTCGGCGAGAGCGATGATTTTGTTGGTGCCGGTTTGCCGGACAGGCGCATAAGTCTCAAGGATCGGCACCCGTAGCTCGCGCTCATCCTCTTCATCATCGCCCTCCAGCCCAAGGCTAGCGACGACATTACCTTCGTAGGCGCGCATACGAGCGCGGGTCGGTGCAAATTGCTTACCGACGAGTTCGCCGCGCGTGCTGAAGACGATTTGATCCGCTACCCAAATCCTAAAGGCGATCACCGGCTTGCCAATGGATACCGGTGCCATCAGCTGCTCCAGAGCGGCGCGTTTTTCTTGAGACAAAGCGGGATTGAGCGCCAATTCCTGGACCAGCGGCTGCACCACGCTGTCCATATAGAGCGCAGTACTGGCAGCCGCCTTGTCGGCGAAAAGCTCTTGAATGTGCTCCGCCACTACCGAACAGGCAGCGACAGTGGCGCAGATAATACCGATTGAAAGCGCGCCCGTCAGTTTGAGCGCGCGTCCCAGACTTCGCCACCATTGAATGACCGACGTCACAATGGGCGAAGCCCGCCGCGGAAGTGTGCACGCAGTCATGGCCCCGTACCAGAAATTGCACTGGTACGACCTTGATACGACAAACGCAGCGCTTCGATATCGGACCAAGGTAAACTGTATTTGCTCGACCTCGTAAGGTGCTGTTCGGTCCAAGGTTTTAGGGCCTGGTCGTAACCTCCGATTTGCCACTATGGGTGTTAATGCGGACAGGCGTCGCGGAGGCGGCTGTCAGCTGCGGGTCCGCTGTGTCGCACCGTCTGTCCGGGTCGCCGATTTGCGTGCCACGCCATGGGCGCAGGGCGCAGCTCGTTTGATCTCGATCAAGGATCAACGGAAGGCCAACATGGCGCAGCCACCTCAGATGCGCCAATGCCTGTATGGAGAACCGGATGCGTCGTTGGGCCAGCCGCCCGTTTGCTCGGGCCGCGACGGAAGAGCCCGGTTGGCGCCTCGTGCCGCGTCGCTTAATGCGGGCATGGAGATATTGACCACCGTTACTCGACGAGCGCAAGGCGCGACGTCGTGTCCGCAAGCTTACCTTGCGGTACCATCGGTGCCGGCAGCAGACCAACTGTCACAGTGATCACAGCGGCAACCCACGGCATCGCGTCGTCGGACGGGACCCGGGCAAAGCTGCCGTTAGTGGCGTTGATGCGCCAAACGGTAGAGCACACGGGGACATGACAATCTGCACTATGTCCCCTTCGACCTCGCGCGGTTACTGCCGCCAAGCTCAGCTTTGGGACCACCACGGTGCTGTCAAGCCGGCGGCGCGTCGCCATGGGCAAGGTCAGCCAGCTTATCGATGTCGAGAAGCTTCACCTGGTTGCTGTGCGGTAGCTCAATGAGGTGCATAGATTTAAGCTTCGTGAAGGTGCGGCTCACGGTCTCGATGGTGAGACCAAGGAAATCGCCGATGTCAGTGCGCGTCATCGGCAGTTCGAAACTCGCTGGGTCCTGGTCGTTGCGTTGGTTGCGTCGCGACAAAGCCAACAGGAAACTCGCGACCCGCTCCATGGCGCTGCGTTGGCCGGTCGTCAGCATGAGGTCGCGTGTCGCAGCAAGTTCGCGTGCTATGGCTTCGTACAACCTGAAGCCCAATGCCGGATCGCTTGCCGCCGACTGACGCAGCGACATCACCGGTAGGCATCGCACACGCGTCGGCTTAACCGCCTGCGCGTTCATCGTGTATTCGGCATCGACACCGAGCCCAACGATATCGCCAGGATAGGCGAAGCCCATCACCTGTCGCCTCCCGTCCGCCAGCACCTTGTAGAGCGCTAGCGCTCCCGTCTCGATCTTGTAGACATGGGATATTGCGTCGCCTTCGGCGAACAGAAACTCCTTGGCTTCGACGCGCCGCAATTGCCCTTGCGCCAATGCCTGGTCAAAGCCAACCGCTGGTCGAGCCCCTCTTGCACTGAACGCCGAAGAACGCTGAGGAGAGACTGAGATTGATTGGATGGACATCGGCGGGCTCCTACGTCTGGTGCGAGCCCCGCCTTTGGACCATGCCTTGGTCGTCAGCGTTCAACATCTTGATGAGAAATTGTATCGGAGTGTAACGGAGTGTGCCGAACCGCGGCGCATCGCGAGATTGGGAACGTCGTGCTGCATGAGTGGTCGGCCACCGGCCACGATCGCCCTCTTGGCACCACCTGGGCTCAGAGGATCTGGTCTCCAGCCACTTCGACAATCGAGATAAGGAACGCCAAAAAAGGCGCCGCGTTCGGCGGCTAGCCGGCCTCGGATATGCCGGCGAGCTTGTCCCACTCACCGGCCATATTTCCCCGTAGGTCCGACAAAATCGTGCACCCCCACCGAATCGCCGCCGGCGGCAAGCAATGCCCGATAGGCACGTCGCTCGTCGTCATGGTCGGCGAGCCCTACCCAAGTGACAATTTTGCCGTTCTCTACCGTGCGTTGCAGCTGGGCGGCGTGCCGCGGGATCAGCCACGCGACAATGGCGGCTTGCAGGCTCGGGGCACCCCCGCCGAGCCTGGCCGAAAGACGTTCGGCGATCGGTCCAGCCGAACACGCAATCGGTGCAGGGTTGCCGGGAAACGGCAGCTCGCAGAGCCCTTCTGCCTGCGTGCCCATTAGAATCTCATGCAATCCTAAGTAGCTGATCTCTCTTAGGGGTTTCGAGCCAGAGCGCAGCTCTTGGACGGCTCTTTGTGCGTCCGTCCAGGTGTCGAACGAGCCAACCGCAAATCGGAGCACGGAAAGATTAGTCACGCGCGTCGCAATAGTTGGGGCTCTGGGCCCTGGTTTGCTGGCGTCGACCACAGCTGCGCGCCGTCAGTTCTCATGGAACAACGTCAGATCACGAGCTGCGGATGCATTTGGGCCAGGCGGCAATCATCACGCCAAAGGCTAACGGCACGCCGGGTCGTGGACCTTGACTCGGATCAAACTCGCTCAGGGTGCCTGGGTGTCCTGAACGAGAACTTCGCGGAGCGCCGTTACCAAGTCGGCCTGCTGATAGGGTTTGCGTAACACTTTGAGATTTTGGCGCTGCGGGTCATCCCCCCGCACAAGCTCTTCCGCAAACCCTGATGTCAGCAGGACCTTGATCCCGGGCTTGATCTTGCGCGCCTCGATGGCGACGTCTTGCCCGGACAGGCCGCCAGGCATGATCAGGTCGGTGAACAATAAGTCAATCGGATCTCCACGCTTGAGGATCTCAATGGCAGTTGGGCCGTCGCTCGCTTCAACGACCTCATAGCCCAGCAATTGCAGGCGCTTGATGCTGAGCTGGCGGACGCGGCTGTCGTCTTCCACAACTAGGATTGTCTCGCGCACCGGGCCTGTTGCGTTAGCGGTTTTTTGGGCGGCACCCGCAGGGTCCTGGGCGGTGGCACCTGAACGCGGAAAATACAGGTTCATTGTGGTGCCGTGACCGGGTTCACTGTAAATGCTCACGTGTCCACCTGATTGTTTCACGAACCCATAGACCATCGCCAGACCGAGGCCGGTGCCGCGTCCCTTTTCCTTGGTCGTAAAGAACGGCTCGAACACACGATCCCGTACCTCAGGTTCCATTCCTGCGCCGGTATCGGAGATCGAAAACTGAACATAGTCGCCTGGCTGCAACTCCGATTGGTAGTCGCTGTGATCGGCGTCCAAAACGATGTTGCGCGTCTCGATCACCAGCTTACCCCCGTGCGGCATCGCATCACGGGAATTGACGGCCATGTTGACGATCGCGCTTTGAAACTGGTCCGGGTCGGCCCGCGTCGGCCAGGCGTCTCTCGCCAGCGATGTAGACAAGGTGATGTGTTCGCCCAAAGTGCGCCGCAACATGTCGGCGATATTCACCACCAGATCATTCAGTTGGATGATATGCGCATCCATGTGGCGTCGGCGGGCAAACGTCAGGAGTTGATCGGTAAGTTTCGAGCCAAGGGTGACCGCATCCTGGGCCTCCTTGAGCAGGGCGCGCTGGTCATCATCTTTGAGTCGGGGCTCCAGTAGTTCCAGGTTCCCGCTGATCACCAGCAACAGATTGTTGAAATCATGCGCGATACCGCCCGTGAGCTGGCCGACAGCTTCCATCTTCTGCGAGTGCGCCAATCGACGCTCGCTTTCCCGTAACGCATCTTCGACATGGCGCCGATCACTGATGTCGTGAATCATGCCGGTGAAATAGCGCCGACCCTCCGCTTCAAATTCGCTGACGGAAAGGTGCAAAGGGAATGTCGTGCCATCCTTGCGGCGGCCACTCACTTCCCGACCGATGCCAATAATCTTTCTGATGCCAGTGCCGACGTAGTTGGCAATATAACGGTCATGCTCGCCGCGGTAGGGTTCCGGCATCAGAACCTTGACATTCTGCCCGACAAGTTCAGACGCGCCGTACCCGAACAATCGCTCGGTCGCAGGGTTAATGTTTTCGATCAGGCCGCGGTCGTCGATGGTAATAATCGCGGTAACGGCCGACTCCAGGATTCCGCGCAACTTAGCTGCCTGTGCCGCCGGCGACGGCGCGGGCTTGATGCACTCCGACATGACGGGCTCCGGACGCTGCCCAAAGGGCGAAAATCGTATTATAGATTACGCTCACCTGCTGGCCAAACCGCCGCAAATGTACGATCGATGAGCCCCGGAAGGGCGCATGAGCACACCACACATTCTCGTCGTCGATGATGATCCCAAAGTGCGGGTGCTGCTGCGTCGCTGTCTGGAGGGGGAAGGATTCATTGTTTCTGAGGCAAAGGACGGCAGGGAGATGCACCTTTGCCTTGACCGGCAGCCCGTCTCATTGATTACTTTGGATCTTGCTCTTGGCGCCGAAAACGGATTGGACCTCGCTCGCGACATCCGCAAGCAGCGCAGCGTTCCGATCATCATGCTGACCGGCAAGGGCGACTCTATCGACCGAATTGTCGGGCTTGAGATTGGCGCCGATGACTACCTGGTCAAGCCATTCGAGCTGCGTGAGCTGGTGGCCCGTATTCGCGCCGTGTTGCGCCGTGTTGCGCCGGCCGCTGCCGGCGCGGCGACCGGGCAACGGTATGCCTTCGACGGTTGGGTATTTCACGTCAACCAGCGCTGGCTGAAAGCGGTGAACGGACAGGAGCAGGAGCTGACCACCAGCGAATTCAATCTGCTGGAGGCGTTCGTCAAGCGACCGCAACGCGTACTATCGCGCAACGACATCATGGACCTGTTGAAGGGCCATGACTGGTCGCCGATTGATCGATCGATTGACAATCTGGTCGCGCGTTTGCGCAAGAAGATTGAGAAGGATGCCGATCGTCCCCGACTTATCAAGACCGTTCGCGGTGTCGGCTACACCTTCACGGCGGACGTGGTGCGACAAGGAGGCGACCAATGAAAAGGTCGCGGCTCGGTCGCGTCGGGTCGCGCCGCTGGCGGTCATTCTAAGATGACCCTTGATCCCAAGCTTCGCTGAGCTTGCGCGGGGCTCTGACCGCTTCCGGCTTTTCTGGTACGCGCCATTTTGCGCACGCTCGTCGAGCTTGGCTTCGAACTTATTCTGTTCCACCGTTGCCGGCGCCGCACGGAGCGTTCGAACGCAGCATACTCGGCAAAAAGGAGCGAGTGCACTACGGATTGAGACGATAGACCAGGAGAGGGATGCTGCTATGCGTCATGACCTTCATTGTTTCGCTTCCGAGTAGCGGGGTGCCAATGCCCTTGTCACGATGGCAACCCATGACGATTAGGTCGCAGCCCTCATGCTCTGCGACATCAATGATGGCCCGATAAGGATCGCGGTGGCAGCGATGCAGAGATTTGGCCTGCACGCCACAACAGCGTGCATCCGCAACGACGTTCTGTAGAATACAGGCTGCCGTCGTCTCACGCTTGTAGTCGTACTCCACCTTAGGGATGACAACCTCAGGGACGACCACAGCCAGCTCACGCGTGAAGTATGCAGCCCAAGGCGTGGTAACTGTCAGCACTGTCACAGTCGCCGATAAGGTCTTTGCTAGTTGTATGCCCTGACGTGCCGCCCGCAGGGACGGCGACGTGCCGTCCACAGGCAGTAAGATGTTGGTGAACATTGGCCTGTCCTTGCCACTTCGCCGCTATGTCCCAGAATCCGTGCCGTGTTCTGCACACGCATTGATCCACATCAAGCTGCGTTGGGGATGCCTCGCTGGCCGCTCATGCGACAGGAAGCCGGGATGCTGATGGGCGTGGGCTTCGAGCTGGTAACTGCGGCCGCCTGTGTCGGGGCGCTGTGCAGCAGCGGTGGCGACCGGTCACCCACCACGATTGCGGTTAGCCGCCAGTCACCGTAACAGCCATCACCATGAGATCGCTTTATGCGCGTTCGCCTGCTGTGTTTAGCTCGACCGATATCCGGGCGAGCACCCGCATCGTTTCAGCTCCCGCGCAAATTGAGCGTCACCTTCCGGATCGACGGGTCGTCCGGATCGTGATCGATGCGGAACCCCATCTGGCGGCACATGTCGAGCATGCCGGTATTGCCGACGAGCACTGAGCCCGTCAGCTCCTGCAGGCCTTCTGCTGTGGCGTAAGCGATCAACTTATGCATGAGTTGCCAGCCAAGACCACGACCCTTGAGGTCCGACCGCACCAGGATCGCATACTCAGCGCGCACGTAATCGGGATCGGCAATCAATCGAACCACGCCCAAAAGGGCGCCGGTCGCCTCCTCGATTGCTACGAACGCCATCTCGCGGGCGTAGTCGATCTGCGTAAACCGCGCCAGGAACCCATGGGATAGCTGGACTCCCGCACCGAAAAAGCGCAGGCGCCGATCCTCCGTTGTGACCTTTGCGAAGAATGCCTCATAGAGAGCCGCGTCGGGTGGACGGATCGGCCGCACGCGTACGGCCCCAACTCCCGCGATAATGATCTTGGCGTCCCAATGCGAGGGGTAGGGCCGGATTGCAAGTGGAACGCGCGGAGACATTTCGGGACCGGCCACTACGACACGCGCATCCAAGGCGATCACCCCCTGCTCATCGGCGAGCAGCGGATTGATGTCGATCTCTCGGATCTCCGGATGATTGCAGACCAGATAGCCGACGCGCACCAGCACCTCTGCAACGGCTTCGGAATTGACGGCCGGGCGGTCACGGTAGCCCTGCAACAGGGACCAAACTCGCGTTTGCCGCATCAGGTCAAGCGCCAGAAGCTGATCGAGCGGCGGCAAAGCGTGCGCGGTGTCGCGGAGCACCTCGACTGCGGTGCCGCCAGCGCCGAACATGAGCAATGGGCCGAACACCCGGTCGACAGACATCCCGACGATGAGCTCGTGCGCGTGTGGGCGCTGAATCATGGGCTGGACCGTAAAGCCCTTAATGCGGGCACTGGGCCTGAGGCGGCCGATGCGCTGCAGCATATCTTCCGCCGCGCGTTGAGCATCTTCGGCCCGATCGAGACCAAGCCGCACGCCGCCGAGGTCGGACTTGTGGGCGATGTCATCGGAAAGAATTTTGACAACGATGCGCTGGTGCTGGCCAACAATTGGTGCGGCCAATCGGCCAACGTCGGCAGGGGTTTCGGCGACCTCCGTCGCCACCACGGGTATTCCATAGGCTGCAAACAGGGCTTTGCCCTCAACCTCAGACAGTAGCTGCCGTTCCGCGCGCGTTGCGAGTGCAATCGTGCCGTCGGCGGCAGCGGCATCGAATTTGATGGTTTCCGGATGCGACGGCGGTGTCTGCATGAGTTCGTGCTGCGCACGGCGGTAGCGTACCAGTTGCATGAAACCATCGATGGCCTGCGACGGCGTACTAAAGCTTGCGATCTCGCCGCGCGCGAATGCCTTGCGCGCCTCTTGGATAGCGTCTTCGCCGAGCCAGGTTGCCAGTACCGTTTTGCGAGCATGTCCGCTCAAGCGATGCTGTTCCACACGCTCGGTGACGGCAGTTGCAATATCTGTACTGGAGGCGAGCGCGGTGGGGCAATTCATCACCAGCACGGCGTCGGCATCATCGGCATTGAGCAGTATGTCGAGGGAACGAGCATAGCGGTCGGCATCTGCATCACCGATGATGTCCACGGGATTGCCGTGCGACCAGGTGGCTGGCAGAACGCCGCTGAGGTCATTTCGCGTGGCTTCGCTGAGACGAGCCAGCGTACCACCGAGATCGCCGAGCCGATCGGTCGCCAGCACGCCCGCGCCTCCTCCGTTCGTTAGGATGGCGAGCCGTTCACCGATCAGTTTCGGATGCCGCGCAAGCATTTCTGCAGCACTAAAAAGGTCATCTAGCTCCTGCACTCGCAGCAGTCCGGCACGACGAAATGCGGCTTCATAGGCGGCATCGGCGCCCGCCAACGCGCCGGTGTGCGACTGCGCCGCCTCAGCTCCGGCAACGCTGCGACCGGTCTTGATGACAATGACGGGTTTCGATCGAGCAGCACGGCGCGCCGCCGACATGAACTTTGGCGCATGAGTCACGGCTTCCATGTAGAGAAGGATCGCTCGCGAACGCACATCCGTGGCAAGATGGTCCAATAGGTCGCCAAAATCGACGTCGGCCATGTCACCCATGGATACGACGTGGGAGAAGCCGATATTGCGGGCGCGCGCCCAATCGATAATGCCGGTGATGAGTGCGCCGGACTGCGACAGCAACGCGATATCGCCGGGCTTCGGCGCCGCCGCAAAGCTGGCGTTCAGGCCGAGATGCGGCAACATCAACCCAACGCAATTCGGCCCCTGTATGCGGAGCGTGTAGGGTTGTGACGCGTTGAGCATCGCTTGCTTCAAGTCGTCGCGAATGCCGGCGGTTATGACGACGGCAGCTCGGTTGCCTCCTTCTCCCAGCTCTCTGATCAGCCCCGGGACAGTGTGTGGTGGTGTCGCGATAACGGCGAGGTCGGGTCGCATCGGCAAGGCCGCGATCGAGGGAAAGCAGGCCTGGCCGGCAATACTCGTGTACTTTGGATTGACGAACCAGATTGGGCCAGCAAATCCGCCCTGCAACAGGTTCTGCGCTACGATGTAGCCGACGCTGCCGGCCTTGACGCTGGCACCTATGAGAGCCACCGAGCCGGCATCGAATAGGGCATCAAAGTTGCGAACGGTCATGGATCAAGGCCAAAAATAGGATCACTACAGCTGCAGCGGGGAGCAAGGCTTGATCACGCGCAAAGACGACATTGGAATGTGCGGCCTCACGGACGGTAAGCTCTGGCCATAGCCGAGCACGAGCACTTCCCGAGATGATACTCGTTTGCCAAGCCCATGCCCCGGAAAAAATCCGTGC